>ERZ1370068.11136-contig-9778_pt1 | contig 114380 bp, 130 predicted proteins | sample MGYA00561227_ERZ1370068 | MGnify/ENA primary metagenome ERZ1370068 (study PRJEB38410, sample SAMEA6850437) | metagenome | study: Metagenomic assessment of the ecological functions of the soil: analysis of the soil microbiota associated with the...
TCGGTTGTTTATCTTCTCGACGTGTCGCAGAGCGTTCAGCCTGGCGCCGTCAAGGGAGCCCTGACTGGATCCAGAAGACGAATGAAGCCAGGCAGCCCGATCACGCAAGTTTCGTCGCGCTTCGGCTCGAACTCCGTTCCGTTTCGACACGCTGAAGGACTCTAAGAAAGTTCAGGTGTCCGGCGACGGCCGCAATGAAACGCTCGACCAGGGCAAGACCGATCTTGCCGGCGGCCCGTGACCGCGCGCTTCGCACCTTCCGAACCGAATCATCTCAAGCGCGCCGTGCTGATTTCCGACTGGCAACGATAACGCCTGGCGATCTTGCCGCCGCGCCGCAGCAGCGCCTCGAAACGCGGAGAACGTCCACGTCTACACGTCTCCGCTCGAAACCGCGAGTTCACAAAGACGTGCGGGTCGAGACCATCATGGCGCCGCCCTCAGTTACGGCCGAGGAGCAATTCCCCTGTTGAGGTTCACGTCTACAGTCAGGTCCGCATCAGTCGGGAACCGTGCAAGCTCGAAGAAAGGCGACGAGGTACTCGATCCACGAAGGATGTGAAGCTGGAACCAGGCCTCAATCGAATCGCATTTGAAACACGCGTGAAGGACGAAACCAACACCGTGGTTCTCGACTGCGAGCGTCAAAGTCCGCCGATGATTCGCTTTGCCGGAAACAATATCATTCCGCCAGCCCGTGGTCGTTAACGGACGTCCGCTCATCGTTCTCTATATCGAGAGCCATGAGCCGAGCGCCCAGTACCTCGAAAGAACGCCCTGCAGGCCGAAGGCTACTGTCGGACGTGGCGAGCCCGGAGCAGCTTCCGTCATCTGCCGCAAATACTCGACGCGTTACGACGCCCTCATCATGAGCGACGTCGATCCCAAGACGATTTCGGCGCAGCAGAAGCAGGCCGTGGAAAGCTATGTGACGCGAACTGGGCGGCGGCTTCATCCTGGCCGGCGGGCGAGAACACCTACGGCAAGGATGGCTATTCCGACACGCCAATTGAAAAGGCTCTGCCTGTAACGTTCGATACCAAGAAGCGGCCGCCCACGATCGCGATGGCTGGTCGTGATCGACGTATCCGGAAGTATGAGCCAGGGACAGCTGACGATCGCGAAAGAAGCCGCGAAGCGCCGCTGAAATCGCTGCGCAATTCGGATCGCTTCGGCGTGCTTTCCTTCAATACGGGCTTCAACTGGGTGCGCTCGATCCAGTTCGTCAGTAACCGCGCGCAGCTCAACGCGGGAATCGAATCGCTTTACGCAGGCGGCGGCACGGAACATCTACGTCGGCTTGAATGCCGCGTACGCGGCGCTCAAGGATGCGCCGGACGAAGTCAAAACGGTGCGTGGTGCTCAGCGACGGACTCACGCAGACCGCCGACTTTCAGGGCCTGGCGACGAGCATGATCAAGGCCGGCATCAACGTCAGCACGGTCACGGTGGGATTGCAGTCGAACCGCGAACTGATGGCCGACATCGCCATGTGGGGCAAAGGCCGCGCCTACTACATCCAGACTTACGATCGCGTGCCGCAGATCTTCATCAAGGAAACGGAACTTGCGCTCGGGAAAACCACTGCAGGAGCAACCGTTCCTGCCGATCGTGAAGAAGAATGTCGAGGCCTTCAAAGGGAATCGATTTCGCGAAGGCTGCCGCGGCTGCTCGGTTACGTCGTCGTACCAAACCCAAGCCCACCGCGGAAGTGCCTGCTCACGGAATCGTGGACGGATGAACCGCTGCTCGCGCGCTGGCAATACGGACTGAGCAAGGCCGCCATCTTCACGTCCGATGTCAAAACGCGGTGGTCCACGGAATGGATCGACATGGCAGGCTATGCCAAGTTCTGGTCGCAGGTCGTGCGCGAGACCATGCGCCGTCAGAACGACGAGCAGTTCGATTTCAAGGTCACCCGCAAGGGCGATGCGCGCAATTCTTTCCATCAATGCCGTCGAGAAGGATCGGACGGTTCCGCAATGACCTGCAGTCTCAGGTGAGCGTCGATCGGGCCGAACCAGAAGATTTCGAAGATCGACGTGCCGCAGGTCGGGCCCGGCGAATACGAGACCCGCGTGCCGATGTCTCAGGACGGCACGTATGTCTTCCGCGCCAGCGGAGACGGCGCCGCCGGGCCGACGCGCTCGATCGAGTATTCGTATCCGGCGGAGTATCCACTTCTATCCGCCCGACACGCAGAAGCTGCGCTCCATCAGCGCCGCCACGGGTGGAAAGTTCCAGCCTGAAGGCAAAGAAATCTTCGATGCCGAAGGCGAATCGACCGAGTATCCGCGTGTCGCTGTGGCCGTGGCTGTCGGCCGCTGGTGCTGGTCCTCTACATCGGCGATATCCTGCTGCGGCGGGTCCGGCTATTTGAAGTGGAAGACTCGCGAAGTCGTAGAAGCAAAACCGCGTAAGGGGCCAAAGAAAATGCCAGTTACCTCAAGCGGGAGACGGGTGGTGGATCAATTACAAACAAAGAATCTTTTTGAACCTGACTCCACCACCCGTCTCGCGGCAAGGGGAGGCTTCCGCTTCGTTTCTTACTCCGCTCGATCCGCCCCTCCTCTGGCCGGGGCTGTTGCCCAACCACCAACGTTCAGACCTTCGCCGCGGATTTGGGCATCACAAGGTTGCCAGAGGCCTAAGATTGACGCGTGGGGAGTCGACCCAAGCGAATGGCATAATCTGCCGGGCTGAGAATAGCCCCCTGGACGACGCCAGTGTCAGCAGACCAAGCCGCGCGCCATTGCCGCGGCCCTCTGCGACGCTCTTGCTGATCAAGATTCGGATATTCTGGCATGTCGCGATCAACAGGTCCTGCACGTGCTGATTGTGTAAACGCCGCCACCGTGCCCGTTTGAAACCGTGATGGTTGGCAGCGTCGGCAAAACTGCCTTCCATCAGATGCTGGCGTCGGCGCCGATCTCGCCGTGCCCAGCCGCTGTGGGATTCCAGACGTGCTCGTTCAATCGCGTCATGGGCCACATGCCGCTTCAGAGTCCGCTCGTGGCGTTTCGACTTCATGCAGTGCGCTCGTAGCGCGCAGTCTCGGCAGATCCTGGCGTTGCTCTCAAACACGTGGAATCCCCGATCGATCCTCCCGTCGGCTTCAACGGCTTCCCGGCCGGACAAATGTAACGTCTGCGTTTCTTCGTCGTAGCGAAAGTCCGTTTGTTTGAAGATGCCGCGCTTGGCCGCATCGTTGCGTTGCGTCGATCGAAAATCTTTCATATGGGAGTCGGATGTGGCGGTGCCGTGGCAGGCCGCGAAGTTCTCATTCGTGCCGTACTGGGCATCCGCAACCACTGTGCCAACCTTCTGCGCTGTGTTGCGCTCATGCTGTTCCACCAGATGCCACCAGCAGCTGCGTTCTCCATCACGTCGCCCGGCGTGTTGTCTCCACAGCCGTGATCACCCGCACTGGTCATCGACCGCTCGATGGTTTTTGCACTCGCATCGGGCCGGATCGGTTGCGTTCTTACGCGCCATTGCCGCATCCGGATCCGTCCTGCTGACGGTCGGATCTCCTGGATTGGCGTCTGCCGCTCTCCACTCCGGACAATCCCCATCCGGCTGTTCCAGTTTGTCGTTCCTCCTGCCGGTAGACTTTCCGCAACGCTTCTATCAACTCCGCCGGGCCCCGCCGCATCGACTTGTTCGACGCGCTTGCATCCACCAGGCTGCCGTCCATGTGGATCTTGCTTCCATCCACCAACCCCGCTTCCACGCACTGCTTCACCGTCTCGACGAACAACTCCTCGAAATACCTCCGCTCCCCATCGCGCGCCGCGCCTTGCTCATCACGCTGTGATCGGGAGCTCTCATCGTCCGTAACTCGAAGTCCGAGGAACCAGAGATAGTCCAGTCGCCTCCGGCGATCATTCGCATCAACTCCCGCTCGCTGGCGACATTGTCGAAGAACAGAAGCAGCATCAGTTTCAGGATCACAATCGGGTCTTCCGATTGATGACCGTCCCGCCCGTAGAACCTCCTCTACTCGGGGTCGCACGAAACTGAAGTCCACCGCTCCCTTTAGCGCCCGAAGCGGGTTGCTGGCTTCACCCGCTTTTCCAGGTGGAATAGTTTTGACGATCCCTCGCTGAATTGGCCCAATCATGCCCTCACACTAATCAGTTGCTTGGTCATCACTGGTCCGTTGGGCAACAGCCCCGGCCAGGAGGGGTAAGGCGCGCCTGAAACGTTTCGACGCACTGACGCGAAAGAAACCTTCGTCGCCTCCTACTTTCGTTCGATCACGCTAATCACTATTGCTCCGCGTAGCCAGTCGGGCACCGTATCTCCAAGGATCGATCTCACCGCATAACCTCCGGCAGGTTTCGACAGAGACCCTCGTATTTCGCGCCCATCGGTACCGACGCCAGATACATCCCCCGACCGCATTCCCCGTTGCAACCACGCGGGGACTCTCCCCATCGGTCCGGTAAAGACAACCGGATGGCCGGTGTACCTCCGGTAAAAAGCCACGCTACCGACGGCTGTAATCCCTGCCGCAATCTGCCCGAACGCCGATGTCGTGGACAGAGTAAGCCCCGTCCGTCCCTGGCTTCCGACATCAACCACCGATTCCACCACAGAGATAGCGGGTTATTTACCGCCGGTTGCAACCCCGGCGAGTACTGTCCGGCGGAACGCCATGAATTCGAACGTTCCATCTGCTTTCAAGGGTGCGGAGAATCGGACAGGCCTGCCCTCGCAACAAAGCGTGACGCGCTCGGCAACGGTGACTGGCAATCCGCTGATTCCGTCGGTTACAGTCCCCGAGACTCGAACCTCAGACGAAGTGGAAGCGATGTTCTTCGCCACACGGATTTCGATATTCACGGTTCCTTCCTGTATCTTCGCGTTTTCCTCAAAAGATCCCGGGTCCCCTGAACCGCATGGATTTGATCTCGTACTCTTCAGGAAGGACGCGCAGATAGCGATATTCGCCGTCTTCATGAAGGCGATCGCGAAAGTGCCATTGGCCGTTATCGGCAGAATGGTGGAGGCTACGATGTTCGCTGTTCACCGTCGTCACAATCGCATCTTCAAAATCTTCGGATTCGCGACAGGGCTGCCAGTCTTCCATCAGATGTGCGTGACCGGCGACACTCGCGACTGGAAGAACGAATTCCAAAGAAATTATCGGCTGCCCCGTTACAACGACGTCTGAAATCTGACTTTCTTGAATGCCGGAGAAATTGCCGGATAGAACTGTGGTTTCCAGGAAAACGTTCGTGAAGGAGAAACAACCATCGGACGCAACGATCATTCTCGAGAATTCCGCAGGGGCAAACCCAGAGTCGCCGCACAGGTATGGATTGTCTCGATTCCTGATCCGCACCGTCGCGCCCGTGGCAGAAATCGCGGCTGGTCGGTGGAAACCCTGCCGTTGATCGTCACAGCCGGGAGCGAAGACGGAAAATCAAAATCGAGAGCGCCGATCTGTGGAGGCGTTCGTTACGGGAATGGACTTCGCTCTTTGGCAACATCCGGAGTTCCGGGATAGAACATCGGAAAGCCATCGGCGTAGCCAGCCGCAAGGTAGTATGTCTCCGGTCCCAGATTCTCGATTCGAAATTTGCCGCACTGTCGGTGACGGATATGATGCCTCCGCGGGCGACTAACGTGAGCCAGCAAGTAGATAGTCCCCGTCGCCGTGATGGTTATTTCGCCGCCATCGCGCCCTGCCCTAGCGTGGATACCGGCATGGCGACGATGTTGGATTCCCGAGGCCTACCGTCCGAATAGCGCAGCGTTCCCGAAAGAACTCCAGTTCCCGTGGGCACGAGCTGGAGCTATGGGACACGGATATGCCTCGTAGGCGTGCGTGGCCGCACGACAAAGCCTGAAATCGATACCAGAGACGAGCCTCGTCTGTGGCCACGTAATTACGCGCGCGGCCGAAATATCTGTGGTGCCCGGATAGCAGGTAGGCGAGGCAACCGAGCCGATGCGATGTGATAACGCCCAGGCGGACCAGGTCAAGCTTCCCGGCAGCATCCGTGACGGTAAGGCTGTCCAAAGCAGGCGGACTCTTTCGCGCTTCCAACCGTGCCGCGATGACCCACCCGCCGACGGGATTCCAGTGCTGGAGCTGAACAACTCCGGTCAGCTGTAACGCTGGCCAGCCTTGCGGCCCGGCCTGAAGCAACCAAAGTACGAGTAGTAGTCGGATCAATAGGGCTTCTCCGCAGGATTTGCCCCACTTCATGGTACCGGAAATCCAGGGTGGGAAAACTTGATGCTGTAGGGGACCGTCCATAAGGTGGAAATGGAAGCCCCTCAGAAATGGAACTGTTTCATTTACAATAGGCGGTATGGTACTCAGGAATTTGGAAGGCACCATGCAACAGTGATGTCGCAGGACCGAAAGGAGATATTCGTTATGAGTTTGGCTGATCCCGCTGTTTGATCATCTTCATCATCAGTTCATGTCTGCGCTTCAGCGACGATAATGCCGGCCCGAGGAAGCGTCGGTTGCCCTAGCGACCGCAAAAGCCCCTGTTGGCGTTTGGCCCTGCGGCGACTGCACCAGCGACGCCTAGAATGACCCGCCAGCTAGAGCAGTCAATCCGTGACCATCCCGGCGGGCGGTGAGCTTATTGTGACCATTTCAAGGCTCTCGCTGAACTCGGGCAAAGAACAAAAAGCCGGAGATGGCGTTGACGCGCGGCCCCGCTCTGCCGCTGAATGTGAACGGCAAAGCCATCGATCCTTGATAAAGGAACGAAGGTGGTCGGGAGGGTCGTCGATGCCGAGAAGGCTCCGAGAGCGAGTCAAGGGCCCGCAAGCATTCGCCTCGAACTCACCAGCGATTGTAGTACAACGGCAGACCGTCGCGATCGGCTGCTCAGAGATCCCTTCATGGTGGTTCATGAGGCGGAACCCGGACCGGTGGTCCCGCGTGCCGCCGTGGTGTGGCGCGAGCAGGGCGTGACGCGCTTTGGCGGATCGGCGCATCGCCGGAGGTAAGAAGGAGGTGCGGCTGACCGGAGCCGTTATCGGTGCTGGTGCGAGCTGGCGGCGCATCGTTGTCACTGGCAACAAAGGGCAGGAGGTTCGGTATCTCCGGCAGAGTCGAAGACGGTTTGCTCCCTATCGGAACGTCCGTGTTTACTGTGCGACGTTGAGGAAGAATGGCCGCGGATTACGCGGACTTATAGCTGCAGCCGCTGTGACGATCCGCGGCTTTCTGTGACGACGTCTTCAGCGTCACCTTCGCATCGCGCCAGTTGATCAACTCAACCGACGAACAGGAACATCTCCGATGTCCTGCAGTCAGAGTCAAATTCACTGAACCGAATTCTTTCACCAGATGGCCAGCCGTCTCGGAAGCTTACCGAGAATCGTTCCATCAAGTTCCATCTTGTAGATCTCGCCGTGTTCAAGATCATCCGGAGTGGTTCGAGTTGGAACTGTAGAGATACTGGTGCGCGCCCGGGAAATGCAGATCGCCGAGGCGTGCCGACGTTTGTGATTGAGCCTTGGGGTTCCCGTCGTTGTCGAAGACCTGGATGCGATTGTTGCCCTTGTCGGCAACGTAAGGTTGCCCTTTGCATCGATGGCGATCGAGGCCGACGCTGTTGAACCTGGCCGGGCTCGGTACCGCGCCCGCCAAAGGTCTTCGACGAACCTGGCTTGTCCATCTTCAGGATGCGGGGTTGCCCTGGAAACCATCCGAGATGAAGATATTCCCTGCAGCATCCCAGGCGACATCGGTCGGACGATTGAAGTGCTGTCGCCGGCGGCCACACGGCATTGCCGCCGCCGACGACCGGCCAGCCGCAGGAGCAATCGCGCCGCGTCCGCCGCCTGCTGCTTGCCCACCGGGCACGCGGGCGCCGCGCCACGGCCTGCGCCGAAAACCGTCGCGGTACGAGAGCGCTACTCTGCTGCTCCTCGCGTCGTCGCTACTGCGATCGCACCCGGTCCAAGTTCGCGCCCCCGCCTGCTCCGCGGTCCACGGCTCACGAGCGGCGCCGCTGGGCCCCAGCCGGGGCCGCTGCCCTGGCAGGTGCCGCCGTTCAGCGCCACCCGAGTCACGCGTCCCCACGTTGGGCGTTCGACGGTCTCTCGTGGCCGCCGTCCAAAGCGTCATCACACCCTGCGCCTATCGGGATCGAACTTCGCGGCCATGTTTGCCGTACTTCGGTCCACAGTCCAGGTGATAGTTGTCCTGAGAGATCGATGCGAACCGCCTGGGCGTAGACAGAATGCGTAGATGTCGCGCCCGATCTCTTTGACGAACTTGCCGTTCTGATCGGGCTGCATCAACTCTCGACGAGCCGTGTGGATACGTGCGGGAGGTCCCGACCGTACGTGCTGACCGCACCGGCCCGCTGATAGATGAAGACGTGGCCTGGCGAATTGGTGGCCACGCCTGCATGACTTCCTGCCGCCAGGATCGGCACAGTCCGGCGGAGCAGCTGAGGAAATCCACGGCGTCATGGCGCGATCAGTCGAGCACGGGCTGACTGCGCGAGGAACGAAACGGCCGGCGGTGACTGGCGGCAGGCCGCAACAGTAAGAGCGACGAAGGCTCGAGAGCTCTTGCATAGCTGCCTCCCTACTTCGGCGCAGGGCAGGCGGGCTTGAGGATGACTTTTTGAACGCGCCGCCAGCTCGTGATCTCGCTGGATCAGCAGTCTCGTTCTCGACGCGGCAGTGCATGGCGTGCGTCGTGCTGAACTCGCTGAGCAGCCTGCCGCCCCGGCCAGGCTCCCGAGATCGCGTGCCGTCGAGTTCGATTCCTGCCAGAATCTCGCCGCTGAGTACGCCATCTGCGCCGAGTTTGTTGCTCTCCGGGAATCGGAGTTCGAGCTGTAAAAGATACTCGATGCGGGCCGTGGCGTGATGCAGACGGCCCACGGCGAGCTGACTGCCGGTGATGCTCTTCACGAGGTTGAGGTCGTTGTCGCTCAAACCTGAATGCGATTGTTGCCGCGATCGGCAACATAAACGTTGCCCTTCGCGTCAGCCTGAATCGAGTGCGGCGTGTTGAGCTGCGGCCAAGCGCCGTTGCCGCGCGCGAGCCGGTCGTCTCTGGCGATCCGTTCTTGTCGTACTTCGCGACGCGCAGGTTTCGACCGTGACGGCATTGAATTTGCCGCGTGCGGGATCGAACGCAATGTCCGTCCCGGGCCAGGTCGAACTCGTAAGGCTCAAGGCGGATTGGGGTTCGTGTAGAACAACCGCGGACGCGGGCAATCCGAAATCGAACGGATCGGGCCGGCGGCCGATGACCATCGCGGTGCGGCCGTCCGGATTGAACTTCACCACCATGTTCACGTGCCCTTCGTCCACGATCCAGACGTTGTCCTCTGCAGGTCGATCGACGCGGACAGCGTGCGCCATCTCGAAGCCGTAGTTGCCGTGGGGCTGATCTCGCTGAATGTAGTTGCCCTTCTCATCGAATCCGTACAGAGCCGCGCCGCGCCACTGCGCGTGTACGTGAACACGTGCCCGCCTGCGAGTCGCGCGGCCACGCCAATGCCCTCGCCCATGTACGCATTGGCTTGAGCAGCTTCAGGAAAATTCGGCACGGAGTCGTACGGAATCTCCTTGACGCCCTGGCCGCCCTGTGCCCATGCGCGGGCACCGGCAAGCAGGGCCGTGACCGCGCTGACAACGATACCGATCTGGATGAAGTCGCTTTCATGAAAGCCTCCCGGCTGGAATTGCGCGCTTTCGTCTATCATGATTTGCTGGAGCTCCGACGATGTCCGATTATGCGTGTATTCGGAAGGCAAACTGCCGGAAGATTCGGCCACAACATCCCGCGACCGACGAGATCGCGCCGACGCACGTCGTCTGGAAGAGCTTTCCGGAAATGGCGAAGCACGTGTTCCGAGTCGCTGAATCCGGAGTTCCCCGTGAAGGTGCAGAAAGGGCGACCTCGTCGTGGCGGGACGCAACTTCGGCTGCTCGTCGGGACGCGCCACCATCGCACCAGCAGGCGATCGAAGGCGACGGGTGTGGGCGGCATCGTTTGCCGAGGCGCTTCTCGCGGACGTTTTATAGAAACGGGCACGAATGGAGATCGGTCTGCCGGATCTTCGAAGCGCCGGGCATCCACGATCTGGTCGAGACCGGCGATCGTTTTGAGGGTGGACATCGAGAAGGGCCTGGTCACGAACTCCTACCACCAGGCATTGACCACTCGCCGCCACGTGCCGCCTCCGGCGTTCCTGCTGGAGATGCTGCGATCCTCGGCGGACTTCGATTCCTGCTCTCTCAAAGTCCGGCGGTGTTCTCCAGCCATGACGTTGCTTCTGAATAACGACGACGTCGAGAAGGCGCTCACGCCGGAAGGCACGATCACGGCCACGAACAGATCTATCGCGAACTGGCTGAGAGGCGCGCGCGTTCAATCGTGGCGCGCAGCCAGGTGTACCTGCCCGTGGAGTCGAAAAACAACCCGGGCTTCCAATATCGAATGAAGACGCAGGAGGGCGGAAGCGCTAGGCTACCGGAGTGTGGGCGCTGCGCGTGACCTCCGACATGGCGGGACACTCGTTCACCAACGGGCGTGCAAGCCGTGGCAGCGCATTCTGCCGGTGGCTACGGGCAATCGCTACTGCGGCATGGTGATCCTGTTCGACATCCGGACGCATCGGAGCCGGTCGCCACCATGCCGGACGGTGTTATCCAGAAGATGCGCGTTGCGGCGTCGAGGCGCGGTCGGGCGAAGTGCACTCGCGCACTGGAAAGCCGCGCGCGCTCGGCAGGCTGTTTGGGCAGCGGTTGGCGGCGCGGGCGCGCACCTCGAATACTATCCGTGCAGTCTGTTCGCGTTCTGAACGGATCAAGGTGTTCAGCCCGAATGCGGAGACACCGCAAGAGCGTTTGCTGGAATCGATGAGCCGGAAGCTGGAAGCGGCGCGTCGAGCGTCGTGAGCGTCGCCGCGCGAAGCGGTCGACGGCAGCGCGATTTCATCCAGGCCGCGACAGCGACGCGCGGGATCCCGCCCTCGATGGGAAGCATTGGGTGGAGCGCGGAATGTACGACCGCGTCGATCGGCGGCTCCGATGGAAAGCGCGAGCGTCGGGAGATTCGATGACGGCACGATCCGGCGAAGAGCGGACGTCTACATCGTGCATTCGAAGGAAGTCGCCGAGCAGGACCAGTGTCGCCAAGGATATCTGGGAGGCCGCGGAGAAGGGGCTTCAAGTCCGTGGGATGCGATCCGGTCGAGATCCAGGACCTGCTGGTCAGAGGAAAGGTGGTCATGAAGCCGCACGAGCGCCGATCCAGAATCGCCCTCGTTGTTCAACAACAAACACCGGCGCGGGAACGCAAAGTTCGCGGCGGTGGGTGCGCGGCGGTGCTGAAGCGCGCGAAAGAGGTGTGGCGTCTGGGGGAGCGAGCTTCCGACGGAGTGGTTCCTTGGAGGACGTCGCCAGGCCGGGAAGCGAAATAGCTGACACAAGGTCATGAAGGTGTCTCAGCGCGTGCTAGACACTAGCCCCTCCTGGCCAGGAGGAGGGGCGGATCTCGACGCGCCTAAAGCGAGATTGCGAAGCTTCCTTCTATGAGGCGGGTGGTAAACAATTACAAACAAAGAATCTTGTTTCGAACCGGATCCCACCACCCGTCTCGCGGCAAGTGAGGTTGCGCTTCTTTTCTTATTCCAGGCCGATCCGCCCCTCCTGGCCAGAGGCAAGCGCGTCTGAGACGTTTCAACGCAACTCGAGTGGGGAACGACACGATTAACTCCCCATGCTGAACACTAAAACGACCGGGATCAGCTCAATACCGCCAGCTCGCGGCCGCCCGCGGCTGGGACCACCTCCTCCTCTACGGCCACGCCTGGCGCAAGGACTTCTTCCGCTCGCTCGTCAGCTTCAGCTTCTTCCGGGCCGCACGCCGCCGCCGACGCTCGCCGAAGACCGTGGCGACCTGACCATCCTCGCCTCCCATCCCGCGGGATGCCAGGCCGGGAACCTCAAAGCCGCGCTCGGAAACGCCGACGTCACCTGGAACGGCGACTTCGACTCCGCCCCGACCAAAGTCCGCGCGCACGAACACCGCGATTGCCGGCGATGAGAGCTGGGCGGAAAGCGCGCTTCGCCGAGCACTTCCCTGTCGCCCGTCTCCCGCAACGCTCGCCGTCGAGGAGCTGCGCCGCTTCAAGACTCCCGAAGAAATCGAAACCGCACGCCGGGCAGCACACCTCGCCGATATCGGCTACCAGCACTTTTGTCGACACGGCGAAAGTCGCGCTGGCTTCGAGTACTTGCTCGCCGCCGAGCTGGCAGTTTTCTCAAACCCGCGGCGTCGAACACAACTTCAGCGTTGATTGATCCGGCGCACCGGAGGTCTATGGCAGCGGTGAAGCCCGACGAATTTTGGCGCTGCAGGCGACAGCATCACCACGGAACTCGCTAGTCCGCAGGTTGACGGCTACTATGCACAGATCTGCCGCACCTCTTGCATCCTCGGCGAGCCTAACGAAAGCCAGAAGCGCTCCTTCAGGTATTCCGCGAAGGGTACGCAGGCAGCCGAAGACTCTCAAGCCCGGCGAACATCATGGATGTCGCGCGGGTGCAAAACGATGTCTTCCCGCCGCGAGGGTTTTCGGCGAATACACGACTTCGAAAACACACGCGAGTCCGGTGCCACAACCTCGGGGCCTTCATCCGACGAGAATCCATACGTCCTCGAGACGTGAACCGCGTCGTCGGCAAAGGAATGGTTTTGATCGCGCACCCCTTTAACACCTATCTGCCTCTTGTGGCTACATGGTCTTCGGCGACACGCTGGTCGTGACGGAGAAGGGGTTGCAGAGATGGGCAAATCCGACAAGAAGCTGGTCGGGAGAGTACAACGTGAAGCGAGGTCGATCACCGGGATAAGACCGAACTTCCTCCGAAGTGACTCAACGACGGCATGAGATTGCGTGGACGGGGCCCTGGATCGCGCGCCAACTCCCGGCTCTGGTCATCTACCTGACCTCTTAAGTGCTCCAAAATCCAGGCGCGCCTCTTGCGAACTACATGCCGTACTTCAATCGCACTGCTCATTCTGCCGCTGAAGAAAAACCGACATTGCTTTGTGGACACGCCGCACGTATAGGTGGATTCAGTCGGTAACGCCCATTGAGGACGTAAGGTCCGCGGTAATTTCGCGAAACCGCTGGGTGAGACGCAGTGAACGCGGCGATGAGGGTCGGCGTACTCGATGCGAGCAGCGTCTTATCTTCTCGACTACATGCTGCGCGGCAAAACGTGGTTGGAATTTGGTCAATGTGAGTCAGCGCCGTCTTCCAACCGGCGAAGATGAACACGAAATCGCTATGCGACGCAAAGCTGCTGCCATGGGGCGAGGCGTTGAGGAAGAGCTCGAGGTGCGGGGAAAATCGATCACGAATTCGTGGCCTAATGGAGAGACGACTGCGAATGGCGGGGAGCCGAGGATCTCGTATTCTGCTCACCAACGGCGACGGGACCGCCACGTTTACGCGCGGGAGAAAGTTAGAAGAGGGCCGTCTGGAAGTGAGCATCGCCGGGAGGTCGTGGGCACTGGGTGCGGATGTCGACATCCCGCTTGTCCACATCTCCTCAAGCAGTAGTGGACTCGCTGGCTCGTATCCTTATGAGTACGAGGTTGACGTTCTCCCGGAGAGCCGGCGCGTGACGTCGCCGAGGGTGAGCCCCACGGCGGTGAGCCGCGCCGCGTCGACGTCGACCCGGATCTCCTCCTCCTCACCGCCCACCACTTTGACCGCGGCCACGCCGGCCGCGCCCTCGAGGTCGGTCTTGACGGTGCGGTCGGCGATGCGGCGCAGGCGCTGGAGATTGCCGCCACCCGAGAGTCTGAGCCGCATGATCGGATCGAGCGAGGGATCGAAGCGCAGGATGGCGGGGCGGCTGGCCTCGCGCGGCAGCGTCACCAGGTCGAGCTTCTCGCGCACCGACAGCGACGCGAGGTCCATGCGCGTGCCGGTCGAGAATCTGAGGGTCACCTCGGACTGTCCCGGCCGGGAGATCGAGTGGAGTCGCGTGAGGCCCGGCACCACCCCGATCGCCTCCTCGACCGGCCGCGTGACGAATTGCTCGACGTCGCCGGGGGCCGCGTCGGGGAGGTCGGTGCGAACCGTGAGCGACGGGTAGGAGATGTCCGGAAGGAGGTCGACCGACAGGCGTCCCGCCGCCACCAGGCCGAACAGCACGATGCCCAGCGTGACCATGAACACCGTGACCGGGCGCTGGATGGAGGCGTCCACGAGCTTCACGGCGTGCTCCTAGAGGCGGACCGGCTTGATCCGCGAACCCTGCTTGAGACCGCCCTGCCCGACCGTCACCACGCTGTCGCCGGGCACGAGCCCGGCGATGATCTGAGCGGTGTCGCCCGAGACCGCGCCCACCGTGACCGAGCGCTTCACCACCGAGTCGCGCTGCGCGACGAACACGTAGCTCTCGCCGTCCTCCGACAGCATGGCGCGGCGCGGCAGCACGATGGCGTCGTCGAAGGTCCCGGTGCGCAGCCGCACCTGGCGAAGATTGCCGGGACGGAGAGCTCGCTGGGGATCGCGCACCTCGAGCGTCACCTTCACCGTGCCGTTGGCGCGGTCCACCACCGGATTGACCAGCGCGACCCTGCCCTGGAACTCGCGTCCGCCGAGGGCGTCCAGCGTGAGCAGCGCGGTCTGGCCGATGTGGAGGTTCTGCACCTCGCGCTCGGGGAAGTAGAGCCGCGCCAGCAGCGGATCGAAGTCCTCGAGCCGGAAGCATTCGCGCCCGGCGGTGACCGTCTCACCCAGGTTGACCATGCGCGCGGTGACTCGGCCGGAGAACGGCGCCACCAGTCGTGTCTGGGTCAGCTCGTACTCGGCCTGGTCGAGCGCCACCTTGGCGCCGCGCAGCTTGAGGTCGAGATCATCGAGCTCCTTCTGGCTGATGTAGCCTTGCGCGCGCAGCTGGTTCCCACGCTCGGATTCGCGCTTGGCGCTCTGGAGCGCCACCTCGCGCGCTCGACCGAGAGCCGCGCAGCGGTGTCGTCGAGCTGAGCGAGCACGTCGCCTTGGTGGACGAGCTCGCCTTCCTCGGCGCGCATCGCGCGCACCTGTCCGGGTCGCGCGGCGACGAGCGTCGCGGAGTTGCGAGCCTCGAGCGTGGTGGTGGTCTCGAGGAAAGTGGTGATGCCGCCGCGGCGCACCTCGGCCACTTCGACGGGCGCGGCGAGCGGACCGTCCTTGTCGCCTTCTTCTTGCCGCCCTTGCCGCCGTTACCGTTGGCGTTCTTCGCCACCAGCAGGCCGACGACCACCAGCGCGACCGCGAGACTCCCACGATCGACCACAGCAGGACACGCTCTTCGGGCTGTGCGTCCGAGCCTCCATAGGGACCTCCGGGGCGGCGCTCGCGTGCGGCGGACCCCCGCTCTACGGGAGAGCACCGGGCGGGTTGCACGGTCTCCGAGAAAATCCCGGGTTCGGCGGGAATCCGGGGGCCTGGAGGAGGGCTACTCCCAGGTCCCCTCGAGGCGGCTCCGGGTTTCCTCGACGGCGACCTCCCACAGCGCGAGCATCTCGTGATCGGGGCGTTGGTAGAGACCGCCGAAGTTGGCCGTCGCCGAGTCCCTCGCGCACGGCGCGAGGTCCCAGGACCGCCAGTCGCGGCCAGTCGACCATCTCCTTGGCTCCGTCCGGTGTGGCCGCGCTCGCGACCCGCGTCCAGGGGAAGCTCTCCATCCACGACGCATGCGAGGCGATCGGATCGATGGCGCTCACCTTCTCGATCGTGCGCGGCGCGTTCCACCAGCTATGGAAGCGTACCTGGCACCCGGGCCGCCCAGCCGCCCATATCGTGCACGCGGCCTGCGCCGGGCTGTTGCCGCCGTGGCCGTTGACCACCAGGATCCGCCGGAAGCCGGCGCCCGCCATGCCCTCGAGCAGCTCGCGCAGCACTTGAGCGAAGGTCTCGGGCGCGAGCGTGAGCGTGCCGGGGTAGGCGGTGAAGTACGGCGTGATCCCGTAAGGAAGCGCCGGGAAGACCGGAATGCCGAGCGGCGCGGCGGCCTCGACCGCCACCCGCTCGGCCAGCACCGCGTCGGTGGCGAGGCTCAAGCAAGCGTGCTGCTCGATACTGCCGATCGGGAGCACGGCGCGGTCGTCGCGCGCGAGGTACGCCTCCACCTGCATCCAATCCATCTCGGCGATGCGCATCGCGGCCCATGATCGGGCCACGAGGCGCCAGACGGCAAGGCTTTGAGTGCCACGGAGCCGGCGGCGTAAGATAGATATCGGCTGGAACGCGCGAGCCGCCCGATCCTCGCCGGCCGACCTCAGGAGACGAGCCTCTTGCCCCGACATCATCGACTGCCTCCCGGTTTCGCCGCGTGGCTCGTCCTGCTCCTGGTTCCTTGCTCCATTCCCGCTGCGGCCGGAACGCTCGAGTCCGAAACGGAGGGCGTGTCGGCCGGTCCGGCGACGAGGCTGGCCGGAGGCGAGCGGCAGCGCGCGCTCGAAAGTGCGAGCGGATGGCGCGACTTCGAGGCGCGTCACGGCCGCTGGTCGGCGGCGTGGAACGCCGTCACGGGCACGCCCCACCGCGCCGTGGGAAGGCCCATCGCGCTGAGTGGCAACCCTCACGACTCCCTCTCGATCGACCGAGCGGTGCGCGCCTTCGTCGCGGCGGAGCCGGGGTCTTCGGCGCGGGACCGGCGCTCGAGACCGCGGCCGTGTTCCAGGCGGGCGCGGTCTGGTATGCGCGCTACCGCCAGATCTTCCACGGTGTCCCGGTGGCGCTCGCGGATTGGGAGTTCCGGGTGCGCGACGGACGCCTCGTCGCATTCGGCGCGGACGCAGCCTCCATGCCCGCGGACACCCCCACGCGCCCGCTGCTGGTGCCCGCCGCGGCGCGCGAAGCGGCGCGCGCGGGAGTGCCGTTCGACGCGCTGGTCGATCACGTGGAAGGCGGCGAGCGGTTGTGGCTGGTGCCTGAAGGCGCCGACGGGGCCCCGCGTTACCGCCTGGCGTACCAGACCGAGGTGGTGACACTCCAGGCGCCGCATCGCTGGCTGACCTTCGTCGACGCGCTCGACGGCCGGGTGTTGTGGCGTCACGACCGCGTGCGCCACGCGATCTCGGGTACGGTGACGGGACAGGCGCATCTCACGCTGCCGACCGATCCCCTCACCACGATTCCGTTCGAGCAGGAAAACGTCGCGGTCGGCCAGGCCACCGCGACCACGAGCGCGAGCGGCGCCTACTCGGCCGCGGGCGGTAGTCACACCAAGGTGTCCTCCGCCCTGAGTGGGACCCATTGCGTCGTCGACCGACCGGGCAGCACGGACGCCGCCTTCTCCACCACGGTGAACGATCCGGCGACCGTCGACATCGCCTGGACCTCGGCCAACTCGCTCGACAGCGAGCGCGACGGCTACTACCACGTCAACCACATCTATGACCATGTGAAGGCGCTCGATCCCGGCTTCACCTTCAACGACTATGCGATGCCGTGCCGGGTCGAGCAGACGGGTGACGTGTGCAACTCGTGGTGGGATGGGGCCGGCGTCAACTTCTACGCCGCGGGCGGCGGCTGTCCGAGCATGGCCACGCTGCCCGATCTGATTTACCACGAGTATGGTCACTCGGTGAACGACCACGTCTACAAGCAGGCGGGCGACGGCGTCGGCATGCTGAACGACGTGCTCCACGAAGGCATGGCGGACGTAATGGCCGCGTTCGTCACCGACGACCCGGTGATGTTCGACGGCTTCTACGGCCCCGGCACCTCGGCCCGCACGCTCCTCAACACCAACCGCTGGCCCGAGGACCAGAGCGGCGATCCCCACTGGACCGGGCTCATCATCGGTGCGGCGTTCTGGGATCTGCGGCAGTCGCTCGGCGTCGCCACCGCGGAGCGCCTGTCGCACTTCGCCAAGTACGGCACACCCGACGACCCGGACGCCGGCGTGGCAATGAACGAATACTTCCTCGAGACGCTGATCGCCGACGACGACGACGCCGATCTCACCAACGGCACCCCGCACCTCCTGCAGATCGCCGCGGCCTTCAATGCTCACGGCATCGGCACGGACTTCGGGATCGGCATCGGCCACACGCCGCTCACCGACACCTCCGCGCCGGGGCCCTATCCCGTCACGGCCACCATCGGCTACAGCGGCGCGCTCGGCGCCTTGGCACCCGGCTCGGCGACGCTGCACTACTCGATCAACGGCGCTGCCTGGACCGCGAGGCCCATGACGCCCACCGGCAATCCCGGCGAGTACACCGCGGCACTGCCGGCGGTGAGCGGCGCCATCGTGCGCTACTGGGTGAGCGCCGCGGACACCTACGGCGGCGTCACCACCGCGCCCCACGGCGCGCCGGATGAGCACGTGTACACCTTCCTGACCGGTGCGGTGAGTCCCGTGTTCGTGAACGACATGGAGAGCGATCCGGGCTGGACCGTCGGTGCAGCGGGCGATGCGGCCACCACCGGGATCTGGGTGCGCGCCGATCCGGTCGGCACCAACGTCGGCGGGATCGAGATTCAGCCCGAGCTCGACCACACCACCGATCCCGGCACCCAGTGCTTCGTGACCGGCAACGCCGCGCCCAGCGACCCCGTCGGCACCAACGACGTGGACGGCGGCCGCACCGACGCTCCTCACGCCCGTGTTCTCGGCGGCGGCGACTCCGCATCCGGCGATCGAGTTCTACCCGCTGGTACAGCAACAACGGCGGCGCGGAACCCGGCCGCGAGCTCTGGCGCGTGGATCTCTCGAACGACGGCGGCACGAGCTGGACACCGGTCGAGAACACCAACGTCACGGACGGCTCGTGGCGGCGCGTGGTGTTCTTCATCTCCGACTTCCTGCCGCCGACGGCGCAGATGCGGATGCGCTTCGTGGCGGACGACCAAGGCCCGGCTTCGCTCGTGGAAGCCGCGGTCGATGATTTCCGACTGCTGAGCTTCCCGCGACCACCGCCGTGGAAGATGCGATCGGCGCGCCGGTCCTGGCGCTCGCTCCGCCGCGTCCCAATCCGTTCCACGGCACGACCGCGATCCGTTACACACTTTCTCGCGCCGCGCGGGTCACGGTCCGTATCCACGATCTGGCCGGCCGGACCGTGCGGGAGCTGGACGCCGGGTCACGCGCGGCGGGCGCGCACGACGTCGCGTGGGACGGCCGCGACGACGCCGGACGCGAGGCCCGCAGCGGCACGTATTTCGTGCGGCTCACCGTCGCTGGGTTGACCCGGACCGCAACGGTGGTGCGGCTCCGCTGAGCCGTAACGATCCTCCTTTTCGATTGAGTCGTGCCGGGGCGCGGCATAGCCTCGCGCCCTCGACGATCGGCTCCTTCGCGGAGGACCCATGGCTCGCCTCGCGTTCTCGTCCCTCTTCAGCCTGGCGCTCCTGCTCGCGCCGGGGCTCGCCTCCGCCGTGCGCAATCCCTCCGCCATCACGGAAGCCGATGCGGGCCTGAGTCGCGCCGCGTGGCACGCCGCGGCCCAGACGGCTCTCGAGCACGGCCCGGCGTGGACCACGTTCCGCGCGCGACACGGTGGTTGGCGCGCGCTGTGGAACGAGCGCACGGGCACACCGCACCTCGCCACCGGCCCGGCGATCGCGCTGCCCGGGGTGTCGCTCGACGCGGCGGGCATCGATCACGCGCTCCGCGTCTTCGTCGCCGCGAGCCCCGAGGTGTTCGGCGGCGTTTCGCCCGCCGACCTGAACCTGGCGCGCGCTCAGCGCGTGGAAAACGTGTGGTACGTGAGCTATCGCCACACGATCGACAGGATTCCGGTGCTGTTCGAGGACTGGGAGTTCCGCGTGGGCGCCAGCGGGCGCCTCATGGAGTTCGGCGTGGACGCGCATCCCTCCCGATCCGCCGGTGAGGCCGTGCCGATTCTCGACGCCGCGGCGGCGTGCGCAGCGGCGCGCACGGCGCTCGGCCTCGACGCCGGTGCGCGCGTCGAAGGCGGTGACGCCCTCGCCTGGTTGCCTGTCGAGGACCAAGGCGCGACGAGCCTGCGGCTGGTGCGCCTGGTGAGTGCGCGGGTCACGACGCCGCCGGCGAGCTGGATCGCGCTGGTCGACGCGCGCGACGGCACGTTGCGCGGGCGCCACGACCGGCTGCGCTACGACATCGAGGGCACGGCGCAGGGCCCGGTCCATCTCGACTCGCCGAATGGGCCACCCCTGCCGCGCCCGTTCGCGCACGAGGGCGTGGACGTCGGCGGCAACACCGTGCTCACCGACGACGCGGGGGTCTATCGGTCGCCGGCGGTGGGCACCGTGACTGTGACATCGGCGCTGCTCGGCTCGTTCTGCGACGTGGAGCGCTGGGACGGCCCGAACGCCTCGTTCTCGACCGGCGCCACCGATCCGAGCGCGATCTTCATCGACTGGGACGATTCCAACTCACAGGTCTCGGAGCGCGACGCCTACTACCACGTGAACCTGGTGCACGACCACTTCCACACGCTCGACCCGGGGTTCACCGGCGACGACTATTCCATGCCGTGCCTGGTGAACTACGGGTCCACGTGCAACGCGTTCTGGGACGGCATCGGCCTCAACTTCTTCATGGCCGGCGACGGCTGCCCCAACACCGCGACCATGCGCGACGTGGTCTACCACGAGTACGGACACAGCGTGAACGACAACCTGTACCTCCAGGCGGGCGCTCCACTGGGGATGACGAATGGCGCGCTGCACGAGGGCTGGCCGACGTCTGCTCGGCCTTCATTCGCGACGATCCTTCGATCGGCGTGGACTTCTTCGGTCCCGGCACCCTGCTGCGCACGATCTCGAACCTCAATCGCTGGCCTCAAGACCGCAGCACCGATCCGCACCAGACCGGCTTGATCGTCGGCGGGGCGATGTGGGACCTGCGACAGTCTGTCGGCCTGCCGCTCGCCGAGCACCTCTCCCATTTCGCCAAGTACGGGATCCCGGACGATGACGACGACGGCGTGGCGATGGCCGAGTACTTCGTGCAGGTGCTGGTCGCCGACGACAACGACGGCAACCTCGACAACGGTACGCCGCATTACGCCGCGATCGCGGCGGCCTTCAATGCCCACGGCATCGGCACCAGCCTGTTCATCAACATCAGCCACGAGCCGCTCGAGGACCAGCCCGCGGCCGGGCCTTATCCGCTGACGGCGGTGATCACCTATACGGGGCCCGGCGGGATCGACGTCTCCAACACCCGCGTCCAGTATTCGGTGAACGGCTCATCGTTCGTCAGCACGCCCTTGAGGCCCGATCGGCAGCGATCAGTTCCAGGCCTCGATTGCGGCCCCGCAGGGATCGATCGTGCGTTACTACCTCACGGTAGCCGACCTGAGCGGCGCCAGTCGGTCGCTTCCGGAGAGTGCGCCGACCTGGACCTTCACCTTCCTGGCGGGCGCGACCGTCACCGACGCCGTCCACGACATGGAGTACGACGCCGGATGGGCTCCGGCCGACCCTCAGGACAACGCCACGACCGGCCGCTGGCAGTGGGTGGTGCCCGAGGGGAGTTTCGTGGGCAACGAGCCCTGTCAGCCCGGTCAGGATCACACGCCCTACGGCGTGGCGTGCTTCGTGACCCAGAACCCGATCGGTCCCAGCACCGCTCCCGGCGACTACGACGTCGACAACGGGCGCACCACGCTCTACACCAGCATTCTCGACGCCTCACCCATCAGCGTCGGCGCCCACCCGTGCTCGAATACTACCGCTGGTACACGAACGACCTGGGGAACGCGCCCGGGAGCGACCTCTGGCGCGTCGACATCTCCAACAACGGCGGGGCCACCTGGGTGCCCGTCGAGGCGACCACCGCCAGCAACAACTCGTGGCAGCGCGTGGTGTTCTTCATCGGCGACTACGTGACCCCACGTCGTCCATGCGGCTGCGCTTCATCGCCGAGGACGTGGGGAACCCCTCACTGGTGGAGGCGGGGGTGGACGACCTGCGCCTGCTCCACTTCAATTCCGACATCACGGGCGTCAGAGCGAGGCTCCGGGCGCTCGGGCGCTGGCGCTCGAAGCCCCGGCGCCGAACCCGAGCTCGGGCGACACGCATCTGACGTTCACCCTGCCCGAGCGCGCGCCGGTGATGCTCGTCGTCTACGACGTATCGGGAAGGCGCGTGCGGGTGATCGAGCGCGGCACGCTGGAGCCGGGACTGCATCGCGCCACGTGGGATGGGTGCGACGAACAGGGACATCGGGCGGCGGGCGGGCTCTACTTCGCGCGGCTCGAGGCCGCGCAGCGGACCCTCACGCGGCGACTCGCGCGCGCGCCGTAGCGATCAGAACCGCCAGGCCATGGTGAATCCGATCGGCGCGCCGCGAGCGCCATCGCCGGCGTGAAAGGCGCGCGCTATTCGAGCGCGGAACGTCCACCCTCGGCGGACGCGTAGTACGGGTTCTCTCCGCGCGCGTGGTCGGTGACGTCCACCACCTCGCGGATCTCGGGGATCATCTCCCTTGAGGCGCACCTCGATCCCCTGCCGCAGCGTCACCGCGGCCATCCCGCAGCCCTGGCAACCCCCTGGAGCTCGATGTAGGCGACGTGATCGCGCACGTCATGCAGGACCACGGTGCCGCCGTGCGACGCGACCGCGGGGTTGATGTCCTGATCCAGCACGCGCTGCACCTCGCGCGCGATCGGGTCGGTCCACGGCAGATAGGATTGTCGATCTTGAAGCCGCTCTCCTGCAGCGTCTCGACGTAATCGATCGCGACGCCTTCGAGATGCGGAGCGCTCCCCGCGTCCACCAGGAACACGAAGCCGCCGCCGTCGATCTCCTGGTCGCCCTCATGGCGGTCGGCGAGGGGCACGAAGCCGAGCCGGTAGCGGAAGCCCCGGGACCGCGGCCTTCGATGGCGAACCGGAGCGCCAGGTCCGTGCGCGGCTCCTTGCTCAAGAGGTCGAGGATCTTGCGGCGGGCACCGTCGCTGAGTTGGATCATCGGGGCAGCATAGAACGGGACGCGTGCACTCGCAATCGGGCGGCACTGCCGGGGAGGCGCCGGAGAGGTGGTTCTCCGTCTCGCGCCGGAAGGCCGCGGCGACGGGACCATCTTCCGCGGGACGATGGCACTCGCCGACGCCCCCTTGCGCAGAGCCAGGGTCGCTCCGCGCTTCCCGCCCACGCAGGTGAGAGATGAAACCGGCCGGGCGGGTCCGTCCGCGCCGCGGGTCGCTGCGCCGCTCGAAAGCGGACACCCGGTCAGACTCCAGCGCGAACGGGGGAAAGCATGAACCCGAGAGAGGGAGCGTCAATGGACTTCTCCTTGGCACGGGTCGTTCTCGCCGGGACGAGCGCTCCGAGCCGTCATTCCGCGGCGTTTGCGCCTTCCAGGCTCGATCGTTCAACATGCCGGCTCGCTCGTGGAGGATTCATGGAAGAGGCCGCCTTCACCGCACGATCCCGAAGGTCGCGACCCACGACCCTTCGACCCGGGAGCCGGCGAGCCGCGCGAGCCGTTCGGCGCGGGAGAGCCCTTCCCACCGGCCGAGCCGGCGCCACCACCGCCACTGCCGTCGTCGAGCCGCCTCCGCCGAGCGAGCCGCCCCCTCCTTTCGAGACCGGCGGCGCTCCTCAGCCAGCGGAGGAGCTGCCGATCCCCTGGGAGCAGGAAGGCCTCGATTTCTTTTCGGCCTTTTACGAGACGCTGCGACTCGTGCTGTTCAGCCCACGAGCCGGCTTCAGGCGCGTCCCGATCGCGCCGTCCTTCGCCCGCCCCCTGGGCTTCGCGATCCCTGGTCGGCTGGCCCGGCATCCTCGCGGCGACGCTGTGGGATCTGTCGTTCTCACGCTACCTCCAGTCGTTCCTGCCCATGGCGTCCGATCAGCAATGGGAGCGCTCCCCCGCCTTGGAGATCGGCTTCGCCCTGGCCGCGCCGATCTGGTTGCCGGTCGCGCTGTTCCTCGGCGCGCTGCTCCAGCACCTGTTCCTGATGATGGTGGGAGCCGGCAAACGCGGGTTCGTCGGCACGTTTCGCGTGATTTGCTACGCGCAGAGCGCCTCGCTGTTCGGGTTGATCCCACTGATCGGCGGGCTCTTGAGCCTGCTCTGGCACCTGGTGCTCCAGGTGATCGGGCTCTCGGCCGTCCACCGCGTGGGGTGGGGCGCGTGCTGCTCGCGGTGATCCTGCCCTTGTCGGTGTGCTGCGCGTGCGTGATCCTGCTGATCGTGTTCGGAGCGGCCTGGCTCGGATGGCTCAAGAACGGTTGATCTGGCGACGCGCGCGGCGCGACGACCTGCCCGTGGCGCTGCTCTGGGGCGCGAGCGCAGCGCTGGCGCTGGCTGCCGCGCCCTTCGCGGCTTCCCTCGCGCGGGCCTTGCCACCCTGCGCGCTGCATCAGTGGTTCCGGAATCCCGTGCGCCACGTGCGGCAGCGCGCGCCGTGCTGGCGCTGATCCACGGTGACGTATGGCGCGCCTTCGCCTGGAATCCGCTGGCGACGCTCGGGACGCTGGCCCTGATGTTCGGCCTCGTGGCGCCGGCCTGGGTGGCGCTGCGCGCTCCACTCCACGGCTCCCCGGCGAATGGCCGCGTGCGTGGCGCGTGGCGGCGTGGCTCCTGCTCGCCGCCCAGTGGGCCTACCTGATCGCGACGCGCCGCCAGCGCCCGCATGAGCTCACGGGCGCCCACCGGTCGCTTCGCCCACGTCGTGGCCGCTTCGATTCTGGTCGCGACGCTCGCGGCGATGTTCGCGGTGGTGTGCCCCTCCTTCCGCGCGCCCGGCGCGCTCGCGGCCTGGGACGGCGGCGGGCACCTGCTCAAGGCCGTCTACCTCGCGCGCCATCTCCTGCCCCACGGCCGGCTCACCGGTTGGTTCCCGCTCTGGCACGGCGGCTTCGATCTGTTCCAGTGCTACCCGCCGCTCCTCTACTACGCGCCTCGCTCCACTGACGCTGGTGCTCGCGCCTGCGAGCTCGCGCTGCGCCTCGTGACCGCGCTCCTATGGCTCGGACTCGTGCCCGTCGCGTACTACTTCCTGCGCAGCTTCGACGTCGATCCGCTCCCCGCGGCCGAGGGCGCCGTGCTCGTGCCGGCGCTCAATCACAGCCTCGGCGTGGGGCTCGGCGCGCTCTACGGCTTGGGCCTGCTGCCGAACGGACTCGGCATGCTGCTCGCCGTCGCCACACTCGGGCGAGTGAAGCGCGACTCTGTCCGATCCCGAGCGCGGGGTGCGACACTGGATCTTCACCGGATTCCTCGTCGGACTCCTCGTGCTCGCCCACACGTTCACCACCTATTGGTGGGGATTGGCCGCGGCGGTCCTAGTGATCGTCGAGTCGATCGGGAATCCTCGCGGCGTCGCGATCGTCGCCCGCTTCCTCGGCATCCTCGGCGTGGCCGCGCTGGTTTCTGCTTACTGGTGGGCGCCGCTGCTCCTGAACCTCACGCAAATGTCGCCGCCCGAGACCATGGTGCCCGGCCCGCCCGCCGAGATGGCGAAGGCCATGCTGCTCGCCTTGGACGGCGGGGGCCCGATCATCGCGCTGCTCGCACTCGGCGGGGTGCGTCTTCCTGATCGCGCGCCGCCAATGGCGCGCGCTGATCTTCCTCGTGCTGTTGGCGAAGCTCTCGTTCCTGCTCGGCATGAACCTGGTCAATCGCGCGCTGCCATTCGGCCGCGTGGTCGCGTCCACGCAGTTCATGCGCTTCCAGCCGTTCTTCGCGCTCACCTGGACGCTCCTGGCCGGCTTCGGCGTGGCGGGCATCGTGAGGCTCCTCGAGCGGCTCGTGCACCGCCCGTGGGGTTTCGGCGCGTCGGTCGGATCGATCGCGTTGCTCTTCCTCTTCGTCGTGGCGCTGTCGCTCGAGAAGCATCGTGGCTACGTGACCGCCGTGGCCGACGCCGCCACCGCCGAGCTGAACCCGATCGCCGGCGAGCTGCGCCGCCGGCTCGAGCCCGGCGACTTCATCCTCAGCGAGTTCAACTGGGATGCTCGCTACGCGCTGGGCTCGCCGCACTTCGTGACCCAGCGGCTTCCGCTGCTCGCCCCGAACGTGTGGGATCTCGAAGGCAATTTCCCGGAGGCGACCCGCGGCGCCGCGCACGCCCACTACCTCGCCTCGGTGCTGGGCGCGGCGGGCTACGTGGGCACCCAGCGAGACTACCTGGCCTCGCGCGGCGTGCGCTTCATCGTCACCACCACGGCCGACACACGCAAGGTCCTGGCGAACCAGGATTGGCTCAGGCTCGTGAGGCCGGGCGAGTCTCTGTCGCTCTTCGAGGTCCTCGGGCCGCGACGGCCGGTGGGCTTGCCGCCCGACATCGCTGCACAGGTGAGCGGCGTGACATACGACGACACGGGCCGTTATCGGATCTCATTCCGCGCGCCGGTCACGATACAGGCGGGCACCAGTCTGGCGCTGAGCCACCATCCCTGGCTGCGAGCCGCTTCCGAGCACGGGCCGATCGCCGCGACCGCGAGCGATGATCACCGCCTCGCCTTGGCCGAGACCGCCCGCGACGTGCGCTCGCTGACCATCTCGTACGAGCCCCCGCGGTGGATCGGGCTCGCGGGCGCCGTGTCGGCGATCACGTGGCTCACGGCGCTGGGCATGATCGTCAAACGAATGCTTGACCGCTCCTCGAGGCGCTCGTAGCGTTCGGCTCCTCGAACCGGACCTCCTCCGCCGGCCGCAACCGTCGACTCCCTCCTCGTTTCTCGGCGCCCGAGTGTCACGGCAGTCCCGGTCATCCACACTCCGACGTTCCTGCCGGAGTCGCCGGGGACTCGAAGGCGCAGAACGGAGGACTCCCGCCATGTCGATTCTCCGAATGCCTCGCAGCCGTATCCTGCTCGCGATATTCGCGATCACGATGAGCTTCTCACTGTCCATGAGCTCCGGCTCGTGGGCCACGACGCTCGGCGTCGTCGCCGACAACGGCACCGGGAGCGTCGTCGTGTTCGACGCCGACGCCAACGTGGTGCTCGGACACATCGCCCTGCCGCTCGGCGGAGTCCTGGGAGATTGCGCCGTCAGCGCCGACGCGACCCGGGCATTCGTCACGGATTTCCAGAGTCGGATCTGGGTCATCGATCTCACGACCTCACCTCCCTCCTGGCCACCGGGATCAACCCGATCCCGATTTCGAACTACGGCGAGGATGTCGCGATCACGCCGGATCAGAAATTTCTGCTGGTCTCCGACGGCGGGGCCTTCCAGCCGATCTCGGTCGTGGACATCGTCGGCCGCGTCGAGATCCACGCGGTGCAGCTGCCCGGCGCCACCAACTCGGTCGACGTCTCGAGCGACGGCTCCGTGCTCGCCACGACGCTCGATGGATACGTCAATCGCCTCACGATCGACGGAAGCGGCAATCTCACGCCCACCGGGAGCGCCTGTTGGTGGGTTTGGCGATGAATGCCTATCCCGCGCCGGATGGGCTGTCCGGTGTCGTCATCCTCCTAGATCCACCCGAAGTCCGTTCGTTCACCCTCCCGGGGCTCGCGCCGGTCGCGACGCGCTCCTTTCCGGTGGATGGGGACTCTGTGGCGTGGTGACGGCAGATCGTGTGTTCGCGCGGAGCACTTCCAGCTACGTGGACGCCTTTTCCTTCGACGCGGCAGGCAACCTTGGCGCGTCTCCGCCTCTATTCGATACCCATCAACGACACACCGGCGTTCTACGGCATGGACCAGATGGCGGTGCACCCCAATGGCACCCGGCTCTACGTTCCGCAGCAGAGCGCGGTGAACGTCTACGACGCGGCCAGCGGTGCATTCCTGGCCGCGATCACGGATTCGGCGCTGCTCGCGCCCACCGGTATCAGCTTCGGCGGCGTGTCCGACCAGCCTCCCGACTGCGCCGCCGCGGCGCGCGCTCGTGCCGGTGCTGTGGCCCCCGGACCACGGGCTCCAGACCGTCTCGATCGTCGGCGTCACCGATCCCGACGGCGATCCCGTGACGATCACCGTGACCGGCGTGACCCAGGACGAGCCACTCGACGACCTCGGTGACGGCAACACCTGTCCGGATGCGGCGGTCGTGAACGGCGTGGGCCAGGTGCGTGCCGAGCGTTCAGGTCGCGGTAACGGACGCGTGTACGCGATCGCCTTCACCGCGAGCGACGGACGGGGCGGATCGAGCCCGGGAACGGTCACCGTGCGCGTGCCCCACGATCAAGACGGGGCGCCGGCCATCGACGACGGACAGACGGTGAATGCGCTCGGCGAATGCGATCATGCGGGGCACGAGCTGCTGAGACCCCGCCGCGGGGCGGTGTTGGCCCTGGGCGCGGCGTACACCGTGCAGTACCAGGTGCCCGCGGGAGTCTTTGCCGCGGACGTCGGTTTGCTCCACTCGATGGATCATGGGACGCACTGGGTCCTCGACCGCTGGAACCAGCCCTGCACCGGCGAGATCCAGTGGACGGTCCCATACGTGGCGGCGGACAGTGTGCTGGTCGCGGTGGCCGAGCTGTCGGTCGGCGACGGCGGGACGTACCAGGTGAATCGAATGATCGGGGAGAGCGACTACTTCTCGATCGGTTCATCGGTCGCCGTGGCGGATGCTCCCTCGAGGCTCGAGCTGGCTGCGGTTCAGCCCAACCCCACCGCGGGGAACGCTCGCATCCGGTTCGGCCTGCAGCGCGGCGGCGACGTGGCGGTCCACGTCTTCGACGTCCATGGGCGCAAGGTGAAGACCGTGATGAGCGCCGTCCGCGGTCCTGGATGGCACGAGGTCTCGTGGGAGGGTGACACGGACAGCGGCGGAAGGGCCGGCGCGGGACTCTATTTCATCCGTCTGCACGCCGAGCAGCAGGAGCTGACCCAGCGAGTCATACGGTTGAACTGATCGGGAGCGACGGCGCTCAGCGCTCCTCGGCCGAGCCCGCCGAGGCCGAGTCAGGAGCGAGCGTCGTCGCATCCTCGGGGCGCCGAGTCGCCACGAGGCCGCGCAACGCGCGCGCTGCGGATCGCCGGATCCGCAGCGCGGCGAGCGTGACGAGCGCCCGGTGGAGTTTCCATTTCTCGCTCGCCGAGAGGGCGCCCGCGACACCGCGCCCATCGCGGAGAGCGCCACGGCGCTCCACGACCGCGCTCCGTGGCGCCATTGCCGTGAGAGCTCTGGGCTCGATAGATCTTGACGCACAGCCGATCCGGCACCCGCACGAACTCACCCAGCAGGCTCATGTGCAGGAGCCACGGCCAGTCTGCAGAGAACTCTCCGCCGAGATGGCGCCGCAGTCCGCCGATCTCGGCGGCGGCTTTGCGCGGAACACGCCGCGGTTGGGGATCCACCAGGAGCCTTGCTGGCGTGCGACGCGCAGCGCTCGAGCGAGGCGATCCGAGATGCCATCGAGCTCGGTGAGCTGCCGCTCCTCGCGCCGGCCGTCTTCGTGGACCAGGTCGACATCGGAATACGCCAGGATCGCCCGCGGATTCGCCGCGAGCGCCGCGACGCAGCGCTCGACGTAGGCCGGCAGCAACAGGTCGTCGTGGAAGGCGAACACCAGATGATCGCCGCGCGCCGTCGCGAGCAGGGCGTTGACGTTCCCGACCCAGCCCAGGTTGCGCGGCTGGCGGATCACGCGCACTCGGGGATCGCGCTCCGCGAAGCGTCCGCAGACCGCGGCCGTGTCGTCGGGTGAGGCGTCGTCGGAGATCAGGATCTCGAGGTTGGGATACGTCTGCGCGGAGAGCGCCTCGAGCGTCGGCCCGATGAAGGCGGCGGCGCGCCAGGCCGGCACCAGCGCCACGACACGCGGCGATGCGGCGCTCACTGGCGAGGACTTCGCTCGAGATGAAAGGCCTCGACACGGTCCGCGGCGTCGACGGCGATGCGCGGAGCCGTGGTGAGCTTGCCGGGCTCGACCGAGTGGTAGCCGCGGCGCGAGGTGACACCGATCCGCGAGCGGTCGTGCAGTCCGCTCGCCGCGTCGTCCACGTCGCTCCGCCCGAACGCGACGATCGCGCCGGCGTCCACCTGCAGCGGAGTCGCGCGGCCGATGCCCGGATACCATGGATCGATGCCTGCGAGCAGCTGGGCGGCGATCTCCCCGCCTCCTCCGTGGGGACCTCGCCGCGGCACGGCGCGTCCCACGCTCGCGGCGGCTCGAGCTCGTGGGTCCAGCCGCGCAACCCCACCGGATACCAGGAGAGATAGGCGGTTCCGTCCGGCCGCACCACGACGTCGCCGTATCGGCCGAGCACCATGGTGACCGAAGGCGCGCCTCGCAGCTCGTCCGGCAGTCTGGCGATGACGCGGTACTTGAGCCGATGGAGGAGATCCTTCGGAGGCTCGAGTCCCAGCTGGCGATCCAGCGCGAGGCGACGCTCCCAGGTGGCGTTCACGACTTGGCGCGAGTGGATTCGCCAGGGTCCGTCCGGGCCGTCACCCGCGATCTGGTAGCCACCGTTCGCCTCGCCGATCTCCCGCACCATGCGCGAAGGCAGGAACGTGATCACAGAGCAGCGTGCGATCGCGGCGCGGAACGCCGCCGCGAGCGGCGCCGGATCGATCGCCAGCTCGGAGGTGGCGAATCCGGCGGCGAGGCGATCTGGATCGAAGTGGGCCGCCAATTCCTCCGTCGCGAGCCGGCGATACAGGCATCGCGGTCGCTCCCCGAGATAGTCGAGATCGGGATGCGCGTCCAGCTCGCGGCGACAGCGTTCCTGGATCCGTTCGTAGTGCACTGCGAGGTCGTCCGGCGCCAGCACGGAATCGGCGGCCACCAGGTAGTGGAAGGGCGTCGACAGGGTCAGCCATTCCGTGTCGGAGCCGAGCCAGCGATCGAGGGATCGGACGGGAAGCGCAGCGCGCCTTCGAGCTGGAGCGCCGCGGTCTCGAGCGAGCGGTCGTTCGCGTAGATGAGGCCGAGGTGGATCTTCCCCTCGTTCCTGAGGCTGGCGCGATTGAAGGGAATCTCGTCCTGATCGAGCAGCGTGACCGCGTTTCCGCGGCGCGCCAGCTCGAGCGCGATTCCGGCGCCTTGCATGCCGGCGCCCAGGATCAGGATGTCGGTGGAGAGGCTCATGCGGTCGCGCTCCGTGTTGGCCCAGAGTCGTCCGCTCAGGTCGTCCGTGACGAGGGCGCAGCCTAACGCACGAGTGGTGCCGGGCCAAAGCGAACCGATCGAAGTGGCCAACCGGCCACACGGCGAGATCGTTCCCAGACCCGATCGTGTTTCGGAAACGTCCCGCCGGGCCCCGAGGTCGGGCATTACGCAACGCGCCGCGCCCCTTCCTGCGCATTTGCACGACGCGCGCGGGTTCGCGCGGTGCTTCTGGCACCGCGCACGGTCCTGCGAATCCGATTCCGTGGGCCGCTGGCAGGCAGGTGGAACTGATGAACGACTCTCTTGGTCGATGACCGCGTCCGCGGGACCGCTGCTCGACGCGATCCTCGTGCTGGTGGTCGGCTGGGCGCTGGGCATCTTGTCCGCGCCCGTGACCGACGCCATCCGCCGGCGCTCGGTCAAGCAGCGCATGACACGCGCCGTGGCGACCGAGCTCCAGTCGCTACAGGACGCCCTGGTTGGGGTGGTGATCCAGGTGGCGCGCCGGCGCGGCGTGCTGACCCATTCGTTGCTCGACGCGCTGCGGGTCACGCTGGAGACCGCGGTTCGGTTGGGCGGCGTGGCCGGAAGTCGCTCAGGACCATCGACGACCTGTTGCGGCTCGACGACGCAGCGCTGGCCACGGCCCCGGCCAGCGAAACGCTCGGCGTGCGGACCTTCCTCTCGCTCCGCGTCCAGGGGCTGCCGTTCCTCGAGTCGCACTTGCATCGGCTGGAGTTCTACTCACACGAGACCCAGCGACAGCTGCTCGAGATTCACGCCGGCGCGCGCGAGTTCGATCGCCAGGTGGAAGAGGCGAACCGCTACCACCTGCTGACGTTCAACGGCGGCCCGAGCCAGACTCGTCTGCTCGAGCTGATGGCCAACATCGAGACGTGTTACGTGCGGGCCGCCGAGAGGCGAGCGAGCTGGTGTCGCAGATCAACTTGCTGCTGCAAAGTCCCGAGATGGGCGCCGGCCGCTTGACCAGGAGGTGGACACGATGAAGACGGTGGGCGCTCGACGTCACTCGAGGTACCGCTGGAGGGAGTAGCCCCAGAACGCGCGCGATAAGGAATCGCACTCCGCCGACGCGCTCGATGTGTCCGCGACGCGCCCGGACCGCCTCGCGCCTGGGCCGCGGCCTGTTGAAGTGCAGCACGCAACACAGGCCGCATCCCTGCGAAGTCGAAGCGACGTGACGGGGGTTCTGACGTGGCGATCTCGACCCAGGTGAGGATGTGCCAGCCGGTGGTGTCGGCCGGGACGGCGGCAGGTCCGTGAGGTCGCACCAGGAGGAACCCCGTGAAGCCGCCGAGGTGGAGCGTGTCGGTCGCTGTGCGGATCACCACCCTGGGGGAGCAGAAAACGCCGCGCTCATAGATCGAATCGGCGATACCAGTCTCCACCTCCATGGGTCCCAGGTCGACATCGATCGAAACGGCCGGGGGATGGCTCGCGCTGCCGAGCTTGAAGAGCCGCGCCGCTGCGAGTTCCACGCTGTCGACATCCAGCCCGGCTCCCAGAAACACATTCCCGTTGCTGTCCACACAGGCGGTGCCATAACCGATGAAGGCGTCGAGCGTCGCCGCGAGCGCGGTCGTGTCGCGGTGCACCCACGCGTCGCGGAAGCGTTTCACCACGGCCGTGGGATCCTCGACCGTCGGCGTGGAAACCACCGGCGCGACCGGCGAGTCCTTCTTGGAGCAGGCGGCGAACGCGACCAGTATCGCGACCGCGGCAAGCGCCAGCCGCAGCGGCGGAGCGGCGCTTGTGACTCATCGGCGACCTGGGATAGCCATGTGGCACTTCCTCGTTCGGATGGATCGTAGTGTCGCCGGGACTGGGATCCAGGCTATTCCTCGGGGCCGCGAGAATCCAACGCGAGCGGATCTCCCTTCGTGCGGCTCACGGGTCGACCCATCCACGGCGAAGCGAGTCAAGGTGCGCAGGCGGATGGAAGGCGGGCGAGAGAAGCAGGTCGTAGCGGGCGTGGAAGACGCCTTGCGCGTGAGGGGCTGAAGTGTCAGGCGTGAGCTCGCCCGAACTTGCGCCGGCGCAAGTTCGCATCTCCTAACTGGCCGCGCGGCCGGTCGCGGCCCAATCCCCTGGCGGCCCGACCACCCCTCATTTCGTCCGCCAAACTTGCGATTTAGTGTTGGCGACGGGCGCATCGCCAGGTGGATCATTTCATGCAAGCACTTCGGGGCCAGGCAGGAGATCCGTATGATCTGTCCGCGTCCCTCGATGTTGCTCCTTCTCTGCCGCCGCCTTTCCGGCCATCGCTCTCCCGACACCGGTCGCTCGGGCGGCCGACTCTCACCCTGCTTTCCTCCTGCTCCCATTGCTGGCCGCTGAGCAGTGTCTATCCCAACTCGCTCATGGCGCCCGACGGAGCAGGGGGCACCTACGTCGTCTGGGTGGACGGAAGCTTTCGCTGGCGGCTCCAGCGACTCCGCGCCGATCTCACCATTCCGAAGCCATGGCCCGCCGCGGGGCTCTCGCTCGTCAGCGAGCGCGAAGCGCGCCGGATCTATCCTGCGGTGGTCGCCGACGGCAGCGGCGGCGTCTACGTGTCATGGGCCGAGCAGGCGACCAACGGTGACATGAGTGTCTGGCTGTTGCGAGTGCGCCCCGACGGGCGTCCGGCACGCGGATGGCCCGAAGACGGATTGGCCCTGTCCGCGCCGAGCCCCATGGCTCTCTACCCTTCGCTGGTGCGATCGCGGAAGGGAGCCGCGGTCGCCTGGCTGGAAGCGCGCAATAGCAAAGGCGTGGATTCGTCTGGTCGCGCGTGACGCGAATGGTCGGGGCTCGCCCGCTGGCCGGCGGATGGCTTCAGCCTGCAGACGTGCGAATGCTCGCTCGGGGACGCGATCCTGCTGGCCAGCGACGATCGAGCCGGCCTCTTTCTGGCCTGGACGGAGATGCAAGAGTTTCTGTCGGACCTCAAGGTGTCCTATGTGTCGGAGCTCGCGGCGACCGTGCGAACCTGGACGGCGGTTTCGGGTGCGGTGCCTCCTCGCGCCACTCTGTTGGACAACCACCCGGAGATGGTTGGGGACGGGTTCGGCGGCGCGATCATGGTGTGGGCCGACGAACGGAGTCAGGATGCTGGCGGCCCGAGGGATCTGACCGACACGTTCGGGCAACGAATCACGGCTTCCGGCCATGACGGCCTGGACTCCCGCAGCCCCGAGGCAACCACCCCATCGCTGCCGGCCCCGGCTATCAGATGAATCCGCATGTGGTGAGCGACGGCAGGGGCGGGGCGCTCCTGACATGGAACGAGTTCGGCCCCTTCGTGGCGGTTTCCGGCCGAGTTCAGCATCTCGATTCGCAAGGACGCGTGGCCCCGGGCTGGCCGGCGAGTGGAGTGGCGCTGGGGCTCGAGGTCGCGAGCCTGACTGCCGGACTTGGACGGCGGCGCGCTCGCGGTCTGGATCGACAGCACCGGTTCGTACCTGCAGCACTTCGAGTCGCGGTGGAGCCCGCAAGCCGGCGTCTCGGCTCCGTTGTCCCTCGACACGGCCCGGCGCTCGAACTTGCGAATCACCTCGGACGGCCGCGGCGGCGCCTTCATGGCCTGGGAAGAGCGAGGTGATGCTACGGCTCCCGGGGCGGACTCGGAACTCAGGGTGCGCATTCAGCACCTGAGCCTCGAATCCCGCGCGGCTTCTCCCATCGTGCAGCTTCCGACTCACGATACGCCGACGATCGCCTTCGCGGTTCACCCGGTCGCCCCCAACCCTGCTCGCCAGTCCTGCCGAGTCGCCTTCGATCTACCGACGGCGGATCGCGTCACGATCGACGTGTTCGACGTCGCCGGCCGTCGGATTGCGCGCCTCGCCGATCGGCGCCTCTTCGAGGCGGGGTCCCAATCCGTGAGCTGGGATCTGAGCGATCGTCACGGGCGGCGGGTCCTTGCCGGTCTCTACCTCCTACGTGTGGAGGCGGGAAGTGAATCACGCCGTGGTGCGAGTGACGATCATCGGGTAGGAGCCGCACCTCCAGCGCCGATCGCCCAACCAGACCAACTTGCGGATCTGCCGGCGCTCACCGAGCTTCGCGCTCACGTAGTACACCCCGCTCGGGAGCCCTCTCGGTCGCCACACGCGAGTCACGCGACCCATCAGCCACTCGTTCGAGACGGGCGCGCGACCTCGTGGCCTGCGAGATCGTAGACGGTGATCCGCACGGGAACGGGGTGATCCAGCTCGAGGACGAGATTTACCTCGCTCGACGCGGGATTGGGGTGGGCATCCGCGGAACGAGAGGCCCGGAACCGGTGTCGCGGGCACGGCGGTCGTTGCGAACGAGTTCCCGAAGACGTAGACGAGCCCTTTGTCGTAGCCAATCGCCTCAGGTCCCAGTAGGCGCTAGCAACCACATCCGTGGGGCCCGGGCCGTCCACGTGTCCCCCACCCGCGACGCATATGCCCATGCCGGCGCCGGGGCGATCCCCGACGTAGCGCAGGTCCTCGACAGTGTCCACGGCGCTTCCACCAAAGAAGACGGAAACACGGCCTCCCGTACCGTCGTACTGCGGCGCCCACCACGAAGTCGTCGGTTCCATCGCCGTCCACGTCCCCGGCGCCGGCGACACTGGCGTATCTGCGCGCGAGCGTGAGGTCCGGGACCGAGTTGGGATGCGAGCCGCCGAACCAAACGAACACATGATCATTGTCGGCACCGATCAGGTCCGAGAAGCCGTCGCCATTGACATCGCCCGCGTTCGCCGCGTTCATGAGATGCTCGTTGACACCGGAACCGGCGAGCGTGAGATCGGGGGTCGTATCGAACGCCGGCCCTCCGAACCAGACATAGATCGCGCCGGCATTGAGTGCGCCCGCATCGTTGTACGGAGCGGAGGCGAACACGTCAGGGTGTCCATCGCCGTTCATGTCCCCGGCGCTGCCGACCACGGAGCCGAGCTGATCGTAGTATCCGACGCCCGAGAACACGCGGTCCGGGACCGCATCGGGCACGGCGCCTCCGAAGAACACGTACGCCGCGACCGCCGCTTCCGTACTGCGGTGCGCCCACGATCACGTCGTCGAAGCCATCTTCGTTCACGTCTCCCCGCCGACGCGACGGAGGCGCCGAACGCGGTGAAGTGCCCCCGTCGACTCGCCAGTCAGCGTGAGGTCCGGTGTGGCGTCCAGCGACGGCCCGCCGTAGTAGATGAAGGCCTTGCCCTCGTAGCCGGATTGCTGCGCCCCGATGATGAAGTCCGGGTAGCCGTCCCCGTTGAAGTCACCCGCCGAGGCGACGCTGACCCCGAACCATGCCGTGTTGCCGGCCGGAGCAGGGATGACGAGATCCACCACCGCGTCGAGCGCCGGCCCACCAAAGTAGAGATACGCCTTCCCATTACTTTGGATTTCCGGGTAGCGGAACGCTCCGACGAGGAGGTCATCGTAGCCATCTCCGTTCACGTCGCCGACCCAGGCCGACCGAGGTAGCCGAAAAAGTCCCCGGTGTGCTCTCCCTCGGCGATCGCTGAGGATGCGGGACGTGATCGGGGCGGCGTCGGCTGCAGACGCACCCGACAAGACGGCGATCGTGAGGAGAAGCGTGATGCTGAGCTTCGAGGATGGGATTGCGAGCGACGTGGATGCGGGGCAGGCGCGATGCATGAGGCACCTCCGAACTCAACAAGGGGGTCGCGTCGAGTCACCTCACGGCGTTCATGAGTCTAGCAGCACTCGTCTGGTTCGGATTCTCACTTCTACGGCCGAGCGCCGGTCGCTGCCGAGGTTGCGGAACGCCTGAGCCGTCGTGTAATTCGAGACCCTTGGCGGCGCGTCGAGTCCGCGTGAATCCGTCTTCGAGCGCTCGCAATTCTGACGAGGCCCGGACGTTCCGGCCGGGCCCGCCGCTAAGATGGGGTTGCTGGGTCTGGTCGGCCCGATGCGTGCATCGGGCGCGGCTCCGCGCGCCGCCCAGCGACGAGCGCCGACATCCGATGCTGGATCCATCTCCACGGCCGTCTGGGAAGGAGCCCCCTTGACCCGACCCTCACGCGCAGCCTCTTTACGCCCGCCGCCGCGCTGCTTCTCTTGGTGGCAGCGACGTCGCCGGCGAGCGCGCCTCCTGCGGGAGCGCATCACCACCACCACCGTGACCCTCCCCGCCGCGCTCGAGCCCTCGACATCTTCTTTCCATCTGTGGACCCAGTACACGCTCGGGCCCCGCCTCTATCACGAGCCGATGGCGGACGGGCGCACGCTGGTGGGCTGGACGGACGCCGCGATGAACGGCCACGTCAGCATCATCGGGACGACGCTTCAGACCACCTACGATTTCCCGGCCGAGCCGGTGCGCGGTCTGGTCGCCCACACCGACGGCTCGTTCGCGGTGCTGCTCTGGAATCGCGGTGGCGCCGGCTACCAGGACGACTACACGCGACTGTCCAAGCGCAACGCGAGCGGGACCCAGCTGTGGACCGTGACCGTGACCACGAGCGAGTTACACGCCCAACCCCGCGCAGTTCAATATCGGCGACAGCCGGCTGGCGTACGCGAACGGGGTATACGGCGCCTATCTCAGCGTGCACTCCACGTCGGGCCACGAAGGCGACCGCTACCAGCGCGTGAACGACAGCGGGACGATCGTGTCGGGCGGTTGGGCCTGGGGACTCTCCCACTCGATGGCAGGCGTGATCGCGCCCCATCCCGAGAACGGATTGCTCCACAGCGCGGGCGTGAGCGATTGCTATCCAAGCAAGTCGCTGCTCCTCGACGGGAACACGATCCTGTTCGCCGCGGATGCCGACTGCGCGGGCAAGGTCTCGGTGCAGCTCGGGCAGATGGCCGCGGCCGCCGGCTCGCTGTGGCTGGTGGCGATGGATGCGATCGACCGCCCCGGCTATCCGGGTCGCGGTGTCGGTGTCGCGCGCGTTCGCCCCGGACGAACGCCGTCGTTGGTCTGGCTCACCAACACGACCGGAACGGACGAGCGCGATCCGGTGATCGCACGGATCGGGACGAGCGTCGCATCGAATCGCTTCCTGGTCGGATGGCGGCTCCTCGGCGACGGGAGCGTGCGCGTGGCGGTCATCGACTCCAACGCGGTCGTGCTCAGCGGGCCTGGAGATCGTGAGCCCGAGCGTCAACTGGGGAGCACGTGACGACTCGTACCGCACGCGCCCTGACGGGAGCGTGTCGTGGGTGCAGGGCGACGCAGGATCGCGGACGCTGCGGCTGTATCGCTACTCGGAGTCGAGCGTCGCGGTCGACGACCCGCCGCCCGCCTCGGGCACGCTGGCGATGCTCGCGCCCTACCCCAACCCGGCACGCGGCGGGAACGCCACCTCCGCTTCCGTCTCGATCGAACGCGGCATATTCGCCTGCGGATCCACGACGGCTCGGGGAGACTGGTGCGCGAGCTGCTCGACGAAGATCGCGCCGCCGGTCTCAACGAGAGTGCGCTGGAACGGCCGCACCACCTTCGGACAACCGGCCGCTTCCGGCGCCTACTTCGCCACGATCGAGTCGGGCGTGGAGCGCGCGAGCACCCGCTTCCTGTTGCTGCGTATAGTCACGGTCGCGACCGTGCCCGAACCTGACTTGTGGGTTGAGAGATACGGGAGGATGCTGCGCTCGTCATCTGCTCGATGCATGAGGTCCGACGAGGTCCGGTCCTACAACGTGCCGAGCCGCGAGTCGCCTGACCAACCAGCCTCGGCTGGTTTGCGGCCGATCCTCCAGGCCGCGCTTCTGCAGCGATTCCTGAGCACTTCCATCCCATTGTCGCTTTCGCGGAGCGCGACGAGATCGCGGTTGCCGCGTCCATGCCTACTGCAAAGGAGCTCTACGTGCGCCATGCCCTTCCGCTTTCCGCCGTCGCCTTGGCGGCGGTGATCGTGCTGACGAGTTGTGCCAGCGATCAGAAACCCGCCGGCAGCGCAGCGGCCACGGGCGATATTCACATCGCTCACCTCACCGTCCCTTCCGGCACCTCGATCGAGGTGGTCGTCAACACCACGATTTCCTCCGAACACGCCCACGTCGGCGACGTTTGGGGTGGATCGGTGATCACGGGACACGAGGGATCCCGGCCGGCAGTGCCGTCAGCGGGACCGTCACCGAGGTCAAGCCGGCTCGCAGGGTGACCGCGCGATGCTCGCGCTCGGGCTGAGCTCGATCACGGTGGACGGGCACAGCAACCCGGCCCAAGGCAGCACGGAACCGATCATCGCCGGTTCGACGCGAGCGCGGAACCTTGGCGCGATCGCCGGGTCCGCTGCGGCCGGAGCCTTGGTCGGCAAGGCCGTGAGCGGCACCGGCGAGGGCGCCGCCGTCGGAGCCATGGTGGGTGCCGGAGTCGCGACCGGAGTCGTGGCCGCTTCGGATGGTTACCAGATCGTACTCAAGAGCGGAACTCCGCTCACCTTCACCACCAGCGAGGCAATGGCCGTCCGCCAGTAGCGGACCGCGAATGCCAGAGAGGACAGGTACGTCATGTTCTACAAGATCTTGGAGATCGAAGGCATCGCGCCGGAGCACATGCGCAAGTTGGAGAAGGCCGGCATCACCACGACCGAGCATCTGCTCGCCCAGGCGGGCGACGCGAAGGCTCGCGAGCGTCTGGCCGTCAGCACCGGCATCGGCGAGAAGTCCCTCGCCAAGTGGGCTGCGATGGCGGACCTGATGCGCGTGAAAGGGATCGGCCAACAGTACAGCGAGCTCTTGGTGGCGGTCGGAGTCGATCTCGACGGAGAAGCTCCTCACGTTCAAGCTCGATGTGCTCGTCCACATGATGAACGAGCAGAAAAGGACGAAGAAGCTGTCCGGTGGTGTTCCGAAGCTGGCCGTTGTCGAGCAGTGGATGGATTCACTGCGCGCGCCGGTGTTCGCTCGCGCGAAGTAGCGCTCGGCGCCAGGCAGTCCTGAACACGTCGGTCCCGGTCCTCACGGACCGGGGCCTCTGTTTTTGGCGCGATCGATCCCGACCCCCAGTACAGCCGGGAGCGACCCAGCCGGTCCATTTGGTGTGCAGGACTATGAGCCCCACCCTGAGGCGGCGAGCGAGCCAGCGACCACGACGGCGCCGACCAGCTGCACGCCCCAGAAGATCGTTGCCGCGAACTCCGCCGACACCCGCGCCGCCGAACAATCTCGTCTTCCTCTCTTCGTGGTACTCGTAGAAGCTGCCCGGTATCAGAGTGAACTCCCGAAACTGACACACGCCTGCTTGAACGTAGAAGGTGCTGAGTGGGCTGTATCGCAGGTTCGCGATCGGGCCTACCAGGCCGAGATCTGCGCCCTTCGGGATGTATCCGATCGAGAGATCCAGACTCTGCTTTCGCGGCAGCCAATGCTTGTAGCGCAAGGTGGGAGCGACCTGAATCGCCTCGCGATCCAGGTCGCCGCTGCCATCCGACAGGTGGAGGTCGATCGAGGCTCCAGTGCGAGATCCCCTCGAGATTCTTCATGAAACCGAAGCTGTCCGTGAAAAGGAACTGGTCGCTGAGGTGGCTGTGTGGGGACCTTCATGGCCACCGCGCTGGTGCTGAACTCGGTGATCATGAAGTAGTCGCAGCGATCGTAGGGCTGTGGGCTGAAGGAGAATGATCTCCGCTCGGCCTGGGCCGTGCACGGGCGCGGAAAGACCGCGAACACAAGAATCGCAAAGATCACGAAACGGCTCATTCTCATCTCTTTCTCCGGTGAGTCAGCGCGCCAGCACCAGTTTCCTCGTCCAGCTGTTTCCGGCGGCCGTCATGCGGACCAGATAGGCGCCGGCGTCGCTGAACGCGGGTTCACCCTCCGCTGCTCTGATACAGCTTCGTGATGCGCGCGGTGCCCGTGAAGCCGGTAAGCAGGATGTCGAGGTCGCCGTCGTTGTCGTAGTCCCCCAAGCCACCGAGGAGTTGTAGACGCCCTGCAGCCCGGCACCCACATCGGTGAAGCTGGTCGTGGCCGTGCGTGCGACGCCAGCGACGGTTGCGTGACGCGCGGGCTGCCAGCCACCCGGTGTGGGCTCAGAAACTGCTGATGCAGATGGTCCGGCGACCATCAAAGAGAGCGCTACCAGAAGAGAGCGGCGTTCGAGTGAGGGGGAACGCATGGACAACCTCCACGGCTTGGGGGCTCGAGGAGCCGGCTTCTGACACCTGTGTCGAAGGATGGCGATCATCGGGTGCCTCCTCTCCCCGATTACGTCCGGAGGGCCGGAACCGAACACTGCCCTGCTGTAGCCTCGGCTTGAAGCAGGGCGCCCTCCTCCTCTAGCGTTCCTTCCGCGCACGGGGCGGTCGTTCCGCTCGCCGAGACGGCCGCCCCAGTTGCGGGCATTTGCAGTCTTCGCGCGGCCGTGCCGCGCGGGCCGTGCCGCGCGGCCGTGCCGCGACGCCGGACGGAGGCCACGATGACGCACAACGAGGCACTGGAGCGGCGGCTCGCCGAGATGTTCGACGGCCATGCGTGGCACGGCCCCCCTTGCTCGCGACCTTGCGCGACCTCACACCCGCGCAGGCAGCGGCCAAGCCCATCGCGGGCGCACACTCGATCTGGGCGCTCGCGCTGCACTCGACACGTGGCAACGCGTGGTCGCGCGGCGGCTCGCAGGGGACGACTCCCGGGTCAGCGACGCCGAGAACTTTCCGCCCGTCCCGCCGCCCGATGTGACGGCGTGGGGCGCCGTGCTCGCGCGGCTCGCCGAATCCGACGCGGCGATCTGCGCCGCCGTGATCGCGAGCGAACCTGCACGGCTCGATCCCGGTTCTGACCGTTTCTGACGAGCGGCTGCACCGGAATGTCCTCGGCGCGATCAGCCATCTCGCGTGGCACGCGGGGCAGATCGCGATCCTGCGCCGCGCACAGGGTCTCGAGCCCACCGCGCCGGAAGCCTGAGGCGGGTTGGTGCCGGGAGCAGGACTCGAACCTGCACGGGGTGTTAGCCCCAGGGGATTTTAAGTCCCCCGCGTATCGCCATTTCGCCATCCCGGCACATCACCGCAACACGAACGCCCGAGCCGATCCGGGCCCGGGCGCTCGAAGCGCACGTAGGAGCAAGACGCGCGCTAGTGCCCGTGCCCTCCCCGTCTAAGACGTCGGCGACCTTCACGGTCGGATACTTGGTCATGAATCCCTGCACCGCCCAACCGAACACGCCGAGAAATCCGATCGTGATGCCGATCTCCGGCAGGCCGCACCCACACCTTGTCGGGCTCGAGCGACGGCATCACCAGCACGTGGCGCTCGAGCCACATGCCCGAGAGCACGATCAGCGAGAACAGCGCGAGCCAGAACGGGCTCTTCTTGGTCGCCATGTTCATCAGCCCCACGAACGGCAGCAGGAACACGAACGTGAACACCGTCATGCCCAGCGCGCGCCACGGCTCCTCGAAGCGCAGGAACACCCACCACGTCTCGTCGGGCAGGTTCGCGTACCAGATCGGCAGGTACTGCGACCAGAACTCGTACACCCAGAAGATGCTGAACGCGAAGATCAGCTTGCCCACGTCCCAGAAGTGGAGCGGCGTGAGGTAGCTCTCGAGCTTCATGCCCGAGCGCACGCGCGTGGCGAGGAACGCGGTCATCGCGATCCCCGACAGGAACGCGCCCATGAAGAACCACCAGCCGAACAGCGTGCTGGTCCAGTCGGGCGTGAGCGACATCACCCAGTCCCACGCCAGCAGCGTGAACACGATCGCGAACAAGAGCACGATCTGTGGCGCGCAGCCGCGACAGTCGGTCGCGCTGCCACGCCACCTCCTGCGCGTCGCCGCGCCAGCCGTCGCTCAGACGCTTCGTAGAGCGGCTTGAGCTCGGACGCCACGTGGTTCTTGAGCAGGTGGGCATCGGTGCGCAGCGACGTCTGCACCAGCTGGCGCGACAGCCACCACAGGAGCCCGAGCCCGAGCAGCGTCCGCACCCACAAGAACGGCAGGTTGAGGTACGGCGCCTGACGCGGCTCCACGTGGGTCGCCCACGGCAGGTAGGCATGAGTCCCCGCGGCCAGCAGCACTAGCATGAGCCCGATGCCGTAAGGCAGGAACGCCGAGAGCGACTCGGCGATCCGCATGATCGGCCCGGCCCATCGCCCGTTCGACAGGCGGATCGCGCACGCCAGCACCACGCCGCCCTGCGCGATGCCGAGCCAGTAGAGCGTGTTGATCGTGTAGGCCCCCAGGCGCGCTTGGGGTCCCCGGAACACCAGGGCCCCGAACGTCACCAGGCCGATCGCCATGCACACCAGCCACAGGGTGCGCAGTCCGCCGTGGCGCTTCACCGGCAGCTTGCCGGCGATGTCCTTGAGCGTCGCGTCCACCGCGTGCGCTCCGACTGGCATCGCGCCCGCGCTCATCGAGGATGCGCCTGCTGCTGCTGCCGCAGGAAGTGGATCACGTCCCACGCCATGCTCGGCGTCACCGCCTGACCGTAACGGGGCATGATCGCGCCACCGTAGCGGATGTAGAGTAGATGTAGCCGTCGCTGCGTCCGCGCGTCATCGCGGCCGATCAGGTCCGGCGGCGGCAATGAACTTGGCGGCCACCGGGCCGTCGCCCCTCATCGACTGCCCATGACACGGCACGCAGAAGGTGTGGAACACCCGCTCGCCGCGCGCGACCGATGAGTCGTCGCTGGCGACGACGGTGTCGGTGAAGCGGGCGGCGGCCTTGTCGCGATTCGCCATCAGCTCGTTCTGGTCGGGCGCCCACTCCTTGCCCGTGATCGGCACGCTCAGGCTGTCGGGCGCGCGCAGCGAGACCTTCTGCGGCATGATCGCGACGGTGCGTCGCATGTCACGCACCGGCGAGTACTGGAGATGGGTGTGCGACGTGATCGCGTCGCTGGCAGCCGTGGTTGGAAGTCGCGCCGGCCCACGCCGCGACCAGGACCACGCCCACCCAGCCCACGAGCTTAAGCATGGACGTGGACCTCTTCGGCGCCGTGTCCCGCGCATGGCGTCCGTGCACCTGCGACGCGGCTGGTCCGCGTGCACGGCACCCAGATCCCGATCTTGTCCTCGGTGAAGCGCGGATCGTAGGGCGCCTTGCTCTTCGAAGCGCCGGCAGCCGGCCGAGCGCGAGCATGCCGACCAGGTTGGCACAGCGCGCCGAGCAGGATCATCGACTCGTAGCCGATCGTCACGAACGGCGGGATGGAGACCAACTCCTTGCCGCCCACCACCAGCGGGCACGAATACACCGAGTAGATGCACAGCGCGAAGCCGCCGGTGATGCCGAGCACGGCGCCGACCGAACGGTCACCCAGCGCACCAGCGACGGTCCCTGCGCCTGCGCGTGCTCCAGGTCGTGATACGGGACCGGCGAGAACACGCTCAGGTTCTTGTGGCCCATGCTCGCGCAGCGCGTCACCGCGCGGGTCGCATCGTCGACATAGAAGTAGATGCCCATCACGCCGTGGTACTTGCTGCTTCGGGCCCGCCAGCAGCTTGTCGATCCAGGCGCCCGAGCATCTTGATCATCCCGACTTCCTCCGCATCGGCGCCGGCAGCGTCTCCTTGATCTCCGCCACCGAGAAGGCGCGGCAGCACCCGCACGAAGAGCAGGAAGAACATGCCGAACCACGCGAACGAGGCGGCCAGGATCGCGGCCTCGCTCCACGACATCTTGTAGTTGATGTCCCAGGTCGAGGGGTTGAACGGATGCGCGAGCGAGCAGGCGATGATCGACGAAGCGCTCGAACCACATGCCGACGTTCACGAACAGCATGATCACGAACAGCGTGGGCATGTGGCGACGCACCTTCTTGAACCACAGCAGCAGCGGGATGATCACGTTGCACGTGAACATGATCCACGACGCCCACGCGAAGTGCCCGGTGAACGCGCCACCAGAAGAACTCGCGCTCGTAGCGGCTGGGGCCGTACCAGGCGCGAGAAGAACTCCACCAGATACGAGTAGCCCACGATCGTCGAGGTCAGCAACACCAGCTTGGAGAGCTTCTCGATGTGGTCGGTGGTGACGATGTGCTCGAGCTTGAAGCCCCAGCGGATCGGGATCAGCAGGTTGATCACCAGCGCGACGCCCGAGAAGATCGCGCCGGCCACGAAGTACGGCGCGAAGATCGTGCTGTGCCAGCCGGGGATCTGCGCCATCGCGAAGTCCCACGACACCACGCTGTGCACCGACAGCACCAGCGGCGTGGCGAAGGCCGCGAAGTAGAGGTACGCGCCGTAGAAGTGCTTCCATTGGTTGTTCCCGCCGGTCCAGCCCATCGAGAAGATGGTGAGGATCAGGCTGCATGAACGGGTTCTTGGCGCGGTCGCGCGCCGCGGCGGCGTCGGGAATGATGCCGACCAGGAAGAAGATCGACGACACGGTGAGGTACGTCGTCACCGCGAACACGTCCCACTCGAGCGGCGAGCGGAAGTTCGGGCCACAGCTGGCGCTGGTGCGGGTACGGGAAGAGCCAGTAGGCGAACCACGGGCGGCCCAGGTGGAGCGATCGGGAACAGGCCCGCGGTCAGCACGCCGAACACCGTCATCGCCTCGGCGATGCGGTACACCGCGCGGCGGAATGCGAGCGGAACAGGAAGAGGATCGCCGACACCAGCGTGCCGCAGTGCGCGATGCCGACCCAGAACACGAAGTTGGTGACGTACGACGCCCACATCACCGGCCGCGTGTGGCCGGCGACGCCGATGCCGAAATGACGATCTGGTTGCGCTCGGCGATCGATCCGAGCGCGAGGATCGCGAGGTCGAGGATGAACAGTCGACCACCAGATCTTGCCCGGGATCGCTGATCAGCTTGAGCAGGTCGTCGTTGAGCTGACTTCTGGGTGATCGCCGCGGGCACGTGCTCGCGGCGACGCCAGGATCTCGGCGGTCGTCGCGGGCCCGTACGCCATCTCTGGTTCGGTCACGCGGCTCTCGCTTAAACGGTTTCGCGCTCGATCTTCTTCAGATAGGTGACGCCGGGCTTCGTGTTCAGGTCCTCGAGCACCCAGTAGCGGCGCTGGTCGGACTTCGACAGCTTCGCGCACGCGCGACTCGGGGTCGAGCAGGTCGCCGAACACGATCGCCTCGGTCGGGCAGCTCTGCTGGCAGGCGGTCTGGATCTCGCCGTCCGCGACCGGGCGGCTCTCGTCCTTGGCGTTGCCCTTGCCCTCGAGGATGCGCTGGACGCACATCGTGCACTTCTCCATCACGCCCTTCGAGCGCACGGTGACGTCGGGGTTGAGCTGCCAGTTGAGCGGCTCGGGGAACGCGAAGGTCTCCTTCTCGGGCGCGCGAGTAGTCGAAGAAGTTGAACGCGCGCACCTTGTACGGGCAGTTGTTCGAGCAGTAGCGGGTGCCGACGCAGCGGTTGTAGACCTGCGCGTTGAGCCCTTCGGGGTTGTGATACGTCGCGTACACCGGGCACACGGTCTCGCACGGCGCGTCGCGCGCAGTGCTGGCACATCATCGGCACGAAGCGCACGTCGGTCTGGCCCGGCGCGCGGCCGTCTCCTCGAAGCGCTCGATGCGGATCCACGTGCATCTCGCGGCCGCGCTTGATCATCTCGGGGCCCACCGTCGGGCACGTTGTTCTCGGACTGGCAGGCGACGACGCACGCCGCAGCAGCCGGTGCAGCGGTCGAGGTCGATCGCCATCGCCCAGCGATGCTCGCGCGTGCTCGTACATGCCCTGATCGACCGGGATCGCGCCGCGGGCCGCGGACGTATCATCTCGGGCTCGGCACGCACGTGATCGAGTGCGCGGGAATCTTCTGCCCGGGCGTGGGCAGGCGCGGCTCGGTCGAAGTTCGCCGAGCCTGGTCTGCGACGGATCCAGTCGCATCGAGCCCGCCGCCAGCATGCTCGGCCTCGGCGCCCACCGGCGGCACCGCCGGCACCGCGGCGCCCGCGCCGGCAAGCAGCGCCGCCGACCGGGATGACCTGCGCGACCTCGCGGTCGTGCTGCGATCTGCGCGCTGCGTGTCGCGAGCCGAGCAACGCGGCTTCGCGCTCTTCGACGAGCCTGGCCGCGCGCGCTCGAGGTAGCGCGACCGCGCCCGAGGCCGCGTCCTGCGCCGGGCGACAGCAGCGCGAGCGCGTTCACGCCCCGGCCCTTCGGCGTAGCGACCGTACGCGTGTGTGCCCCTGGCCGAGCGGGATCGCGACCACGTCCTTGCGCATGCCGGCGTAGAGGTACGCCGGGCAGCTTCGACCGTGCCGGCCTCCGGTCTCGACCTGCGCAGCGGATCGCCGGTGCCGACGCCGAGCTTGATCGGCGGTCTCGGGATGAATCTCGGCCCACGAGCCCCACACGCCTTGGTCGTCGGGATCGGGCAGCTCCTGCAGCCACGGCTTGTTGGCGCCGCGGCCGTCGTAGAGCGCCGGCGACGGGTAGACGACGAGCGTGAAGTCGCCGTTGCCGCTGAGCTCGGGCATCGCGAACACCGGCGCGCCGCTCCAGCGCAGCGGCGGCGCGGTCGACGTCCTCCCACACGCCGCCCGCCATGAGCGCGTCGGTCCAGAAGCGTCGTCGAAGTCGCGTGCCGTGTGCCGAAGCGGCCGTGCAGCGCCGCGCCACTCGTCCGAGCACGTAATCGCGCCAGGTCGCTGGCAGACCGGCCGCCGAAGCCGGCGGCCGCGGCCAGCGCGATCAGCGCGTCGCCGGCCGGGCGCGCCGTCGAACATCGGCAGCGGCTGCATGGTCGGCTGGCAGCAGCGAGTGCACGCCGCGCACGGTCTCGCGCGTCGCCGAGCGTCTCGAGCGGATGCGACGACCGGCAGCACCAGGTCGCAACGCTCGGCGGTCTCGTCCATCGACGGTCGGCAGCGCGACCTTGAACGGTCACCTTGTCCATCGCGCGCCGCGAAGCCCGCCCAGCCCGGCGCCGCGTACGCCGGGTTTGCGCCGTGCACGATCAGGGCGTCCGAGCCCGCCGTCGGCCATGCGTCGCGATCGAGCCGCTGCACGTCGGCGAACGAGCGCGACCGCGTCGAAGTTGAGCGCGCGGTCGAAGCGCACGGTCTGGCCGACGTTGCCGGCGACGTAGTTCGAGCAGGTTGACGGCGGCCAGCGACGCCACCGACTGCTCGCTCTGGCCGGCGATGCCGCCCGCGACCGCCATGCTCGGGCGCGCCGCGCGCGAACGCGCGCGCCAGACGCCGCACGGTCGTCGGCGGGCACGTCGGTCTGCTGCTCGACCACGTCTCGGGCGTGTAAGCCGCGACCACGTCGCTGAGCGCGCCGGCGCCGTCGACGCCGCAGCCCCTCGATGAGGATGACGCTGCACCATGCCGAGCGCCAGCGCCATCTCGCCGCCGGGACGCGATCGCGATCCACTCGTCGGCGTTGGCGCCGGTCAGCGAGAGCCGCGGCTCGACGGCGACGAAGCGACTCGCCGTCGCGCGCGCGCGCATCGCGGCGAAGTCGCGCGCGTGCTGCGACCGGCGTGCCCCAGGTCTCGAGGAAGTCGGCGCCGAACGACAGCGACGAGGCTGCGCCTGGCGAAGTCGATGTTGCGGCACCGCGGCCGTCCCGAACGTGCGGCGGTTGGCCTCCGCGCATCGACTGCGAGCTCGAACGCCTCGAACACCAAGTGCGTGCCCGCCCGCCGCCTGCGCCCACGACTTGGCGAGCGCGCTCGAACGAACCGGTCGCGTGCTCGGTCACGAGCGCGACGCTCTTGCCGCCGGACTTGGCCTGGCCGAGCTTGTCGGCCGCGAGCTTCGAGGCCTCGTCCCACGTGACCGCCTTCCACGCCGCGCCGTCGCTGCAGCATCGGCGCTGCGCATCGCGATCGGGATCGTAGAGCCCCTGCAGCGCGCGCGTGACCGCGCGCGCACAGCGCCGCCGCGGTTCACCGGGTGCTCGGGGTTGCCCTCGATCTTGATCGCGCGGCCCTCGCGCTGCCTTGACCAGGATGCCGCAACCCGCCGAGCACTCGCGGCAGGTGCTGGCGTACCAGTACGGCACGCCCGGCAGCATGTCCTCGGGCGGCGACCAGGTACGGGATGAGCTTCCGTCGGCTGGGCGCATGCCGCGCCGTGGCGCGCCGGCGACGCCGATGCCGACGCAGCTTCAGGAAGTCGCGGCGGTTGAAGACGACCGAGTCGCTCATGCGCGGCTGCCCCTAGTGGTGGCACACCAGGCAATCCATGCTTGCCGGGAGGTCCGGGTTGTTCGAGGTTCTGGCGGTGGCAGCTGACGCACCAGCCCATCTTGAGCGACGAGTACTGGTAGACGACCGACATCTCCTGCACCGGGCCGTGGCAATGCTGGCACGGCGATCGCCCGCCTCCACGTGGCGCTTGTGGTTGAACTTCACGTGCTCCGGGAGCTTGTAGACCTCGACCCAGGGCATCGGCTCGCCGCGGTCGAAGTAGGCGGTGAGCTTCTGATCTCGGGCTGGTCGGTGCTGACGATCTTGTGGCAGCCCATGCACACGCTGACCGGCGGGATGTTCGCGATCGGCGACTTCTCGGCGCCGTAGTGGCAGTAGAGGCAGTCCATCGCCGAGCTTGCCGGCGTGGAGGACGTGCTCGAACTTGATGGGCTGCGTGGGTCCCTTGTTCTGGCCCAACGAAACCCAGAAAGACTGCGTGAACGCGGCAGATCCAGCCGCAAGTGTTGCGAGGACGAGCCCGGGCACGAGTACGCGTTTCATGGGAGGACGCGCGAAACTAAGCAGATGACCTCGCGATGTCAAATCAAATTGGAGGTTCTCCGCACGTCGCTCTCGAGGTCGATCGCAGTACCGCCGCCGCGACGTCGCGCCGGCGCTCAAATCACGCCGACTCGGCGCCTCCCGAGGCCTCAGACCTCGCGTCACGCCGCTACTTCACCGGCTTCGGCACGATCTTGAGCAGCGTGCCCTGATTCACCGTCTCGTTCGGCTCGACGATGTTGAGGATCGAGGTCGACGCAGGATCGAGCGCCTGCGGGCCATACGTCGCGACGACCTCGTCGAATGGGCCGGTCTTGTTCACGGTCACCACCTTGACCCGCGTCGGCGCCACGTTGAGCTTGGCGGGGTCCGTCACCTTCTTGAGCGACCGCGCGGTGGCGAGGATGGCCGAGTCGTCGCCCTGACCGATGACCTGGAACAGGCTCTTCGTGTCGTGCTGGATGACCGCGGCGGTGACGGCCGCCTGCGTGCCGTCCTGCTTGATGATCGCCAGGTGTCCGACCCACGCCGGCTGGCCGTTGATCGTCTCCGTCGCGTCCCGCCGCCCCCGCGATCTTCTGCGCCTGCTCGAGCCCGACGACGTACGCCGACGGCGACAGTCCCTTCGAATCGGTCAGCGTGAGCTGAACGACCGTGCTCTGGTCGGGTGAGCGCGCCGAGCACGGCCTCGTGCGTGTTCTGGGTCTTCCAGCCGGTCGGGAACGTCATCTGGGTCGCGAGTCCGGGGTGGATGAAGGTCGTGCCCTCGAAGTAGCCCTGGGTCGGATCGGTGCCGAACACCAGGCCGTCCACGTGCCGGATGTACTCGCGGCCGTGGATCACGAGCCCCGTCTTGCCTGCGGCGGCGGCCTTGGCCAGCTCACGCGTGCGCGCTTCTCGATCGCCCGGGTCCGGATGCGTCGACATGAAGGACGGGATGCGTTGCCCCGCCTGCTCGCCGACGCGGCGCAGCATGACGTACGTCATCGGGATCTCGCGCGGGTCCCAGCCCGCCTTGGTGGCGTAGTCGACGCCGAGCTGGTCCGCCTGCGTCTCGTCATCGCGGCTGTACTTGAGGAACACGAAGCCGAGCGCCTCCTGCGCGACCGAGCTGTAGCGCTGGAACGTGCGCGAGAACACGCCGCCCAATCCGAGCCCCAGGCCCGCGAGCTGCTGTTGGCTCATGCGCGCGGCGGTGTGCTTGGCGGTGACGTGACCGATCTCGTGGCCGAGCACGCCGGCGAGCTGCGCTTCGGAGTTGAGATACCCGAGGATGCCGCGGCTGATGTAGATGTAGCCGCCCGGCATGGCGAACGCGTTCACGACCTGATCGTCGAGGACGGTGAAGTGCCACTCGAGGTTCGGCTGGTGCGAGACGCTCGCGAGCTTGTGCCCGATGCTGTCGACGTACGACGCGATCTTCGCGTCGCTGTACGCGCCGTATTCCTGCAGCACCGCCTGGTAGCCTTCCTTGCCCAGCTGAATCTCTTGTTCCTGGGTGACCAGCGAGAACTGGCTCTTGCCGGTGACGGGATTGGTGGCGCAGCCGACGACGGCGCCGATCGCGGCGAGGATCCCGAGGGCGATCACGGCTCCGGAGTACTTCATGGCAACCTCCTGAGTTGTTGAGCCGCGCCCGCGGCGAAAGCGGGATGGGCGAACGATGGGGGCCGCGTGCGGCGTCGACTCGACCTGCGTTAGTACCTCGGCACCGTCGGGTCCACCTCACGGGACCACGAGTCGATGCCGCCTCGGAGGTTCTTGAGCTTGCGAAACCCGGATTGGTACAGGAACTCGAGCGCACAGGAAGCTGCGCTGTCCATGATGGCAGTGGAGCACGATCTCCCGGCTGCTGTCGAGTTCGTGCAGATGCTCGGGCAGCGAGTTGAGCGGGATCAGCCGCGCACCGGGAATGTGCGCGATCTCGAACTCGTGCGGCTCGCGCACGTCGATCAGCACGAGGTCGTCGCCGCGCTCCCGCCGCTCGTGCAGCTCGCGGACCGTGATCTCGACGTCGTGCGCGGCGCCGGCCGCCGACTCGCTGGCGCCCACGCCGCAGAACGCCTCGTAGTCGATCAGCTCGTGGATCGTGCGCTTCGGTCCGCACACCGGGCACTCGGGATCCTTGCGCAGCGTCAGCTCGCGGAACGTGAGCGCCAGCGCGTCGAACAACAGCAGCCGTCCGATCAGCGGCTCGCCCTGGCCGAGGATCAGCTTGAGCGATTCGATCGCTTGGATCACGCCGATCACGCCCGGCAGCACGCCGAGCACGCCGCCCTCGGCGCACGACGGCACCAGCCCGGGCGGCGGCGGATCGGGATAGAGGCAGCGGTAGCACGGGCCGCGGCGCGCGTCGAGACACGCTCGCCTGGCCCTCGAAGCGGAAGATGCTGCCGTAGACGTTCGGCTTCTCGAGGAGCACGCACGCGTCGTTCACGAGGTAGCGGGTCGGGAAGTTGTCGGTGCCGTCGACGACGAGGTCGTAGGGCTTCATGATCTCGAACGCATTCTCGCTCGTGATCCGCGTCTCGTAGAGATCGACGCGCGTGCCGGGATTGAGATCGTTGAGGCGCGCGCGCGCGGACTCGAGCTTGGGCGCCCGACGCTCGCCGTGCCGTGGAGGATCTGCCGTTGCAGGTTGCTCTCGTCGACGACGTCGAAGTCGACCAAGCCGAGATCGGCCGATGCCGGCGGCCGCGAGGTAGAGCGCGAGCGGCGAGCCGAGCCCACCGGCGCCGACGATGAGCACACTCGCCGCCTTGATCTTGCGCTGCCCGGTGAGCCCGACCTCGGGCAGGATCAGATGACGGCTGTAGCGCAGCAGCTCGTCGGCCGAGAGCGGCGGCAGGCCGTCCGCGCCGGTCGCCCACGCCGGCGGTGCACCGCGCCCGCCGGCGATGCTGGGCACGATCGTCAGCGTGTCGGTCGGCCCGAGCGTCGTGGCCTCGCCGTCCAGGTGTCGCACGTCGTCCTGGTTTCGGTAGACGTTGACGAAGCGGCGCAGGCGGCCGTGGTCGTCGAACAGGTGGCGTCCGAGCTGCGCGTGCCGCGCGACCAGCGCGCGCAGCGCTCGCCGACGGTCGCGGCCTCGACCTCGACGACGCCGAGCTGATCGACGTACGCACGGAGCGGCGTAGGGATGTGGATACGGGTGACGTGGGGCATGTCTAGGCTCCGTCGCGCGCGAGCGCCTCGGGCTCGCGCAGGGTCTCGATCGTCTCGGGCTCGAACGCCGCGCGGTCATCGCGCAACCGCCACGAGGTCGTGTCCGCCGCGCGGCCGTGCGTGACGCTCACGATGACATAGGAGTACCACGGCCACGCGTGCTCGAGGTCGAACGCCGACGGCCGGGCGGGATGGTCGGGATGCGAATGGAAGAAGCCGACGACGTCGAGCCCCGCCTCCCGCGCCGAGCGCTCGGCGGCGAGGAACTGATCGGGCGAGATCGTGTAGCGGCGATGCTTGGCGTCGTCGAGCGTGTTGACGAGCGCCACCGCTCGCAGCACCTCGCGCGCGGCGTCGACGTCGCGTCCGAGAAGCACGCCACAGCCCTCCTCGGGGTACGCGAGGCCCAGCTCGGTGTGCATGTGGGCGAGCGCCTTGGCGCCGATGCGCAGGCTCACGATTCCACCCGCCACATCGGATCGCCGAGGTAGCGCTCGGCGCCATCGGGAAGGATCGCGACGATCACGCCGTGCGTGAGCGTGCGGGCGAGCGTCGCCGCCGCCGCCACCGCGGCGCCCGCCGACCAACCGAGCAGGAGCCCGCGCCGCGCCTGGTGGTGGGCGGTGTCGATCGCGTCCTCGCTCGACACCGCGATCGTGCGTTGATGCACGGTGCGGTCGTAGATCGCGGGCACGGCGCAGCTCTCGAGATGCTTGAGGCCTTCCATCACGTGAAGCGGCGAGTCGGGCTGGACGGCGACGATCACGATGTCGGGATTGCGCTCGCGCAATCGCCGTCCGGTGCCGACCAATGTGCCCGAGGTTCCGATGCCGGCGACGAGATGCGTGACGCGGCCCTCGGTTTGCCGCCAGATCTCTTCCGCGGTGGTGCGGGCGTGCGCCTGCCAGTTCGCGGGGTTCGAGTACTGATCGAGATACGCGTAGCGCTCCGGCTCCTCGGCCACGAGTCGGTGCGCGACGCGGATCGCGCCGTCGGTCCCCTCCATCGCGTCGGTGAGCACGAGCTCGGCGCCGAGCGCTTCGAGCAGACGCTTGCGCTCGGGGCTCGCGTTGGCCGGCAAGCACAGCCGCACCGCGAAGCCTCGCGACGCGCCGATCCACGCGTAGGCGATGCCGGTGTTCCCCGACGTCGCGTCGAGCAGGGTCTTTCCGCGCGCGAGCGCGCCCGACGCCTCGGCCGCCTGCACCATGCTCCACGCCGCGCGATCCTTGACCGATCCGCCGGGATTGAACCACTCCGCCTTGCCGAGCACGCGGACCGTGTCGGCCACGCCGTCGAGGCCGCCGATCGGGACGAGCGGCGTGTTGCCGATGCGGTCGGTCAACGGCGTGGTGTGGAGCGAGCGCAGCAGCTCGTCGGTGGTCATCGCGCGTTCCGGGGTTTGCGCCATTCGGTGTCGCCCGCGCAAAGATGGGCCTCGTTTCCCCGCCGGCCTAGGTCTTGGGATGCCGCGCGAGGCCGCATGATTCGCGGACGCGCGGGTGGCGCGGACCGCCGCGGCACTCCCGCACCCGCTCCGCGGGCGCTCCGGGCGTGCTCCGAGCCGCTCGGCTTGGCGTTTCGCAGCGCCCGACAGTAGCATGCCGCGCGTGATCCTCGCCGGTGACGTCGGCGGCACCAAGACCCGCCTCGCGCTGTTTTCTCCCGATGGAACGCCGCGCACCCCGGTCTTCGAGCGGGACGTGGCGAGCCGCGATTACCCGTCGCTCGAAGCGCTCGTCCTCGAGTTCATGGCCGCCGCCTCCGCCAAGGCGGCCTTCGCCGCCATCGGCATCGCGGGCCCCGTGGTCCAGAACCGCGTCGAGGCGACGAACCTGCCGTGGCAGATCGACGGCACCGTGCTCGGCGCCCGGCTGGGCGGGCCGTGCGTGCTGCTCAACGATCTCGCCGCCACGGGTTGGGGCATCGCGCACGTCGCGCACACCGAGCTCGAAGTGCTCCAGGTCGGCGTGCCCTCGCCCGGCAACGGCGCACTCATTGCCGCCGGCACCGGCCTCGGCGAGGCGCTGCTTATCTGGGACGGCGCGCGCCACGTGCCGGTCGCGTCCGAGGGCGGACACGCCGATTTCGCCGCGCGCGATCCGCTCGAGGACGAGCTGGTCGTGTGGCTGCGCGCGACGTACGGGCACGTGAGCTACGAGCGCGTGCTGTCGGGACACGGTCTCGCGGACATCTACCGATTCCTGAGCGACACCGGCCGCGGCGACGAGCCCGGCGAGTTCGGCGCGCGCTTCCGCGCCGACCCGGACCCGGCGCGCGTCGTCACCGCGGGCGCGCTCGACGGCAGCTGCGAGCGCGCAGCGTTGGCGCTCGAGCGCTTCGTCACGATCTACGGAGCGGAGGCCGGCAACCTGGCGCTCAAGGCGTTCGCGCTGGATGGGCTGTACATCGGCGGCGGCATCGCGCCGCGCATCGCACCCGCGCTGCGTCGCGGCGCGTTCGCTCGGGCCTTCAACGACAAAGGACGGTTGACTCCCGTGCTCTCGAAGATTCCGATCCGACTGATCCTCGACGACCGCGCCGCGCTGTGGGGCGCGGCGGCGTTCGCGTTCGCGACGGCACGACCCGCACCCGTCGCCGCCGGCGCGAGCGGATCGCGGCAGGCGTCATGACCACGCGTGCGTCGTCCCGCACCGAGCTGGACCAGCTCGCGATCAACACGATCCGCTTCCTCGCCGCGGACGCCGTCGAGAAGGCGAAGAGCGGGCATCCCGGCATGCCGATGGGCATGGCCGACGCGGCGTTCGTGCTGTGGACGCGGTTCCTGCGCTACCAGCCGCAGGACCCGTCGTGGCCGGACCGCGATCGCTTCGTGCTGTCGGCGGGCCACGGCTCGATGCTGCTCTACGCGCTGCTCCATCTCTCGGGCTACGACCTGCCGCTGCAGGAGCTCGAGCGCTTCCGCCGGCTCGGCAGCAAGACGCCCGGGCATCCCGAGCACGGGCTCACCCCCGGCGTCGAGACCACGACCGGACCGCTCGGCCAGGGCTTCGGCAACGGCGTCGGCATGGCGGTCGCGGGCCGCATGCTCGCCGCGCGCTTCAACACGCCCGCGTTCGCGCCGGTGACGTACCGCGTGTTCGGCATCGTCAGCGACGGCGACGTCATGGAGGGCGTGTCGAGCGAGGCGGCGTCGCTCGCCGGCCATTGGGGGCTTGGCAACCTCATCTATCTGTACGACGACAACCACATCACGATCGAGGGCAACACCGCGCTCGCGTTCGACGAGGACGTCGCCAAGCGCTTCGAGGCGTACGGCTGGCACGTCGATCGCGCCAACCCGTACGACACGCAGGCCGTCGAGACGGCGATCGCGAACGCGGTCGCCGAGACCGAGCGCCCGAGCCTGATCATCACGCGCAGCCACATCGGCTACGGCGCGCCGCACAAGCAGGACTCGCGCGAGGCGCACGGCGAGCCGCTCGGCGCCGAGGAAGTCGCCGGCGCCAAGCGCGCGCTCGGCTGGCCCGAGTCGCCGCCGTTCCTGATCCCGGACGGCGTGCTCGGATTGTTCCGCGAGCGCGCCGAGGCGCTGTCGAGCGAGCACAAGCGCTGGCGTCACGGCATGACCCAGTGGGCGGGGAAGGATCCCGAGCGCGCGCGACTGTGGGAGCGCATGCTGGCGAAGCAGGTTCCCGACGATCTGTGGGAGCAGCTGCTCCAGGCCGCGCCGCGCGGCGACGGCGCGACGCGCGTGCACGGGCAGGCGATCCTCCAGAAGGCCGCGGCGCTGATCCCTCGCTCGTCGGCGGCAGCGCCGACCTCGAGCCGTCGACGCGCACGCGCATCAAGGATTCGACGTCAATCGAGCGCGGGAAGTTCGAGGGCCGCAACTTCCACTTCGGCATCCGCGAGCACGGCATGGCCACGATCTGCAACGGGCTGGCACTCGCCGGCGGTTTCATCCCCTACGGCTCGTCGTTCCTCGTGTTCACCGATTACGCGCGCCCCGCGATCCGCATGTCGGCGCTGATGCGCCAGCAGGTGATCTGGGTGTTCACGCACGACAGCATCTTCCTCGGCGAGGACGGCCCGACGCACCAGCCGATCGACCACCTCACCTCGCTGCGCGCGCTGCCGAACCTGCTCGTCACGCGACCGGCCGACGGCATCGAGACGGCGGCGGCGTGGGCGATAGCGCTCGAGCGACGCCAGGGCCCAACGCTGATCGCGCTCACGCGCCAGACGCTGCCCGCGATCGAGCACGCCGAGGTATCGGCCGCGGCGCTGGGCACCGGCGGCTACGTGCTCAGGAGTCGAAGCAGGGTGCGGCGGTGTCGCTGCTCGCCACCGGGTCGGAGGTGTGGTTGGCACTCGAGGCGGCCAAGCGCCTCGAGGCCGCGGACACGCCGGCGCGCGTCGTCAGCCTGCTCGCGCCGCAACGCTTCCTCGAGCAGCCGGCGTCGTGGCGTGACGCGGTGCTGCCGCCGGGCGGGAGACGCGTGTCGATCGAGGCCGGCGGCACCGATTACTGGCACCGCTTCGTCGGACCGACCGGGCTCATGATCGGCGTCGACACCTTCGGCGAGTCGGCGCCGCTGGCCCAGCTCAGGAGCACTTCGGCTTCACCCCGACAAGGTCGCGACGCGCGTCCTCGAGTGGGCGCGCTCGACGCGCGCGTGAAGGCTCCCGACCTCCTCGCCACGAAATGGGGACGCCTCACGGCGTTCTTCGCCCTCTACATGGCCGAGGGCATCCCCTGGGCTTCACCGCCACTGCGATCGCCACCCAGATGCGGCGCCAGGGGCTCGGCGTCGAGGCGATCGGCGCGTTCGTCGGCTCCCTCTACCTGCCGTGGGCGCTCAAGTGGGCGATCGGACCGTTCGTCGACGTGCTGTCGTGGGATCGCCTCGGCCGTCGGCGGATGTGGATCGTGATCGCGCAGATTGGCATGGTCGCGACGCTGTTCGCCGCGTTGCCGGTCAACTTCACCACCGACGTCAAGCTGTTCACGACGCTGATCCTGATCCACAACGCCTTCGCCGCGACGCAGGACGTCGCGATCGACGCGCTCGCCGTGAGCGTGCTGAAGGAGGACGAGCGCGGGCTCGCGAACGGGCTCATGTTCGGCGGCGCCTATCTCGGGCAGACGATCGGCGGCGCGGGCGTCCTGTTCCTCACCCCCATGATCGGATTCCCGTCCACGTATTTCTTCGTCGCCGCCTGCATCCTGTTCGTGACGCTGTTCGTGGCGTTGCCGCTGCGCGAGCCGAAGGGTCCGCCGCGCGCGCCCGTCGAGGGCAGCCGCCTCATGGCGGCCGCCGGCGAAATCTTCGACTTCGTGCGGGACTCGATCCGCGCCTTCGTCGGCACGCGCGCGCCGCGTTCATCGGCGTGCTGTTCGCGCTGCTGCCCGCCGGCGCCTACGCGCTCGGGCTCGCGCTCCAGTCGAACCTCGCCGTCGAGCTGGGCATGAACGACACGCAGGTCGCGGTGCTCAACCTGTGGTCGACGGTGCTGTCGGCGGCCGGCTGCGTCGCCGGCGGCTGGCTGTCGGATCGCTTCGGGCGCCGCCGCACGCTCGCGCTCTACCTGGTCGCGACCGCGATCCCGACCCTGTGGCTGGCGTGGACCATGCACCACGCCGCCTGGATCATGCCGGTCGATCCCGGGTTGCCGAACCGTCCCCTGCCGTCGCCCGCGCTGATGTCGACGTTCTGGACGGCCGTCCTGACCTACTCGGTGTTCCAGGGCCTCATGTATGGCACACGCACTGCGCTGTTCATGGACGTCACCACCGCGCGCGTGGCCGCGACCCAGTTCACCGCGTACATGGCGCTGCTCAACTTCGTGATCTCGTACAGCGCGACCTGGCAGGGCAAGGCGCTGGCGCGCTGGGGTTATCCGATCACGCTGATCCTGGACGGCACGCTCGGCCTGCTCGCGATCGCGCTGCTGCCGCTGATGAGGCGGGACAAGAAGGACCGTGGGCAGGAGCCGGAGGAGCGAAGCGATCGCCCCTGGCGCGATGACGCCGGAGGCGTTTCAACCCTGAGCAGTCGCCGCGCGCGACGCGACTACGCCGAGACGCCCGCCTCCGACAGTCGCTGCTCCATCGCCGCCAGCTCGTCGCGCAGTCCCTGCGGGAGCCTGGGCCCGAACTTGTGGAAGTGCTCCTTGAGCCCGGGCACCTCGGCGGCCCAGCCGTCGACGTCGACGCGTAACAGCTCGTCCAGGCTCGCCTCGGGGATCGACAACCCGCTCAGATCGAGCGCGCCCTGCGCGGGCACGCCGTCCGATCGGCGTGTCGACGGCCTTCCCAGTGCCGGTGACTCGCTCGAAGATCCACTTGAGCACGCGGCTGTTCTCGCCGTAGCCCGGCCACAGGAACTTGCCGTCGGCGCTCTTGCGGAACCAGTTGACGTAGTAGATGCGCGGCAGCTTCGGCGGCGTCGGCCTTGGCCCCGATCGCGAGCCAGTGCGCGAAGTAGTCGCCCATGTGGTAGCCGCAGAACGGCAGCATCGCGAACGGGTCGCGGCGCAGGTCGCCGACCGCGCCGGCCGCGGCGGCGGTGGTCTCGCTGCTCATGATCGAGCCGAGGAAGGTGCCGTGCTGCCACGACAGCGCCTCGTGCACGAGCGGCATCGGTGCTCGCGCGCCGCCCGCCGAACAGGATCGCCGAGATCGGCACGCCGGCCGGGTTCTCCCACTCGGACGAGATCACCGGGCACTGCCGCGCCGGCACGGTGAAGCGTGCGTTCGGATGCGCGGCCTTGCGGTGCGCTCGCGGGCGTCCACGGACGCCTGAGCCAGTCCACCAGCTCGGCGGGCGGAGCGTCGGTCATCTCCTCCCACCACACGTCACCGTCGGGCGTCAGCGCGCAGTTCGTGAAGATGGCGTTCTCGCGCGCGGTGAGCATCGCGTTCGGGTTGCTCTTCATGCTCGTGCCGGGTGCGACGCCGAAGAAGCCGGCCTCGGGATTGATCGCATGCAGCCGCCCGTCCGCGCCGAACTTCATCCACGCGATGTCGTCGCCCGACGGTCTCGATCTTCCAGCCGGGCAGCGTGGGATTCATCATCGCCAGGTTGGTCTTGCCGCACGCCGACGGGAACGCGGCCGCGAGGTAGATCTTCTTGCCCTCGGGGTTCGTGAGATGCCGAGGATCAGCATGTGCTCGGCCAGCCAGCCCTCGTCGCGCGCCTGCACCGAGGCGATGCGCAGCGCGTGGCACTTCTTGCCGAGCAGCGCGTTGCCGCCGTAGCCCGAGCCGTACGACCAGATCTCGCGCGTCTCCGGAAAGTGGCAGATGAACTTGGTGCTTCGCGTTGCACGGCCACGGTGAATCCGGCGTTGCCGGTGCCGAGCGGGTGCGCCGACCGAGTGGAGCCCGCGCACGAACTCGCCATCCACGCCGAGCGCGTCGAGAACCTTCGTGCCGACCCGCGCCATGACGTGCATGTTCGCGACGACGTAGGGCGAATCGGAGACCTCGACGCCGATCTTCGCGATTGGCGATCCGATCGGGCCCATGCTGTACGGGATCACGTACATCGTCCGGCCCTTCATCGAGCCCGTGAAGTAGCCGGTGAGCATCGCCTTGGTCTCGGCCGGGTCGCGCCAGTGGTTCGTGGGGCCGGCCTCGTCCTTCGACTTCGAGCAGATGAACGTCGAGTCCTCGACGCGCGCGACGTCGGCGGGATCGGAGCGCACGAAGATGCTGTTCGGGCGCTTCCTCTCATCGAGCGGGATTGCCGTCCCGGTCTGCACCATGGCGTGCAGCATGGTCTGGTACTCGCCCGGCGAGCCGTCGCACCACACCACGCGGTTGGGCTGGCACATGTCCGCCATCGCCTGAACCCAGCTCGCGAGCTTGGAATTCTTCGTCATCGTGGAGGCCTTTTCCTTCTGGAAGTGGGTGCGGCCCGCCCCACACGGGACGGCGAGGCCGAAAGGAACGTGGCATTCTACTGGATCGGCCGCGCGCCGCAACGCAGGACGCGCGGTCATGACGAAACCGGGACGACCCATGCGCGATCGGGGACGAGGCACCGGTCCGAAGCTTGCGATGGAGGCCCCGGCACGTCATTCTTGTCGCGGTTCTCCTCTCCCTCGAGTCCCGCCCACCCCGAATCGTGTCGGAGGATCGATGGCATCGCGGAAGAGCACCCGCGGCCGCCGACGTCCCGCCGGGCTCAAGCGTGTCCGTGCCGCCCAGAAGCGTGCGGCCGCGCCGCGCCGTGCCAAGGCGGCGTCGCGCCGTGCGCCCGCGCCGCGCCGTGCGACCGTGACTCGGTCCGGCGCCCGGACCTCGCGGACACCCAACGCAATCGGGTTCGTGCGGCACCATATGGACTACACCTCGCACGATCTCGCCGCCGTCGAGCGCTTCTACGCCACGCTGCTCGGTTTTTCGAGGGCCGACACGACGGGCGGCTACCTGACCGTGCACACGAGCCCAACGTCGAGCCTCGGATTCATGCCGCCGATGCCGGTGGCGCCGGAGCAGTGGCGTCCGCCCCGCGAGCCGGCGCTCTACTTCATGGTCGAGGACGTCGACCGCGCGCATCGCGAGCTGACGAAGCGCGGCGTCGCGTTCGAGATGGCGCCGATGGACGCGCCGTGGGGCCATCGGTTCGCCGCGTTGCTCGATCCCGAAGGCCGCCGCGTGTGCCTCGCGCATCCGCTCAAGAACCGTTCCTCGTCTCGTCCACCGTCTCGTCCAAAGACCGCAGAAGGGTGATCCCCATGCCTTCCCGCGCGGAACAGATTCGCCAGCAACTCGGCCAGAGCGTTTGGCTCGACTTCATTCGCCGCGGTCACCTCGTCTCGGGCGAGTTCGATCGTCTCGTGAAGGACGAGGGCGTCGTCGGCGTGACGTCGAACCCGACGATCTTCCAGCACGCGATCACGCAGAGCGACGACTACGACGCGGCGCTCACCAAGCTCGTGGCCGAAGGGCTCGAGCCCGCCGCCATCTTCGATCGTCTGTCGATCGAGGACATCCGGATGGCGTGCGACCGGCTGCGGCCGACGTACGACAACGCACGAACAGGCTCGACGGCCGGGTGTCGATCGAGGTCGGGCCCGCGCTCGCGCACGACACGGCCGGCACGCTCGCCGAGGCGCGCCGGCTGAATCGCCTGGTCGCGCGGGACAACGTCATGGTCAAGATTCCGGCCACTCGCGAGGGACTGCCCGCGATCGCCGCCGCGATCGAGGATGGAATCAACATCAACATCACGCTGATCTTCGCGCTCCACCGCCACGTCGAGGTGATGGAGGCGTATCTCACCGGCCTCGAGCGCCGGGTCGCCGCCGGCAAGCCGATCGACCGCATCGTGTCGGTGGCCTCCTACTTCGTGTCGCGCGTCGACACCAAGGTGGACCAGGCGATCGACGACATCCTCGCCCAGGGCTCGGCGGCGGAGTCGGTGCGCGTCGAGCTGGCGTCGTTCAAGGGCAAGGCCGCGGTCGCGAACGCACGCCTCGCCTACCGGCGCTTCCGCGAGGTGTTCGCGTCAGAGCGGTTCGCCGCGCTCGCGAAGCACGGGCGCGCGCGTCCAGCGGCCGCTGTGGGCGTCGACGAGCACGAAGAATCCCGCCTACCGCGACACGCTCTACGTCGACGACCTGATCGGCGCCGATACCGTGAACACGATGCCGCCGCAGACGCTCGCGGCGTTCAACGATCACGGCGCGCTCGAAGCGCGCATCGGCAACGATCTGCCGCCGCCGAGCGGTTGTTCGAGCGGCTGCCGGCGTCTCGGCGTGCCGATCGAGAGCCTGATCGACCAGCTCGAGCCCGAGGGCGTGGCCGCGTTCGCCAAGTCGTACGACGCGCTCATGGAAGGCATCGCCTCGCGGCGGCGCCAGGTCAGGAGAGCCACCGGTGAGCGTGGCGCTCGCCTTCGGCGACTCTGCCTCCGACGTCGCGAGCCGGATTGCCGTGCTCGAGCGCGAGGGCTTCTCGCGCCGGCTGTGGTCAAGGACCCGACGCTGTGGAGCGTGGATCCGCAGCATCATGCCGTGGCGAGCAACCGCCTCGGCTGGCTCGACGTCGCCACCCGCATGCGCGCCGGGACCGAGACGCTCCGGCGCTTCACGGCCGAGGTCGTGCGCGACGGCTTCACTCACGCCGTGCTGCTCGGCATGGGCGGATCGAGCCTCGGCCCCCGAGGTGATGCGCCAGACGCTGGGTCGTGCACCCGGCGCGGTCGCGCTCACCGTGCTCGACAGCACCTCGCCCGCGGCGGTGCGCGCGGTGGCGTCGAGCCACGATCCCGAGCGCACCCTGTTCGTCGTCTCGTCCAAGTCGGGCGGCACGCTCGAGGTCGTCTCGCTCGAGGCGTTCTTCCACGATTGGGTGGCAGCCGTGCGCGGCGCCGGCGCGCGGTCGGGCGTTCGTCGCGATCACCGACCCCGGCACCTCGCTCGAACGCCTCGCTCAGTCGCGCGGCTACCGCCACGCGTTCACGAACCCGGCCGACATCGGCGGCCGCTACTCGGCGCTGTCGTACTTCGGACTCGTCCCGGCCGCACTGATCGGCGCCGATCTCGAGGCGATGCTCGACGCCGCCGAGCGCGAGGGCAAGCGCTGCGGGCCCGGCGTGCGCGCGACCGAGAATCCCGGCGCTCGTTCTAGGCGCGGCGCTCGGCGAGCTCGCGCGGCATGGCCGCGACAAGCTGACGTTGGTGCTCGGCCCCGAGATCCGCGGCGCTCGGACTGTGGATCGAGCAGCTGATCGCCGAGGCACGGGCAAGCTGGGACGCGGCATCGTGCCGGTTGCCGGGCGAGCCGCTGGGAGCGCCGGAGGCGTACGGCTCAGATCGCGTGTTCGTCGCGATCTCGATCGGGCCGCTCGCCGCCGACACGCTGCAGGCACTCGACGCGCTCGAGCGCGCGGGGCATCCGGTGCTGCGCTGGAGCGATCCGTCGCTCACCGAGCTGGGCGCCGAGTTCCTCGGCTGGGAGATCGCGACCGCGGTCGCGTCCGCCGTGCTCGAGGTCGACGCCTTCGACGAGCCCAACGTCACCGAGGCGAAGGAGGCGACGCAGGCCGTGCTCGCCGACTTCCTCGCGCGCGGCCGCTTCCAAGCGCCCCGGCGCTGACGTCGGCGGGCGACGTGCGCGTCGAGTGTCCGCGCGCGATGGGTGAGATCCTGCGCGGGCACGTCGTCTCGGCCGAGGATCCCACCGCGTGGCCGGCGGCCCTCGCCACGCTGGCCAAGCCGGGCGACTACTTCGCCATCCTCGCCTACCTGCACGCGACGCCGGAGCGCGATCAGGCGCTCGAGCGGCTGCGCCTCGCCGCGCGCGGCGCGACGCGGCTGGCGACGACGGTGGGCTATGGCCCTCGCTTCCTCCACTCCACCGGGCAGCTCCACAAGGGCGGCCCCAACACCGGCATCTTCCTCCAGCTCGTCGCCGACGAAGGCGACGAGCTGCCGATTCCAGGTGCTCAGTACGGCTTCCGCACGCTCATCGCCGCGCAGTCGCTGGGCGACTACCAGGTGCTCGAGCGCCGCCAGCGGCGGGTCCTGCGCGTGCACGTCGGCGCGAGCCCGGACCGCGTGCTGGACGAGATCGCGGCCGCGCTGCGCGCCGCGCGCGCTCAGGCCGCATGAAGCTTTCACCCCGAACCCACGAGCGTACCCACGTGAAATACCTCATCGCGACCTTGACCCTGCTCCTCCCCGCCGTCGCCCTCGCCGACGACGCGCCCAAGACCTCCAAACCGTGGAGCGCGGCGCCGTCGTCGAAGCCGTTGCTGACCGAGGTCAAGGCCTCGCCCGAGGTGCTGGCCTACCTGAATGACATCTCGTCGACGTACCAGAACCTCAAGCGCTACCAGTTCGAGGGCACGCTCGGGCGGCACGGCGACGCGCCCGGCATGGAGAAGCTCGAGGTGCCGTTCCGGCTCGCCGCGGACAAGCCGCGACGCGCGCGCACCGAGATCCGCAACCCCAACATGCACTTCATCGCGGTCACCGACAGCGAGCAGATGTGGGTGTACCTGCCGCAGATAAAGCAGTACACGCAACAGAGCGCGACCACCTTCGCGCCCGGCGCGACGACCGCGACGATTGGCCAGCAGCTCGCGACCGGCACGCCGATCGAGCGCTACCTGAACCTGACGAAGGGCCTGAAGAGCGCGCGCATCCTGCGCGACGAGACGATCGACGTCGGCGGCCGCAAGGTGGCGTGCAGGGTGGTCGAGGCGCAGTTCGAGGATCCGCAAGGGCTGCCGGTCCAACTGCTGCCCAACAAGCTGTGGGTCGAGAAGGCCACCAAGCTCGTGGTGCGCGACTCGCTGACCTTGCTGCTCGCGAACACCGACGGCAGCACCGTCCGCGTCGTCCAGGGGACGATCTACACCGTCGCGCGCGCCAACGCTCCGATCCCGGATTCGCTGTTCGCGTTCAAGCCGCCGCCGGGGGCGCAGAAGGTGGATCAAGTTCTCGATGGGCGGACAGACGGCCGTGTCACCGCTCGTCGGCAAGCCGGCCGAGGACTTCTCGCTCGCTGCCCTCGATGGCAGCATGAACAAGCTGTCGGGCCTCAAGGGGCAAGGTCGTGCTGCTCGACTTCTGGGCGACGTGGTGCGGGCCGTGCCGGCGCGAGATGCCCAACATCGTCAAGATCCACCACGAGTTGAGCAAGAAGGGCCTCGCCGTCGTGGCGGTTAACATGCAAGAGGACAAGGGCAAGGTCAGCAGCTTTCTCAAGATGAACCAATACGACCTGCCCGTGTGGCTGGACCTGAACGGCGAGGTCGCCGGCAAGTACGGCGCGAGCGCGATCCCGACGCTCGTGATCATCGATCGCGCGAGGGCAAGGTCGCCTCGCACATGGTCGGCCTGCGCGAGGAGCGGGAGCTCAGGGCCGAGCTGAAGAAGGTCGGGATCGAGTAACGGGCGCGTGCTCGCGACCTAGCGTCCCGGAGCGGCCGGCAGGGCCGGTCCTGGGCGGGGCAGATAGCTCTCGTTGGCTCGCTTCGCCTGTCGCCGCCCTCCTGGCGGCGAGGCGGCTGCGACTCGCGACGCTCCGGACATCCCTGTCCTCCGCTGCTCGCGCGCTCGCCAACGAGACTATCTGCCCCGCCCAGGGACCGGCCCCGCCGGCTGCTCGGGACACTGGGACGCGAGCGCGCGCTGCTCGGCCGGCGCGAGCCAGGCCCTCGCACTCGCCAGGTCGACGTTTCCGCCCGACACGATCACGCCCACCCGCTCGCCGTTTGCGCGCACTCGGCCCGAGAGCAGCGCCGCCAGCCCCAACACGCCCGTCGGCTCGACCACGATCTTGAGGCGCGTCCACACGAACGCCATCGCCTCGATCAGCGCCGCATCCGGCACGGTCGTCATGTCGGCGACGTAGCGGCGGATCAGCTCGAACGTGATCGCGCCGAGCGACGTCGTGCGCGCGCCGTCGGCGATCGTATCGGGGGAGCGATGCTCACGCGCGTGCCGGCGCGGAACGAGCGCACGCCGTCGTCGCCGGCCTCGGGCTCGACCCCGACGACGCGACACGTCGGACACGCACGCCCGCGTCGCCAGCGCCGAGCCCGAGATCAGTCCACCACCGCCGACGGGGACGAGCAGCAGGTCGAGCGGACCGTAGTCCTCGAACAGCTCGGCGGCCGCGGTGCCCTGGCCGGCGATGATGTCGGGATGGTCGAACGGCGGGATGATCGTGAGCCCACGCTCGCGCGCCAGCCGCTCGGTCGCCGCCTCGCGGCCCTCGCCCAGCAGGTCGTGGTGCACGATCTCCGCGCCGTAGCCGCGCGTCGCCTCGATCTTCGTCTGGGGCGCCGTGCTCGGCAGCACGATCACGCACGGCGTGGACAGCTCGCGGCACGCCAGCGCCACCGCCTGCGCGTGGTTGCCGGACGAGTACGCGATGACGCCGCGCGTGTCGGTCGGCCGGATCGAGCCGCGAGATCGCGTTCCACGCGCCGCGGAACTTGAACGCGCCCATGCGCTGTAGATTTTCGCGCTTGAGGAACACGCGCGCGCCGACGCGCTCGTCCAGCGTGCGCGCGGTCACGACCGGCGTGCGGTGCGCGACGCCGGCGACGCGCGTGCGCGCCTCGGCGAGCCGCGCGAGCCAGGCGGCCAGGTCGTCGGGCGAGGGGGCCGTCATCCGCCCGCGCCGCCGCCCAGGTCCAGTCCGGGCTCGGTCTGCCGCCGCGGATCCAGCGCGTGCGCGATCTCTTCGGCGCTCAGGCTCGTCATCTCACGCGCCAGCTCGCGCACCGGGCGCCGCTCCTTGAACGAGCGCTTGGCGATTTCGGCGGCGCGGTCGTAACCGATGAGCGGGTTGAGCGCGGTCGCCATGCTGGGCGAGATCTCGACGTAGCCCGCGCACGTCTCGGCGTTGGCGATCGTGCCGGCGATCGCACGGTCGGCGAACACGCGCGACACACGCGCGAGCAGCTGAATGCTCTCGATCAGGTTGCGCGCCATCATCGGCAGCATCGTGTTCAGATCGAGCTGCCCCCATTGCGCGCCGACGGTGCATGCGACGTGGTTCCCCATCACCTGCGCGCCGACCATGATCACCGCCTCGCAGATCACCGGGTTCACCTTGCCCGGCATGATGCTCGAGCCGGGCTGGATCGCGGGCAGCGTGATCTCGGCCAGCCCGCAGCGCGGGCCGCTGTTCATGAGCCGGATGTCGTTCGCGATCTTGATCATGCTGCGCCGCGACCGAGTTGAGCGCGCCGCTCGCCCACGCCGCCCCGTCCTGCGCGCCCTGCGCCTCGAAGTGATTGCGCGCCTCGACGAAGGTCGAGCCCGACGAGCTTGCCGATCTCGGCCGCCATGCGCCGGCCGAACTCGGGATGGGTGTTGAGCCCGGTGCCGACCGCGGTGCCGCCGATCGCCAGCTCGCGCAGGTCCGGGAGCACGGCCTCGACGCGCTCGATCGAGTGCCGGATCTGCGACGCGTAGCCGCCGAACTCCTGCCCGAGCCGGATCGGCGTCGCATCCATCAGGTGCGTGCGCCCGGTCTTGATGACGCCGTCGAAGGCGCGCGCCTTCTCGTCCAGCGCCCGCTCGAGGTGCGCGAGCGCCGGCAGCAGCGCGCGCTCGATCTCGAGCACCGCCGAGACGTGCAGCGCAGTCGGGATCACATCGTTGCTGCTCTGCCCGAAGTTGACGTGATCGTTGGGGTGGACGGTGAGCCCCGAGGCCCGCGAGGCCAGCCGCGCGATGACCTCGTTGGCGTTCATGTTCGAGCTGGTGCCGCTCCCGGTCTGGAACACGTCGATCGGGAACTCGGCGTCCCAGCGGCCGGCCGCCACCTCCATCGCCGCCTGCTCGATCGCGGCGGCGAGCGTGCCTCGACCAGGCCGAGCTCCGCGTTGACGCGCGCCGCGGACGCCTTGATCAGCCCGAGCGCGTGCACGAACTCCTTCGGCAGCGGCTCCCCGAGATCGGGAAGTTCTCCACCGCGCGCTGCGTCTGCGGGCCGTAGAGCGCGTCGGCCGGTACCTTCATCTCGCCCAGACTATCCTTCTCGGTTCGAAACTCCGCCATCGCCTTCCCTCCGGTGTCTCGAGTGCGCTCGCGCGTCGAGCGCCGCCGCGCAGCCGGCATGCTCAGCGGCTCGCGGCCGCGACGCCTCCGCCTTCGGGCGCGCGCGTTCAAGGACTCGGAAGCCGCACAGCTCGACGCGATTGTCGTCGGGATCGCTGAAGTAGATCGAGTCCGCGCCCCACGTGCGGAACGTGATCGGCCCTTCGACCGCGACGCCCATCGCCTCGAGCCGCAACCGCTCCGCCGGGATCGCCGACCGCGGCACCGCGATGGCGAAGTGGGTCGGGCCGCCGCAGTGCGCAGCGCCGAACGACAGCGGGCGGTTCGTGAGCCCGATGCGCGGCAGCGCGCCCGGCTCACCCGCCCACAGCCACGCCCAGTGCTCGGAATCGACGCGCTCGACCGCGAGGCCCACGATGTCACGGTAGAACGCCACCGCCCGCGACACGTCCGCGACGCGCAAGATCAGCTCCAGAGTCCGAAGCGCGCGGGAGTCATCATGACGCCGCATGGTAGCACGGCCGTGGACGCGGGTCGCGGGAGCGGCGTGCCGTGACGCCGCTCACGCGGCCACGATCTCCACGCGCGTCGTGATCTGGATCTTGGGATCGAGTGACGCCGTCACCGAGCAGTACTTGGTGTGGCTCAGCTCGACCGCGTGCTCGACCGCGCGGCGGCTGACCTCGTGCCCGGTGACGCGGTGCACGACGTCGATCTTCGTGAACGCCCGCGGATGATCGGTGCGCCGCTCGCCGGAGAGGTCGACCTCGTACGCGGTCACGCGCTGGCGCTTCTTGCGCAGGATGTCGATCACGTCCATCGCCTGGCACGCGCCGAGCGCGAACAGCAGCAGATCGACCGGCGACGGCGCGACCCGCTCCGGGCCGCTGTCGGTGACGATGCTCTGCCCCTTGGCCTCGGCCCGGAACTGAATACCGTCGCCTTCGACCGTGACGAGCGTCACCTTCGCCTGGTTGCTCATGTGTGCTCTCCGCTCGCGGCCACGGGCTCCCGGTAGAGTCCCAGGTCGCGCAGCTTGTTCGCGCCGTCCAGCGCCGCGACCTTGTAGCATTCGGCGAGCGTCGGATAGTTGAAGACGTTGTTGACGAAATAGTCGAGCGTGCCGCCGAGCGCCATCACCGCCTGGCCGATGTGTACGAGCTCCGTGGCTTGGGCGCCGATTCCCCACACGCCCAGCAGCCGGCGCGTCTTGAGATGGAAGATGAGCTTGAGCATGCCGTCCAGGTCGCCGATGATCTGGCCGCGCGCGATCTCCCTGTAGCGCGCGATACCGGTCTCGAACGGCACGTCCTTCTCGGTGAGCGCGCGCTCGTGCTCCCCACCCAGCCGACCTCGGGGATGGCGTAGATGCCAAGGGAAACAGCGCCGGCACGCTCGCGTGGTCGACGCCGAACGCGTGCGCCGCGGCGTGGCGGCCCTGCTCGCTGCTCGTCGACGCCAGCATGGGAAAGCCGATGACGTCGCCCACGGCGTAGATGTTCGGGACCGAGGTCTGATAGGTGCTCGTTCACCGGGATGCGCCCGCGCTCGCCGGCGGTGAGCCCGGCGCGCTCGAGCGCGAGCGACGCGGTCGCCCCCTGCCGGCCCGCCGACACCAACACCATCTCGGTGGCGAATCGCTTGCCGCTCTTCAGCGTCACGACGACGTTGCGGTCGTGGTTGGTCTCGATCGCCGCGACCTCCTCGCCGAGCCTGAGCGTGACGCCCATCGTGTTCGCCTGATAGGTCAGTGCGTTCACGATCTCGCGGTCCACCATTTCGAGCAGCTCGGTGCGCATGTCGAGCAACGTGACCTCGATCGCGAGTGCCGCGAACATGGTGGCGTACTCGATCCCGATCACGCCGGCGCCGACGACGGCGAGCGAGCGCGGGCAGGCGCGGGAGCTTCAGAATGTCGTCGCTCGTGAGCACGCGCTCGTGGTCGATGGAGATGCCGGGCGGAACCCCGGGCGTCGTGCCGGTGGCGATGACGATGAACGTCCCGTGCAGCTTCTGCGGGCCGTGCGGCCCGTCGACGACGATGTCGTTCGGCCCCTCGAAGCGCGCCGCGCCCGGCACCAACACGACGTGATTGCGCTGGAGCTGCGCGCGCACGACCTCGCGCTCGCGCCGCATGATCACGTCCGCGCGCATGAGCAGTTCCTGGGCGGTGACCTCCCTGACGTGGAACGCGTCGCCGTAGAGGGCGGCGCTGGCGCAGGCCGGCCAGGTCGATGATCGCCTCGCGCAGCGTCTTGCTCGGGATCGTGCCGCTGTTGATGCACACGCCGCCGAGGTCGTACTCCTGCTCGACCATGGCCACGGTCTTGCCGAGCTTGGCGGCCTGCACGGCCGCGCGCTGCCCGGACGGACCGCTGCCGAGGACGATGAGATCGTAGGACGCGCCGGTGCTCGAGGGGGACATAGGACGGCGGAGTGTAGGAATTTTGTCGTCGCGGGGCCAGCCGTGCCGGCAGCCGCTCGGCCCGGCCGACGGGGTGGCGCGCGCCGCGCCGTCTCGTCTGCGTTCCGTCTGCGGCACGCTCGCCGGCGGCGCTCGGCGTCTGCTAGCGTTTCGCCATGGCGCCCGCGATCTCGGTGCTCGTTCCGGTGCGCAACGCGCTGCCGTACCTCGGCGCTTCGATGAGATCGCTCGAGCGCCAGAGCCTGCGCGACGTCGAGGTCATCGCCGTGGACGACGGCTCGACCGACGGCTCGGGCGACGCCTTGGACCGCATGAGCCGCCGTGACCCGCGGCTCCGCGTCGTCCACGAGCCCGCGCGCGGTCTGCCCGCGGCGCTCAACCGCGGCCTCGCACTCGCCCGCGCGCCCCTGATCGCGCGCCACGACGCGGACGATCTGTCCCACTGCGACCGGTTGGATCTGCAACGCGGCTGGCTCGCGGAGCATCCCCATGCCGCGATCGTGGGATCGCGCTTGCGCCTGTTCCCGGCCGGCGCGGTCGGCGCCGGGATGCGGCGGTGGGCGGAGTGGCACAAACCGATTGCTCACGCACGAGCAGATGGCGAACGAATGTCTCATCGACAGCCCACTCGCCCACGGCACGGCGATGATCCGGCGCGAGTGGCTCGAACGCGTGGGCGGCTGGGCCGATCGCGGCTGGGCCGAGGACCTCGATCTGTGGATCCGCCTGCTCGAGGCGGGCGCCCGCTTCGGCAAGGTGCCGCGCGTGCTCTACGGCTGGCGCCAGCATCGCGCGAGCGCCACGCGCCGCGATCCGCGCTACCGGCGCGAGCGCTTCATTGCGCTCAAGCTCGACGCGCTCGAGCGCGGCCCCCTGCGCGGGGCCACGGCCATGACGCTGGTCGGCGTCGGCGAGAGTCTGGCGCGCTGCATCCCGGTGTTCGAGGCCGGACGCACGGTGCTCGTCGTCGAGGCGGGGCGGCCGAGCGCGTCGGTGATGGGGCGTCTGGTCGCGCCGGTCGTCTTGGTCTTCATGTCGTACTCGGCACGTGAGCGCTGGCGTCAGGTTCTCGTCAATGCTCGATGGCGGGAACAACGCGATTTCATATTCATTGCCTGATCTCCATACAATGTGTATAAATTCAGCACGTGTCGCGCGCTTCATCCGGGTCCTCGGAGCGGAACCGGGTGGAGTCACATCAACCCTCACGCGGAGTGCAAACCATGGCAAAGGCTCGTAGACGGCGTAAGCGCTATACGCCCGCCCAGCGTTCCGAGATCTTGGCGGCGGCGAACAAGGACGGCCTCACCGCGCTTCAGGTGCAGAAGAAGTTCGGTGTCACGCCCGTGACGTACTATTCCTGGCGCAAGAAGGTGGGGGCGGTGCGGCGTCGCGGACGCCTCGTCGCGCGCGCGACCGTCGGAGGCAGCGCCGATCTGGGGTCGCAGGTGCGCTACGAGGTCGCGAACCGGGTCCGGCAGATCATTCCCCGACATCGTGCGCAGCGAGGTCAGCAACTACCTCAGCTCTCTGTTCGCCGGGAACCATCGCGGCCGCCGTCGCGGCGTCCGCACCTAGCCCGTTCCGACCCGGGCGTGGCCTCCCCGGCCGCGCCCGGGACATCGAGGGCGCCCCTCTCCCATCGATGATTTCGTCTCGTCCGCGCGTGTGATCTCATGCGCGTGGTGTTTCCGTTCGCGCGCTCGCGGCGCTGAGCCGCGCGAAACGCGGGCCTACGTCCCGGCTCCGGCGCCTGACGCCGCGGCCTGCGCTCGCGTGCGAATTCCGAGCGTCGTCATCGCGAGCGCCGCGATCTCGCGCCTGATCGCGAGCGACGCGGTTGCGGCCGGCGACGGAGCGTTCAGCACGTGCACCATGCGGTCCCCGGTCGTGAAACGGAAGTCGTCGACGAGCGCGCCGTCGGGGGCGACCGCTTGCGCGCGCACGCCGGCGCCCGCCGGGATGACGTCGCGGTTTTCTAGCTCGGGAATCAGGCGGCGCAGCGAGGCGACGAACAGGCGCTGATCGAGCGAGCGCCGCTGCTCGGCGACGCCGGTGCGCCAGTGCTTGCGCGCCATGCGCCAGAATCCGCCGTAACCGAGCATCTCCGCCGTGTCGGCCGCGGAGAAGCTGAAGCGTGAGTAGCCCTCGCGCCGAAACGCGAGCACCGCGTTCGGCCCCGCCTCGATGCCACCCGAGACGCGGCGCGTGAAGTGGACGCCGAGGAACGGATAGCGCGGATCCGGCACCGGATACACCAGATTGCGCACCAGTGCGCGGCGCTCGGGGATCAAGTCGTAGTACTCGCCACGAAACGGCACGATCAGGACCCCGGGGTCGGCGCCGCACGCGCGCGCCACGCGATCGGCGTGGAGCCCGGCGCAGTTGACGAGCCCGCCACAACGCACGCGCCCCGACGTGGTCTCGAGCACCAGGCCGCCGCTGTCTCGTGCCCCGCGCGTGACGCGGGTTCGCGTCACGACCGTGCCGCCGCGCTGCTCGAGCTCGGTGGCGTACGCCTCGCACACGGCGCGGTAGTCGACGATGCCCGTTTCGGGCACCCACAGACCGGCGCGCGCGGCGACGTGGGGCTCGTGCTGCCGGATTCCCTCGGCGTCGAGCCGCTCGATCCCGCGCAATCCGTTCGCGCGTCCGCGACGCTCCAGCTCTCGAGCGCCGGGATCTCGCGCTCCTCCGTGGCGACGACGACCTTGCCGCAGCGCTCGTGAGGGATGCCGCGATCGCGGCAGAACGCGTACAACGCATCGCGACCCTCGACGCACAGCCGGGCCTTGAGGGAGCCGGGCTTGTAGTAGAGGCCGGAATGGATGACGCCGCTGTTGTGCCCGGTCTGATGTGCGGCGACCCGGTCCTCGGCCTCGAGGACAGCGACCGACATGCCGCCCCGCTCGGCGAGCTGCATGGCCGTCGAGAGGCCGACGATGCCGCCCCCCACGACGGCGAGGTCGTAGGATCTATCTCCCACTCAGCCCTCCTCTTGAAGGGTGCGGCGAAGTCGTGAGGCGCGCCGGTCTGGGTCATCGTGTCCCGACCGTGATATTGGCTGCTCAAGGATCGGCTGCCTAATAGAAGGACTCAACCATTCTCCCGGCCCGACAGTCCAACCGCTAGAATTTCACCCCGCGGCGCCGCCGGTGGGGTGTCTCGTGTGCGACCGACTTGCCTGGAGGCTCACCATGACGTTCCCGAATGCTACCGACCGGACCCGCGCGCTCCGGGTGATCTCGCTCTACGTTCTTCTCGGCGCGGCCTCGCGGGATCCGCGTTCGCGGGTAGGCACTCGACGACGACCTCGACCACTTCGGGAGACGGCTACGCGTACGGTCGCACGTCCGAGGATGGTCACTCGACGTTCGAATACGCCATTGTCCAGAACGACGACAACACCAACTGCTCGATCTCAGGCGACGACCACTGGGACGTCCTCCGTAAGCTGCAGAAGGAAGTCTCGGCGACGAAGAAGAATCTGTTCTGGTTCGTGAAGGACGACAAGGGCTACGTCGTCCGGGACCGTGCGCTGGTCGACAAGGCGATCGAGATCGTGAAGCCAATGGGCGAGATCGGCGGGGAGCAGGGCAAGCTGGGCGCGATCCAGGGCGAGCTGGGACGGCAGCAGGGCGAGCTGGGTTACTCCAGGGCAAGGCCGGTGGGATCCAGGGAAGGATGGCGGCGCTTTCGGTCAACGCGGACGACAAGACGCGCGCCGAGCTGAAGCGCTGCGCGAGCAGCTGGACGCGCTCGAGGGCCAGCTCAGCAACCTGTCGCGCAAGCAGTCGATGCTGGGTGAGCGCCAGCGCGAGCTCGGCGAGCGCCAGCAGGAGCTGGGCCGCAAGCAGGCCGAGGCCTCGAAGCGCGCGATGGCGGAGCTGAACCAGCTCGCGGCGCAGGCGCTGAAGGATGGAAAGGCCGAGCCGTTCGACCGCTGAGCCTTGGCAAGGGAACGGTTCATCGAGAAGGGCCGAGGAGCTCGAGCTCCCCGGCCCTTCGTCACGACCCACCCACGAACGGACGTCGCGACACAACGTGAAGGGCCGAGGGGCAACCTGCCGCCCGGCCCTTCGTGACACCTACGCCGTCGGGCGCACGTTCTGGTTCATGCGGAACAGGTTCGTCGGGTCGTATTTCGCCTTGAGGCTCGCGACGCGATCGTAGTTCTTCCCGTACGCGCCCTTCGCCACCCGATCGGTCTCGTCCTCGGGCATGAAGTTCACGTACACGCCCCGGTCGCGAACGGCTTCGTGGCCTCGAACAGATCGCGCGCCCACGCGATGCAGCGGCGATCGTCGTCGGCGTTGCGCCAGCGCGTGTGGACGTTCAGAACGTAGTTCACGTCGCGGTGCGGATAGGCGATCGCGTCGCCGGAGACGCGATTGACGGCACCACCGAGGTGTCCGACAAACGCCTCGCACTCCTCGGTCGGAAGCTTGTTTACCGCCACCAGGATGGCGTCGATCGCGCCATCGTCGAGCTTCAAGAAGTTCTGCGACTTCCAGTAATTCCGCGCGCCCGGCGTGAGGAGGGGATCGAACGCCTGCTGCCAGTCCGCGAACGGCATCGCGGCGACCATCTCGCCCAGGGGCTTGCCGAGCGCCTTGAGCGGTGCGATCGCCTGCTCACCCTTCGCCGGATCCCCGAGTAGCAGAATGCGATCACCATGACTTCCTTGCCGTGCACCGACTCGGGCAGGAACGGCAGCGGTGGCGCCTTGCGCAGCACCACCCAGATGGTCAGCTCCTCCGGAGCCGCGGCGGTGATCTTGCGGTACGCCTCGAACAGCATCTTCGCGTTGGCGAACGGGTGCACGATCAATCCGGCGTACACCTGAGGTCCGAGCGGATGGAGCTGATACTCGAACTCCGTGACCACGCCCAGATTGGCGCCCGCGCCGCGAATGCCCCAGAACAAGTCTGCATTCTCGGTGGCGCTGGCGTGGAGCCGCGTGCCGGCGGCGGTCACGATGTCGGCGCCGACGAGGTTGTCGGCCGTGAGACCGAAGCGACGGCTGATCCAGCCGAAGCCGCCACCGAGCGTGAGACCGGCGATGCCCGTCGTGGAGTTGATGCCGGTCGGTGTCACCAGGCCCTGGGCCAGCGCGGCGCGATCGAACTCGGCGAGCAACACGCCGGGCTCGACCTTGGCGCGACGCGTCTTCGCGTCGATCGTCACCTGCTTCATCGGGCTCAGATCGAGCATGAGGCCGCCTTCGCACACAGCGTTGCCTGCGATGTTGTGCCCGCCGCCACGAATCGCGAGCGCGACGTGATGGTCACGGGCGAACCCGACGGCATGGACGACGTCGCTGGCGTCGGCCGCGCGGACGATCGCCGCGGGGCGACGGTCGATCATCCCGTTCCAGATCGCGCGGGCGGTGTCGTATTCGGGTGAACCGGGTAGAACAGAGCGAGCCATGAAGCCGTGCGCGCAAGCCCTCGAGGGCAGCGGAATCCAGCTCGGCGGTTGCTCCGTCGGCGCGCTTGAAGGACACGGATGCCATACGGCAGTTCTCCAATCCGATCGTTGGGGTGAGTGGGTCACAGGGCCGGAACTACAGGCGCGTGAGGTAGGCAGGGTGACCCCCGCGACCGGGGCATGCTACAACTTTAGTCGGTCATTCACCTCCTCACCGCGGCCGCGGCGGACCGATCGACGATCCAGTCGCGCGCGGCCACGAGGGCCGCAGGATCATTCGTCCGGTCGCATCCCGGGCGCCAGCGCCCGTGCCACCGCTTCCGCCTTGTCCGCGCCGGTCACGAGGACCAGCACGTCGCGCGCCTCACGGAGCGCGGGCGGAGCGAGGGTCATGCGGCGCGCCGGGGGCTTCGGGCTGTCGAACACCGCGAGCACACGACGCAACACCGCTCGCCGACGGCGGAGTGACGTGGAAACAGCGACGCCGTGTGTCCGTCGGGGCCAACGCCGAGTTGAATCATGTCGAGCGGGTCGGTGAGCGCGACTTCGTACTCGCGCGCAGCGCCGTCGAGATCGTCCATCTCGGCTCGCATGCGATGCACGTTGCCCTCCGGGATACCGGTCGGTACCACCAGCGTCGCGGACGAGCCGGAAGTTGCTCTCCGGGGCGTCGGGCGGCACACCGCGCTCATCGGCAAAGTAGATGCGCGTGCGGGCCCAATCGATTCGATCTCGAAACGCCGGCGAGGCGAGCGACGTGGTACAGCCGCTCGGGGGTCGAGCCGCCGGAGAGCGCGATGCGAAAGCTGCCGCGCGCCTCGATGGCCGATCGGGCCGCGCGCTCGATCGCCGCGGCCGCGGCGGCCGCGGCCGAGTCGGCATCGTCGTGGACGTCGATCCGCGAGCCCCGCGCGGCCGCGGCGGCGTCCAGACACGGCGCAGCTCGGCGCTCGACAGATCGTCCATGGAGTGTCCCGAGCCTACGCTAGAACACCCGCCAGACGCGGCGATCGCGCTGCATGAGCTGATGCGCGTCGTCCGGCCCCCACGAGCCGGGCTCGTAGATCTGCAGGAGCGCGCGCTCCGTCCGCCTCGAAGTGGCGGAGGATCGGCGTGATCCACGCCCACGACGCCTCGACGGCGTCGCGGCGCGAGAACAGCGTCGCGTCGCCGCGCATCGCGTCGAGCAGCAGGCGCTCGTACGCCTCCGGCGGCTCGCCGCCGAACGCCTCGACGTAGCGCATGTCCATCGACACGGTGCCGACCTCTTGATCGTAGCCCGGGATCTTCGACGCGAAGCTCAGGCGGATGCCCTCGTCGGGCTGGATCCTGAGCGACAGCACGTTGGGCTCGAGGTTCTCGCACACGCCGTCGCGGCCGAACAGGGCGAGCGGCACGCGCTGCATGTGGAGCGACACCTCGGTGACGCGGCTCGCCAGCTTCTTCCCCGCGCGCAGGTAGAACGGCACGCCTTGCCAGCGCCAGTTGTCGACGAACACGCGCAGCGCGGCGAACGTCGGCGTGCGCGAGTCGCGCGCGACGTCCGGCTCGTCGCGGTAGCCGCGGTACTGGCCGAGCGCGACGTCGCGATCGATCGTGTCGGCCCACGGCTCGCGCAGCGCGTGCAGGACCTTGAGCTTCTCGGTGCGGATGTCGTCGGCGTCGGCTGACGTCGGCGGCTCCATCGCGGTCAGGCACAACACCTCGAGCAGGTGGTTCTGGACGATGTCGCGCAGCACACCGGTCTGATCGTAGAACTTCCCACGGGTCTCGACGCCGATCGTCTCGGCGGCGCAGATCTCGACAAAGTCGATGTACTTCCGGTTCCACAGCGGCTCCCACGAGGCTGTTCGCGAACCGGAACACGAGCAGGTTCTGGACCGTCTCCTTGCCGAGGTAGTGATCGATCCGGAACGTCTGCGATTCGTCGAGCACCCGGGCGACAGTGCGGTTCAGCTCGCGCGCGGAATCGAGGTCGTGCCCGAACGGCTTCTCGATGACGACGCGCGTGAACGGCTTGGCCGACGTCGGCTGCAGCAGCCCCGACGATTTGAGATTCGTGAGGATCGTCTCGAACTCGCTCGGCGGCGTGGCGAGATAGAACAGCCGGTTACCCTCGAGGCCGCGCTCCTTGTCGAGACGCTCGAGCTCGCGCTTGAGACGCTGGTACGTGTCGACATTGGCGAAATCACCCGACACGTAGTCCAGACGCGACGTGAAGTCCTCGGCGTGCTTCTGGTCGCCGGCGGCGGCGGCCGAGAACCTCCACAGCGCGTCGCGCACGTTGGCGCCGAACGCCTCGGCGGTGAGTGGGCGGCGCCGACGCCTACGGCGGCGAAGTGGTCGGTGATCGAGCCGGCCCGCACCAGCTTGAAGATCGCGGGCATGAGCTTGCGGTGCGTGAGGTCGCCGGTGGCGCCGAACACCACGAACGCGCACGGCGGGGCGATGCGGGGCGCACCGATCGTGTTCGGGCGGCGCGACGGCTTCGATGCGTGCGGTCGCCATCAGCGGCCCCGCCACGTCGCGCGGCCGCGCTTCGATCCGAATTCCATGGTTCCTCCGAGGGCGACGCCGCGGCCTTCGCGTCGGGATGCGTGACGCGGCGATCCTGGACTGTGGCCCGGCCGCGCCATGGCTGTCAACGGCCGGCGTTCATGCGACCGCGACCTCGTGCCGGACCTGCACGCGCGGCAGCCCGAGCGCGCACGCGAGACCGAACGCGAGCAGCGACGCGAGCACGAACAGTGCGGTCTCGAGCCCGCGCGCGTCGGCGAGCACGCCGATCGGCCCGGCCAGCAATTGCCCCACGCCCCAGGCCGCACCCATCAGCAGGCTCGAGATCGTCGAGGCGTGCCGCGGCGACAGCTCCTGCCCCATCGTGACGTTCACCGGCAACGACGACTGCAGGACGAAGCAGCCGAGCACGAGCGCTCCCATCCCCGCCGCGATCGGCAGGAAGAGAAACGACAAATAGAGCGGGAGCGCGCCCGCGAACGAGCGGACCAGTACGGCGCGCCCGCCCCAACGGTCCGCGGCCCAGCCGCCGAGGAATCCGCCGATCGCGCCGGCGCCGAGATAGAGCGTGAGGAACGTCCCTCCCGCGGCCACCGAAAACCCTTGCGGTGGAGCAGGAGCGGCATGAACGTCATGAACCCATACGACACGGCGGAGCGGAACACGCCCGTGCCGTAGATGAGCGACAGCGGCTTCCACACCGGCTTGGAGCTCGGCCAGCGACGCCCGCTGCATCTGCGAGTGCGGGTGCGGCGCGACGCGCGTGAACTACGCCAGCAACAGCGCCGCGACCATCACGCCCGGGATCGCCGCCAGCCACGTCTTCGACAATCCGAACGCGCCGACGACGCTGACAGCGAACAGCGGTCCGCACGAGAACCCGAGCGAGCCGCCGGTCACGAAGTACGACAATGCGATCGCGCGGCGCTCGGACAATCCGCTCGCGAGCACCGCCGCCTGTGGATGGAACGCCGCCGCGCCGAGCCCGCCCAGGACCACACACGCCGCCAGCGCGGCGTAGCTCGGCGCGACCCCGACCGCGCCCAGGAACACGGCCGCCAGGAGCGGCCCCAGCACGACGAACCACGGCCGCCGCAGGCGAGTCCGCCCACAGGCCGAACAACGGCTGCGACAGCGACGACGCCATCGACGACAGGGCGACGAGCGATCCGACGCTGGTGAGGCTCAGGCTCAGCTTGCCGACGAGGAGCGGGAGGAGCGGCGCGAGGAAGCTGGAATAGGCGTCGACGGTGAAGTGCGCGGAGGAGAGGAGCGCGAGTCGCGGGTCAGTGAGCGCCGCATCACGCGAAGACTCTATATCAAGTCGGCGGCGGAGTCCCGCTCCGCCGCCGAGCATCGACCGGCGCCTCCCTGGCCGAGAGAGATGGCGTGAACCACCCTCCGCGAGCCGACGCATCCTGCGTCGTCGCGGCCGTTCGACCGCTTTATGGATCGCGCTTCGACGCGGCGTCCATGCCGCTCCACGCGAACCGGGCGTTCGAATCGTTTACGCCGCGAGCTGCTGTCGGTTGATGTCTTCCAAGTAGTGGCGTACCCGTGCGACTTCAGAGCGGCCGCGCTCGATCGCCTCCGTGGCGCCGATCACGTCCATCTCTCGTCCACAGCGCTCGAGCTTGTCGAACACCGTGACACAACGCGTGGCGCCGATCGTGGCCGCCATGCCCTTGAGACCGTGCGCCTCGAACTCGATCCGGCGCGGATCGCGCGCCTGGATCGCTTCGGACAGACGGTCGACGCGAGGTCCCACGTCGTTCAAGAACGCGCCCACGAGCGCCCCGCGCAACGCGGCGATGCCCATGGACGTGTCCTCCAGACGCTGCCAATCGATGAGCGCCTCGCCGTCGTCGGTCGTCGCCCCGGGAGGCGGCGTCGCCGGCGGCTTCTCGGGCGTCGGCGAGATGCCCGTGTACTCGCGGCCCACGACCGAAATGCGCGGTGTCGCGCCACCGATCGTCGCGCCGCGTGCGGACTCGGTGAACTGGGTGGGTGCGGCCCCCATGGCTCCGGTCTTGCCGTCGCCGCTGTTCCCGGCGGTCGCGGCGCGCACGCCCGCGGACTCGGGCTGCTTGCCGTGCGTCCATCGCTCGACGGTCTCGCACAGCACGCCGAGGTCGATCGGCTTGGTGAGCAAATCGTCCATGCCCGCCGAGACGCAGCGCTCGCGCTCGCCCGGCAGCGCGTTGCCCGTCATCGCCACGATCGGCGTGCGCGCCCCCGCGCTCGCGGAGCCCGCAGCGCGCCGGCGGTCTTGTAACCGTCCATGTCCGGCATCTGCAGGTCCATCAGCACGAGGTCGTAGCGCTGCTTGGCGCACGTCTCGAGCGCCGCGGCCGCCGTGAGCACGGAATCGAAGTTGTAGCCGTGCCGGCGCAGCGCCCACTCCGTGACGAGCCGGTTCACCGGATCGTCCTCGACGAGCAGGATGCGGAACCGCGACCGTCGCGCCTCTGCGAGCGAGTGACGCGTCACGGAGCGTGCCGTTCTTGATCGAGCGGCGCCGGCGCACGGCGCGCGACCTCGACGAGCGCGTCGTGCAGCTCGGACCAGGGCACGGAGCTGTGATGAGGTAGGCCGAGAAGCCGGCCGACGACGCGATCGCCGCGTCGCCCTTGCGGCCGACGCTCGTGAGCAGCATCGTGCGCGTCTCGTTCAGCGCCGTGTCGCGGCGGATCATCTCGCCGAGCTGCTCGCCCGGCATGCCGGGAAGCTGAATGTCGATGATCGCGACCGCGATCGGGTCGCGCTCCGCGTTGCACGAGCGCAGCCGCGCCATCGCCTCGTCGGCCGTCTGGGCCTCGACGACGCGTGCGCCCCACGCCTTGAGGATCTCGCCCATCGACTGGCGCAACGAGTTCGACGGATCGGCGATCAGCACGCGCAGGTTGCGCAGCTCGACGCCGGTCGTCTCGATGATCGCCGCCGCCTCGCCCCTGCTTGCGCAGCGGAACCTGGAACCAGAACGCGTTGCCGACGCCGGGCTGGCTGTCCGCGCCGACCTGGCCCTTCATGAGCGTGACGATCTGTCGTGCGACGTAGAGCGCGAGGCCGGGCGCGCCCTGCTGGCGCGCGGCCTTGGCGTTGCCGTGCGCGTAGGTCTGGCGCAGGCCGTTCATCTGCTCGTCGGAGAAGCCGACGCCGCTGGCTTCGATCACGAAGCGCAGCGACACCGTGTCGTCGTGCTCTTCCATGCGCTCGACGCGCATCAGCACGCGACCTTGGTCGGTGCATTTGATGGCATTGCCGGCGAGGTTGAGCATGACCTGGCGCAGTCGGGCCCGGTCGCCGCCTTCACCCTGGACGGCACTTCGTGGTGCACCCGCACTTCCAGGTCGAGGCCCTTCTCCGTCGCCATCGGCAACAGCGACGACGCGGCGACCTGCTCGATGGTGACGCGCAGGTCGAAGTCGATGTTCTCGAGCTCCAGGAAGCCCGAGTCGATCTTCGAGAACTCGAGCGCGTCGTTGATGATCGCGAGCAGAGAGTGGCTCGACTGGCGCACGGTTTCGACCATCTTGCGCTGCTCGGGCGAGAGCTCGGTCTCGAGGAGGAGCTGGGCCATCCCGATCACGCCGTTCATGGGCGTGCGGATCTCCTGGCTCATCGTCGTAAGGTGCTCGCTCTTGTCGCGGATCATGATTCGCGCGCTGTCGAAGGTCGCTCTCGAGCTGCGCGATCTTCTTGCGCTGCTCCTCGACCTCGGCTTCCTTGCCGCGCAGCGACAGCAGCTCGGTCACCTGAACGCGAAGCCTCGGCAGCTCGGCGTTCTGCGCCTTCAGATCGTTGAGCTGCGCGACCTGGGCCTTGAGCGAATCGATGTTCTTCGCCGCCTTGGCGATCTCTTCCAGCTCGCCAACGCGGGCGCGCAGCTCGTCGGCCTCGTGGGCCTTCGCCTTGAGCGTGCCGAGATCGCGGCCCGTCGTGGCCTCGACCTCGGACAGGCGGCGACGCAGGAAGCCCGCCTCGCTCGCCTCCGCGCGCAGCTGCGCCAGCTCGCGCGGCGTCGGTCCACCGTCGCTCGACGCCGATGCGGAGGACGCACCCGTGCCCGTCGTGCGACGCATGATGCCCACGTAGGCCGACTCGCCGTCCGGACGATCGATGCGGTTCACGCGGATCGCGACGCGCACGACCATGCCCTGCGACGACATCACCGAGCAGTCGTGATCGAGCGGCGGGCCGTTGTGCGCGCGGCGGTACTTGAGGAAGCGCTTGACCGACTTGCGTCGCTCGTTCGGGGCGATGAGCCCCGTGCACTGGCCGCCGATCAGATCGGCCGCGCGATAACCGACGAGGCCTTCGATCGCGGGGCTGATCCACACCCAGCGCCCGCGGCGTCGCAGCAGAACACGACGTCGGGCGCGCCGTCGAGCACATCGCGCGAGACCAATCGGTGCGGGCGAGAAGGACATGCGCTGTCGGTCGTTGTTGGCGCGATCGCTCATGTATCCGTCACTCTCGAAGGGGAGCCGTCGTGGACACCCTGAGTCACAATGATTCGAAGCGATTATCGGCCGCGTGACACGGCGGCTTGAGGCGAGCTTTGGGCCGGGTGGCCCACGGACTCAGGGCCGGCGGGCAAAAGCGAATGCCCCGCGTCCGGCGCGGGCGAAACGAGCCCCGGGTCCGCAACTTCAAGATTCCCTGACAAACCGGCCCCTCCTTTATAGGGGGTCAGCGAGCGAAGGGCTGCCCGGGTCAGGGCATAGGGCATGAGGGCAACGGCCGCCGCGGCTGCCGCTCCCGTCGCGCCCCCGGATCGAACGGGTCGAGCGCCACGAGTGCCAGCCCCGCGAGCAGGCCCGTGAGCGGCGCGCACAGGATGAGGCCGGGTAAGCGCGCTGGACCCGCGCCTGGGTTCGAATCGTTCACGTCGATTCTGAATACGTCGACGGCACCGCGACGGGTTCCGACTCCTCGACCGACGCGTCCGGACGATCGACGGCCGGACCGTCGACGCGATTCGTGACGCTCTTCGGGGACTGCGGATGAAAATGCGCCATCCCACGTCGCAGGATGGCGGTCGGGAAACTCTTCAACTGGTTGCGCGACATGGGCGGACTCTCAATGTTGGTGAGCGGCGATGGATGACCGCCGCGGCCCTTGTGCAATGGGTGTGCCCGATGCCTGCGATGGGATCCGCGCTGGGGAGCATTTCGGGGCGGCGCGGAGACGCCCTACGGACTACTCGAGGCCGTGGCGCCTCATCTTGTTGATGAGCGTCGTGCGCGGCATCTTGAGCGCCCGCGCCGCGTCGGCCTTGCTATGCCCGTGCGCGCGCAGTGCTTCTTCGATGCGGCGCTTCTCCGTCGCCTGGAGCTCTTCTTCCAGTGTCCCGCGGGCGGGCGACGACTCGAGTGCGAGCTGCTCCGCCCCGATGTCCTCACCGTCGGTCGACAACACGACGGCCCGAGTGATCACGGACTTCAGCTCGCGCACGTTGCCCGGCCACGCATAGGCACTGAGCCGTGCGCGCGCGCCATCGGAGAGGCTGACCTGCCTGCCTTCCTCGCGGCCCGCGCGCTCCAGGAAGAAGTCCGCGAGCAGCGTCACGTCGCGCGCACCGCGCCGACGCAGAGGCGGCATCTCGACCACGGCATGCGCGAGCCGATAGTACAGATCCTGCCGGAAGCTCCCGCCGCCCTGAAGCGACGCGCGTTCACGATTCGTCGCTGCGACGATGCGCGTGTCGACGTTGTGGATCTTGGTTGCGCCCACGCGACGCGTTTCGCCGGTCTCGAGGAAGCGCAGCAGTCGCACCTGAAGCTCGCCCGACATCTCGCCGACCTCGTCCAAGAACGCCGTGCCACCGTCGCAGACGTCGAGCAACCCCGCCTTGTCGCGCATGGCGCCCGTGAACGACCCAGCGACGTGACCGAACAGCTCGCTCTCGACGATGTCGCGCGCCAACGCCCCGCAGTTGATCGCCATGAACTGGCCCGAGCGACCGGACAGCCGGTGGATCGCTTGCGCGACGAGCTCCTTCCCCGTTCCCGATTCGCCGAGCACGAGAGTCGGCGTGCGGCTTCTCGCAAGCTTTTCGACGGTTTCGAGTAGATCGAAGATGCCGGCGTTCGCCGTGACGACGCCGAACTTCTCGAGTGCCCATTCGCGGCGGCGGTCGGCTTCGGTCGCACGGAGGGGCGGCGACGACGGCGGGTCGCGGCACTGGAGGCGCTGGCGGCGCACTCGCGGCGACATCGGAGTCGGGCGTTTCCGGCGCCATGCTCGCAATTCGAGCATTCGCATCCGCCAGCTTCGCCTTCGCCCCCATACGCTCAGAAGTGATCTCGCGCAGCCCTGGAACGCCTCGAGCGCCGCGCTCTTGTCGGCAAACGCTCCGGCGTGCGGTCCGTTCAGCCAATCACCGTACGCCAGCCACAGCTTGCCCCATTCGTACGGCGTCTCGATGTCGTCGTAGAAGGCAAAGCCCTGATCGAACAGCTGCTTCGCCTCGTCAAGCTTCCCGATCGCCGCCGCGCTCAGTGCAGCGATGCGATACGTCGCCGCCTCTTCGTAGCGATCGCCTAGCTCGCGGCAGTGCGTCAGTCCAGTCTGGGCCTCCTCGTAGGCTTCAGTGTGGCGATCGAGGAGGTAGAAGCACTCGGCGCGACGCTGTCGAAGCTCAGCGACTATGTCTCCTCTTGGCACCAATGCGACCGCCTTGGGAAAGACCTCGTCAAATAGCGCCAACGCTGAACGTGGGTCACCCTGCGCGAGGCAAACATCGCCAAGGAACTCCTTCGCCAGAAGCCCGACACGAGATGTCGGATCCGCGCCACGAATCGACTGACGGAAAAGCAACTCGCTGTCTTCCGTTTCCCCAGAATGCAAGGAGATCAATCGCCTGTAGTTGGGTCGCCAGAGCCGCGTGGAACTCATTCCCAATGCTTGCCATCCCAACCCTGGACCTTTCCGCAAGAACTGCTGCTGCTTCCAGCCGCCCGCGCCTCCATAGGTTTATCGCCATTCCCCGCCGGCTCGCCTCAGCCTGTCGTTTGTGGCCCAGCCGCTCAAAGACGGCCAGGGCTGCTTCTCCCGCCTCGTATGCTGCATTCCAGCGGCGGGACGCGCGCTCCAGCCTGCTCATGTTTACCCAGGCCCTCGCCTCCGTGTATTCGTCCCCAGATCGGCGGGCAGAAACTATGGCCTCCATGACCAACACGCGAGCCCCAGAGTAGTTGCCCCGAGTCATTTCCGCGGATAGGAGCTCCAAGCAACACGATGCAAGCAAGAGCAGAATCTGGCTCGCGAAGCAGTCCGAGGCGAACATCTATGAGAATTGTTGCCGACTCGTCGGCCCTGTTGAGTAGCCACAGATTCGCTGCCTTCAGAATGCGGAGTCGAACAACTTCTTCGTGGAGCTGTTCGCCTATCAGATCTGGCGCACCGAGCAAGCAACTCGCACTGAGCGAGCGATTCGAGACAACGACCCTCGGCCCACAGAGCCTCAGCACCCATCCTGTCGAGGCGAATCCTCCATTCGGCCGATGCGCCAATCAACCTCGACGCAGCCTTGCTGGCTAACTCGCCGGCAAGTCGTGCCTCGCCGCTCTCGATGAGCTGTTGACAGCAACTTAGAGTCGCCGCCGCGATCCCCGACGACTCCCGGTCGCCAGGAATCTCAAGCACATCAGAGAGTGCTGAGGCGCGATTCTTAGCGTCGATCATCGTGGTGATTTCCCGTGCGAGCTGGTGAGCTCTTGGAATGAATGAACATGACGAGTGGCAAGCGAAGGGCGGGCAAAGCAGCTACTGAAATAGGAGGCCCGAAGACGAAAGTCCATTCCCCAACTCGCAGGCTCTTCGTCGTTGGAACATCTGGCTCCCCAGACTCCGCCGGGTCCACCTTCCACTGGATGGGAGTGGCGGCGCCCTGCTGAGGGGCCATCCCCAGCGTCGCTGCCAGGGCCAGCGCGCTCAGCCACGCCGCCCACGTTTGATTCCTTCTCATCGCTTCGCTCCTTCCGAGATCCCTCGACACCGCGCGATCGGTGAACGGACTCACCAGTCGCCTGAAAGCTACATACGACCCCACGCGGGGCGCCGGGTAGCGATCTCGTTGGGGTCGCTGAACGCGTTCCGCGAAGGATGAGGGGAAAGCGGCATTGGGCCATCCCGTGCACGGAGACAGTTAACGGAACGCGAACAGGCTAAGACTCACTCCCTTGGTCGGGCAAGAGGGATTCTCGGCGCCCAGCGGTTTGCAGGGTCAACGGACCCAGGACTGCGCGATCTCCGCTGCTTTGCGGCCAAGTTGGTTCATCTAGACCGAACTCGCACCTCCCACACCCCGCGCCCCGCCCACCCCACTCGCCTTTCCCACCTCAGCTTGCGTCCCCACCCGCCGATACCTAGGGCGGGCCGGCACACGCATTGCGTTCTACCGCTGTGTCTCGCGCAGAAGGCACTCGAGGAGTCACCTCAGTGACGGCGGCAAGACAAGGCACTGGAGCTCCTGCTCGAGCTGGGGAGCCCCACCGAGCGGCAGAGCCGCACCGACCTTCTCGGCCGCGCGCTTCGCACGGCCATCACGCTCATGGAGGCCGACGCGGTCGTCATCGTTAGCCCTGGCAGCCGCGGCCACGAGCGCGTCATGCTGCATTCGGGCAGCACGATTCCCGCGGCCATCCCGCTGCCGCCCGAAGGCGGCCAGGTGCTCCGCAATCCCGAGGGCAGCAGCGGCCAGCCGCTCATCCTCGCCGACCTGGGCGAAGACGCGTTGATCGCGGCGGCCGATGGTTGCCCCGGTGTCGAAGCGGGGCCGGTGATCTTCACGCCCATGCGCCAGCGCAGCGCGGTTGCCCGCGTACATCGCGGCGTTCCGTCGTCGCGGCCGCGCGCGCTTCACCATGAACGACACGCGTCTCATGCTCTTGCTCGGCGCGTGGCTCAACACGGCGCTCGAGAACCTGCGGCTCGCGTCGGGCTCGCAGAAGCTGGCCGTCACCGATCAGGCGACCGATGTTTACAACTACCGTTTTCTCAAGTCGGCGCTTCGTCGCGAGACGCGCCGCGCGAGCCGGTTCCGGTCACGATCTCTCGGTGGTCCAGATCGACGTCGACAGCTTGAAGCAGCTGCACGAAGAGCTGGGGCCGCTCAAGACGAACCTCGTGCTCAAGGAAATGGTCGGGGTCTTGGCCGAGCAGGTGCGCTCGTTCGACGTGCTCGCCCGCTACCGGCAGGACGAGTTCATGCTGGTCCTCCCCAGACGGGCCGCGACGGCGCGTCCGAGGTCGCCGAGCGCGCGCGGGGGCGATCGAGCGGCACGCGTTCTCGGGCTGCGACGCGGGGGCCGTGACGATCACGCTGGGTGTGGCGTCCTACCCACAGGACGCGGCGGGGCTGTCGGATCTGCTGCGGGCGTCCGATCGGGCGCTCGATCAGGCCAAGCAGCGCGGCCGGAACTGCGTCGCCACGCTGGCCCGCAAGGCGGCGTAGGCGGGGCTTCGAACTAGCCTCGAGGCTAGTTGATTTCGAGGCGTCGTCGCGAATTCCCCGCGAAAATGGCGGCTACGAGAGCGGATCAATTCCGGCAACTTACTGGTTCTGGAACCAGTTGATCCCTCCGCGTCGCGAGGCCTAGGCACCAACCAACATGCGCCGGCGCATGTTGATCCCTACTAAACTCCCGCTGGCTGCCCCCGCCCCCACGAAACACTGGGCCCGCCCTGCCCGTAGAGATCGGTACGGACTGCCGCAACGCAACCACACCCTGACCCCGGGGTTTGCCCATGAAGACCGTACCGATCGTCCTCGCCACGCTGGCGCTCGTCCCCGCGCTCAGCCAACCCGTGCACGCGTGCGACAAGCACCGCTCATCGTTCAACTCGGACTGCTGCGAGCCGCCGGCGCGATGGGCGTCGCGGCACGACACACGCGACGCGCGGTTCTACATCAACACCGAAGGCGGCAAGGCCTCGCTGCTGATCACGAACAGCGTCGTCGCCGTCCAGCTCTCGGACAAGACCATCAACAAGGTGCATCGCAAGTTCAGGGAATCGGAGAACGAAGACTCGGACAACACGCTCGGGCATGCCATCAAGGTCGCGGTCTTCAGCGCGGTCCGACTCGCGCTCGACCACAGCGCCGAGTGCCCGATCCGCGACATTCGCGACGTCGACTACCACAACGGCCGGCTCGTGATCACGACCGAGGACGGCAAGCGCCTGTTCGAGGACATGGACGTCTCCGACGACGACGTGCTCGCATCCTTCTCGGAGCGCGACGCGCTCGCGTTCGTGAAGGAATTCCGGCGCGCGAAGGGTCGTCTGATCTAAGCGCGCCGACCGTGGCCGCGGCGCGGTCGCGCCGCTCGGTGACGGGACACCGAATGCCGCCCGCACGCACACGGGCGGCATTCGTCATGATGCGGCGGGCGTGGTTCCCGCGGGCGGCGTCTTCTCGGGGTCATTTTTCCATACGACATACGAGTACACGATCAGTCCGAGCACGCCGGCGGACAGGCAGCCCCTGAGCACGCCCAGGTACCACTGCGAGCGGAACAGCCCGACGATCATCATCAGGACGCCGGAGACGATGAACACCCAGCCGCCGGCGCGATGCGTACGCAGCCACGACTCCTTGCTCGAAAGGGTCCACGGCGTGCGGATCCCGACGAACCAGTTTGGCCGCAGCTTGCCCAGCACGTTGCCGACGACCACGAGGATGATACCGACGAACAGCGGGACGATCATGTCCATGTTCATCACGCGCCCGCGGGCCTCGAGCACGGAGAACACCTGGACCGCTGCCAGCACCAGCAGCACGAGCATGCGTACGGTGTTGTACGCGGGGGCGAAGCTCGCATAGTTCGCCCGGCCGGGATCGATGCGCGGGACGAGGAGCATGACGAAGTAGATGACGAGGGCCACGAGCGGCAGCACCATCAGGCCCTCGAACCTTCCCCCAGCGATCCGGCTTTCCGTCGAGCCCCCAGTGCACGGGAATGCGCTCGAGCGCCACGCTCCAGTTCATCCACGCCAACGCGAACATTCCGGCGAGCACCAGCCAGAACGGCCACTCGGTGCGCCACGAGAACTTCATGACTTGCTCCCATTCCTGCCCTTCCGCCCCTGGAACAGATCCAGGACGACGCCGAGGGCTTCTTCGAACGCCGAGACGTTGAGGCTGTAGACGATCGAGGTGCCGCGTCGCTCCGAGACGATGAGCCCCGCGTGCCGGAGCACGTTGAAGTGCCCCGACAGCGTGGACTTCGCCAGCGGAAGCGGTCGGCCAGATCTCCCGCCGACATGTCGGAGCGGCGCAGCAGCCGCAGGATCTCGCGGCGCGTCGGTCTCCGAGCGCGCGAAAGACTTCGTTCATCGGTCAGGCCTCGTTCGTTATTTCGCCAACAACCGAAATAACTATCGACCAGGATCGCAGTCGGGTCAAGAACGAAAAAGGGGGCTCGGGCGAGCCCCTGCGGCGCCTACTTGGCCTTCTTCGGCGCGTGCGCCTTCAAGATCTCGCTCACGAGATCCGGCTTCGACTGCCGTCGCGCTTGAGCCACGGGTAGCGCGCGCCGCCGCGGTAGTCGAGCTTGCACGCGCGGTAGAACTCGTTGTTATCGACGAGCAGCTCGAGCGGGTCGCCGTTCTTGGTCGCGGTCACGGCATCGACCAGCAGGTCCTTCGACCAGTGGCGGCCGTTGACAGCGACCATCTTCATGCCGGGCCCGACGCCTGCCTTCGCTGCCGCGCTGCCGGGGATGACGTCCACGATCAGGCCGTCTTCCTTGTTCACGGTCATGCCGATCGAGAATCTGAGGTCGATGGTCTTCGCGGCCTCGTCCAGCGACTTCATGAACGGTGGCAGGCTGTCGGTGTAGAGCGAGCTTCCAGCCACCCTGCTCGACGCCGCCGAGCGGAGCACGCGGCGTGACCGCGTCGATACGCGCGGCCAGGAACCCACCCCAGTCGTACGGCGCGACCTCGTTCAGCGTCTTGATCACGTCGGCGCGCGTGTAGGGCACCACCTTCGGGACGCCAGTTCTCGCCGCCGTGGAACTTCTTGCAGAAATCATCGAGCGAGTGGCGGCCGCTCGTGAGCTTGCGGATCGTGACGTCGGCGTCGAGCCAGATCAGCAGGCCTTCATCGTAAAAATCGACGCCGCGCCGCCACGAAGCGAACTCGTTGGCGGCCTCGTAGAGATCGCTGCGCCTCGGCGGCGGTGTCGACGAGCGGGCGCCACGTGCGGCCGGGCTCGTTGTCCAGCTCGGCGGCCTGCAGAGCCAGGTTTCTCGCGTCCCTGCTCGAGCGTGCGGATGCCGCTCCGGCTCGACAGCACGAATCCGAGATACTGCGTGAGCCCTTCGTAAACCCACAGCAGCTCGCCGGTCATTGGCTTCCCGTAGTCCGGAGTGGCGAGGCCTCCGGCGGCGCGGCGATGCTGCCGTTCCACGAGTGGGTCAGCTCGTGCGGCATCAGGTTCGTGTTGCTGATCCGGATGTCGTCGTCGAGCCACGTGCGCTCCACGACGCGGTCCTCGCTCGACTCGTGGTGCTCGAGCCCGAAGTGCGAGATGTGATCGCTCATCGGGACCAGGAGGCGGTACTCCTTGAAGTGCCACGCGCCGAAGAGCGACAGCGCCTCCGCCGCCAGATGGCGGTAGGCCGCGACCTCCGAATCCGGCATCGCGAGCGCGGCCTTGCTGTCGCTCGCCATGCACAGATACATGTGCGGCGTCGTGCCGGGTGTCAGGTCGACGCGGCGGAAGTACTCGCCCGCGAGCACCGGCGAGTCGACGAGCTTCGTGAGCGAGACCGGTGCGAAACGGATCTCGCTGCCGCCACCGCTCTCGACCGGAAGCGCCGTGTCGTACTTCCACCCCGCCGGCAGCTTGAGGCTCGCGGCGTACGTCAGCCCGTCCGACGACTCGCCGGCCGGGTAGAACAACACCTGGTTCCACGTCACGATCACCAGGTTTCTCGGTGCACGACGCCGCGGAGTTGAAGCCCTCCGGCGCCGCCGCGGCGAGGAAGTCGAAGTCGACGTCGATGCTCTTCACACCGTCCGGCACGGTGACGTGGATCGCGTACATCTCCTCGAGATCACGCTGCCACGGAATCGTCTTCCCGCCGGCGGTGATCTTGAGCCCGCGACGTCGGTGAGCGGCCCCGTCGGACCATGCTCGCCCGGAATCCACTTGGGATACGAGAGCGTGAGCGGACCGGGATCGACCGGGATCACGAGCTTCGAGTGCAGCACCTTCTTCGGCGCGTCGCTGGCGTCGAGCGTCAAAGTGATGGTGCCGCGGGCGTGCGCCGCTCGGACCGGAGCGACGAGGGTCAAAGATGCAGCAGACGGCGGCCAGCAATTGGGCAAGGCTGACATTGCGGCGCATGCGAGTCCCTCGGTGGCAGGGCAGGGAGGCCATCGGAACTGCGAAGCGCGACACCATAGCACGGAGCGCAGTCCCCGATTCGCCGCCACAGCGACGACGCTTCCGCAATCCGCCCCGACAGGTTCGCGAGACAGTCCTCGACTCCTGCGTCCAACCCGGCAACTCTTGATCACCCCTGAGTCCAGACATCGCCGGCCAGAGCCTCGTGGTCGTCGCCGACGCTCACCACACCGGTCAACTCAGCGGGAGGGCCGCAGCGATGCCTCTGGGGAATTCGAAGCTCCACAGCGGGGCGGCTCGCCGCCCAGCGCTCGTCGCCCCATCACTCGCCAAACGAAGCCTCGTGTTCGCCACGATCCTCATCGGATCGACGGCCACGACGGCATTCAGCCAGAACGATCGACCCCAACCTGTGGGTCACGAACGGCTCGGTCTACGCTGTGGCGCGGTCGGGCGGGACGCTCTACATCGGCGGCGACTTCACGCATGTCGGTCCGGCGTCCGGTGGTGGGGGTCGCGGTCCCCACGTCGGGTGGGATGCCGACAAACTTTCCCAAGATCGCCGGGCGAGTCTACGCGGTCGCAGCCGACGGCTCGGGCGGGTGGTACGTCGGCGGTTTGTTCAACGCGGTCGGAGGAATCCCCAGGTCCAACCTCGTGCACTTGGATTCGGGCCTATCGGTCACGTCGTGGAATCCGAGCGCCGACGGGTCCGTACGCGCAATCACCGTGAGCGGTTTCGAAGGTCTATGTCGGCGGCAACTTCCAGAACGTCGGCGGTCAGGCTCGCGCCCGGCTTGCGGCACTCAACACCACCACAGGTGCGGCCACGGCGTGGAATGCGAACGTCAATGGCGAGGTCCTCGCGCTCGCTGTCAGTGGCTCCAGGGTCTACGTCGGCGGCAACTTCACGACCGTCAGGGGAATCTCTCGCAGTTGTGCGGCGGCGGTCGACTCGAACGGTGTCGTGACGCTCTGGAATCCCAATCCGGACGATGGCGTTACCTCGATCGTCATCGTGGGCAGCTCGGTGTACGTCGGCGGATCATTCCTCCACATCCAGGCACAGCCGCGCGAGCACGTCGCCAAGGTCCTAACGTTGGGTTCGGGGGTCCTGACCGGTTGGGACCCCGGCGCGGACTCGGATGTCCAGGCGCTCGTATGGGGCGGCTCCTCGCTCTACGTGGGCGGGTACTTCACCTCGATTGGAAACGCGAACCGGAGCTACCTGGCCGAAGTCGACACGCTGTTGGGAGATGCCACCAGCTGGGACCCAGAGCCCAACTCCGTGGTCTTGAGCGTGGCTCTTGGCTCCGGGGTCGTCTACGCCGGAGGCTACTTCACGTTCGTGGGAAGTGACTCGAGGCATCATGCGGCGGCCATCGACCGTTTGACCGGAATCCCGCTGCCGTGGAACCCGGACGCCAACCACAACGTCTGGGCGTTGGCGTGGGATGGGTTCAGCAAGGTCTTCGTCGGCGGACAGTTCACGAGCATCGGCGGGCAGGGCGTGTCGCGTGCCAGCATCGCGGCGCTCGACCTCGCCACCGGCGTCGCAACCGCATGGAACCCGAGCTGCGACGGGTACGTGAACACGATCGCCGTCTCGGGACCTACGGTCTACGTCGGTGGGGGCTTCAGCACCATCGGACTCCAGCCGCGCAGCTGCATCGGCAGCCCTCGACACGGTGAGCGGCGCCGCCACCAGCCTGGAATCCAGGTGCGAACAGCGACGTCACCACCCCTCGTCGTGAGCGGCTTCGAGGATCTACGCCGGCGGCTACTTCTCAATGATCGGGTTCATGCCTCGGAATCGAATCGCCAAATTGAGCGCGTCGTTCAATGCCGCGACAACCTGGGACGCCCACATCGCTGATGGCTACGTCGCGACGATCGCCGTGGATGGATCGACCGTCTACTTCGGCGGGACATTCACCACGATCGCCGGTCAGTTTCGAATGCGCCTCGCGGCCGTCGATACGCTCGCTGGAGGGTTGCGCCCGTGGAACCCGGGCGCCAGCGGACCTGTGTACGCCCTCGCCGTTAGCGGCCCCGTTGTCTACGCCGGGGGAACTTCAGCTTCATCGGCGGCCAGAGTCGGTACTGCGTCGCCGCGCTCGACAAGTCTCCGAGCGGCTCGGCGTCGGCGTGGAGCCCCTCCGTCACGTCCCAGGTCCGTGCGATCGCGCTGAGTGACTCGACGGTCTACGCGGGCGGCGATCTGTACGTCAACGGGGTGCAAACGCACAACGGCGCCATCGCCATCGACGCGCGTACGGGTAAGACGAGCGCCTGGGATCCCGACGCCACCGCCCCGGTCTACGCCGTCCTCGCCAGCGGGTCCCAGGTCTATCTCGGGGCGACTTCACCAGCGCGACGAAGCAGGCGACGTGTGGTGTCACCGCCATGCCGGCCGGACCGGACGCGCGCGACGTGCAACCGGGGAGCGGCGGGGATGGCGGCGTCATGACGATCACCGTGGTCGGCTACAACCTGATCGGTGGCGCGACCGTGAAGTTGGCGCGCGCGGGACAGCCCGATCTCACGGCGAGCCTGGTCGATGTCGCGGGCGACGCGCGATCGATTGCGGCCACGTTCGATCTCACCGGCGCCGTGCCCGGCGCATGGGACGTCGTCGTGACCAATCCGGACGGCCAGATCGACTCGCTCACGAGCGGCTTCACCGTGAACGCGATCGCGGCGCCGCAGCTGCGCGTGAGCGGTATCGGACCGCCGCTCATCCGCGCGAATCGAGCGACGTCGTACGACCTGGTGATCGAGAACCCCGGAAACGTCGACGCGATCGGCGTGCCGTTGTGGATCTATGGAGTTCCGACCGGCGCCAGCATCGCCCTCGACTTCCCGCTCTCTTCACCGCCGCGGTCCGGCGGCGAGCCCGACTGGTCCACCGTGCCGCTAACGTTCACGAGCCCGGGCGGCAGCTACGCTCCCGCTCGTTCTGCCCCGTGTCTCCCCAGGCACGACCGTTCGGCGCGTACGGCTCACGTTGCCGCCGACCGTCACGACGTTCGAGCTCACGCGCCGCCCTGACGCCGCCATGGGTCGATGGCGCCGTGTTCCGCAGCTGCCTCGCGAACGCCGGCATCTCGAACCCGACCTGCATGGGCGCTCAGCTCACCGCCATCAACGACCTCCCTCGCCACCACTCCGGACGTCGAGGCGCTGAGCGGCATCGGCGTGTGGGCCGAAGATCGCTTGGCAGTGCGAGGGCTCGACGACCATGCCCGCTGCGCTCGTGAAGGCCGAGCAGGCGCTCGATTACATGGAGGCCCCGTTCGAGTCCGGCGCGCGGCGATCTTGGCCTGCAGCGACGTGCTGCCGCCGCGCTGGCGCGACTCGCTGCTGGTCACGATCGTGTCGTCCTACGATCCCAACGACAAGCTCGGCGCCCAGGGCAACCTGCCGCTGCTCAGCAGGCCATCCCCTACTCGATCCGGTTCGAGAACGCGAGCACGGCGACGGCGCCGGCTCAGCAGGTGGTGGTGTCCGATCCGCTCAACACCGCCGTCGTGGATCCCGCCACGGTGAGCCTGGATGCGATCACGTTCGGCAGCATTCGCATCGTGCCGCCGCCGGGTTTGCGCAGCTACGCCACCCAGGTCGACCTGCGGCCGGCGAAGAACCTGCTCGTCAACGTCAGCGCGGCGGTGGATCTGTTCACCGGGGTGCTGAGCTGGTACTTCAGCTCGATCGATCCCGCCACCGGACGGCCGCCGATCAAACCCGCTCGCCGGATTCCTGCCGGCGAACGTCAACCCGCCCGAGGGCGAGGGCAGCGTGCTGTTCACGGTCATGCCGCGGACGACGCTGACGAACGGGACGCAGATCAGCAACGGGGCGTCGATCACGCTTTGACGAGAACGCGCCGCACACGACGCCCAACTGGATCAACACCGTCGACAACACGCCGCCGTCGAGCGCGGTGCTGCCGCTGCCGGGGAACTCGGATCTGCCGAGTGTACCGGTGAACTGGACCTCACAAGGAGCGCCGGCCGATCTGCGCGACTTCACGGTGTACGTGAAGGAGGACGCTGGGGCGTATCGGGTGTGGCGGCAGAACACGACGGCGAACGCCGACACGCTGGTGCCACCCAAGGATCACAAGCTGCACACGTACGCGTTCTACAGCGTCGCGCGCGACGTGAACGGCAACATAGAGGCGCCGCCGAGCGGGCCGGACGCAACCACCCAGGCGCGGACCGCGGTCGGGGACGCGGCGACTTGGCGGCTCGCCCTCGCCGGGGCACGACCCAATCCGACGACAGCCGCGATGCGCGTATGGTTCACGCTCGAGAACCGAGAACCGGCATCCCTCGAAGTGATCGACATCGCGGGGCGGCGCGTGGCGCGTCGCGACGTCGGATCGCTGGGCCCGGGGCCGCATTCGGTGCTGCTCGCCGAGTCGGCGCGTCTCGAGCCGGGGCTCTACTTCCTGCGCCTCGTCCAGGGCGAGCGGGTGCTCAACGATCGCGTCGCGGTCATCTACTAGTCAACAGCGCTTCCGGCGCTACGGACCCATGAAGACGCAGCGCATCGTTCGGTCTCCCGCCTGCGTCCTCACGTGGAGGAAATAGAGCCCGGGCGTAACGCGGGACCCGCGTTCATCACGCGCGTCCCACTTGAGTAGTGTCGTTCCCGCGAACGCGTCACGACCCGGGTCGATCGTTTGCACCCGACGTCCCGAGACGTCGAGCACCTCACACTCAATGTGCAGCCGGTCGTTGCCGCTCCATTCGATGGCGAGCGAAACGCCATTGACGAACGGGTTGGGGAACGGGCCGCGAACCCGGAGCGACGACGGGCCTGTGGGCGGCGTTCCGACCCCGAGCCACGACTCCGAAGCACCCGGGCTCGGATTGGACTCGGCGATGAAGTCGGTGGCGCAGTTGTCGGTGTCCATGCTGCCGTTGCTGCGCGCGGTGGAGAATCCTACCGGAACACCCGGCGCGGCCGTCACACCCGGCCACGAGCCGTTCCGGAACGTGAATCACGTCGACGACGGTGTTCGAGCCGTCGAGGATCAGCACGTCGTCGCCGTAGCTCGACATGCCGAATGCCGCGGTGCCCGCCCACGCTGTGTCGGGGCAGCATGTCGGGCGTGGCCAGGTCGCTGTACACGCACTCGGCGTCGGCGTGGAATCCGTAGTCGGAGAAGAACGCCGCGCCCTTGCGCGCGACGACGTACTGGGTGCCCGAGTACAGTGGCGTCGTCGGGAATCGGCCCATTCCCTGCGGGCCGCCTGGCAAGGCCTCGTCGCCGATCTTGTAATCGCCGAGCGAGACGATGCCGGGCGACGCGCTGTAGATCTCGATCCACTGCTCGTCCGAGCGTGCCGCCTGAATAGACTTCGAGATCGTGACCGGCGAGTAGAGTCTCGCCCGCGGAATCGAAGTAGAGATCGCGCCAATCGTTCACGATCCGGTCCGAGACCTCGGCCGTGGTGCTGAGCACGGCGCCCGGAGCGCCGTAGTCGCTGATCGCGTCGACGACGTTGCTGCCGCCGGTCTGGTCCGTCTCCAGCACGCTGTCGTTCGCAGCCGAGGAGAACAGGGCGACGGTGACGCGCAGGGGCTGCGTCGGCACCGAGTACTGGCCGAGCGCGGACCACGGCACAGAAACCTCCATGATTCCCGACGGCGACATCGCCTTCGGTCAGCGTCGCCGGGACCTGCTCGAGCGACGAATCGTAGAGCCGCGCGCCCGTACCGCTTCCGAAACCGGTCTTGACGAGGTACTCCCACGCCGCGCCGTCGGTCACCTGCGTGCGTGCCCCGTCGACGAAGTCCATGGCGCCGAGCCCGAAGAAGCGGTCCATGTCGAACGCCACCTGGAGCTGCGGGGCGCCCATGCCTTGCGTCACCGGCTGCCCGCCGAGCGCGGCCACTGATGAACAGCCGCGTTCCGTCGGCGGTGATCCGAACCTGCGTCAGATCGAGCCCAGCGGACTCGGTCGTGCGCATGTCGGATGTCGCGGTCGAGCCACACGAACTCTGCCCCTGGCGGGCGGCGTTCCGGCTGATGCGTCCGAGATTGGTGGCGGGCGGCAGCGCTCTTCACCAGTCGCCGGGCGTCCCATCGATCGTGACGGGATGCGCGGCGACGGGCCCCGGGACGAGCGGAGCCGAGGGCGAGCGTCAAAGCGAGAGTGAAACGTCTCATTCCGGGGGCTTCAACATGAGGCGTTCCTCGGGATGTCTAGCAGGATGTTCAGCAAGAAGCCCGAAGGAGTCTCTAGGGGCACCTCACGCCATGCGAGTCGCGAAGTACTGACCTCCGTACTTACTCAGCTCCTGCGAGATCGCATCGGCGCTGTACAAGCAGGTGAAGTTACCGTTCGCGATTCCCAGACGGGACTTTGCCCCTCACGATGATGCCGCCCAGGATCCAGCATGTACCGTTGATGTCGAGGTTGCCCTCGACGTAGATCAGGCCCTATGAAGGTGAAGTTGCCGTTGATGTGCATGTCGCCGTCGACATAGAGCATGCCCTCGCCGTCGCCGCCTTGATAGCGCGTAGGCCGCCGACTGGTCCTGCGCGACGCCGTTGTTGTCGAGGTAGATGAGCCCCGTCGGATGTGCTCGGCAAGGCGGTGCGGGGCGCACCGATCCACGAGAAGAACTCCGCCTGGCTCATGCCGAACGGCGTCCCACGGCCCGGTGTAGAACCCGGTGGCCTGGACCTGCACGAATGGCGACGGAATGCCGGCCTGGTTCGCCGATCCATTGTCCGTGATCGTGCTCGAGCTCCACGCGCCCGGCAGGTGCCCCGAGCCCGCATCGTACGCATCGCACGCGGGGATTCGCGTACCGATTGGCGTGTCCGCGCTGTGATTGTGGCCGCACACATCCCGAGTTGCCCGAGAGTCGATGCCCTCTGTCCGCGGCGAACGACGCCTTCATGTTGGTGATGAACGGGCGCGACACGAGTTCCGCCTCGATGGCCCGTTTGGCGGTTCCCTTCACGCCGGTCGAGCGCACGACGTAGATGGGGTTCCCGGTGACCGTGTTGACCGTCGGATTCGGAGAAACCGCGGTCGGGTCGTATCGATAGACCACCGTCCGCGCCGGGTCGGTCTTGAACGAGACGGTGAGCACGTCCGGTCCGGGCGTCGCCGAGCTGTACGGCAGCCACCGCCCCGCCGGCTGCTTGGTCTCGACCGCGATCGTGTCGACGCCCGGCACCGGCACGCTGCCCGCAGTGGTGAGGAAGATCTGGCCCGTGGCGCGCGGGTTCGCGGTGTCGAGCGTGATGTCGCCGTTGCTCAGCCGCGACGTGATCTCGCTTGATCCCCGCCTCGGCGATGTCGAGCGATTGCAGGAGCGCATGCCGTGGCCCGCGACCTTGCGCTGCACCGTCACGCTGGTGACGAGGCAACGCCACCAGGAGCCCCAGCACGAACATCACCAGCATCGCCATCACGAGCGCGAAGCCGCGCTCGCCGCGGACGCCTGTCATCGAGGTCATGACCTGTCTCCTACCGGATGAACACGACGAGGGCGCCGGTCGACGGTCCCTGACTTCACGCCGGTGGCCAGGTCCGCCGAGATACGGCGGCGATGGCATCGCGTCGGCTCCACGCCGAAGTTGAAGCTGTCGCTGCACACGGCCGGAACGAAGTTGGCGACTCGAGCCCGCGGACCGGATCCACGCCAGTGAATGGGAGCAATCAACAGATTGTCGGTGTAGTAGATGGTGATGCCGCCGCCGTAGCTGGTCGTCGTCTGACGCCAGCCCATGGCGATGTCGCTCCCGTGCCGCTGCCCGGATCGGCGCCACTAACGACGTCGGAATCCCGGCGCTCGGCAGCGCCTGCGGCACCAGTGGTCGAGGCCGAAGCTCAGTAGGCGGCTCTTGGTTGTGGCTACAGTATGCGCAGGCTCCGGTGGCGGAGCTCTCCTCGACGCCGACGATGATGTCCATCTGGCCGTCGCGGTCGACGTCGGCACATGGCCAGCGACGTCACCTCGCCGTCGGAGATGCTGTAGCCGCTGCGAGTTAATGAACCGGTTGCCGTCGGCCTTGCTAACGTACTGAAGAGCGAGCAGCTCGCCCGTGCGTGCAAGCCGGTCCGCGTGCCGACAACCAGGTCCTTCGACCCTGTCGCCGTCGATATCGGCGAGCGCCATCGCGCGTCACCTCACCCATGCGGTTGCCGGGGATATTGCCGGCGCTGGATAGACCTCCTGTCTGCCGGAAGTCGTGGGCGGGTCAGCCGTCGTCGTTCTGCCACACCTCGATCGATGCCCGCGCCCCAGTCGTCGGCGACTTGGTGCCCACGATGATGTCCGGCATCGCCCTCCGCCGGCGCAGTCGAACGTCAGCACCGCCTGCATCGTCTCTGTTGTCGCTGCGGTCATGTAGAACCATGCCCTGGGCTGAACGCCGTCGGGAGGTAGCCGAAGTTGCCGCTGGAGTTCTGGTTGAGCCGCACGAAGAAGTTCCGGTCGTCGCGTTCTTGGTCCCCGTCACGATCGTCGTGGACGGCTGGGCCGGCGGGGATCGAGTCGATGCGTGTCGGCGGCGATCGCCACCACGGAGTTCGCGCGCTGCGCGAGTACGAGGGCGTCGAGCTGAACAACGGCGTGCTGGCGTAGTTGTTGAACCACACCGAGATCGTTGTCGGTGCCGCCCGCGTCGGCGTCCGGAGCACCAGGTCCTGGTCCGCGCGCGCCTGTTCCGTATGGCTGCCGTTCCAGTCTTTCTCCGATCAGGTCGGCCGGCGCCAGGCATTAGCACGCGGCTCGACGTCAGCGTGATGATCTGATACGTCGCCACGCCGAAGTCTGCGCCCGGTCAGGATGCCCCCCACCGTGACGGTTGGTTGGGGAGCGCCGTCGAGCTGGTCGGGAAGAATCCCGAAGGCGGCACGCAGAGGACCATGAGGGCCGAGTCCGCGGCGGGTCGTTGGCCGGGACCGTGATCGAGTAGTCGCCAGGACGCGTCGGATAGGCATAGCCCAGCGTCGTGAGCCTCACCGTCGGGCGTGACGCTGACGTAGACGTTCTGGATCCCGGTCTCGATGCCATCCGAACACGGCGTTGCGGTTGTTATCGCGATACACCTTGCCCCGGATCGTGCCGGTCAGGGAGACTTGGAAGCCGAACGAGAGGGATGCGCTGCCGCCGTTCGTCATCGAGCCGCTCACCGGATTCGGCGTCGTGGCCACCAGCGAATCCGGCGCCCGGACCGAGACCGAATAACCTCCGACCGCGGCGAACATCGACGCGTCGCCGCTGCCGTCCGTGTACGCGACGTCGGTGCCCGGGGTCAGCGACTACCCGCAGCGCGCCGAGCGGCGGCTCGCCCGTGTCCTGACGCCGTTCGCATTGAGGTCGTTGAAGGTGTGGATCGCAACGAAGCTGCCGGCGCGTGCCGTGTCGCCGAACGACCGAGTGATCGTGGTCGACCGCCAGGTTGACGACGAAGCTGTCGGGATTGGTCCACACGCCATATCCGGCGGGAGGCGTGTGACGCAGCTGTAGCTGCCCGACGGCACGCGGAAGTTGAAGTAGCCGTTCGAGGCCGAGTAGGGTCGAGTAGACACGGCCGAGCCGCACGTTGGCGCCGCCCAGCCCGCTTCCCCGCCGTCCTTGTTGCCGTTGTGATTCGCGTCCTCGTAGATGTAGCCATCGACGAGGTGGGTCGGCGGGCCGATCTCAGGCGAGTTGCGCATCGTGCTGACCGAGGTGCGGAGCTCGGTGTTCGCGTAGTTGCCACGCCAGTCCGGCTTCGTGCTCGGCCGACGACACGCGCACTTCGACGCGCCTCGATGTCGCCCGAGCCTCGCGGCCGGTACGGGGCCGGTGCTCCAGTCCCACGGCGTCGACAAGCCGCGCATGTACACGCGTGTAGATCGGCGGCACGGTCCCACCGGGCTCGGCTCACGATCGCGACCCGCCTCGGTCGAGCCGCCGTTGTTCCCCGCGACGTTGCCGGTCGAGTCGCCGAACACCTCGCGCGCCAGCACGTAGTCGTTGGGATTGCGCGGTCCGGCGTGCGTCGGCGCCGCTGGTCGAGGGTGGCGAGATCGGCTGGGTCGACGGCCCCGTCGTTGTTGAGATCGAGCGTGTAGCGCACCAGCTCGGCGCCCGACCGGTACTTCATCGTCGGCTGCCACACCGCGCCGTCGAGCGGGCGGCGGCCGCGGCGCGCCCACCGGGTCATACGCCAGGGGCGGTTGGGGCGTCGCGTTGTCGGGGTACGGCACGAGGTTCTCGCTGATGATCAGCTCCAGCGAATCGATGTACGCGATGGGCGGCTGCGGTGTCGGCGTCGCGTCGGCGTCGACGTCGTAGCCCGCGCTGCGCACGTCGCGCGCGATCATGTCCACCGCCGCGCCGGCGGGCCTGCGTGGACCTCGGAGCTGACTCATCGTGGCGGTGCGGCTGCGCGAGCTGTTCATGAGCAGCCATGGTCAAGGCCACGGCCACGATCGTCAGCAACACCCAGCCCGATCATCAGCTCGATCAGCGAGAAGCCTCGATGCCCATAGACGGGCATTCGGTATCCGTGACGCGTGGAGTTGCGCCCTCATGGGGATCTACCGCCTCAGGTGAAGTACTATTAGGTTACAGATCCATTCGTCCCAGCTGCTCTCCATTGCACTGTGACTGTGACCTTCTTCAAATTGTTCGAGGCGCGCCCATGGCGGTGACCACCCAGAAGCGGCCCCCATTGCCCACCGTCGCCGCACGGCTCGGTGCCCACCGCGGGGTGACGTCCCACCGTGAGGTTGGCGTCGGCCCACACCACCGTGCCGAAGCCGCCTCGAGCTTCTCCTGCGCGAGGTAGGTGGCGCCCTGGAGCATGCGGTCCCGCATCTGCCTTCCCGCGCGGCGCCAGGGAACAGCTGGGCGATGCCGAGGAGGCAACAATGGAGATGAAGATGAGCGCGATGAGGATCTCGATCAGGAGATCCCTCGCTCGTCGTTCAGTGTGCGGGCGCGATCGTTCATCGGGTGCTCATCCAGTAGACCGGACACGAGGCCGGAGGTCTGAACGCTCACCGTGTCGGTGTCGCCACGCCGATCTCGCAGGACTGATGTAGGCCGACGTCATCGCGCGTCCCCTCGCGGAGCATCGTGACCGACTGAAAGCCCGCGGTCTCGTACGTGATCCCGGCCGGGAATTTCGCAGCCGGCGGCGATCCCGCCGGAGCTGTCGTGAGTGTGATAGTCCGAGCCGACCGAGTCGGCGGAGAAGTGCAGGGTCTGGTCGTTCCCCGTGGCCATCGCCTTCGAGCGGGCGAGAGCTGCAGCTGACTCCGCCACCGCGTGCGCGCCGAATCGAGCTGCATGCTCTGCGTCAGCGAGACGACGCCCGAACCGAGAATGCGGCCACGATTCCGATGCGACGACCAGCACGATCGCCAGCTCGATGAGCGAGAATCCGTGAGTCCAATCGCAACATGGGCAGTGATGACCTCGGTAAAGAAGCCACGCCACGTTATGCGGATGTCCATCGCTTCACTTGTCTTATCGGTCGCTCTTCCACGAAACGACATGACAAAGCGCATTTACGTTGACCGCAAGGTCCGTTCCAGAATCGTGGGGCAATTCGCCGAGCGCCAGTGCAACCTCGAGGTGCCCGTATGTACCTTCGTCGAACGGCGTTGGCGCCACCGGCGGTTGGCCGGCACTCGGGCGTGCGCCATCGCCGTCATGCAATTCGAGCGGTCTTCGACCGTCAACCTGCACGTGGTGCCTTGAATCCGGTGGTTGAGAGGGAATCGCTCGAATGCCGCGCCCCAATGGCGGCGTCCGGTGCGGTGCGAACCGTCTCGGCATTCGGGTTGGCCTCACCCCGAGGGGAACGACGAGAGCATCAACCGGCCGTAGAGATTTTCGGCGAAGGCGGGGGCGGACTTGAGCCTCTCGCCAACGCCCAGGCGCCGGCGTCTCGAGACTGTTCTTGACTCGGGCGAGGCCACCGGCGAGGCTTGTCGCTCCCCGCGCCGCGCTGCGGCCCAATCCGCAGCGGGTGAGGAACTCGGCTCGCGTCCACTGATCGGGCCGGCACCCGAAAGCGGTTCGAATTCGGCGGTGTTCGGCCGGTCGCGCAAGCACTTCGGTCGATCGACCCTCCGCCACCGAGCCCGGGCTCGTTCCTTTGCCCGGCGCGAAGAGAGTGTCGCGCCGCGAATCGGGCGGTCGAGGCCTGCGTACATACCCTACGGAACCATTGAACTTCCTCGGAGAGGTCCCAGTGGCCGGTTGCGTCCTCAGGCTCGGTGGTCGGGCGGAGTTTCGCCCCCTTCGTAGCGCCATCGCGGAGTCATTCTCGTGGCGGCGCCGGCCGTCGCGTCGGCGCAGCACGTGAACTCCGACCTCTGGGTCACCAACTCGTCGGTCAATGCCACGGCCGTGTCCGGAAACACGCTCTACATCGGCGGCAACTTCACCTATGTCGGCCCCGCGATCGGGTGGGGGCGTTCCATGTCGGCGCGGGGAGCGGCACGGCAGTCTCGGGTTTCCCGAGAGTGCATGGAACCGTCAGGGCGGTCGCGCCGGATGGGAGCGGCGGCTGGTTCGTCGGCGGCTTCGATTCTGGTCGGAAATGTCCCGCGGGCGAACCTCGCCTCACATTCTCTCGAATTTCACCGTCGCCTCGTGGTCGTCGGGTACCAACGCACCGCCCGCGCCATCGCCGCCACGCCAGCCAAACGTCGACGGGCGGAGACTTCACGAGCGCCGGCGGATGATGCTTCTCCATACGTCGCCTCCATGAACGCGACGACCGGTGTAACGACGGGTTGGAACCCAACGCGACAATCCCGTCTACGGGCTGGTCCTCGGCGGCTCGGTGGTGTATGCGTGTGCGGAATATTCACGAAATAACGGCGGGTGAGGAGTCGCATCGCCGCGCTCGATGTTTCGAGCGGCTTCGGCCACGAGCTGGAATCCCGACGCGAACAGCCCGGTCTTCGCCCTGGCGATGAGCGGCTCGACCATGTACGCGGGCGGGGTCTTCTCCACCATCGGCGGGCGTCGCGAAAACTGCGCTGGGTGGCGCTCAGCACCCTCGACCGGGTCGCGACCTGGCTGAACTCAATTCCAACGACTACGTGCGTCGCCCCTGGCGGTGAGGGGCTCGACCGTGTATGTGGGCGGCGCCTCTTCGGCGTCGGCGGACAAACGCGTTAAGCAACATCGCCGCCATCGACTCGGACGAGCGGGCTCGCCACGAGCTGGAATCCGAAGCGCCAACACCAACGTCTTGCCCCGGCGGTGAGCGGCCTCGACCGTGTACGCAGGCGGCCAGTTCACGATCGTCGGAGGGCAGAACAGGAACTACGTCGCCGCGATCGACGCCAGGTAACCGGTGCGCCCACGAGCTGGGACCCGAACGCCCAGACCACGGTCAGCGCGATCGCGACGAGCGGCTCGACGGTCTACATCGGGGGCGCGTTCGTGAGCATCGGCGGGAAGAATCGCAAACTACATCGCCGCTCTGGATGCCACGACCGGTCAGCCGACGAATTGGAACCCGAGCGCCGACAACTCCATCAGCGCTTTGGCGGTGAGCGGCGCACGCGGTCATGCGAGCGGCAATTTTCGAGCGTCGGGGGCCAGTCACGCTCCTACCTCGCGGCGCTCGATGCGACGACCGGACTCGCCACGGGTTGGAATCCGAGGTGCCAATGGCCCCGTGAACGCGTTCGCATTGAGGGGAACGACGGTGTCCGCCGGCGGGGGCGTTCACATTCATCGGCGGTCAGAGCCGCAGCTATCTGGCCGCGCCTCGATTCCACGAGCGGTGCCGCAGACGAGCTGGAATGCGAACGTCAACAGCTAACGTCCAGTGCCTGGGCGTGAGTGGTTCGACGCTCTACGCCGGCGGGTACTTCACCGCCGCCGGCGGGCAGACGCGGAATTACCGCCGCGCTCGATGTCACGACCGCACTCGCCACGTCGTGGAATCCCAACTCCGGCTCCAGCGTCTTTGCCCTGGCGATCGGAGGCTCGGACGATCTACGTGGGCGGCGCGTTCACACGACGGCGGGCAGGCGCGCGGCCACCTCGCCGCGCTCGATCCCGACGGGGCTTCGCCACGGCTGGAATCCGACCGCGGATAACACCGTTTACGCCCTGGCGATCAGCGGACTCGACGGTGTTCGCGTCGGGAAGCTTTTTTGTCCTCAGCGGCCTGACTCGCCCGTATCTCCGGGGCGATCCATGGCAGGTCCGGCTTCGGTCACGGCGTGGAATCCCAGTCCCGCCGGCAACACGTATTGCCTCGGCGTGATGCGGATCGACCGTGTATCGGGGAGGATCGTCGGACGTCCCCGCCGCGAACATCGCGGCGATCCGGCGAGCTTCGGGATCGGTCGCGTCGAGCCCGGATCGTGGCGGAACGGCCGGCCCGGTGACGGTGGTCCTGCAGGGCTATGGCTGCCAGAGCGGCGCCGGGTCAAGCTGGTGCGCTCAGGCCAGCGCCGACATCGTCGGCTCGCCGGTCAAGGCCGACCAACGACAGCCTCGCGGTCACATTCGACTTGAGCGGCACACGCTCGGCGGCTGGGACATCGTCGTGACCAACGTCGACGCCTCGTTCGGCATCCTACGCCGGCGCGTTCACGATCGAGCCGCGGCCGGGCCGCAGCTGCGCGTGGACATCATCGGCTCCGCGCTCATCCGCGCTCGAGCCGGCGCACGGCGTACGACTATCGTCATCGACAACCCCGGCAACGTCGACGCGGTCGCACGTGCCGCTGTGGATCACGGGCGTGCCCACCGATGCCACGCTCGAGCTCGACTTCCAGCTCACCGCGCCGCCTCAGGACGGGGCCGAGCCCGACTGGTCGACCGGTGCCGCTCACCTTCACGAGCCCCGGCGGGCGCTATGCACCGATCGTCATCCCGAGCGTCCCGCCCGGCACTACCGTGCGCCGCATCTACCTCACCATTCCTCCGTCCGACCCGACGTTCGTGCTCAGCGCCGGCACTCACGCCGCCGTGGGTGGACGGGAACAAGTTCCGCGCCTGCCTCGCGAACGGCGGCATCTCGGACCCCGGTGTGCATGGGGGCTCAGCTCACCGCGATCAATGCCTTCCTCGCCGCCACCCCGGGATCGATGCGCTGAGCGGCATCGGCGTGTGGGCCAAGATCGCGTGGCAGTGCGAGAGTGCGAGGCCCCTGCCGGTCTCGCGCTCACGCAAGGCCGAGCAGATACTCGACTTCATGGTCAATCCCCACTCGAGCCCGGCGGCTCGGCGATCACCGCGCTGCAGCGATGTGCTGCCGCCGCGCTGGCGCGACTCGCTGCTCGTCACGATCGTGTCGTCGCTATCGATCCCAACGACAAGCTCGGCGCCCAGGGCACGCTGCCGCTCCAGCAAGCAATCCCGTACTCGATCCGGTTCGAGAACGCGAGCACGGCGACGGCGCCGGCGCAGCAGGTCGTGGTGTCCGATCCGCTGAACACCGCGCCACGCTCGATCCGGCCACGGTGAGCCTCGACGCGATCACGTTCGGCAGCATCCGCATCGTGCCGCCGCCGGGGCTGCAGGAGCTACGCCACGCAGGTCGACCTGCGCCCGGCGAAGAACCTGCTCGTCAACGTGAGTGCGGCGGTGGATCTGTTCACCGGGGTGCTGAGCTGGTACTTCAGCTCGATCGATCCCGCGACCGGGCAGCCGCCGACCAATCCGCTGGCCGGGTTCCTGCCGCCGAACGTCACGCCGCCCGAGGGCGAGGGGAGCGTGCTGTTCACGGTGCATGCCGCGGCCGGGCTGGCGGGCGGCACGCAGATCAGCAACAGCGGCCTCGATCACGTTCGACGAGCAACCCGCCGCACGTGACGCGCCGACGTGGATCAACACGGTCGACAACACGCCGCCGGCGAGCCACGTGATGCCGCTGCGCGGCGAACTCGGACCAGCCACGCGTGCACGGTGAGCTGGACCGCGGACGGCGGGCCGCCGCGGACCTGCGCGACTACACGGTCTACGTGTCCGAGGACGGCGCGCCGTACCGAGTGTGGCGGCTCAACACGACGTCGGCGGCGCGACACGCTGGTGCCGCCGGGAAACCACGTGCCGCACACGTACGCGTTCTACAGCGTCGCGCGCGATCATGACGCGGCAACATCGAGGCGGCGCCGGCGAGTGCGGACGCGACGACGCTGGTCGCGGACGGGTGTGGACGACGGCCGTGCGTGGCGTTTGGCGCTCGAGCGGCGCGCGCCCCAACCCGGCCACGTCCGGCGTGTTGCACGTGTGGTTCACGCTGCCGAACCGCAAGCCAGCGGCGATCGAGGTGATGGACATCGCCGGGCGGCGCGTTGCTCGCCGCGACGTGGGCTCGCTGGGACCGGGCCAGCATTCGGTTCTGCTGGCGGACTCCCGGTCGTTCAGGCCCGGGCTACTACTTCATACGCCCTCATCCAGGGCGAGCGCGTGCTCCACGATCGCGTCGCGGTGACTTCGGTAGCTTCCTCTCCCGACGCATTCGTCCTAGTCTTCCGGCTCGTTCACCGAGCATTCCCTCGGCGCTCACCGGAAGGAACGCATGCTCACGCCCCTGCCTCGTCTCGCCGTCCTCCGCCGCATTGCTGCTCCCCGCTCTGCTCGGGATGTGCCTCGCCTCCCCAGAACACCGGCCCGAGCCTCCAGGAAATCGCCGAGGAGGCGTACGTGTTCGGATTTCCGCTCGTGCTGACGGACATCACCACGCGCGCGTGATGACCGGGCCGGCGCCCGGCGCGCGTCAACCAGTTCCGAGCACAAGCGTCAGTTTCCTGACGCTTCCTTCACGGACGTCGTCAGCCCGAACTGCGACACGTTCTACTCCCACCGCCGTGCTCGACCTAGGGCCCGGAAGCCCTCCATCATCCTGAAGCGTGCCTGACACGAGAAGGGGGCGCTATTACCTGATGCCGATGCTCGACGCGTGACGAACGTGCTCGCATCGCCGGGCAAGCGCACCACCAGGAACCGGCATGCGGCGACTTTGCGATCGTGGGTCCGGATTGGCGGGGCGCGCCTTTGCCTCTCGGGTGTCCGGGAGATCCACTCACCCACGCGCCTGGCATATTGGAACATCGGGGCGGACCCAGGTGTGAACTCGAAGGCCGATGCCGCGGCGGTCGTCGCCGCTCCAGCGCTACAATACCGGCTGACGCCGTTGAGTCGATGGGGAAAGCCGCCGGGCCGCCGGCTGCGGTCCCGATCAGGCTGGTGAGTTCGACGGTCCTGCCCGTCGAGCAGGTGGACCTGATGGACACCTGCCGCTGACGCCTTCGGCCGCTCGCGAGCCTGATGAAGGCGAACCCGCCGGCGCCAGCAGATTCCCGCCGCACTGACGCGGTTCACGGCACTCGGTTCTTGCCCGGAGAGGATTTCGACTTCGGCCGCACGCGACACGGCGCGATCCAGGGCGCGATGAATCGCGCCGTGCCTGCGGCGTCGCGAAGATCAGGGCGCGGCGGGCTCGATCGGCGACCGGACCGTGAACGGGTGGCTGATCGGCGCCGGCGGCCTGGGGAAGTACGGCACGCAGTATCTCAAGCGCGCCTACATCGCGAGGGTCGGGCTGGGCGCCAATCTCGATGACGACGCGATGTATCCACACCCTGGAACGACATCGACGGCACTCCGCTGAACGGCGGTCGCTCGAAGTACGTCTCTGCACTTCACCCACGAACAGCTACCACCCGTCAACGCGTTCTGGTCCCTGACACTCTACAACGACAAACACTTCCTCGCGGAGAATCACTCCGCCGCTACGCCATCGGCGACTGGGACGCGCTCGCGTACAACGCCGACAGCTCGCTCGACATCTACATCCAGCACGATGACCCCGGCGCGGACAAGCGCGCGAACTGGCTGCCCGCTCCCTCCGGCGGTTTCAATTTGATCATGCGCCTGTACTCAGCCGAAGACGGCGGCGACCGACGGGACGTGGGAGGCCGCCGCAGGGTGAAAAGGCGCTGCAGCCGCTCAGCGCCACTCGGGAGATCGCTGGCTTTTCGTCGCCTCGACGGATATCTAGGGAGACCACGGCTAGCGCCACCCAGGGAAGCCGACGGCACGGCCCATTCCCCGTGCCGGGCCACCCGCTCCTCGAAACGGAGGTCCTCATGGCGGCACTCGCCCTCGAACGCGAAACGCCCTCGGCGTGAAGCCTATGCGCGCCCTGGTGGCATACCACACCTGCTCGCTGCCTTGTTTCTCGGCATCGCCCTCGCCGGCGCCCTCCTCCAACAGCGCGCGCGCCGAGCGGTGCATTGCCGCGCCCCAGCCAACCGGCGGCGCTCTATCTGCTTCGGATGATCGCGATGCAGTGGGGCCCCTATCTTGTACGTGCGGGAAGGGCGGGCTGCGGCGCACCGGCGTCACGCTGCGCGAGCTGATCGGCCGGGCGATGGCGTCAGCGCCGCTGTAGCGTCGTGCTCGACGTGGCGCTCGCGCTCGGAACCTGGGCCGTATGGTCGGCCTTCTCGCTGGCGTGGGATCGTTGATCCCCACCGGACACGCGGCGCTGCGGTGCGTACGCTCCTTCCCACCAGCCGATCGAGATCGCGCTGTGGGTCGCGCTGTCGATGACGGCCGGCTTCTGCGAGGCTGGTCTTCCGCGGCTACTTCCTGAGACAGTTCAGGCGCTCACTCGAAACACCGCAATCGCGGTGGCTGGCGCAGGCAGTGTTGTTCGGCGTCTCGCACGGCTATCAGGGAGTGACAGCGTGCCTCACGATCACCGTGTACGGATTGGGATGGCATCCGGCGCTCGGGCGCGGCATGCCTTCGCCCGGGGATGCTCGCGCACGCATGGACCGACATCGCGGCCGGCATCTTCCGCATCTAGGCGTGCAACGCGACCCGCGGAGGCCGCGCGCCACGGAGTCCCCGGACCGTCAGCCGCGACACCCGGTCCGACGCGCCGGCGCTGAATGGGCTGAGGTCGGCGGGTGACGAGCTCGTGACCTGTATCGCCAACATGCACCGGACGTCTTTCGATTCGCGCTCTACCTCTGCGGCAATCGCAGCGGCCGCCGAGGACATCACGGCCGAGACATCTCGTACGCGCCTGGACGGCGCCCGAACCGATCCTCGCAGCTTCGGCCACGGTGAAGGGCTACTTGTTCGCACCATTGCGCCGCCACAATCTCTTCCTCAAGTCATTTGAGGCGGCGGTGCGCTCGCGTCACACCGAGCTGGCCGATACACTGCCGGACTCGGGCCCCGGTCCGCACGTTCGCAGCCGAGCGGGACTCCGAGGTCCGAGCCGTGATGGACGCAGTTGCAGAAGCTGCCTGCAGATCGACCGTGCGGCCCTGCTCGCCGAGGGGCCCCGCAAGGAGATGCCCTACGAAGAAATCGCGCGCTCGGCATCTCACTCTCGCGGCGGTCAAGGTCAAGATCCACCGGGCACGGCTCGCAGTCGCCCATCTGCGTGAGGATCCGAGATGGCCCGCATCGACTCGAGGGAACCGCATGAAGATCACGCGCGACGTCGTCGTCGACCTGCTGCCGCTCTACCTGTCCGGCGAAGCGGGGTGCCGCCACGCGGGAGGCTGGTCGACGAGTTTACCTCAGGCAGGTCCCGGTGCTGGCCGAGCAGGTGCGCGCCCACCACCGCATTGAAGGATCGCCCCCGGTCGCGCCGCCGCCGCTCCCGGAGCTCGAGCTTCGCTCACTCCGCCGCACGCGCCAGCGAGGTTGATCTCGGTGCAGAAGTGGCTCTGCGCGTTCGCCACCATGCGTTCACTGCGGATCAGGCTCGCGCTGCGGATCCCACTTCCGCGCACCGCCGGTTCGCGGACGCCCACCTGCTCGTGATCGAGCATCCCGAGATCTTCGGACCATGCCCGCTGATCGCGCTGGTCCTGTGGATCAGGCGTTACTTCGCCGTCCGCCGCCGATGGCGAGCCAGCGCGCTTGCAGCGGATCGCACCGACCGCGCCATGCCGCGGTCGGTGCGATCCCAGCGCCATCGAGCGATTGCCGGAGCGGGGGGCTCCGGGGACCTCCGCGAGGCAGCTCACCGACCGACGTCGCGCGGCGCGGCGGGATCGGCTGCACGCAGCTCGTGCCGACAAGATCCTCGCGGCGGGCGCGGTTCAGCGCGCGCACGACGTCCTCGCGGCCCCGTCCCTACCGGGTGAGGAATCGCGTGGCGCATGGGGCTCGCGTCCGCGTCGCCCAGGGGCAGGAGCACGTTCTGCGACGACGGCCCGGGCGCCCGCATCGGCAGGAACGCATCGCCCATGCTCGGCGCGACCCGCTCGCGCTTCGACGTAAGGGCGCGCCGCTGGCGCACGCCGAGAGCACCGGCTTGGCTCGCATCCCCGACAGATCGAGCGAGCGCACGTCCTTGATCTCGGAGGTAGGCCATGAGGACTCATCGGCTCCGTCGGGCACGGGCCAAGCGGAACAGAACGTGAGAAACGGGATCTTCGGGCACGCGCGCGGCGTTGGGCGGCGACGTAGATGCGCGGCGCGTTGGGCCCACGTGCGTCGAGCACGAGGTCCTCCGTCGCTTTCGGGGATCCGCGAGCACTCCTGCGTGCCGGGCCGGGCCGCGCTCACGATCGCGGATTCGCTCCGAGAGCCCGGTCGAGGGATCCGAGCGCCGGATAGCGTCGCGCAACACTCCGGCGGGGATCGTCGGATCGGCGACGACGACAGGAACGCCCGATGCGCGCGGCGCCGACGCGCCGGGGCCCGTGCGTGCGTACGCGACATCGGTGCGCTGCGCGAGCGGCTCGGGTAGCTCTTGTCCGGTGCGATGTCGAGGGGCCTCGAAGGGCGGAGTGAGGCGAGCGGGGCCGTCGGCGGGGACAGTAAGAAGGTCGTCCCCGGCGGCGCGTTGGGGACCGAGTCCGGCGGCAGAGTCGCCGCGAGTCGAGCTGGAGCAGCTCGGCGAGCTCGAGCGCCTCGCCCTTCGTTCTCGACTCGACCGGGAGCGGCCAGCAGCTTCGACACGCGCTGGACGCGTCCACACACTGGTCGCGCGTCAGCTGCCCAGCGTGTCCCGCGTCACGCCAGTGCGAGGTCGCGGTCCAGCGCAGCGTGACGGCGGGCAGCACCAGGTACGCGCAGTGAGTGTCGCCCGCGCGCGGCATTGCTGAGGCTTCGATCGACGGCCGGCGCCGCGGCAGGACTCGACTCTGCTTCGACGTGCCGGAACTCGCGCGGCAGCTCGCGCCACTCCATCTCGAGTCGATAGCCCAATTCCGGCGTCGTGGCTACGATCTCGTGCATCGCGAGCGCCGGGTCGCGGCGATCCTCGAGCGCGAGGTAGGCCTGGGGCCCCGCGTCGAGCCTGCGCCGCGTACGCATCACAGTCGGCGCGGGCGCGCACACATGGTGTTTCGCGCGCCTCGGCGCTCGCGCCTCGTTGATTCTGGAGCTTTGCGCGCAGCGTCTGCCGCTCGAGCGCCAAGCGGCCGAGGTCCTCGACGTGATTCGCGGCGGCGCGCGCGTCGCAATCGTCGAGCGCCGCCCGGCGTCGTCGTAGTGGGCGATCGGACAAGACCTCCGCGTGCTCGATCGAGAGCGGCAGCGGCCTCCGGCACATTGAGGGAATCGCAGTACGCGAGCCCTTCCTCGACGAGCGGGAGCGCCTGGTCGGGCACGCCGGCGTCGGCGAGACCCGAGGCCCACCGAGCAACATCGCCGCGTACGCCGGGACGCACCTGGTAGGCGAAGGAGGCGTCGCGGATCCGCTCGTAGACCCCGGTCGCCGAGTCGACCTGGCCCACGCCATCGGCGCTCGGGCTCGGCAGCGCTCGAGGATCCAACTGGAAGGTCCTCGCCAAGATGGTGTCCGCCTGGATCTGTCGCAGCAGCGAGGGACGTCGCAGCTGCTGCTCGACCGCCTCCCAGCAGCCGAGGTCCGCGAACCGTCCGATCGAGGCGAGCACGAAGCGCAGCTCGTAACCTCCGCCATGCAGCTCGCGGCAAACACTCTGCGCATCGCATCGGAGCTCGGTGGCGAGGGCCAGCCGCCCCTCCCTCGTCTTGCGGTTCGCGGCGAAGTCGATGAGCCGCGCGGCCTGTCCGGGAGCCGATGTCGCATCGCGATCCGATGAGGCTCCGTCGTAATAGAACTGCATCGAGTCGACGTCGCCTCGACTCAAGTGGATGGCGCCGATCTCGCCGAGGATCTGGCACGTGAACCCCGAATCTCCGAGTCGGCGCGCGGTCAGGGTCGAAGCATGAGCCGTGCCAGTCGCGGGATCCCGCTGATCATGGCGCGCACCGGCAACCGTTCGACCGAGCATGACCCCTACGCTCGTATCCCAGGGCCTGGAAGCGCGCGCGTTGAAATCGTCGCATCGGGCGAGGACCTGCCAGGCTCGAGGTTCGGCTGCCGGGCCGTCTGCCTCGAACTCGCGCAGCGTGTGATTCAGGCGGAAGCCTCCTCCGCGGTGCCCGAGCAGGCAATGCGTA
>ERZ1370068.2119-contig-1281_pt1 | contig 114153 bp, 192 predicted proteins | sample MGYA00561227_ERZ1370068 | MGnify/ENA primary metagenome ERZ1370068 (study PRJEB38410, sample SAMEA6850437) | metagenome | study: Metagenomic assessment of the ecological functions of the soil: analysis of the soil microbiota associated with the...
CCCAAAGCCACTTCCTTGCTAACATGAGTCACGAGCTGCGTACGCCGCTCAACGCAATTATCGGATATAGCGAGATGCTTCAGGAAGAAGCGCAGGACTCGGGTCAGGAGAGTTTGTTCCCGACCTCAAGAAGATCAACCGTTCCGGGCGAGCACTTGCTCGACCTAATCAACGACGTGCTCGATTGTCCGAGATCGAAGCAGGCAAAATGGAACTTTATCTCGAGACTTTCGATATTCCGAACTTGCTCGAGGACATAGCACTACAGTTCAATTGCTCGTGCAAAAAAACTCCTGAACGTGCTTGAGGTGCGCTGCCCTGCAAAATCTGAGGCGCGATGAGGGCTGACGCGACCAAGGTCCGCCAATCCCTCTTCAACCTCCTCAGCAACGCTAGTAAATTTACCAATAACGGAAAGATCACGCTCGAAGCAGCGCGGGAAATCACCAACGAAAGGCGACTGGATCGTTTTTCGCGTAGCGACACTGGCAATTGGCATGACGCCGGAACAGCAGGGATCGCGTCTTCGGAGGCGTTTTCTCAGGCTGACGCCTCCACCGCCCGCGATTTTGGTGGCACTGGCCTTGGCTTAACGATCACCAAGACTTTCTGCCGGATGATGGGTGGCGACGTTACCCTAACCAGCGAGCCCGACAAAGGCACAACCTTCATCATCCGATTGCCTACCGAAGTCCGCGAACCGGAGGCTGAATCTACGGCCGCTTCGGAGTCAATCGCCTCACTGAAAATGGAAGGGAGGCCTGTCTTGGTGGTCGATGATGATGCGGATACGCGCGTCAAGTGCTCCAACGCTTCTTAAATCGAAAAGGGGTTCCCTGTTGAATGTGCATCCAGCGGCGAGGAGGGTCTGCGTTTATCCAGAAAACTACACCCCATGGCCATCATATTGGACGTGATGATGCCAGGAATGGACGGCTGGGCCGTGCTTTCAACGCTCAAATCGGAACCTGAGGTCGAGAGATATCCTCTCGGTGGTCATGCTAACCATCGTTGACGATAAGAACCTTGGTTACGCATTGGGGAGCTACCGATTACATGATCAAGCCGGTGGATCGGGATCGCTTGATGGAGATTCTCGCGAAATTTCGGGACGTCCCGCCGCCGCGCGTTGGGCCTTGGTGGTTGACGATGAAGAACCAGCTCGCAAAATGCTGACGCAGATCTTGGAAAAGAGCGTTGGAACGTTTTCAAGCCGAAAACGGACTGGTCGCACTAGAGCGGATTGCGAAACAACGGCCTGACTTGATCCTCCTGGATTTGATGATGCCAAAAATGAACGGTTATCAATTTCTCGCAGAGCTCCGCAAGCACGACAAGTGGCGATCCATCCCCGTAATTGTAGTGACCGCGAAGGAGATGTCCACGGAGGAGCGTATCGCACTGGATGGCTATGTGGAGAAGGTGCTGCCAAAACACGCTCTCACTGAGGAGGCTCGCTGCTCACGGAAATCCAAGATTTGATTACAGCCTGCGTGCAGGCCAAACAGTCGGCACAAAACAAACAAACCTCAGCTTCGATGGCGTAACGTTAATCATCCTTTGTCGAAAATATTACTAGTCGAGGACAACGAAATGAATCGCGACATGCTTACGCGTCGCCTTCAACGCAGAGGGTATGAAGTCATGATTGCTCTTGATGCGTGCGCAAGGTCTCGCGATGGCCCAATCGGAGATCTCCAGCGTGTGATTTTGATGGATATTAGCCTGCCGGTGCTCGATGGGTGGGAAGCAACGCGGCGGCTTAAGATGGCGCCGGAAACTAAGTCAATTCCGGTAATCGCACTCACCGCACACGCAATGAGCGGTGACCGTGAAATATGCATCGAGGCGGGTTGCGATGACTTCGACGCAAGCCTGGTCGAAATCGCACGGCTAGTTGGAAAAATTGAGGCGCTTCTTCAAGATCGAAAATGCAATGAGCAGCGACGGACAAGGGTCTGTCTCACCACCTAGGGGATGCTGACCGACAACCGTGGCGTGAAGAAATAAATTTTCGGGCAATCTAAAACACGAGCTGCGTATCCACTTAATCACATTATCTGGCTGCCGTGAAATGCTGATGGAGCAGGCGCAGGACGATGGTTTGGATATTTTTCTTGCCGATCTCAATCGAATTCATTCTGCAGGCGAACAGCTATTAGGTGTTGTCGATGATCTTTGCGATCCTGTAGCGCATCGAAAAATGGATGAAGCTTCGATGCACCACGAGGTTCGCACACTCGTTAAACCAGGTAATTGGCTATGCGGAAATGTTACAGGAGCAGGCGAAAGAGTTGGGACACGATTCTTTCGCTTCAGATTTGCAGAAGGTCCATACCGCGGGCAGACGTTTGCTCGACTCTAATCGTAGAAAATTTTCCTCAATTCAGGTCAATTCCGACGCTGTGGGAAGCGACGCTTATTACCTTCAAACGCCAACAAGCCTTTGCGAGAGAACCCATGGCGAAGCAAAGACAAGGCAGACTGGCGCAGCGATTGCCACCGCTTCTTTGCTGATCGTCGACGATAACGGAACTGAATCGTGACATGCTGACGCAGACGCTGAAAGGCTCGGTATAACGTGTCGTGCGCCGAAAACGGCATCGAAGCATTGAAATTACTGAAAACGGAATCTTTCGACCTGCTGCTCCTCGACATCGTTATGCCGCTTATGGACGGATTTTGAAGTTCTTGAACAGCTTAAAGCTGAACCCCTGCTTCGAGATATCCCTGTAATTGTGCTCTCAGCTTCTGACCAACTTGATCATGTCGTGAAATGCATCCAAAAAGGGGCACAGGATTATCCTGAGCTAAACCGTTCAATCCAGTGCTACTCCAAGCTCGGATCGGATCATGTCTGGAAAGCGAGGCTCCGCGACCAGGAAACTCTGTACCTGCGGCAAATCGAGGGAGGAAAAACAGCGATCTGATCAATTGCTACACGTCATCTCTGCCTCGCGATATCGCGGCCGAGTTAAAGGCGACGGATGCCGTTAAGCCACGCCGTTTTGAAAAAGTGGGCATCCTTTTCTGCGATATTGTAGAATTTACCGCATATAGCGCCCGACGTGGGCCGGAAGAGATCTTGTCACATTTGCAAACTTTGGTGGAGGCGTTCGAGCAGCTCTGCCTCAAGCATGATCTCGAGAAAATTAAAACGATCGGCGACTCGTTCATGGCTACCGCCGGACTGGTGACACGATCTGGACAATCCAGCGCACTAAACTGCGTGAGATGCGGCTTGAGCATGGTGGCCGCTGCACGGGAGTTGCCACCGCGAGTGGCGAGTGCGCGTTGGCATTCATGTCGGGCCCGATCGCCGGCGTCGTGGGGCACAGAAAATATCAATACGATGTCTCGGGGTGACGCCGTAAACACTGCGAGCCGAATGGAACAAGCGGCCGCCGCGGGCTCCAGTGTGCGTTAATAAAGACACCTGGAATCTGGTTGCGAAAGGCTGTAGCGGTCGATCGTTGGGTCGAATCGAATTAAAGGCAAAGGGGAACAGGAACTTTTCGTCGTTGATGCTGTAACGAATTAGCTACAGGCGAGACGCCAATTGACTACGAAGTATCAAAGCGACCTCGCATCCGTGTTGAGAACGGGCAAAAAGAAAAACGTATGTTCCGCCACCGATCGGCGCGTAGTCTCCGCTAAACGGATTGTGATTTAGGCACTAGGGCAGGAGAGCGGCCCGACTGACGCTCGCCTGCCGCTGCGTTCGAGAACGCAGGCTGCTGCTAAGCAAACCAGCTGTCGCCTGTCTCGTGATCAATTCCGTCTTCAAATCTATACTCATTCTCTACACCCCAGAGTCATGTCCGAGGTCAGCCACCTATTTTCAAAGTCCTTAATGATCTACTTAGCAGCACGCGTCTTCGCCTTCAATTGCGGCGCGAGCTTCCTTGATCAAGAACGGAATCAGCGCCAGCGCTGCCACGCTGTCGAGCCACCACCATCCCAGAATGCGCGTTGCAGCAAGTCCGACCATTAAGACGATTGATAAATAGCCGCACACAATCGCTTCGATGGCGTCAGCGCGAAGCGCTCGCGGAGTTCAGGCGAGCGGCAACTTTCAGCTTATACCCGGCCAGAATCGGCATACCAATCTTTGCCACCAGGCCGATCAGAATTCCCCACGCGCTTTCATGCGTGTCGGTGACCCGGTGAGCGATGAAAATCCCGTAAGCCGAATTGAAGACAACGTAGACCAACGAGGAAATACAAAGTGTAACCAACCAATCGAGACGCACGATGTTCCACTGCTTCCACTCGCGCCTCATCCGCACGCCCGCTCGCTTCTATTCGCAAACGCCACAGTAGAACGCTCGGCACTGAAAAGTTCGATGACGCTGTCGATACCGAATGCTTCGAGAAGAAGACTTTTCGAGGCCCAACCAAGGAGAAGCGACTGCTGCTCCTTCGATCGTCATCCAGCCTAACGTGATGTAGGTCAGCAGCAGCGCGAGTCGCACATCGTCAGCACGTTCGCGCGTCTGAGACACGGCTGATTGTTCTAAACGACGCTCTCCGATTCCTGTACTGGCATGATCCGCTCGCACGTGCCGCATTCAAGCTGCACCGTCATGTGTTCGATACCAAATCGGTCATGCAACTCGTGTTGAATTTGATCGATCAGCGGATCGTCGAGCTGGCCGTCTGGTTTGACCAGATGCGCCGTCAGCGCGATTTCCGTCGTGCTCATCGCCCAGATGTGCAGATCGTGCACCTTTGCAATTCCAGGAAGCGCACTCAAATACCGCTCGACCGCGTCAAGGTCGACATCTTTCGGAACACCTTGCAGTGCGAGATTAACCGACTCGCGCAATAAATCCCATGTGCCCCCAAACAATCACTGCGCAGATCAGCAGACTAACGACCGGGTCGATCCAGTGTCGGCCTGTGAATAGAATCGCCAGTCCAGCTACGACGACTCCGGCCGAGATGGCGGCGTCCGCCGCCATGTGCAGAAAAGCGCCGCGGATGTTGAGATCGCCCTCGCGGCCGGACATGAACATCAGCGCAGTCGCGGTATTGATTGCGATACCAAGCAGCGAAACCCAGATGACGGTTCGCGCTGCGACTTCGGCGGGATTGTTAAACCGCCGCAGCGCCTCCCAAGCGATCGCGCCGACCGAGACAAGAAGAAAGATCGCATTAAACAATGCCGCCAGAATCGACGTGCCGCGGAGTCCGTAAGTTTTCCTCTTTGTTGGCAAACTCTTGGCCATCGCGCCCGCGCACCAAGCGAGCAAGAGGCCAAGCACGTCGGTGAGGTTGTGACCCGCGTCTGCGACCAACGCCAGCGAATGTCCGAGAAATCCGAAAATCGCTTCAAAAGACAACATAGCCAGCGTTCAACACAACGCCGATGGCAAAGGCGTTATTGAAACTCGCAGGGGCATGCGGTGGCCGGCGATGCGAGTGCTGGTGATGGTCAGACGCATGTGGATGTCGATTTTATCGCGCGTGATCCGCTAAAACATTTGCTCGATGTTCGGCCACTAGTTCCTGTGGAACCAATCGCACGGCCGCGTAAACTAATGCCGGCACAATTAAGCCGTCGTCGAGGTAACCGAGCACGGGAATGAAATCGGGAATCAAATCGAAGGCATGCAGAGATAGCCCAGCCGCCAGAGCGAGAATACTTTGGCGCTGACCGGTGTTCGCGGGTCTGCAAGCACGCAGCGATAAACCGTTAACTCGCGCCTGAATGACTTCGCCAGTTCTCTGCTTTTCCCACATCGTAACGTCACGGCTCCGTCGGATTGACCTTCACTTTCCTTTCTACCCACTCATAAAGCACGGGAAGAAGAACGAGGCGTTAAGAATGTTGAGCTGAGAATGCCGCCAATGACCACTGTTGCCAGCGGACGCTGCACTTCCAGCGCCCGCACTGGTTGAAAGAGCCATTGGTATAAAACCAAACGCGGCTACCGCGGCTGTCATCAGGACCGGTCGCAGGCGTGTCAGGCGATCCTTCTGTTACAGCGGAGCGAACATCGCATCCCCTGTTCGCGCAGCTGATTGAAATAGCTGATCATCACCACGCCGTTGAGCACGGCGACTCCGCTCAAAGCGATGAAGCCGCACCGCAGCGGAAATGCTGAACGGCATGCCGCGCAGCCATAGCGCGAAGATGCCTCCAGTAACCGCGAATGGAATTCCAGAATAAACGAGCAGCGCTTGTCGCACGCTGCCGAACGCCATGAAGATGAGAACGAAATATGAACACCAGCGCCGTCGGGACGACAATCACCAGTCGCGCCTTTGCTTCGCGGAGGTTCTCGAACTGGCCGCCGAATTCGAGCGTGTAGCCTTCAGGTAGCTTGACGTGCTCGCGCACTTTCGTATCGGCTTCGCGCACCCAACTTTCGACGTCGCGATCTGCGCAGATTCACCATTAAAGCGGCTCGCCGTTGCGCCGAGTCGCGCAAAATCGGCGATACGGTCTTGACGCGTTCAATATCCGCCAGCGTGCCCAGCGGCAGCATGCCGGAGTCTCCGACGCGCACAGGCAACGCACGGATGGCGTCGAAATTTTCCCGGTCTTTCTCGGGAAGCCGGACTACGATGTCAAAGCGCCGGTTGCCTTCGACCATCGTGCCGACGGTCTGTCCGCCCAGCGCAGTCGCGATGGTCTGATTCACGTCACCGGCGTGCAGATTGTATTTCGCGAGCACATCGCGCTTCACTCTGATCTCGAGCATGGGCGCGCGGCCGGTGGTTTCGTATTCAACTTCGCCTTCGCCTTCCCGCGTGCCCGGAATTTGTTCGAGCACTTCTCTAACTTCGGAACCGAGTCGCTCCAGGACATCGTAGTCGTTTCCGAAAATTTTGACCGCAATGTCGGCCCGGATTCCTTCGAGCATTTCGTTGAATCGCATCTCGACCGGTTGCGCGACCATCACGCGCACGCCCGGATTTAAGCTCTCGATTTCCGTCGTGATGATCTTCGCCAGTTCTTCCTTGGTGATCGGCCGATTGTCGATCTTTCGCCATTCGCTTCTGCGGTTTGTAGTAAATGTAAAAGTCGCAATCGCTCGGCGGCATCGGGTCGGTCGCAATTTCCGCGCTGCCGATGCGCGAAAAGACGTGCGTGATTTCAGGGACACGTCTTTGGATTTCTTACTCGGTCTTGCGTTGCTGTTCGATGCTTTCGTCGATGTTAATGCTGCTCGGTCGATACACCATCATGGTGAACGTGCCTTCATCGAGCTTGGGAATGAAGTCTGCGCCGAGTCGGTTGAAGATCATGATGGCTAACCCGAAAAGCGCCAGCGCGCTCAGCATCACCAGCCAGCGCCATCGTAAAGCCGAAGGATAATACTGGCGAGTAAATGATCTTGGCGAAGCGGATGATCCAGTTGTCGCGCTCGGTGATATTGCCGCGAAGCAAAAACGAGCAAAGCGCCGGCATCAAGTGTCAACGCCAGCACAAGCGAGCCTCCGAGCGCCAGCATGACCGTCAGCGCCATCGGGTGAAACATTTTCCCTTCGATTCCCGACAGAGCGAGGATCGGCAGATAAACAATGGCGATGATGCAGCACGCCAAAGAACATGGGCGTGCCGACCTGTTTGCTCGCCGCGACAACACGTGTGCAGTCGCTCTTCCGTCGTTAGACGCGCGCCGAGCTGTGTTGTTTAGGCCGAGCTGCCGGACAACATTTTCGACAATCACGACTGCGCCGTCGATGATCAGGCCAAAATCGATCGCGCCCAGGCTCATCAGATTTCCCGAAATGCCGAATCGCGTCATTCCGGTGAGGGCAAAGAGAAATGCCAGCGGAATTGCCGCGGCAACGATCGAGTGCGGCGCGCCAGTTTCCGAGAAGGATCAGCAGCACCGCTGTGACCAGCAACGCCCCTTCGAAAAGGTTCGTCGTCACCGTGTGAATGGTTCGGTGGACAAGGTTCTTCCGATTGTACTCCGGACTTGATGACGACGCCCGCCGGCAGCTGTTTTTGAATGTCCTTGACCTTTTCGGCAACACGCTCAGCCACCGCGTGACTGTTCTCACCCATCAGCATCATCGCGACGCCGAGCACGGCCTCCTGTCCACCGTGTGTCGCCGTCCCGGTGCGAAATGCGTGACCAATCTGAACCTCGGCCGAAATCTTTGACGCGCAATGGCATGACGCCGGCGGCAAACTTTCACCGGCAGCTCGGCGATCTCTTGCGGTGAAACGACTCGACCGACGCCGCGGATAACGAGTTGTTCATGGCCGGCATTGACGACGCCTCCGCCAGCATTCTCGCACGTTTTCGCCGACGACTTTCGCGAGGTCGTTAACGGTCAGGCCGGCCTCGCGCAACTTGTCGATCTTCGGTTGCACCACGATCTGCTTCACGTAACCGCCGTAAGCGTTGACCTCGGCGACGCCGGGAACCGTTCGCAGCTGCGGTTTGATCACGTATTCCTGTATTTCCCACAGCGCCATCAGCTGCGCTTCGCGCGAATCTGGAGGCGTTCGGCGCGTTCGGCGATAAGTCGATCGTGTAATAGAAAACCTCGCCCAGTCCGGTGGTGATTGGAATTAGCTTCGGTGTCAGGCCAGGCGGGAGCGAATCGGCCGCGCTTTGCAAACGCTCGGTCACGAGCTGACGCGCGCGATAGACATCGGCTCTTATCGGTGAACTGAAGCGTGATCTGCGATAGGCCAAAGCGCGAAAGCGATCGCATTTCCGTTACGCCCGCGACGCCGCCCAGCGCCATTTCCAGCGGCATCGTCACCAACTTTTCTACTTCATCGGGCGCCAGTGCTGGCACCGTGGTGTTGACCTGCACCTGCACGCCCGGTGATGTCGGGAATCGCATCCATCGGCAATTTGTTGGCCGACCAAAGACCGACGAGCAGTAGCGCGAGCGCGCCCATCAACACGAGCACGCGCTGGCGCACCGCGAATTCGAGAATCTTGTCGATCATCGCCGCTCCTCGCTCGCTGTAGAGCTTCAATCCGGTAAGGATTTCCAGCTCTTGCGCCGCTTGCAGCGCATCCTTCTTCATCTCGTGCACCGCGCCGACTACTTCGAGATACTGCTTTTGCGTTTCGACGTAGACCGAGATGCGGAACGCGCGCCGAGGCGGTAATTGCGATCGGCTAGTTCGGCAGCCTCACGGAATTTCGCGATGGTATCTGCCTGCCACTTTCGCGATCTCCTCGCGCTTGGCCTGCAATATCGTGGCGCTCTGAGCGACGCGCCGCTCCACTTCGCGTTCTGTCGTGAGCAAGCGAAGCTCGTGCTTGTTGCTCACGCGCTCTGCTCGTTTGAATGTTTCCCACGTTGCGATCCCACAAGGGCAGCGGCAGCGAAATGCCAATGCCAGCCTGCTGTTCCTTTGTCCGCCGCATTCTCCTGCAGAATAATACGGTCCCGACCGCAATCGCCGGATAACGTTCGTTCTTCGACAGCGAAACTTTGAAACCTTGCTGCGTCAACTCGGCCTCGCGAATGCGAATGTCGAAGGCGTGGTTGCGCGCGGCATCGAGCAACGTTTGCAATGACGCGCGAACAAATCCGGGCTGACCGCCGCTTATCTCGAAGCGGCGCGGTCACAGGCGCCCTCGCAATTGATTCAATTCCGCAACCGCTGTTTTTACGGCGACGCCGGCTCTCCCGTTCCTGCGCGCTGCAACGTGAGCGCGTTCGCATCGATAATTCGCGCTTCTAATACGGGCGTCACCCCCGCTGGCTCTCGCTGCGCCAGAACGTCGGTCAAAGCCTGAAACCGGTCGCCGATTTCACGCGTGGCTGCCGACCTTTCCCGCGCAATTACGATGCTGTAAGCCAGCGCCCGAACTCGCGCGGCGAGTGTGAGTCGAAACTGCTCGAAATGAAGCTCCGCTAATTCAATGTCGCCTTGCGCAATCGCTTTTCTCAAGGCGATCCGGCCGGGATATTCAAATGTCTGATTGACCGAAAGCGACCAAGCCGCTCCGTCACCAGACGTATCGCCCGGACTTATCCCGTGCATTCTTATATCCCGCCTGCGCGTTAAACTCCGGATTCCGGATCGTTCCTGCTGTTTTTCAACCCGCCTTTCGCCGCAGCGATCCCCGCCGCATAAAAGTTTAGTTCAGGATTCTTTTCCAGCGCTTCCCGAACAAGAATCTCGGGTGTCGCCCAATTTACCACACGAGACAAATTCTCCTGCTCTCAGCAACGCAACCGCTGCAATCGCCAAACCTAGTAAAGCTCTAAAGATATTTTGCTTCATCAATTGCTTCGAAAACGCCGCCATGGCGGCAAAACAAAACCAACAGCCTGAGCACAGGCCGACCGAAAATCCTCAGCGCGGATCTTGTTACGAAGCGGAAGAAGGAGCGCGCGGATCTAATGCCGCGCGAAAAGAAAATTGCCGGCTTGTGGACGATTCTGGCGGAGATGCGCCGTCATTCCGCTACGCGAAAGAATTGCGGCCGCGAACAATCCAGGTTCGCAGAATCACTTGAGACAAATATTTGAGCGAGTGATAACGCTTTTGTCGGTGCGTTTTCGTCCATCTTGTAGCGTCGCCGAGGCGAGCGCGCAACATGGCGACATTTCCGGATGATTGATCGTCGCAACAACCAGCACTTCTTCGCCGGCAAGCCGACGTTCTCTATCAGCACAGCGACCCTGCCGGCATCAAAGCACCGAGCAGGACACCAGCAATGATTGTTTTTAGCGGTTCACACGAGACACTAATAGCGCATCCCCCGGCGAAATCTTCAAGTATATCTATTCCGACGTTTGGCGACCCTGCAATAGGGCCCTGACAAGCGTGTTGATTCAAAGAGTCGCCCTTCATTCCTCTGCCTCCTGCAGTTGCAAGCCGCGCTTTCCAAAGCACAAAAACCACCGGGTAAACGAGCAGTTCGATGCAGCGCGGTCGTGACAACTCCGCCGACCATCGGTGTGGCGATGCGCTTCATGACATCGGCGCCGGTTTGAGTGATCGGCGACCACATGATCGGCAAGAGGCCAAACAAAATCGCGCACGCTGTCATGATTTTCGGACGCAGACGCTGCACCGGCGCCTTCGTGGATGGCGACGCGAAGAGTCGACCATCGACTTCATCCGCCCTTCGGCATCGGAATTTCTCCCAGGCGTGATCGAGGTAGAGCAGCATGACGACACCGGTCTCGGCATCGAGTCCGGCAAGCGCAAGCGAAACCGACCCAGACCGCAACGCTCATGTGATAGCCGAGCAACCACAGCAACCAAAACGCGCCGATTAAAGAAAATGGAACAGCCAGTAGCACGATACTCGTCTTTACGACCGAGCGGGTATTGAAATAGATCAGGACAAAAATGATCAACAAGGTGAGCGGAACCACGATCTTCAAACGTTGTTCGGCTTGTTTGATGATACTGAAACTGGCCAGCCCATTCGATGTGGTAGCCGGCCGGGAATTTAATGCGCTCAGCGATACGTTTCGCCGCATGACGCACATAGCCGTCGATGTTGCTCGTCGCGGGATCGATCAAAACGAAGCCAACCAGCTGTCCGTTCTCAGTCGCGAATGCTCGGCGGGCCAGTCCGATAACGAGATGTCCACGACGAGTGAAATCGGAATCTGCGCGCCCGTCGGAGTTGGAATCAACACGCGCTTCAATGAATCGAGGTCCTGCCGGAAATCTGGCGCATATCGCGCTCTTACAGGATAACGCTCACGCGCTTCTACCGTTGTCGTGATTGTCTTGCCGCCGATAGCCGTCTCGACGACGTCATTTACGTCGCCGGCAGTTAATCCGTAACGCGCCGCTGCTTCGCGGTTCACATCGAAGTCCAGGAAATAGCCGCCCACGGTGCGCTCGGCAAACGCGCTGCGTGTGCCGGGAAGATCGCCGAGCGCCTTCTCGATCTGAACGGCGAGATTCTCGATTCTCCTCAGATCGGGACCGAAAACTTTTATGCCGAGCTCGCTTCGGAAACCGGTCGTCAGCATTTCGGTGCGCGTTTGGATCGGCATCCAGAAAATGTTCGCCATGCCGGGCGTCTTGATATTCGGCGTTCAGCTCCGCGAGCAGCTTGTCCCAAGTCATGCCGCGCGCGCCATTGGTCGGGCGGCTTCAGCGCGACGACCGTTTCAAACATCGACAGCGGCGCCGGATCGGTCGCTGTTTCGGCTTGTCCGGCCTTGCCGAAGACGGTCAGCGACTTCCGGAATCTTTTGAGCTGTCGATCCTGTATCTGCAAGAATCTTCGTCGGCTTCGCGTGATCGACATGCCCGGCACCGCCGTCGGCATGTAAAGCAGAGTGCCTTCGTTCAGCGGCGGCATGAATTCTTTGCCGAGCCTCTTGAAAGGGAAAATCGTGAGCCAGCACGAGTAGCGCCAGCGCGCGAGAGTAACACAAGTCCGCGATAGCGCAGAACGAAATCCAGCGAGCAGGTTCGTAAGCTGAAATCAAAAATCGATTCAGCGGATTCTTCGTTTCCGGCGCGATCTTGCCGCGGATCAACAGACGTCATCAGCACTGGAGCCAGTGTGACGCCGAGAAATCGCGGCGAAGAACATCGAGAATGTCTTGGTGAAGGCGAGCGGCTTGAACAGAGCGACCTTCCTGCGCGGTGAGCGAAAACACCGGAATGAAAGCTGACCGTGATGACGAGCAGCGAGAAAAACAGCGGGCGACCCACGCGTTTTAGCCGCGGCAATGATCACCTCGCATGCGCTCGCGCATTATTCGGCTCGCGGCCGTGTTCTTCCCGGAAGTGTTCGAGAGATTTGTGCGCGTTCTCGACCATGATGATGGCCGCATCGACCATCGCGCCGATCGCGATCGCGATGCCGCCGAGCGACATGATGTTGCTCGTCAGATGCGAGTCAATACATCGGCATGAACGACAGGATGATCGCGATGGGCAGACGTGATGATCGCGACCAGCGCGGAGCGGACGTGCCAGAGAAAGACGAGACAGACCGAGCGCGACGACGATGCTTTCCTCGATCAGCTTCTCGCGCAGCGTTGCGATGGAACGGTTGATCAGCTCGCTGCGATCATAGGTCGGCACGATTCGCACCCCGGCTGGCAGCGACGATTTGATGCTGTCGATCTTGCTTTTGATGCCGTCGATGACGCTCAGCGCGTTCTCGCCGTAACGCATGACGACAATGCCGCCGACGACCTCGCCTTTGCCGTCGAGTTCCGCCACGCCGCGACGTAGGTCACCGCCGAGATGAACACGTGCCGACATTCTTCACGTAAACGGGAGTGCCGTTTTCGACCTTCAGCGACCACATTTTCGATGTCCGCGACGCTTTTGATGTAACCACGGCCGCGCACGAAATATTCGGTTGTCGATACTTCGAATGTCTTTCCGCCCACGTCGCCATTGCTCGATTTCACATCGCGTGACGACCTCGCTGAGTGGGATGTCTGTAGGCGAGCAGCGCGTTGGGATCGAGATCGATCTGGTATTGCTTTACGAAACCGCCGACCAGCGGCGACTTCCGCATACGCCTTTCACCGATTCGAGCGCGTAACGCAGATTCCAGTCCTGAATCGAGCGCAACTCGCGCCAGGTCGATGTTTGCCGGAGTCGTCAACCAGCGCATACTCGTAAACCCAGCCCGACGCCGGTCGCGTCTGGGCCAATAGCGGGATTCACGCCTTCCGGCAACGAGCCGCGCACCGAGTTCAAGATATTCGATGACGCGCGAGCGCGCCCAATAAATGTCGGTGCCGTCCTCGAAAGATGACGTAAACGAACGATTTGCCGAACATCGATTCGCCGCGAACGAATTTCACTTTGGGCGCGGCGATGAAGGCCGTGGAAATGGGATAAGTGATCTGGTCTTCGACCAGATCGGGCGAACGCCCTTCCCAATCGGTGTAAACGATCACCTGGACGTCGCTCAGATCAGGAATTGCATCGAGCGGCGTTTGGATCGAGCGCGTAAATGCCAGCCCGCGATCGCAAACAAGCGTGAAGACAAACACGAGGAAGCGATTCCTCACGCTTGCTGCGATGATGCGCTCGATCATGCGTCTTCCCACCTCAGCTAGTGATGTCGATGCTCCTGACGAGTGCTGCGGCGAAATCCGCAAGCGCGCCTTGCACCTTCGATTCGGCGTCGATGAGAAAGTTCGCACTCGCGATCACGCGCTTCGCCTTCCGCGAGACCGCTCTTCACTTCGTAGTGATCGCCGATTTGCTCGCCCAGCTCGACGACCCGTGGCTCAAGCCTGCCGCCGCCTTTATCGACGAATGCGATCTCACGCGAACCTGTCGGCATTACCGCGCTGGCAGGGACGACGAGGCCTTCGCCCATATCCATGCCAAGCTCGACGTTTGCATACATTCCTGGCCGTAATTCGAAATCGGAATTCGGAACATCGATGCGCACCTTCGCCGTCCGCTTCACCTGATCGAGAAATGGATTGATGATCGCGACTCTTCCGTTGAAGTGATGATTTGGATACGCGTTCGTCGTGACTGTTACCGCCTGGCCGGTTTGCAGCATCGACAATTCGCTTTCGTAAAACTCCGCCCAAACCAGACGACCGAGAGATCGGCGATGTCGATCAAGCGATCGCCGACCTTTACGTTTGCACCTTGGCGGGCGAGGCACTTCCTGGAACGACACCGCGAAAGGGCGACCGAAGCGTCAACGCCTCTCGGTTGGCTGCCGCGTTCGCTCCAATTCTGCGATTTGTTCGTCAGTGATATTCCACTGCCGCAGACGCGATTCGGCCGACGCAATTAGCCGTTCTGGCGTTGCACGCGCGTCCCTTGCTTTTGCTTCGTCGCGCATGCGCAGAAGCATGACCAACTCACGTGATGTCGTGAGCAGGTCGGGGCTATAGATCGACAGCAAGGGCGCGTCCTTTTCTACGACTTGACCGGCGGACGAAATGAACAATTCCTGCACGTAGCCATCCACTCGGGCGACGAACGCCCAATGATGTCTGCAGGTCCGGTTCCACAGTCTCCCACCGCTCGGATGGTGTGATGCAGCGGCGCGCGCGTCACCGTCGCGTATGTCACGCCAATTTGCTGCTGCCGCTCGACGGGAACGACGAATTCGTGGGACGGCGCGCCGCTTGTCTGCTTTGCCGCTTTGCATTCCCGGCATTCCGGCCATCCCTTGCATACCACCGCCACTCGACGGCTCGAACGCCGATGGTGAAGCGCTCTTTTTCATTACCGGCACGAGATCCATTCCGCAGATCGGACATTTGCCCGGCGCTTCCGCGTGCACCGATGGGTGCATCGTGCAGCGTGTAATAATCTACGTCCGGTGGCTTCGTCGATTGGTTTGGCTTTAGAGCACGCGAAGCTGACGAAGAGCACCGCGAGCACAAATGGCTTTACTGTTATCGATTTCATTTTGTTTTTCTTTATTGTGATTGAGGAAAAATATTAAGATCAGTGCCGACGACGGCTTCCAGGTCGGCAAGCGCGGCGTAGTAATCAGCGACGTGCTGTTGCCCCATCGCTTCCAAATCGCGCAAGTTTCGTTGCGCCGTTATCCATTCGAGAAAACTGGCTTTGCCTGTTTCGTAGGCGAAGTGGTTGGCTTCAGAATGCCTGGCGCGCCTGTGGCACAAGCTTATCTTTGAAAAGCTCGACGTGATGTTTTGCGGTGTGGACCTTCTCCAGTGCGTTGCGCAGCAAGCCGAGTGACTCGGCGTTCGTCTGATCGAGCCCGTGTTCAGCTGCCGCAAGATTCTCTTTCGCTTCGCGAACAGCGGCCGAGTATTTGCCGGGATTTACCCATGGCACCGTGAAGGAAACTCCGGCATCGAGTTCGCTGGCGGCTTGTCGCGAATCGTTGTAACGCTGCGCTTCGACTTTGATCGCCGGATCAGGAATCCAGTTTCGATGCGAGAGATCGACTCGCGACTTTTCCATGTCGATCTTCGCTTGCGCGATTTTGATCTCAGGACGATTGGCGAGCGCCAGAAGCGCGCGCCTGTTCCATCGACGGAACGGTTGACCTGATCTTTTCGTTTCTTCCGGCTGACCAAGCGGCGCGAAGGCGTCGCGATTCATCAACGCGTTCAGCTGTGATTGTTCGGCGGAAATGTTTCGTAAAATGTCCTGCTCGGATTCGAGCAGTTTGCTCGCTTCGACTTCACCTGCGAGCGGTTCCGCCGCATTCGCCTTCCCAACTTCGTAGCGGGAGCGGCTCACCTCGGCGATCTGACGCAACGAGACGAGATTCTTTCGATTCAATTCCAATTGCGCATACGCGTTAGCCAATCGGAAATAGGACGCGCGCGTCTTTGCCAGGACATCCAATTGTTCGCGCCGAGCCTGTTCAAACGCTGCCATTGCATCCGCCGCAGCAACGCGCGCGCGCAATAAATTCTTTCCGGTGAGTGGAATGATCTGCTCAACCGAAACCATTTGGTCGGTGAATGCGTTAGGGGCGACGTCGACAAACCGGCGCCGCGCGCGAGCTGCTGCTGACTCTGAGATCATCCCATGCACCTTCCTGGGTGACGCGCGCTTTGGCGGCGCCCACTTCCTAAGTGCCTGCTGGATCGCTGGATTATTCGCCAGCACGATGCTCGTCACTTCGCCTAACGAAATGCGAGCGCGTTGCGCTGCGGACCCGGCGTCGCCGGACTCGGCGCGACTGATTGAAACTAGAGATAGATAAAAGTAATCGGTAAAATGTTTTCATTGATCCAAGAGCTCCGTTGAAGACCAGGCGTGCCGACGAATGGGCACACCTCCGGCATCAGGCTCTTTGGATCAGATAAGAAACGTGCAGAGAAAGACGCGCTTCGGCGGCGTTGAAGCGGTGAGGCCGAGCGCCGCTGGATCACCAGAATGTTCCGCTGGGCGCACCGGAAGCAAACAACTTATCAGGCCCGGTGTAATAACAGCGACGAGCAGTGAAGGCCGTGCTGTCATCCTTAACAAGTGGTTGTGACGACGGCCGAGCCTTATTCTTCTCTGCTTCAGCGCAGCAAGCCTTGTTCGGACAGCTGCCTTGCTTGCAAGCTTGGCCAATCGGCGGACTCGACGCCGGGCAGGCGGACGCGGGCAATCGAACGGCGCTTACGAAAAGCGCCGTCACCATGAGGATGGCCAGCGTCAACCGGTTTATCACTGCCTAGGTTTATAGCACAAGACACGCCGACACGCTATTTGTTCGGAATTTGCACGCCAGTCCGCCCCGGACTGAATCCCGCAGCGATTAGAAACAGCTAATCACGATGCTGGAGTCAAGTCTACAATAGGTAAAGCTTTATGAATTCGACCACATTCATGATTGGCCAAATCGCAACCGCCGCCATGATGGCGAAGAGAATCGATTCCACCACCAAAAAGCGGACATGCTCGGTCCGGAAATAATGCCGGCTGATATCGCGGATGGAGCGACGCCGTAGCAGTGTGGTCTTTCTGATGCGACGGACAGTGATGATGTTTGGCGAGATCATGACGAGCAAACCTCCGGCGCTTTCTTCTCCTGTCATGTCACGAAGCGTAGAAAAGCAGGTGACGATCAGGTAACTATTCGCAAGATAATGAACAATTGTCGGCTTGAATTGTCATGGTGAGCTAGGTCGAATCCTTTGACTCGGAACCCTGGGGCGTTACCCCAGGCTCGCATAGATATCGCGGCGTTGGCGCTAAATACATCCGGGATCAGGATCCCGGCTACAACTTGAATGTGCAGGCGTCGGACTATGTCGCCAGCATCGACGCTGCCGTTGTCGGTTCAACGCAAAGCGCTGAGGATCGGACCCAGCGCGCTTTTGATTACTTAGCCTGCTGCGGCACTTATTTGATAGGGACAAATCCGACTTGCTCGACTATTTTCTGACCCTCGGGACCGACGGTGAAGTCGATAAACTCCTTCACCACTCCGGTTGGCTCGCCATTGGTATAGAAGAAGGTGGGCCGAGCGTAAGGATAACTTTTGCCAAAACACTTTCCTTGGAAGGAGAGGCTCCATCAATTGGAACTACCCTGATTCCGCTGGCTTTAGTATAAGCCAGACCAACGTAGCCTACACCATTTGGATTTTTGCCGACTTCCTGCGCGATCTGTTCATTGCCGGCGAGCTTTTGCGAATCCGGGGCGTAGTCGCGCTTCTTCATCGCCAGTTCCTTGAACTCCGCGTAGGTCCCCGATGAAGTATTCCGCGTATAGACCGAAATCTTTCCGCCGCTGCCGCCAACGGCACTCCAATCGGTAATTTCGCCGGTAAAGATTTGTTCTACCTGTTTTTCGTAAGACCTTTGATCGAATTAGCGGTGTTGACGATGACCGCAATGCCGTCATAAGCCACAATCGTTTCCTTGAGGTCGACCCCTTTGGCTTTGCCATTCGCGATTTCTTCCGGTTTGGCTGGCCGGCTCGCCATTCCAATCGCTGCTGTCTTATCAATTAACGCGGCAAAGCCGGTGGCCGATCCTTCCGCCGCAATATCAAAGGTCGTTCCCGGATGTTGCGCCTTAAATTGCTCCGCCAACTGCGGAACGAGCTTGGCTCCCAGAGTATCCGAGCCCTTAATTACTATCGCGTCCGCTCGGGCAACGGTCAGTGCAGAGATACCTACTAAGACAGTAACAAATAATTTTTTCATATGCTCTCGATTACTTGATTGGAACAAAGCCAACCTGGTTGACGATCTTCTGCCCGACCGAGCTCAAAGTAAAATCAACGAATGTCTTCGCGACGCCACCTGGTTCGCCATTAGTATAGTAAAAGGTCGGCCGCCAGTAGGGGTAGGAGTGGTTTTGCACGGTCTGAATTGACGGGGTCGCGCCATCGATCGAGACCACTTTCACTCCACCAGCTTTGGTATAGGCCATGCCGACATAGCCGATACCGGCAGGATTGCGGCCTACTTCCGACGCGATCTGCTCGTTACCGGCCATTTTTGTGATCCCGGAGCGTAGTCACGCTTCTTCATCGCCAGCTCGCTTGAAGTCTGAGTAGGTGCCGGAGGAGGTATTACGAGTGTAAACAGAGATTTTGCCCCCGGAACCGCCAACGGCACTCCAATCGGTCACTTCGCCGGCGAAAATTTGCTCCACCTGCTTTTTGGTGAGCGACTTCACCGGATTGCCAGCATTAACGATCACGGCGATACCGTCGTAGGCGACGATCGTTGGCTTCATGTTAATGCCCTTGGCCTGCTGCTGCGCCTACTTCGGATGATTTGGCGCGGCGGCTGGACATTCAATCTGCGCCGTGCCGTCGATGATCGCCGCGATTCCAGTGGTGGAACCTTCCGCCGCGATGTCGAAGGTCGTGCCGGGATGCTGCGCTTTAAATTGTTCGGCTAGCTGCGGCACACAGCTTCGCGCCGAGGGTATCGGAACCTTTAATGACGAGGCGGTCCGCATAAGCGGAACCCATCAGCGAGAATAATGGTAATTAGACTTAGGTAAATACGTTTCATTTTAGCTAGTAGTTAATCTGGTTAGAACTTCACGTTAAGGTCTGCTTGAAAGATCTGATACTTGTTACAGCGGATTAATAGCGATATCTCCAGTCCCGCCCGTCCCCAGCGACTTATCTGCCGCCCATCCATAGCCGTAGCTAAGGTTGAATATAACGGCGTCGCTCAAAGCGTAGCCGGCTTGGACGACCACTCCTTCGATGTTCACCCGGCTATCGAAGAAGTCGGAGTCAACAAGGTTTGGATCGAGTGAAAATTGCTCCGTGTGCTGCCAGAAGGCCTGCGGTTGCCAATCATGCTTGGCCTTGAAGTTGCCCGATGCCCGCCCCAATTTGATAGGCGTAACGCTGGTCCCCTTGTCCGGGAAACCAGCGGCCTTGGCGCGCTCGTCACCCTCGAAGTTAACGGCAAAGTCGCCAAAGATGCGGACCGGGAGTTCCCCGATTTTCCAACCGATCTCCATCGGCATATCGAAAACCAGAAGGCTGTTGATACCCCACTGGTTCGTGCTGAGGGAGTCGCTATTGGAAGAGCCGGATTGCCGCCTACGAAATGACCGTTAAAGGTATCGCCATTTCCGGTATAGTTATAGAGCGTTGGGGCGAGTTGCGCGTAAAGGTTGTTCGGAAAAGTGAACCTTGCGCCTACCTGCCACGCTAGCAGCCAGCGCGTCGGTAGTTGGCACGAGCTTGCCACCGGACGTTCTCGGCGCCCCGACCGGGTTCTCCGGGTTATCGTCGTCGTAGATAAACTGTGCAAAATTCGCGAAAAGATCGACTTTCAACTTCCACGGCTCTGAGGTCTTGGTGATCGCAAGATTTTTACTATCTTTGGCGTAGGTCTGTTGAGCCTGTTCCACACCTCCACCCCCGAAATTAAAGGTGAAAGTGTGCTTCCACTGTTCCGCCATCCCTTCTGGATTAATGTCGGCGTCCCATGTCATCAGGGTGGTGACAAGGGGATTCGGCATCTTCCCGCCGGTCAGGGTGATGTCTTTAAACCCACGATAGCCCAGGTAAGCCTGACCGACGTTGATACCGTCGCTGTTCTTGGCAAACGGACCATTGATCGTCGTGGTGGTTGCCACTCGCAGTTGGGTCATAGTTGAAGTATCGTCTCCGAAAGTCACGTTAGTGGAACGATTACTTTGACTGGTTTCCAGCCGAACACCAAAGAACCAGTCGTCCGCCAGAACGCCGCGCAGCCCAATGCGCAAACGATAGCGTTCGCGTTTGCGCTCTTGCCAGTCGTTGGGCGGAGAGACGCCACCCTCCGTCTGCCCACCACGGTATTCGTAGCGCAATCGCGCGTCACCATAGAGTTCCAGCTCCGTGATTGGCGAGGACAGTTTCCATTTCCCCGCCGACGTCTCCGCATACCTGCTTGGTCAGCTCGGCGCGAACTTCTTCCGCTTCCTGATCGGTAATGATCTTTTGCGGACAAAGCAGATCGAGCAATGCTCCTGCATCCTGCGCCCTGGCCGCCACGCCGCCGAAAATGAAAGAAGCGGCCGCCATTATATATATCAATCGTTTAAACATCGGTTCTCCTCGGGTTAAGTGAGTGCTCGTGACGCGCGTGGGCGCGAGACCGATGGAGTTTTCTTATCCGCCGGTTCACACGAACGGGCCGAAGCTAAAAGCGATTGTTACGAACCGATGGCGGTCTTGTTACAATTGCGTGAACTCGTCGCGGGCGGCCCCGTACTCTCTTGAAGAGCTGACCTGAATTGCGAGAGTCATCAGGCTGGCTAGCGCACTGCCATGCTGGCTCTGGGGCCAACGGGCATCTTGCCCGTTGCCTCCAGCCCTACAGAGTCGCGGCTACGGCGATTTCTGCGGTGACGCGCTCGCGGTCCGCCGCAGGGAAGAGCCGCACGTTGTTGCTGCGTGACTCCAGTTCCGAGCGCAGAAGATTGCGCGGTTGCAGAAGGCAGGCGTTCGCGGCACTCGCGGCCGGCGTGCTGCCCGGCGAACCAGTGGCTGGAGCGACCGACACAGCCGGGGTTGCGGCCGGCATTCCCATCAACTCACGATGTAAACTACTGTCGCTGGCACTGCGTCGCGCATAAAGAATTCCCAGAACAAAGGTTAGAACGAAAAAATCCGGCCAGCCAACCGGTGAATTTTGTCAACACATTGGTCGTTTGCGCGCCGAAAATGTTCTCAGTGACCCCACCACCAAAGGCCGCGCCAAGACCCTCACTTTTCGGCCGCTGCATCAGAATGACCAGGGTCATCAACACCGCAACCAGCATGTCGATAGCGAGGAAAACGTTGATGAGAATATTCATTGGGAGCGGACAATATCGGCAGATCGCGCCGCTTGGCTAAACGCGGAACCGGGTGGCGCTCGTCATCCCGAGTCCCCACGACAGCGAGCGAGTAAACTTGACGGCTTTAAGCCGTCAGAGTTCCCAGGAAACTCATTCCGATTAGGAATAAGATAACGAGTGCGATCAGGTTAGGATTAAGCTACAGAGCTTTGTAATCGACCGTGATGGTGCGGAAAGTGTGCGGCGGTTTTCCGCTGAAAAATAAAAGAGCTCGAGCATGGTCGTGCCCACCATCCATTGGTAACCAACCAGCGTCTGGACGATGTCCGTATCGGTGTCGCGCGAGCGTGAGACTAATTTGCCGACCCCATACTTGCCGTCGAAGTATCGCCGAACCGTTGCCCATCTGCTCATTGTACCGCTCGATCGACCAATCCGGATATTCATGCTTCGCAGCTCTACCTCCATCAGCTTGTCGTTCTTGAAGGTGAAAAGAGTTCGTTGCAATCCCGGATGAACCAAGCCTTCCACTGTCCAAATCGACCGGCTTCCATCCTGTTTCTTGTCGACAATTTTCGCCTTCGCCCCGCTGAGAACAGCTTCTGACCCGCCGCGGCGGATCGCCCCAGCGAAAGCCAAATGGCGGCAGTAGTTCATTGATCGCCCGAACCGGAGGGGTGACGGCAAGAAGGAGGAACAGGGCGGAAATCAGAATGCGAATCATTCGTTGACAGAAATTGTAAACCGTATATTGGCGGACAAGCGGCCGGAGCATGGCATCAATGGCTTGTTCACGCCGCTGGTCGCGCTCAAATTTCTCGAGTGCTTCGCGATCGCGGAAGATCATAACCACACCAAGATCGAACGGTTGTTCCAAGCCGGGCCGCGCGACCGGCAAGGACTTGCCCACGCGCACGTCATTTACGCCGCGGACACGGCGGAGTGTGCGCAAGGCTCGCAGAAGAAAATTCTGATCGTCAACATTCCCCGGTCGTTTCAGCCAAAACAACATCACGTGCGTGACGTGGCGGGAGCGGGCCGGGGCGGCCTGTGCGCCAGTCGACGTAAGAGAGAATGCGATGCAACACAGAGATATCACGACGGGCATGCGGAAGACGAGCAGGAAGTTCATTTGCCGGACCAATATCGTCGCTCAAAACCGCCCGCCTGGCAGCAAGATTGAATTGATGTTTTGAGACGTTTCGGCGGGACGATTTTTCATTACGAGGGAAAATCGGTGCTGTTCAACCGATTTTTTCAGTCAAGAAATTTTTGCGCGGCGTTCAAAAATAAAGTTCAGAATTTTGCTTGTCGGTTTTTGCAGCGTTTCTAATCTCACGCCTCTGGCAGGAGCAAGGGAATCGTCAGGTGTGAATAAAGTGTGAACAGAATTCAGCAATTTCGTAACATTCCCTGCCGCTCTTCCGGCAGCGCGCTGGAGTTGCCCCCAGATCACAAGAAAATATCGAGGTCAGGGCATCACGCCGGAGACGCGGCGATTTTTCATTTTCGCTCGGGAAAAGGGATTTTTGCGATGGGACGCGGTCATTCTTTGCTTTGCGCGATCAAAATAATTTTCATATTTTCAGGGGACCTTTATCAACGCTCTCCTCAGGACCGCTACTCTGAGGAAGGCACTTTTGGGTGTTAACAAGTCGGTATGGACGAGAGATGCAAAGCCATTTGGGAGAAATTGTCCGCTGCGCTCAAACCACAGGTGAGCGCCGACACGTTCAAACGCTGGTTTTCCGCCGTCGAACTAACGAAGGCCACCGAGGACGAACTGACCTTCGTCGTTCCCAACAACATTTACCAATTCTGGATCGAAAGTAATCACATGGCGGCGTTGCAATCCGCCATCACCGATGCAATCGGCGCCCCGCGCACCGTCCGCTTCCTGACTTCGGCGGAATCGGACGGCGATGATGATTTTACCACGCCAGAAGTGCGCAAAACGGACGGCTCCGGTCACAGCAGGACGGTCGGTCTGGGACTTAGTCTTAATCCGCGAAACACCTTTGAGTCATTCGTCGTCGGGCCAAACAACCAGATCGCGCACGCCGCCTGTCTGGCCGTGGCACAAGCGCCCGCGCGCACCTACAACCCGCTCTTCATTTACGGCGGCGTCGGGCTGGGCAAAACGCATTTGATGCAGGCGATCGGCCAGTATCTTTGGGCGAAAAAGAAAACCTCGAAAGTGATGTATCTCTCGAGTGAGCTCTTCATCAACGAATTTATCGACGCGATCCAACACAATACGCTGGTCAAAGTTCCGCAAGCGTTACCGGCCAGGCAGATCTGCTCCTGATCGATGATATTCAATTTCTCGCCGGGAAAGAACGATCGCAGGAGGAATTTTTCACACCTTCAATACCCTCTTCGACGGTCACAAACAGATCGTGCTCTCGAGCGATCGCCCGGCCTCGGAGATCGCCAACCTCGAGCACCGCCTGGTTTCGCGTTTCGAGTGGGGCCTGACCGCGGAATTACAGCCGCCTGACATCGAGACGCGTCTTGCCATTCTGCGGAAGAAAGCGCGCGCCTTGCAGATCAAATTGCACGATGATGTTTACCAATTTCTCGCGACGCGTATTCGCAGCAACGTGCGCCGGCTCGAGGGCGCGCTGATGCGGGTGGCGCTCATTCGCCTCGCTCAGCGGCAAAGAGCTCACCCAGGAAACGATCGAGCATTTGCTGAAAGACATTTTGCTGGAGGAGCGGCGGCAGACGGTCACGATCGAGCAAATCCAGCGCAAAGTGGCGGAACACTTCGATGTGCGGCTTAGCGGACATGACGAGCAAGCGCCGGCCGGCCAGTATCGCCTTTCCGCGCCAGGTGGCGATGTATCTGGCGCGGGAATTAACCAAGGCATCGCTCAATGAAATTGGCGACGCGTTCGGCGGCCGCGATCACGGCACGGTGCTGCACGCTTGCAAAGCTGGTGAAGAAGCGGATGAAAGAGCAGGATAACATTCGCCAGACCATCTCTTTCATTGACAGCGCGCTCCAGCGCTGATTGAGAGAGAGAATGCGGTTGCCGGATCAAATCGAAGCCTTACATCTTAGGCTTTCCGAATGAAATTCAGCGCGACGAAAGAGAAATTACTCGAAGGACTGCAACAGGTGCAGAACGTCGTCAGCACCCGGACCACGCTGCCCATTCTTTCCAACGTTTTGTTGCAGGCCAAGGAGGGAGCGGTGCACTCTCACCACCACCGACCTCGATGTCGGGGTGCGCGGAAGTTTTGAAGCCAACGTGGACAAGGTGGGCGCGACCACGCTGCCGGCGCGACGCCTGTTCACCATCATTCGCGAATTGCCCTCCAGCGAAATCGCCAGTCGAAGTCGATGGCAAGAACGCGGCTTCGATTCGCAGCGGACAGAGCTTTTTCAAAATCCTCGGCTTGCCGGAAGAGGAATTCCCGCCGTTGCCGAAGTTTGAGAACGCAAAAGTCGTGACAATGCGGCAGAAGGATTTGCGCGATGGTCTGCGCAAGACCGCTTATGCCATCTCGACGGATGAGACGCGCTATGTGCTCAACGGCGTTCTCTTCAGCTTCAAGGAAAACAAACTCACGCTCGTGGCCACGGACGGGCGCCGCCTTGCCATGGTCGATATCGAACTGGAATTTCCGCGCAGTCACGAAGCCGACATCATTGTTCCGACGAAGGCGGTAACGGAACTGCAACGCCTGCTCACGGATGATGGCGAGGTGAAGATCAGCGTGGGCAGCGGCCAGATCGCGTTCGATCTCAACAACACGCTGCTGGTCTCGAAGTTGATCGAAGGCAATTATCCAAATTACAAGCAGGTGATTCCGTCGGAAGCGAAAGAGCGCGTCACGCTCGAGCGCGAAACCTTTCTCAATTCGCTCCGCCGGGTATCGCTGCTGGCGAGCGACAAATCGAATTCGATCAAACTCAATTTCAGCAAGAACAACATCGAGATCACCGCCAATACGCCGGAAGTAGGCGAAGCCAGGGAATCGCTCCCGGTCGCTTACAAAGGGCGCGATTTTTCCATCGCGTTCAATCCGGAGTTTCTGATGGCGCCACTGCGCAACCTGACCGAGGACGAAGTGTTTCTTCGATCTCATCGACGAGATGAGTCCGGGCGTTTTGAAAATCCAGACGCCATTTCTTTACGTGCTGATGCCGATGCGCGTCAGCTCGTGAGAAGAGCGGCGTAAAGATCGCGTCATTCTTTTGTCATGTCCGAGCGAAGTCGAGGGCATCTCTAGAATCTTCCAGTTTTTCAAGTTAGAGTTCTCTGACTTCGCTCGGAATGACAAAAGTGCGTTCGAGACGAGCAATAGCAGCTCTAGCTGTCACACACTTTTACCGCGATCGGTGACCTGCGGAAGACATTCCTTATAGGCCAATTGTTTTGCAAACCGTCGCGACATCGAGCTGCGTCAGATCGCCGTTTGGCGCGAGCAACACGGTCGCGTTCGTGTTTTGTGGCGCCCAAACCTTGGGATCGGTCGGACCGAATAAGAGAACAACGACGCTCCGGCGGCGGCAGCGAGATGAGAAATTCCGGAATCGTGCCCGATAAAAGTCGATTGCGCGAGCAAGCGCAGCGAGTTGCGGCAAAGGCAGCCTGATGAGCAAAGCGGACTTGCGGTTCATCCTTAAACAATGTTCGCAATCGTCGTCATCTCTTTCTCGTCCGCTTCGCCGGAGACGAAGAGTAATCGGTGCGAAACAAGACCTTCGCTGTTTAACGAAAGTCTTTGCCAATTCGATCCAGTTTTCGATCGGCCAGTTCTTTCTTTCGCTGCCGCTGCCGGGATGGAGCGCGAGCACTGGCGGGCTCGCAATTTTCCAGAAATCGACAGGCAAATTCTCGATCCTCATGCTGATGGAAAAATTTTCGGCGCCAGATCGCTGACAGTTAATTCCAAGCTCTTGCAGCGGCTGAGCGAGTTGTTCCGCCGCATGCATGCCTGAGACGATTCTCGGCGGGACCGCGCAGAATATCTTTCGCGCCGCATCGCCGCAAATTGCTCTTCGAAAATGCCGATCCGGATCGTAGAGATAGCTGAGGATCAGATCGAAACCGCGCGAAATAATCGCGCAAATCGGGTGGAAGCTCGGCCCCTCGCGCGAAGAAGCGTGAGAGCGCAGCGTATTCGATCGAGCGGACGGCGTCGGCGTAAAATCGTTTATCGGCGATCGATCGCGATATGCGGGTAACCAAGGATCTCGATATTGCGACTGTGGATGGGCAGCGCGCAATGCTTTCAACGCCGGCAAGGTCAGAATGAAATCGCCAAGCGCCCCGCCGCGGATGACGAGGATTCGTTTAATAACGGAGGAATGCGAGAGCGATCAAAGCCGCGCCATAGACAAAACCGAACGCGTTTACGCCACGCCAGCGTGCGCTCGTTTTGCTGAACCAGCCGATTTGATCGCGCAGTTTGTAAGGCACCATTACCCAGGTCAGACCTAGCACCACCAGGCACGATAGGCGAAGCACGGTCAGGACAAGCCGGCTCAGGTTCGTAGCGGAAAGAAAGGCGGCATCGAGCAGCGGTTCCGCCATCAACAGCGCCAGAATGCCCAGAGGCGCGGACGGCGAGAAATTCGTCGACGAAACGCAAGGTCAGGAAAAATCCAATCGGCAGATATGACTAAAAATGGGCGGCGGAAGGCAGAGAACTCGCCCATTTCCATGGTCGAGACCAGCCAGAAACTCCAGACCAGATCAATCGACAGCAGATCACGATACCGGCGGCCGCGGGATCGTGGAAATGCGGCCAGGATATCGCGCGCGGAACTTTCCATGGCGAATCCGACTGCGCCGAGACAGGCAGAGGATTGCCCGGTCGAAGAGCGCGGCCATTTGCAGCGAGAAATGATAAATCATGGCATCAATCGATCGGTTGTCCGTAAAGGCTGAAGCCGTTGGCGCGTTCGATTGCGACATCAAAAATTTCGCCGATACGATTCTCTTCCGCCTCGAAAACGACGACCTTATTCGTTCTGGTGCGGCCCATCAAACGGGCGGCGATTCGTCTTGCTTGGGCCTTCACACAAAACCTCGACGCGGGTGCCGACCAGTCTTTCATTCGCGCACCGGGTCGGAAGCGTTGACTATTCCGAGCAGGTCTTGGTTGCGCGCCTCCTTTACGGACTCGTCGATCTGATCCGAGCATGGTCGCGGCAGGGCGTCTTCGCGTCGCGGCGAATAGCGAAAGACGAAAGCATTATCGAATTGCAGCTGTTCGACGAGATCGCGGGTTGCTTTGTAATCGGAATCGGTCTCGCCAGGAAAGCCGACGATGATATCGGTCGTTAATCGCGATGCCTGGGTCTGGCTGCGCGAATTTTGCCGACCAGCTGCGCATATTTCTCCGCGGTATAAGTGCGGTGCATCGCCTTGAGAATTCGATTTGAGCCCGATTGCAGTGGCAGATGCACGTGCTCGGTCGAGTTTCGGCAAGCCGGCGACATTGCGTCGATCAGGTCATCGCGGAAGCCGATTGGGTGCGGTGAGGTAAACCGCAAACGCTCGAGCCCGTCGATCGCAGCTGACGGCTTCGAGCAATTGCACGAATGGGCTCTATGTGCAGCCGCGGCCGGCGACCGCGGCTACAGCGGAGGAACTCGTGGCGACCATAGAGGTTCACGATCTGGCCGAGTAACGGTTACTTCTTTGACTCCATCGCGCGACGAGCGCGCGAACTTCGGAGACGATCTCGGAAATGGTGCGGCTGCGCTCGGCTCCGCGCGTGCGCGGCACGATGCAAAAGGTGCAGTGCATGTTGCATCCTTGCATGATCGAGACGAACGCCGTGGCTTGCTTTGGCGCCAGCGACTGATCTCGCGAATGGTCGATTGCGAACCGGCTTCTTCCTCGACGTCGACAATGGAAAAACGCAGATCGTCCATGTCGGTTGAGGCCGCGATCACCGACCGCGGCCACAACAGCGTTTTCGCGCGACCAAATCATCCAGCGTAATCGCCCACGCGATGAAATTTTTGGGTGCCGACCACAAGATCGAGATGCGGGATTTGTTCTCAACAGCTCCGCCCCGCGCGCCTGCGCCATGCAGCCGAGAAACCGAAGACAGTTTCCGGCCGGCTCTTCGCCATGCGGCCGAGCATTCCCATCTTGCCAAGCGCCTTCTGCTCGGCCATGTCAGCGCACGCTGCAGGTGTTGAGCAGAACAACATCGGCCTCGATCTCGCAACTGACGCGCTCGTAGCCGCGCGCAATGAGCGAATGCGCGACCTGCTCGGAGTCGCGCTCGTTCATCTGGCAGCCGTAGGTCTTGATGAAAAATTTCGGCACGGCTCGCGAACGATACACGGCGGCGGCGGAAGCGCCACGCCATTAGGGTGGAGTGCAAACCGGCCGGACAACGGGTATGCGCACATGACAATTAGCTTCCCATTCTTGCGGCACTTCCGTTTCAATTACCTTCGCGCATGAATGAGCCAGCCATCGGAAATTATCGGCGGCAGCGGTCCCTATCATATCGGAAGGTTTTCCAGCCTGGCTGAAGCACCAAATCGAGACGCCTTTCGGCGCGCCCTCCGATTCGATCGTCGGCGGAACAATGTTCGGCCGCAGCGTTTACTTTTGCCGCGTACACGGACGCGGACACCGGATTTTGCCGCACGAATTGAATCATCGGGCGAATATTTATGCGCTTCGTTCACCTCAACGTCCGCTGGATCATCTGCGTGACGGCGGTCGGAAGTTTGCAGGAAAAATACGCGCCGCGCGACGTTCTGCTGCCATCGCAGTTTTTGATCGGACGAGTCAGCGCGCTTGCCACCTTTTTCGGCGAGGCATCGCCGCCCACGTTTTCTGCGCCGCCAGCCCGATTTCGCCCAAGCTCCGCGAGTTGTTGGCGAAAGCGGCGCGAGAGCGCGTGCCTCCGTTCGATAACGGCGGCACTTTACGTGAACATGGATGGCCCCGCGTTTTCCACTGCCGGGCGGAATCGGAATTCAATCGCCGCAACGGGTTCGATGTGATCGGGATGACTAACTTGCCGGAAGCGAAATTGGCACGCGAAGCTGAGATCGCGCTGGCGACAATGGCAATGATCACGGATTACGATTGCTGGAAAGAGGAAGAAGAAGCGGTCTCGGTGCAAACCGTCGTTGGCCATTTGCTCGCCAACGCCGAGACGGCAAAGAAGGCTGGAACGCGTGGTCCCGGAAATTCCGCGCGAAGCAAACTGGCCGGAGCATCACGCTCTCGAGAGCGCAATCATCACCGACCGAAAGTTGTGGCCGGCAGCGAACGCGATCAAGAAGCTCGGCCCGATCATTGAGCGCTTCTTATGAGAGAAACGGATTCGCGCTTGCTTGGCGGTTCCGCAGAGCGTCGCCGCTACCGATGAAATCTTCGCGAGGACGTATTGGTAGGGCGAGACTCCGTCGAGCCGGGAGCCAGCGGCGCAAACCTTGCCGGATGCGATTAGAAGATGGTAACGATAGCAACCTGCCGGGCGGCATTTCGATTTTGATCATGAAACGTATCGTTTGGCTTGTTTGCGCCTCGCGTTTCTCGCGGCCTGCGAGACAACCACGATCACGCCTGACTGCTTCGATGAACCCCGGCCCTGGCCGAGCGCCTTGCCGTTCTGAATACCGACGAACCAATGCCTCCAGCGGAAGGTCCGGAAGACGTTGCGCCCGGCCCGCGCGACCCCACTCACAACCCCGGCTCTTCGTCCCATCTCCGCTTTTGCGCTATTCGGCGGCGTCAATGACGCCCTGACGATCGCTGCAATCTTCAATCTGAATCCACCAGCGCGCGGATTTGCGATTCGGGCGCACGGCGCGAGGTGATCCGAAGACGAGCGGTGCCACGCGCTACGCTCGATAACGAATCGCCGGAACCGAAAAACCCCTTCTTTTTGCAAGGCGTGGGCGAAGTTCATCGCATCGTTTTCCTGGCCGATGATCAATGGGAAAAATTGCGCTTTCGGGTTCGCGACTCGTCTCGCTGGCAAGTCAACCGATGAAGTAGGTCGTGGATATTTTTCCAAAGTGCGCGCCAGGGCGTTCCTCACCCTCCGGAGTTTGGCGGTGAAATCTGATCGCCGCAATCGCCGCCGCGGCAACGGCGGCCGGGGGCGCCGTGGAATAAATAAAAAGATCGCGCCCGATTCGTTAGCCATTCAATCAGCGAAGTTGAGCCGCAATATATCCACCCAGGCGCGCCGAGCGCCTTACTCAGCGTCCCCATTTGAATGTCAACGGACAGCTTTTCCGCCGCCGCTGCCGCAGCCGTTTGGCCCGGATAACGCCGACCGCGTGCGCTTCACCTGCAAGGAGGAGCAACGCCTGAAAGCGAGATTTTAGCTCGACTATTTCACGCAAGGGCGCGCGGTCGCCATCCATCGAAAACACGGATCTCCGTCACGACGATGATCTTCGCATCCGGCTTTTCCCCGTCGCGCCCATCTCCAGGTGGCTCTCCAGTTTACCGGAGGTGATTATGCGGAAAGACGCGAACGGCGGCGCCGCTCAAGCGTGCTGCCATCGACCAGCGGAGCGTGAGCCAGTCTATCGAGAAACGCGATGACGTCGTTTTTCCCGGCGACGGAGTGGAAGAGTGCCGACTGGCTGGCCGCGCAAACCGCCGGTCGAGAGCTTAACCGCGGCCGGCACGTTTTTCCATTTGGCAATCGCGCGCTCCAGCGCCACATGCGGCGACTGCGTCCCTGAAACCAGGCGGGATGCGCCCGCGCCAACGCCAAACCGCTCAATCCGCGTGCAAGCGCCGCGGCGCGCAGCCGTTCATCGGCGGCAAGGCAATCGGCGGTAATCGTTTGAGGGAAAAGTTAACGGAGATGCTGGGCTCGACCAGCTCTGCCGCTCGGCCCCCGAGGCCGATCGAATTTCGCGCAGTCGCCGCAAAAGCGAACGCGCACGGAGCTGGATCCAGTTGATCGGCGAAACGGTTCCGGCATTGGGACAAGCGCCAGCGCCGCACGTCGTTTGCCAGCGCTACCGCGCGCGGATTCTCGGGAGCGCAGGGCTGGCCAGCCTGTGTGCTCTGCTAGCTTTCCGGCGACAGTCGCTGCCGCGGCTTCTAGACATGCACGAAGGTCATGCGGCAGGTTGTCGCGGCCAGCAGGCTGGCAGCCCGCGCTCCCCCAGACAAGGAAAATTCGAGGACGCGCGCAAATGACGCCTCTGCCCAGGCTACGCGCGCGACGCGTTCGATCAGAGCCAAAAGCCCCCAGGAAAGCAACGAAGCGGCATCAGTCCAGACCCCGGATTTGGTATCGCCCAGGACCACTGACGATGATACCGCGCCCCGGGCGCGAACCGCTTGTTACTCAGATGCGCCGGCCGCTTCGGTAGCTCGGTTTTCATTCCGTTGCAAAAGGGAAGCCGCGTTTCAGAACTTTGTTGGTGTTTTCCAGACGTCCGGCCGTTGGCGTAGCGAAAAACAAGCTGGGGCAGATAGACAATGGAACGAATCGTCGGATTCGCGTAAGCCGCGCGCGCGATAACCGCCAAGATCGCGTGCGGTGGAATACTGGCCAGGAATAGGAGCCCGTTCGGGTTCGGTAAAATGCGAATGAGTCGCGCCCAGAAGTCGTGCTTTTGCATTCATTCTGTCGGCGAACGCTTCGATGCTGCCGGCGTTGTCGCGCGCCAGACAACGCGCCAGCATCGTTGGGACTTTTCACCAACAGCGCGCGCAACAGATCAATCCGCTGATAAACGTCTCCCGGTCGAATGTTCAACCGCACTGGCTCTGGCGAAAGTGTCGATCGGTTCTACTCGAACCGGTCGATCGAGGTAACCGGTTTCCGCAACAATCAGCGCGGTCAGCAGCTTTTTGTGTGCTCGCGGCCGACCGCGGTTGATCGGCGTTTTTCTCGTGTAACACCGCGCCGGTGCGCGCATCGACCACCACCACTGAATTTGCTCGCGTATTTGGGACCGCGCCAGATGGCCCCGGCGTCAGCGCAGAGGCGGGAATTGAAATGTCATCTGTTTTTGCCCGAATCGGCCGATGAGCGGCTGCGCAGTCCGCGAAGTGCTTTTGGCGTGGCGCTTATTCACGCCACTCGGGCGAACTACGTTAACCTCATCATCGTCTTCCGACGAGATCGCGGCACTGACATTGCCGACAAAAGCAGCGCGCAAACGGTCAGCGTAATCCAGCGCTTCACTTGTTTCATCGACTGTGAATAATTATTCGCGTCAATGCCGCCGCAAACGAGGCATCTCTAAATTAGCCAGTTTCGCGCCCGCGCTGGATCAATTCAATCTCGTAGCCCTCCGGAGCGTCGATGAACGCAATCGCGCCCCCATTGCCATTGGGATGCGGGCCGTCGGACAGCGGATAACCTCTTGGCCGCAGCCTGTCTTGCAAATTTTCCAGGATCGTCCACTTCAAACGCGAGATGGGTCAGGTCCGGCCCCACCACTACTGGGCCGCTCTTGTCGCACTTGCAAATCTCGATCTCTTCCTCGCTCTCGGGTGCTTTGAAAAAGACGAGCTGCGATCCACGGCCGGAGGTGTGTCGCCGTGTTTCCTCCAAACCGAGGACGTCTCGATAAAAGGCGACCGTCCTTTCCAGATCGGTCACACGATAACGGGTATGCAATAGTTTCTTGATCATTACTAAACTAATTGCCGCGACCTCGCCTCGAATTCAAATTCGACAATGCTATGCCTCGGTCTCGACAGTGGGACAACTACCTGCAAGGGTCTCGTGCTCGAGGTTAATTCCGGAAAAGTTCTCGCGCAGGCCAGCGCGCCACACTCGTTTATCGAGGGGTTGCCGCGGGGTCATGTCGAACAGGATCCCCAAACCTGGTGTGATGCAGCCGAGCGCGTCATCCAGAGCTGTCTGGAAAAATCGGCGAGCGCCGCACCGAAGTCGTGGCCTTTGGCGTGAGCGGGCAACAACATGGCCTCGTTACCCTCGACCATCGCAACCAACCGGGCACGCCCGGCTAAGCTGTGGTGCGATACCTCGACCGCACCGGAGGCAGAGAAACTAAATCGCGCCTTGGGAAATGTGGACGAACTCATTCGCCGCACAGGTAATGCCATGGTCCCCGGTTACACTGCGCCGAAAATTTTGTGGTTGAAAGAAAATGAACCGAAGAATTTCACGCGATACGCGCACCATTCTTCTGCCCCATGATTTTCTGAACTTCTGGCTCACCGGCGAACGGCAGATGGAATATGGCGACGCCTCCGGCACCGGATTGCTCGATGTCCAGTCGCGGACCTGGTGCGAGCCGCTCGCCGAATTTATCGACAAAGATCTGCTGGCCAAGTTTCCGCCGCTTCGTTCCTCTACTCGGCCGGCCGGTTTGCTGCGCTCAACCTTGCGCGAAAAGTTTCAGCTCGGTGACGTCCTTGTCAGCGCAGGCGGCGGTGACAACATGCTCGGTGCGATCGGCACCGGAAACATCGCCACTGGCCGACTCAGCATGAGCCTCGGCACTTCCGGCACGCTTTACGCATTTACGGAAACCCCAATAATCGATCCGAGAGGAGAAATTTCCGCATTTTGTGATAGCACAGATCACTGGCTGGCACTGGCTTGCACGATGAACGTGGCTAGCGCAGTTGACCGCGTTCGCGATTTGTTTGGATGGGAGATGAACGCTCTGAAAGAAATGTCGCGCTCTCAGCCCGGCGCCAATGGTCTGATGTTCCTGCCCTATTTCGACGGGGAACGGTTGCCAAATTTACCAAATGGCTGCGGCGTGATTCACGGTCTCAAATTCGACCAACACGAATCGCCACGACATTGCCCGCGCCTTGATTGAGGGGATCGTTGTTGGACTTGCTCAGGGAATGAAACGTCTCGTCGAGCTCGGAATTCGCGCCGATGAATTGCGTATCACCGGTGGCGGAGCCAAGAGTGCGACTGTGCGCCAAATCGTGTCCGACCTCTTCGGGCTACCAGTGGTGGGATTCAAAACCGGGGAGGGCGCGGCTCTTGGGGGCAGCAATTCAAGCGGCATGGACTTATGGTCAAACGCGGGGAGATCCAATGCCGCTGGAGAAGATTGTGAAGTCCGCGGTCAAGACCGATCGCAAAACACGGGCCGAACCGCGGAAAGAAAACGAAACCATTTATGCGGAATTGCGTGGACGGCATGCCGATCTCACGCAGAAACTGGCAAGCAGCGGGCTATCTATGAAGATTGTGATCGGCGCGACCGGCGCCAGTGGCAGCATTTATTTGCAGCGTTTGCTCGAACAGATCAACGCGAGCGAACATGAAGTTCATCTGGTTATGACCGTGCACGCCCGGCAGGTCGCCGATCACGAACTGCATGACCTTTCGCCTTCCTCCAAAGTTCTCCAGCATCCCGACGACGATATGAACGTTCCATTCGTCAGCGGTTCTGCCCGTTTCGACGCGATGGTAATTGTGCCCTGCTCGATGTCCACGCTCGGTCGAATCGCCACTGGTTCGGGTCAGGGCGCGCTCCTGCGCGCCGCTGACGTCTTTTGAAGGAACGCCGCAAACTCATTGTCGTCCCACGCGAAACGCCCTGGAGCCTCATTCAGGCACGCAATGTCGTCACTTTGATCGAAGCCGGCGCGATCGTGCTACCCGCCATCCCATCCTTTTACAGTGGTCCCAAAATGCCAACGAAATCGCCGATACGGTAGTGTGGCGCATTCTCGATCAACTTGGATTGCCCAGTCCGCAAGCGTTCCGCTGGCAAAGTCAACAAGCTGGTCGGCGGCCAATTTGAAGCTCGATCCGGAAAGTCTCCGTGCGCGCATTCTTGTCGCATTCGGCTTTCGCCTGCTTCAAGTCTGGTCGCATAGCATTCGTTTTGAAATCGAGGACCGTGGAAAAATTCTACAGACCCCGGTTTCGGAACGGTTCATTGGCGCGGCTCTGGCATAATCGCCTTCTCCTGCTTCCTTCGCCATTCGTCGCTTTATTCCGCAGCGACAGGGCGCGGCCCTCATCAGCGCCAGCCGTGATGGCGCCTGGTTGGCGCAACCTGGTGCGACCGGTTTGGTTTCTCGGTCGTTCGGGGCTCCAGCTCGCGCAAAGGTGCGAGCCGCCATGTTGCAGCTGGCCGACGTTCATCGCGTCAGGTCACGATGTCGTCATCACCCCGGATGGTCCGCGTGGTCCGGCATATCGCCCCGGCGGCGGGATCATTCTGCTCGCGCAAAAACCGGAGCGCGCGTCGTGCCGTTGAACCTCGAATACGCGCGCTGCTGGAGACTGCCCAGTTGGGACAAATTCATCCTCCCGCGTCCGTTTACCCGAGTGCGCTTCATTCTGGGCCAGCCCCATGAAGTTCTGAAAACATCGAACGAAGAGGAATTCGAGGCCGAGCGTGAGCGCCTGAAGTCGGCGATGATGGCGCTGGTGGAAATGCGCTGATAGCTTCCGCGGATGTGACCATGGCAAAGTTAATCGATGGACGTGCAATCGCGGAAAGAGTCTACGCGGAATTGCGCGACGAAATTGCCAGCCTCAAATCGCGGGAGCAACGCCGGGCCTGGCCGTGGTCCTCGTCGGCGATGATCCCGCCTCTCGCGCCTACGTGCGCGCCAAAGACAAAATGTGCCGCGAGCTTGGTCTGCATTCGGTGAAGCTGGAACTGCCGGCCACGACCACGCAGGAGGAACTGCTCGCGCGGGTTGATGAGTTAAATCGCGATGAGAAAATCCACGGTATTCTTGTTCAATCGCCGCCGCCTCCGCAAATCGACGAAGCGGCGATCCTTCGCGCGCTCGATCCGCGCAAAGATGTGGATGGATTTCATCCGCTCAACGTCGCGAAGCTTGCGCTCGACGACGACACCGGTTTTGTGCCGTGCACCCCCTCGGTTGTTTGCGTCTGCTCAGCGAAACCGGCGTCGCCCTCTCCGGCGCCAACGTCGCCGTGCTCGGTCGCAGCATGATCGTCGGAAAGCCAATGGCGCTTTTGCTCATGCGAAAGGGCATCGACGCAACCGTCACGGTGATCCATTCTCGCACCAGGAATATTGTTGAAATTTGCCGGCGCGCCGACGTGATCATCGCCGCCATCGGTCGTCCACATTTCGTTAGAACGGAATTTGTTCGTGAAGGGGCGACCGTGATTGATGTCGGAATCAATCGGGTGGAGGACGCCGGTAGCGAGCGAGGTTACAAACTCGTCGGCGACGTCGATTTCGAAAGCGTTTCGAAAGTAGCCGGTGCGATTACTCCCGTTCCCGGCGGGGTCGGCCCGATGACGATCGCGATGCTGATGTCAAACACAGTCAAAGCCTGCCGGCAAATCTGTGAGCCAGCTGCCGCTGTCCTCAGCGGCGGAGATCCAGGTCTCTGCCGCCGGTGACGGCGGCAGCTACCTTACCGTCATCCCGAGCGCAGTCGAGGGATCCAGCAAAAACTACCTTCAAAATTTCGCAACGGGATGCTTCGACTTCGCTTTGGGATGACGAACGATTTTGCGCGTTAAGAGCCCGAGCAGCGCCGGCTGAAAACGTGCGAATCCAAAAAGAACTGATCCCAGCTTTGGCGAAACAACCGCGCTGCGCGCCAGCGCGTTAATCCAGAGGCGGCCACCATACATCGCGGCGTGTTGCGCGGCATAATCGCGCACCGCCTTCGCCGCATTCCCGCGAATCATTCTTTGGCGGCGGCGGCCGCCAGTTCACCGGAGCGCAACGCATAAAAAATTCCTTCGCCGGTGAACGGCTCGACCACCGAGGCGGCATCGCCCACGAAAAGCACATTTTCGCGGGCAGGCGGGAGCGGCGGAACGCGTAAGCGGAGTGATCGTGCGCCAGGTTTGCGTCGGCCTGAGATTGAAATACTGCGTTGCCCAATGTTGAAGCGCGCGGATCGATTTCGGCCGTCCAACGAGACAAAGATTCAGCTCAGTATCATTCACCGGGGCCTGCCCGGAATAACCGCCCGGGCAATAGTTGCAAGACGACGCGATTTCCAAAGTCCCGCGGCAATGAAATATGCGCCTGCAACGCCACGCGTTCTTTCGCGATGCGCGGCAGCAGACCGAGCAATCGTGCCACCGTCGAATTGCGACCATCAGCTCCCACCAACACGCGCGCGCGAAACGCTGCCGTCACTTCGCCTGTCGTTAACTTCCAGGCGCCATCCGATTTCTCGATCGAAGTCAGCGTGCTCGCTTCACGAACTTCTGCACCGAGCTCACGCGCCAGCTCCAGGAGGATGGAATCGAACGCGCTGCGTTTGATCGCGATCTCAGCGTTTTCCCCATGCGGCAAGTCGACCCGGAGATGAACGTCACGCACATTGATAAATTCCACCCAATCGAGCGCGCCATGCGGCAAGAGCTCGAACGCGTTGATCGATTCCAAGTCGCCGCAAAATTGGCCAGCACTCGGGATTCAAACAATCGCCGCACACCTTCTCACGCGGAAATTTTTCGCGCTCAATCAACACAACGCTCAGTCCGCTGGCCGCGCAAAAGGCAGCGCAAACCGACCCCGCCGGTCCGCCACCGATGACCGCGACATCGAAAATCTCCATTTCGTTTCAGGTGTCCAGGAACAAGCGCATCGTTAAAGCGATTTCGCTCGTCAGGTTTCGGCGTAAGCTCATTAGATCATGAGTTGGTCCCTTCCCATTTTTCGAATCGCTGGAATCCAGTTGCGGATTCATATCACGTTTTTGCTGCTGATCGGCTGGCTCGCAGTCGGCTATTACGCACAAGGCGGCTCGGCTATGGCGTTGGGGCGCATTCTCTTTGTCCTCTTGCTTTTTCTCTGTGTCGTTCTGCATGAATTCGGTCACGCCATTGCCGCGAAAAATTTCGGGATCAACACGCCCGACATTACTCTTCTGCCAATCGGCGGGGTAGCACGACTGGAACGAATGCCCGATGAACCACGGCAAGAGTTAATCATCGCGCTGGCCGGCCCGCTGGTGAACGTGGTGATCGCACTCGCTTTGTTCGCCGTTGTTGGTTGGCGTGGATTGGCGGCGCAAGCGATGATGGGAGGATCCGATCTCCTTGCCCAACTGCTCGTAATCAACGTTGTCCTGGTCCTCTTCAATTTGCTGCCGGCATTTCCAATGGACGGTGGCCGTGTCTTGCGCGCGCTTCTCGCCACGCGACTGAGTTATGCGCGTGCCACGCAAATCGCCGCCAGCATCGGCCAGGGCTGCGCATTTATTTTCGGTTTCATCGGCCTTTTGGAAATCCCCTCTTCTCTTCATTGCCTTTTTGTTTACATGGGTGCATCGCAGGAAGCGGCCCTCGCTCAACTCAAAGATATTTCGCGCAGTTTTCCGGTTTCGAGCGCAATGGTGCGCGAATTCCATTCGCTTCCGCAAAACGCCACCCTGCAGGAGGCGGTGGACGCGTTGCTTGCTACTTCGCAACACGATTTTCCAGTGATCGACGAAAGTGGCAACGTTGCTGGCGTTTTGACCCGGCACGATCTCATTGCTGCGTTACGTAAACACGACCCGCAGATTCGAGTCGCTGACGTGATGCGGCGCGATATTCCGACGGTGACGACCGGCACACGTTTTGAGGAAGCGTTTCGCATCATGCAGGAGTGCAATTGTCCGATGGTGCCCGTGCTGGATGGGATGAAGCGATTAGTCGGTTTGTTGACCCCGGAAAATGTAACCGAACTGATGATGGTTCATTCGGCCATGCCGCAGCGAAGCGCGGCGTAAAGTCGGCCAGCGGCACTTTCAGGGCGCCGCCAATTGACCAGCCAGGCTTTCGAAATCGTCGTTGGGTTGTCGATTTTCCCAGCAAGCGGAAGAATTGGATTACAATTAAGATTAAGATTGGGAACAGGAGCCACGTCATTGATGGCCGGCGTGAAAAAAGCGAAACCAGATCTAACGAAAAAAGTTCATGAGGTGCCCCATAAGCCGGGGTGTATCTGATGCGCGACCGTTTCAACCGCGTCATTTACGTCGGCAAAGCGCGCGACCTGCGCAAGCGAGTTGGTTCTTATTTTATGCCATCGAAAGTGGCGGTGGCCGATTTGAAGACCCGCGCCATGCTCGATGCGGTTTGGGATTTTGAAACCCACACCGTGCAGAGCGAAGCGGAATCAATTTTGCTCGAAGGCAAACTGATCAAGGAATATCGCCCGCGTTATAATGTTTCTTTCCGCGACGATAAACGTTTTCTGCTGGTAAAGGTGGATCAGTCTGAGGAGTGGCCGCGTTTTCGTCTCGCCCGTTTCAAGAAGGATGACAACGCTCGTTATTTTGGGCCCTATGCACATGCCGGCGCGCTCCGGCAAACGTTGAATTTTATGCGCAAAAATTTGGGGTGCTCACCTTCGGTCGCGGCTCGCCGACGGAACGGGAATTGAAATCGTCGACCTACCAGGTGCCGATGAAATTAAGTGAAATCACGCCGGAGATTTATCGCGAACGTGTCGCACAGGCCTGCGAATTTCTCGAAGGACATTCCCGCGAAATGATGGCGGAGTTGGAGAAACAAATGCGCGCACAAGCGGAAAAGCTCGATTTCGAAAAGGCGGCCGAATTGCGCAACATGCTTGATGACTTGCGACGCACTACGCGTCCGACGCGCCGCTTCACCCGCGGCTCCTTCCCGACAACGATCGAGCCTGAGGCCGACCTCCGCGCCTTGGCCGACGCTCTGCAACTGCCGAAGATTCCGCGGGTGATGGAATGCTTCGACATCTCCAACATCAGCACCACCCATGTCGTCGCATCGATGGTCTGTTTCCGTGACGGCGTGCCGGACAAGAATTGTTATCGTCGTTATCGGATTCGCACCGTCGCCGGCCAGGATGATTTCGCCAGCATGGCGGAAGTGGTACGGCGAAGATATTCCCGAATTCTGCTCGAAGCGCGTGAGGCGAATCCGAATGCGGCCGAATTTTCCCAGGAAAATCCGGCGGAAGCGCTCCATCGACTCCGTCATGGAGATCAGGTTCCGTTGGATAACTTACCGGTAACGCCACAGGATCCCTCCATTAACTCTCGACCAGTCATGACTGAGCATCTCGTCGCTGTCAGACTTCCTGATCTCATTATTGTCGATGGCGGTAAGGGCCAGCTCTCATCCGCCTGCAAGGAACTTCAGCGGCTTGGGCTACACGATTTGCCAATTATCGGGCTGGCGAAGGAGCACGAGGAGATATATCGACCGGGTCGGGCGCTGCCGTTGCACTTGCCGGAAGATTCAGGCGCGTTGCGTCTGCTTCAGCGCATCCGTGACGAAGCGCATCGTTTCGCCAACGCCTATCATCAATTACTGATGAAGAAACGAATCGGCGAAAGCATTCTGGACGATTGCCCGGGCGTCAGTCAGCATCGCAAAAACCTGTTGCTGCGAAAGTTCGGCTCGGTAAAACGATTGCGGCGGGCCAGTGCCGAAGAAATTGCGGCAACGGACGGAATTGGGGCAAAGTTGGCGGCGGACGTACACCGATTTTTGCAAACGCACTAGGGCTTGTCATTCTCGACCAAGCGCAGAATCCTCTGACCGGATGAGACGTTTCGCGATGATGCTTAAGCTGGCACTGCTCCTTTTGACGATTCTCCAGCGCAACGGGACAGCAGCTGGCACCTGCATCCTCTTCTGTAGCTCCCAGCGCCACGCCCTCGGCGGAAGCCATCGCCGCCGGCGCTTGATGAGGAAATCGTTCCCACGTTCGAGACACAAAAACTGGCGCGCACTTACATTCTCGATATCCCCGCTCCGCGCGGCCAGATCACCGATCGCAACGGCGCACCGCTCGCGCAAAATCAGCTGAGCTACAATCTGCGCGATCAATTTTCCTACTCCACTGGAGTTTAGCGATGCCCAGACGCTCGACTTCGCGCATCGGCAAATCGCGGCGGCAACAAAATTGATTGGTCGCCAAATCCGCGTGCCCGACGAAGCAATCCTGCGGCATTATCACAATCGGGGAATTCTGCCTTTCGAGATCGCCACCAATCTGTCGGCCGAAGAATACGAGGCGGCGAAAGCGCATTTGCCGCCAGAAATGACGTTACGCGGCGTTTACCTTCGCGTTTATCCACAGGGCAAAATTGCAGGGCAAATTGTTGGCTACACTGGACGCACCGGACGTAATCCCGACGGGATCATCGACAATCACGAAACAATTTGGCCGGAGACGGAGGGACGCGAAGGGATCGAACAAACCTTCAACGCCATGCTCACGGGCAAGCATGGCGAGTATAAAATGACCTTCGATAAGGATGGCCGCAAAACATCGGAGAAAATCGTCTCACCTCCTATTCCCGGTCATACGGTTGTGACCACACTCGATCTGCGTTTGCAGGAACTGGCTGAGAAAGCGCTTGAGGCCAAAGCAAAGCGCGGTGCGATCGTGATCATGGATCCGAACAACGGCGACATTCTCGCGCTCGCGTCGTGGCCAAATTATAATCCAAATCTTTTCGTCCCGTCGATCTCGCCGGAAAACTTCAAGGCGCTTGCAAGATGATCCGGGGATTCCGCTGTTGCCACGCGCATTTCGTTCATCCTACCCGCCAGGCTCGACCTTCAAGGTTGCCGTCGGCATCGCCGCGCTTGGAAAGCGGCGCGGTTACACCCAGCGAGCAATATCAATGCGTCCCATCAATCCAGATCGGTAACTTGACGTTTCACAATTGGAAGAAAAGCGATCGTGGCTTCCTGAATTTCGTTCAGGCCCTGACCGAATCGTGCGATACCTGGTTCTACCAGGTGGGAATAAAGACCGGCGCTGAGCCGATCATCGATTGGGCGCAGAAGACTCGGCTTCGGCGCCAAATGCGGAATTCCTATTCGCGGCGAAGTGGAAGGCCGCGTGCCTAACGATTCCTATATGAAAGCAACACACGGACGGAAGTTGCTGAATGGCGATATCGCCAATCTTTCCATCGGGCAGGGCGACACCCAGGTTACGCCATCTGCAGATGGCGCAGGCGATGTCGATCGTCGCCAACGGCGGCACTTTTTACCAGACGCGGCTCGTCCAGCAGGTGCAATCAATCGATGGCGGGATCGTTACGGCTTATAATGTGCGCGAGAAAAAGACGCTCAATTTTTCCAGCGAAACGATGGCGCAGCTTCGCACGGGAATGGTTGACGCGGTCAATGCTCCCGCCGGAACAGCGCATGCCGCCAGCCTCGAGACCGTAACGGTGGCGGGCAAAACCGGCACCGCCCAGTGGGGACCGAAAAACAAGGAGCGAACCGCGGCCTGGTTTGCCGGTTATGTCCCGCGCAGAAAAGCCGCAAGTACGCGTTTGCTGCTCTTTACGAGGGCGACGTGGGAGTGAAGGCGCATGGTGGTACGGTGGCCGCGCCAATGATTGCTCAGGTTCTGAAGGAACTCTACAAAGGCGAGCAGGCCAACGGCCGCCACCATCGCCGAGCTCAAGCGGAGGAATCGCCAACCGTTCGCCGGGCCGAGCCGCGTCGAGGAAGATGCCGGGGATTAACGAGAATTAGCTGTAGCCGCCGCGCTCTGTCGGGGCGTCTCGGGTCATTCGGCGCGGCGACAGAGCGCCGCGGCTACAGCGCCGGACGATGATTTACGGAAGCTCGCTCAGCTAGACCAAGCCCTTGATCCATCATCGCATCCGCCACTTTCAGGAAGCTCGCGATGTTAGCGCCGTTCACATAGTTGCCCGGCGTCCCGTATTTCTCCGCGGTGCGATAGCAAACCGCGTGGATGCTTTTCATGATTTTGTAAGAGCCGCGCGTCTACTTCCTCGCGTGTCCAGGAAATGCGCATGCTGTTTTGCGCCATCTCCAGCCCGGAGGTAGCAACCCCGCCCGCGTTTGCCGCTTTGCCCGGACCATAAAGAATTCCCGCCTGCAGAAAACGATGCACTCCCTTCATCGCTCGTCGGCATGTTCGCGCCTTCCGAAACGACATAGACGCCATTCTTGAGCAGGTTGTCCGCGTCCTTTGTCGTTAATTTCATTCTGGGTCGCGCTCGGAAAGGCGCATTGCGGCCTTGATGTTCCAAAGCGGATTGTGATCGAGCTTCCGATCGAGCTGGCGTGAACACTGTGCCCTTGAACTTGTCGGCGTATTCCGAAATGCGCCCGCGCCGGACATTTTTCAGCTCCATCACAAACGCGAGCTTTTCCCGCGTAATTCCTCTTCGTCGTAGATGAACCCGGTCGAATCCGAAAGCGTAACCGGTTTGGCGCCTAACGAGTTCAATTTCTCGACCGTGTATTGCGCCACGTTTCCGCTGCCCGACACCAGAGCGACCTTGCCTTTAAGATCTTCCTTGCGCGTCTTGAGCATTTCATCGGCGAAATAGACCGCGCCGTAACCCGTCGCCTCCGGACGAATGACAGAACCGCCCCAGGTCAGTCCCTTGCCCGTCATCACACCGGTGAACTCGTTCTTCAATCGCTTTGTACATCCCGAACATGAATCCGATCTCGCGCGCGCCCACGCCGATATCGCCCGCCGGGACGTCCGTGTCCGGCCCGATGTGCCGGAACAGTTCGCACATGAACGCCTGACAGAAGCGCATCACTTCGAAGTCAGTCCTGCCCTTGCGGATCGAAATCGGAGCCACCCTTCGCGCCGCCCATCGGCAGAGTCGTCAGCGCATTCTTAAATACCTGCTCAAAGGCGAGAAATTTGAGGATACTCAAGTTGACCGTGGGATGAAAACGCAGCCCGCCTTTGTAGGGGCCGATCGCGCTGTTCATCTGAATGCGGAACCCGCGATTAACGTGGAGATTGCCCTGATCGTCCCGCCACGGAACGCGAAACATGATCACCCGTTCCGGCTCGATGATACGTTCGCAGAATTTTCTCCGTGCTGATATTCCGGGTGCTGCTCCAGAACAAGCGATAAGCGAGTCGACCACTTCCTGGACCGCCTGATGGAACTCCGGTTCGGCCGGGTTCTTCGCCTTCACCTCGGCCATCAACTCTGCAACGTAATCTCTCATAGGAATGCCTCGCCCAACGCGCAAGCCTAGACGTATCCGTCAGGAAGCCAAAATCGAAAGTAAAATTTACGATGGTCCGCGAAAGGGCGCCAAAGAAACCGGCATAGTAAGATTTAGAGTCATTTCGCGTATTCGGCGGATGGAATTGTGTTAGCGGTGTGCCTGGGCGTAACGTTCCGCGCCAAGAAAATGCAGCGAGACATAGGGCTCGTTGCCGACCACCCAGCTGTCGTGGCCCGGGCCGATATAAAAGAGATCTCCCAGCGCGCATCTCGTAGTAGCGGCCATCCTGCATTCGACAGGCGGCGCAACCGGACACAACGATGCCGACATGTTCTACCTCGCATAACGCCGCGCCGGTCGCAGCGCCCACATGCTCCGACCATTTCCACCCCGGCTCGTAACTCGCGCGCCCGATTGTCATTGATCCGATCTTCACCGTTTCAAATTTTCCTTTTTCGAATGTGCGCACTTCATCCGGCTGCTCGAAGCGCCTGATCAAGAAATCATCGTAGGTCGGTAACATTCCCGAATTTAGCTGATGATGAAGTCGTCCCGCAAACGATCGAGAACCAAATGGGCGCTTCGGGGGCGAAGGTAATTACGATCCGCCAAGCGGATGAATTCTTCTAGAGCTTTTCGAAGATTGATGGAACAAGTGGCGGATTAATTTTCACACTTCGGACAACCGTGGTCTCGAGCACTTTTCCACTTCGGAGATCGGTTTCGCTCGATGCGAATGCGAATTGCACCCCGGATATTGTCCGAAAATCGGAGCTACGTTGCTCGATCGTGGTCGGTGTCGGATCGACATCCACGTGCAACGGCCGAACATCGCGACGACGCGTGATTAACCAGCTGTTTTGGATCGACATATAATGTGGTGGTGTAGCCGTCGTTCAGCGTTAACCGCAAGACGTAATACTGAATACCATCAATGTTCTCTCGCTCGCCCAGCTCGATCCGATGGCCACGTGCTTTCAATTCGTGCAAGCCAAATAATTTTCCCGGCAGTTCAACTCCGTGCCGGAGCGCTGCGGTCGCCTTTTCTGTCGCCGCCTTTTGCGCACTTCCTTTCCCTTCCCATTGCCAACCTTTTTGGCCGTCAAACGCTTCCGTGAAGACGTGCTCGCCACCAGCGCTTGACATCAATTCTCATCTTGCCAGGGCGCGCCGCGAAGTAAGTGCCGTCCACTTCAAACTTCGGATCGGTGATGTGAAGATCGAACTCGATCGATTGGATCGCTTCGATAGCGGCGCGACCACCCACGGCTTTGGTGTGACGCTCGATCACTTCGTCAACCGTCGTTGGCGAGCGGCTACATCCGAAAAGACGCAGTTGCGAGTATGGCTGCCCAGACCAATTGCCATCAAACGGCGTTGCCGATTCACGATTACTAGAAATGACGCCGCCGAAGACTAAAATTTGTCTAAAAGGGTATCCTTAACGCAAAACAGCCGGACTCTTGCGAGTCCGGCTGCTGTTGATGTTTAGTTGTTGACCTTGGCGTCGGCTTAGTAATCCATGCCGCCCATGCCACCCATTCCGCCGCCCGGCATTGGAGGAGTTTTCTCCTTCTCCGGCAGCTCGGTGACGATGGCTTCGGTAGTGAGCAACAAGCCCGAGATCGAGGCGCGCGTTTTGCAACGCACTGCGCGTAACTTTCGTCGGATCGACGATGCCTGCCTTTACCAGGTCGGTGTATTCACCGGTGGCGACGTCGTAACCTTCGTTGCCCTTGCGCGCCTTGACTTCTTGAACGATGAGCGCGCCTTCCTGGCCCGCGTTATCCGCGAGCTGGCGGGTTGGCTCTTCGATGGCCCGGCGCACGATTTGCACGCCGACCTTCTCGTCGCCTTCAAGGCCCTTGATGTTATCGAGCGCTTTCTGCGCGCGAATAAACGCGACGCCGCCGCCCGGCACGATGCCTTCCTCAACCGCCGCGCGCGTAGCATGCAATGCATCTTCCACGCGAGCTTTCTTCTCTTTCATCTCGGTCTCGGTGGCAGCGCCGACGTTGATCACGGCCACTCCGCCGGCGAGCTTCGCCAGACGTTCCTGGAGTTTCTCGCGATCGTAATCGCTCGTCGTCTCTTCGATCTGACGGCGAATCTGACTCACTCGACCCTGAATGTCGCTCTGCTTGCCTTCGCCTTCGACAATGGTGGTGCTTTCCTTGTCAATGGTAACGCGTTTGGCTCTGCCGAGATCGTCCAGCTTCACGTTCTCGAGCTTGATCCCGAGATCTTCCGTGATGCAACGACCGCCGGTCAGCACCGCGATATCTTCCAGCATCGCCTTGCGACGATCGCCGAAGCCAGGAGCCTTGACCGCGCAAACCTGCAAGGTCCCGCGCAGCTTGTTCACCACCAGGGTGGCGAGCGCTTCGCCTTCCACATCTTCCGCGATGATCAGAAGCGGACGACCAGCCTTGGCTACTTTCTCAAGCAGCGGGAGCATGTCCTTCAAGCTCGAGATTTTCTTCTCGTGAATGAGGATGTAAGGATTTTCGAGCGCGGCCTCCATCGCTTCCGCGTTGGTGACGAAGTAGGGCGAGAGATAACCTTTGTCGAACTGCATACCTTCGACTACGTCCAAAGTAGTCTCGATCGACTTGGCTTCTTCGACGGTAATAGTTCCGTCCTTGCCCACTTTGTCCATGGCGTCGGCAATGATCTCACCGATAGTCTTGTCCCAGTTAGCTGAGACCGTCGCGACCTGCGCGATCTCAGTGCGATCACTGACTTTCTTGGAGATTTTCTTCAGCTCCTCGACGACTGCTTCGACCGCTTTCATGATTCCGCGCTGCAGCGAAGTAGGATTCGCCCCCGCGGTCACATTTCGCAGACCTTCCTTGTAGATCGACTCGGCCAGAACGGTCGCGGTAGTCATTGCCGTCGCCGGCAATATCCGAAGTCTTCGAAGCCACTTCACGCACGAGCTGGGCGCCCATATTCTCATAGGGATCCTCCAGCTCGATTTCCTTCGCTGACCGTGACGCCGTCCTTCGTAATCGTCGGACTGCCGAATTTCTTATCGAGAATCACATTGCGACCGCTCGGTCCGAGCGTGGCCTCGACGGCCCGCGCCAGTTTCTCGATTCCGCGCAGCAATGCGTGCCGCGCGCTTTCATCAAATTGTAATTGTTTAGCTGCCATATTCTATATTGTTGGTTGATAGTTGCGGGTTAATCGACAAATCAACCGATGATGCCAAGGATATCATCCTCGCGCATGATCAGGTAGGTATCGCCGTCGATCTTGATTTCAGTGCCGCCGTATTTTGAGATCAGCACCTTATCGCCGGATTTCACGGTGAAATCGACTTTCTTGCCGTTGTCGTCGATTTTACCGGTGCCAAGAGCGACGACTTTGCCTTCCTGCGGTTTTTCCTTCGCGGTATCAGGGATAATGATACCGCCCTTCTTTACTTCAGTCTCTTCAATCGGCTGCACTAACACCCGATCTCCAAGTGGTTTGACCTTAACTGATGCCATAGTTTCTTCTCTACTCCTTTGTTTACTTAGGTTGTTGCCGGCAGTAGCTCGGGAGTTCACGAGCTACCGCCGACAAATTCGTTGTTATTTCTTCTTGTCTTCGTCGACTACTTCAAACTCTGCATCGACTACGTCGCCATTGCCTCCACGAGCCCCGGCGCCTTGTTCAGCACCCCGACGCGGCTGCGTTTCCGGGCCTGGTTGTGGTCCGGCCTGCGGGCCCGCCCCGGCAGACGCCTGTTTGTAAAGTTCAGCGCTGACTTCCTGGAACTTGTTCTGCAGATCGTCGTAGGCTCGTTTCATCGCTTCGGTGTCGTTCTTTTCGATTGCTTCGCGCACCGCGGCGATGGCGTCTTCCACCTGCTTCTTCTTGTCGCCGGAAATCTTGTCGCCGAGTTCCTTCAACTGCTTCTCGCATTGATAAGCAAGGTTATCGGCGTTGTTCTTGATCTCGATCGCTTCCTTCGCCTTCTTGTCTTCCTCTGGCGTGGGCTTCGGCTTCGCGCTGCATCTTCTCGATCTCTTCTTTCGAAAGTCCGGAGCTGCCGGTGATGGAAATCTTTGTTCCTTGCCGGTCCCCAAATCTTTCGCCGATACGTGCAGAATGCCGTTGGCGTCGATATCGAATGTCACTTCAATTTGCGGAACGCCGCGCAGCGCCGGCGGATTCCATCAAGATGGAATGTGCCGAGCGTTTTTGTTGTCGCGCGAAAGCGGCCGCTCGCCTTGGAGCACTTTGATTTCCACACCTGGCTGATTGTCGCTGTAAGTGGAAAAGATCTGCGATTTACGCGTCGGGATCGTGGTGTTGCGCGGAATCATCGGCGTCGCCACACCGCCCGCGGTTTCAATTGCGAGGGTGAGCGGGGTCACATCGAGAAGCAGCACGTCTTTGACGTCCCCCTTGAGCACGCCGCCTTGAATAGCCGCGCCAATGGCGACGACTTCATCGGGATTAACACCTTTGTGCGGCTCTTTCCCAATCAGACCGCGCGCAATCTCGACGACCTTCGGCATGCGCGTCATGCCGCCTACGAGCACCAGCTCGTTGATTTCTTTCTCCGTCAGTTGCGCGTCTTTCAGGACACGCCTTCACCGGCGGTATCGTTCGTTGGAACAAATCATCGCAGAGCTGCTCGAGTTTCGAGCGCGTCAGTTTCTTCTGAATGTGTTTCGGCCCACTCGCGTCCGCCGTAATGAACGGCAGATTAATTTCATATTCCTGGGTGGACGAAAGCGCGATCTTCGCCTTCTCCGATTCCTCCTTGATGCGCTGAATTGCGTCCGGCTGTTTCGTTAAGTCGATGCCGCTTTCTTTCTTAAATTCGTTTACGATCCAATCCATGATGCGCGCGTCCCAATCGTCACCACCAAGGTGGGTATCGCCGTTGGTTGCCTTCACTTCGAAAACGCCGTCGCCGATTTCGAGAACGGAAATGTCGAACGTGCCGCCACCCAAGTCGTAAACGGCGATCTTCTCGTCCTTCTTCTTGTCGAGGCCGTAGGCGAGCGATGCCGCCGTTGGTTCGTTGATGATGCGCAAAACTTCCAGACCCGCGATCTTGCCTGCGTCCTTCGTTGCGTTGCGCTGCGAGTCGTTGAAATACGCCGGCACTGTAATGACCGCCTGCGCGATTTTTCACCGAGCTTCGCTTCCGCGTCGGCTTTCAACTTCGACAAAATCATCGCCGAAATTTCCGGCGGCGAAAAAGTCTTCTTCTGGCCGTCCACTTCCACTTGCACGTGGGCGTCGCCATTTGCCGCCTTCACGATCTTATAGGGCACACGCTTTTGTTCTTCGTGCACCTCATCGAACTTTGCGACCCATGAACCGCTTGATCGAGAAGATTGTGTTCTGCGAATTGGTCACCGCCTGGCGCTTTGCCGCTTGACCGACCAGACGCTCACCGTTTTTGTAAATGCAACCACCGAAGGCGTCGTCCGCGCGCCTTCGCTGTTCTCTAAAACGACGGGGTCTCCGCCTTCCATCGTCGCCATGCACGAGTTTGTCGTGCCCAAATCAATTCCTAAAACTTTAGCCATTTGTGTGCAGTCCTCCAAACGCTTCTAGCAGCGACTATTCCAAATGGTCCAAACGAATCCTAAGTGACACTCTCACAATGAATTGGCTCGTAAATCAAAATAACAGTCTTTTGATAGAACGCGTCAAATTTGACGCGAAATTTTCCGATTCGGAGCAGGTCGCTGCGCCAGCTCGTCGCCCTGCTTGGTATAGCCTCTGCTCAGTCAGGTTAATGATGAACCCCGTTCGTCCGCAGGCAAGAAACGAAACAGCGGACGTCCTCTTCAAGTGCCAGCACTGCGCCAGCCCGCTCGTGGTCAACGCGGCGGCGGCTGGAATGACCCTAAACTGCCAGCGGTGCGGAAAGCCGACGCTTGTTCCAACGGTGCTGGCGAGCGCGAGCCCGCAGCGCCGCAGGAGCTGACCGATCTGCAGCGCAAGTTGAAAGAAAACGAATCGCAACGCACCGAAGTGACCGGTTACATCAATCAACTTAGTATTCAGCTCCATCGCTGGAAACTGCGCTTGCAAACGTTGAACGAGCGCAAGACTGAGTTGGAAGAAGAGCTACGCAAACCCACGTAACCGGCGGTATCGGCGTATCGCCGATGAATTATCGAAACATCGGCTGGAAGCCGACGCCAACCTTCACTACCGTTTGGAGGTGCGGCAATATCACGATCTTCTTCGCCTCGTCCTGGAGCAAGGGGTAGCGCGCAGCGATCGAACTGGAACCGGCACACTGTCGATCTTCGGGGCACAGGCGCGATTCGATTTGCGTGAGCGTTTTCCCTTCTGACGACCAAGAAACTCCATCTCAAATCTATCATCTACGAGCTGCTTTGGTTTTGCACGGCGAGACCAACGTTCGCTACCTGAATGAGCATGGCGTCACCATCTGGGACGAATGGGCGGGTGAAAACGGAGATCTCGGCCGGGTTTACGGCGCACAATGGCGCGATTGGCGCGGAGCGAATGGAATCCGCGTCGATCAGATCGACAAAGTGATTTCGGAGATTAAAGAAAATCCATCGAGCCGTCGCTTGATTGTCAGTGCGTGGAACCCGGCCGAAATCGACGAAATGGCGTTACCGCCATGTCACGTGCTTTTCCAATTCTACGTCAACGACGGCGAGCTCAGCTGTCAGCTTTATCAGCGTAGCGCCGACTTATTTCTCGGCGTGCCTTTCAACATTGCGAGCTACTCGTTGCTTACAATGATGATTGCGCAAGCGTGCGGCCTTCGGGCGGGGACTTCGTCCATACTTTCGGCGACCTCCATCTTTACCAGAATCACCTGGAACAGGCCCGCGAGCAGCTCCACCGCGAGTGCCGGCCCCTGCCGCGCATGCAATTAAATCCGGCAATTACCCGACTCGAGGACTTTGGCTTTGAAGATTTTACTCTCCTCGACTACAACCCGCACCCCTCGATCAAGGCGACGATTGCGGTCTGACCACCTCGCATTTTTCGTCGCTGAGACTTTTCCCCGCTCATCTGGGTTAAAGTAGATGTGAGAACCCTCCGGGCATTTTCGATCTTGTTGCTATCGCTCGCATCAGTGAGCGCACAGGATGGAAATCCATTTCGGGTCGAGATCGATCTTCAACAACAGACCGCCTTTTTGATTCGTGGGCGCGGTCTGGTTCTCGAATCGCCAATCTCGAGCGGCCGGTACGGGCATCTTACGCAAACCGGCTCGTTTAAGGTCCTCGAAAAAGAGGTAAATCATTACTCAAGCATCTACGGCAAGATCGTGGACGCGAATGGCAAGCACCGTTGTGACCGACGCTGACGTCGACATGAAAGTACCGCGCGGTGGTAAATTTATTCCCGCGCCCATGCGCTACTTCATGCGCTTCCATGAAGCTGATGGAATGCACGCGGATATCTCCCCGGTTATCCGGCGTCGCATGGGTGTGTCCGGATGCCGGAGCAATTGGCGATTGCGTTCTTCCGTGCAGTCGATGTCGGAACGCCGGTCACAGTTTTCGGGAGAACGCCTCGAACAAACGAATACTCCCCATATGGCCTGGCACCGAATCGAAGAATGCAGCCCTGGTTTGGCCGACCAGTGGATCCCAGATTTCAACCGCAATACGATCCACGTTATCTAGATCCTTGGCGGCGTTGATTTCGATTCAGCCTCAAGACGTCGGTCTCCCTTTCAAAGGGCACGGGTCGTAACCGAAATCGGACAAGCGCCAGGCACACTGATCACTTTGGCAGCTTCCTTGGGCTGGTCTGCTTTCAAACCGGCCCGCTTTTTGCAAAGACGGGCACTTCTACTCCGCTGCGCGGATCGGACAGATTCGTTCCGGGGCGAACAAATCGCCTATGAATCTAAGTTCCGAAGAGGCATCACCCTACCGGTGCCCCGGTGCAAGCACGCTCTCGTGGAGCGAGACTCGGTCGAGCCAGAGCAGCGTCCGCAGCCAAAGCTACTCAGTGATTGGTGCTGGCTGTTTTTGGTCCACGCTCCAGCTGAATCAGATCGGCTAGAATGTTGGTCGTTTCGTCTCGTTCCGGATCGATCACAGGCTCCTTCGTGTCCTCGTCTTGACCGCCGAATACGTCATTATCGGCATCGGAATCGCCCGCGGCTTCCGGCGCAACTTTGGCCGACCCGTTCTTTTTCGCCGAGGCCAGCTTGCCGGGATACATGATGAGCTGAAGATTTGGCTTATCCACGGTATCGAGTGTTACCCGATAGACACGCGGCTCCTCGATGTTGCGCGCCAGCCGCTCTTTGAGCGCAATTCCTTGCGCATCTTGTCATCGGAAAGTTCTTTCTTCCGCACATCTTCATTAAGCGAGATACGATTATCATCCAGTCGATGACGCAGCTGCTCCATGTCTTCCATCACATAATGGAATTCGGGATCATTTTGCGTGCGTGCGGAAGACCGGCGTTTTAGCTCATCGAGATAAAGCGAAACCGGCTCGCTCCATTTGGTGTATTTTGCCCTGGGCACTTCGTCGTAGGGCAAACAATTTTTCAGCGCTCCTTCGGCGAATTCCGGTAAATCCGTCAGCGACGGCAGGACAATGTCCGAGGCGACGCCGTGGAGCTGGGTTGAGCCGCCGGCAACGCGATAAAATTTCTGGATGGTCAATTTTAGCGCGCCATCCTTGTGCGACCGGCTACCGAGCAGCGAGGTATAGTTGCCGATATCGAGAATCGTCTGCACGGTTCCTTTTCCAAAGTGCATTGATCGCCGACGATCACCGCGCGTCCATAATCTTGCAGGGCCGCCGCGAAAATTTCACTGGCCGATGCGCTTTGTCGGCTGGTCAGCACCACCAGCGGTCCGGGGTAGGCAATCCCGGGATCCGGATCGCTCGAGACGACAATGTTGCCATTCGAGCCTTTGGTTTGCACGATCGGCCCCGATTTCAAAAACAACCCGGTAAGCGAGATGACTTCCTCGAGCGAGCCGCCGCCGTTGCGCCGCAAATCCACTACCAGCCCCGCGATGTTTTCCTTCTTCAGACGTTTCAGCAACGCCAGCACATCTTTGGTCGTGCTCTTGGCGTGGTGATCCATGTCCGCATAAAATGAAGGCAGCGTAATCCAGCCGAGCTTCACTGGTCTGCCCTCGTCATCTTTTTGATGATGATGTCCGCCCGCGCTTCCTGATCTTTCAGTTTAATTTCATCGCGCACCAATTCGACGTTCTTGCGCTTGGAGGGATCGGCCGCGTCGCCTGGGATGACCAGTAGCCGGACCTTCGATCCCTTCTTGCCGCGAATCATCTCCACCACTTTGTCGAGACGCATGTCGCGAACATCAACGAACTCCCCGTTCCTTGGCCGACCGCCGTAATGCGATCGCCAACCTTCAGACGGCCGTCGACCTGCGCCGGACCACCGGCTACCAGGCTCTCGATTTTGGCGTAACCATCTTCCGTCCGCAGCATCGCTCCGATGCCAACGAGCGAGAGTCCCATATTGATACTAAAGTTTTTCAGATCGGCCTCGCTCAAATACTCTGAGTGCGGGTCGTAGGCGAGCGCAACGGCATCGAGAAAAACTTGGCCTGCTCATCGCGATCACTTTCGTGAACGTTGCGCGCCAGCCGATCGTAACGGCGCGCTACCAGCTGGGGCCCGGGTTCGATCGGATGCTCGCTCAAATGTTCCTGCAAAAGCTCGCTCGTGATTCGGCCGCGCCAGAGCTCGTCGGCTTCGGCCGCGTTTTTCGGCCACGGGCTTTTTCCCGCCGAAAATCAATCGTTCCGTCAGTTTTAAAATCGACCGGCTGCTTGAGAAATTCTTTTACCTTGGCGACCCGTTCGTCGACCCGCTTTTGGTAGAGATCGTAGATCTCGTAAGCCGGCTTGAGGTTGCCCAGCAAATGTCATCATCGAGCGCAGGACCATATTTTTCGGTCAACGCATTCACATCTTCCTGGGTGAAAAAAGGTGACTGAAATCGAGCAGCTCCAGATAGCTGCGCAAAATCTTGCCCGACAAGTCGTCGTTTAATTGCTTGTGGGTGTAATGGCCTTCCTCCAGCAGTCGGCCAACCGAGACGCAAACATTGTCCAGGTCGGTCTTTGCCGGAAGCGCTGGTGTTGAAGCCAGGCTGGCCAGTGAAATCGCCGCCATCGCGGCGAATAAGCGAAAACGATAGTTCATGCCCTAAAGAGAAGTTTTCCATACTCGCAGATCGGCGTCCGGAACGCAAGAACTTGCCTTGAATTCATACCTCCTGCAGCGATTAAGGAGACAATCGGCGAAGCAGAACATTCAAAAAACGTTTTGTTCGCGGCCTCCAACCAATGAAATACGAGACATTTTGCGGCGGAGTTTTCGAAACCAACTGCTATTTGTTTCATGCTCCGAACGGGCCGATTCTATTTGACGCACCAGACGGAAGTTGCGCGTGGCTGGAAAACCGCGGAATCGATTTGAAACTGCTGCTCCTCACCCACGGACACATTGATCACGTCGGAGACGTTGCGAAAATTAAACGGAGATTTAACTGCCCGATTGGTTGCCACCCGGATACCGCACCCATGATTTCAGAGCCGGATTTTTTCGCAACTTCGGCTTCGGCTTTGAAATCGAACCGGTTACGCCAGATTTTTTATCCAGGAGATGGATGAACGCGATTTTCTGGGAGTTAAATTTCAGGTGCTCGAGGTCCCAGGTCATTGCCCTGGCAGCCTTTGCTTCTTTTCGCACCGCGAAAAGCTTTTGATTGGCGGCGATGTTCTGTTTGCCGGAGGCGTTGGTCGTTGGGACCTTCCCGGCGGTGATGGCCAACAATTGTTCCAAGGAATTAAGGCGAAGCTGTTTCCGCTGGGAGACGATGTTACCGTCCTGCCGGGACACGGGCTCCCCACGACTATCGGTGAGGAACGCAAGACCAACCCATTTGTGCGCTAGGTCTTCATCGACATGGCGAGGAAGTAAAAGATCACCACGTCCTGCAGCATGTGGATGCCGAAAGCCCAGCCTGCACCGCGCGTTTCCACCATACTTTTCGCCCAAACCCAACCCGCGATGGTCGCCATAAGGATGCCAATTGGCCCCGAAGGCTGGCCAAAGTAATGCGCCAACCCAAAGAAAATCGCGGTCAACCAAAGTGCTTCGCGAACTGGTAGCACATTGCGAAGGTGCGCCAGAGGAACGCACCGGAATTGGAATTCTTCATTGGCGGCGTTTAAGGCCGCGGTCGCCAAGGCCCAGGGAAGAAGTTGCCGGAAGCGGGATAGCTCCCCTAAATTCGGCCGGAGACTGTCAAACAAAAATGCGGTCAGGCCCAGGCCAAAAATGACGAGCAATTGCGGGCCGAACCGGCTCCATGGTATCGGCTTGCGGAACCACAGGATGGGCTCTGGCTGGGCCGGCGCATCAAGCTGGCCGATGCGCAGAAAAAGATCGTCCCTGCTGAATTTGCGACCGATGAAAGTGGTGAGGATCAGGAGCACGCCGGCAACATTCAACAAACGCGACAGGAAAATCTTTGGTCCCCAGCTTATCCCAGCGGCAAAGGTTTGGATTGGCCCCCATTCGCCGAGCATCGGCGCAATTACGGACCATCCCAGACGCAAGATTGCAAGGGTGAAAAGAAATCTGGTCAGCGGGCTCAGCCGCCTCGATCTGCTTACAATGGCGGCCGCCACCACAAGGACGAGCGCTTGCGCAACCGGCACTGAATAAGGCGGGCCGTGGCCGGTGGAATGACTGAAAATCATCGGAACGACGCTCGGCGGTGAGCATCGCCCCCCAAGCAACCCAACGCTGTAAAGGGTCCACACCATCCGATCTGGACAAAACGATCCCAGGCCGTCGGATTCGGAGTCTCGGATGGAAAAAGAGGCCTCTGCGCTAATTACTGCAGCCATTCTCTGGCAGACAAGCAAGCGCCGCACCCAACGACTCGAGTAAATCAATATCGGCGATCAGGTTACGCAGAGAGCGGAGCGCGGCGGGGACGTGCGCCAGGAAATGTCGGCTGCCTTTACCAGTCCGAGAAAGCCATAAGCCCCAAGCGCTTGCATCAAGCGTTGCATTGCGCATAGCCGAAGCGTTTCCCGCATTTGGGGAGTCGATGACAGAGCCGCGGCGCTCCATATAATAAGAGTAAAGTTCCTCCCGCTCATCCGCCGAGAACCGGACATAGGGATCAAACAACAGGGATGCCAGATCATACTCAGCCAGGCCTGGACGCATCCCTTGAAATCGATAAGATAAGCATGTCCGCTTCGGGCAATGATGTTTTGCGACTGAAAATCGCGGTGCACCAACACCCTCGGCAACTCTGCCAGTCGCTCCGCGATGTTTTCAAGAGCAGGTAGCGAGGCGAGCTCGCGCAGTCTCCCTTCATTCAACCCAAAGATTCGGCCGAGACAATTTTCAAAAAAATAATTCTGCTCCCACCGATAAAGCGTGGCGTTAAACTCCGGTGGCATTTCGCCATCCAGCTCGGCCCATTCGCTCTCAGGCAAATCGTGAAGCTTGGCGATTTCATCCACGGCTGACCGGTAAAGCGCGCTCCGGACCAACCAGGTGTCGTCGCGAAAACTGAAAAGATCGCTCTCCCCCAGGTCCTCGATCCAAATCAACCCTTCCTCCGCGTCATGAAAATAGATTTTTGGCGCGGCAATTCTGTGTTCCGCCAAAAATTCAGCGATGCGCACATAGTGCCGGTTTTCCGCGCCCTCGAGATTGTATTTTACCAAGATGAGTGATTGTTCCGGCACACAACGAACGCGGTAGAACCGCCGATCAGGAACCGCCCCTTTTCGATCAGGGCGATTTCGATTTGCCCTCGCTGAAGGCGGGCAAACGCCGGCGCGTTTGGCGAAGAAGCAAATCGGTTTTCACTTCAAACAATGGCGTCATGTAAGGTTCCGGCCGCGGTCCGATGAGTGCGGACAATACAGTTTTCCAGCACACTTCGAGAAGCAATTTGTGCACCGGGCCAGAGGATCGTGTCCACTAATTTGGCTTCGCTATCGACGCAACAGTTCTCTCCACGACAGAGCAGCCGAGCACCTCGTGCGCTTGGGTCCACGCGTGGCATTTCTCGCCACTGCCACAGGCCATTCTGGCATCCGAACGTAGTGCGGTTTCCATTTTTCTGCGGCGAGTGTGCGATGAAGGTCCAGATATTGGGGGACCGATCCAACGTTAAACCACTTCCTGTCGTTCAGAAATGACTCCGCCAATCCTGCCGTCTTCCTTGATCCATTCGGTCACTACGGGGATGAAAGAGATTTTCTGTGCCGGCGGAATTCGTCGAAAAACCGTGGGGCTCCATACGGCGATGTTAGCGAAATCGTAGCGGCCAGCGATGCCGAGTCGGTTGGCAATATCTATGACTTTGCCATCGGCAAAAGCAATATCGGCGCCGAGACCTGTTTCTCTTAAGGCGAGCGTGACGTCATTTCCCCGCCGAAAATGTTCGTCGATCAACGGCCCAAGGTCGACGTCGGTGAGAATGTCCCCGCTGTAAGTTAGGAAGCGGTTCGGGAAGCAAAAGAGGTTCGGCATTTTGATTCCGCCGCCGGTTTCAAGCAAGTCCGGCTCGTGCACGAGCGTGACCGGGTGCTCGGCGTAAGCGTTACGCCGCAAAAAAGCGGCAAATAATTCAGGAAGCCTGTGGGTATTGATGACGAACGAGTCCACGCCCGCGTCAATCAGGTGATCGAGCGCAAAGGTGATGAGTGGTTTTTGAAAAATTGGCACGAGCGGTTTCGGCAACGCGTCCGTAAGCGGACGCAAACGGGTTCCCATTCCCGCAGCTAGGACAAAGGCGCGCGTTATCACCGGCTTGTGCTCAGGCAGGGCTCGCTACAAATTGCGCTATGGCCGAAGAAACGATCTGGCACGGAACATCTTCACAAGTCAAAAATGCCAGCGTCTTTATTTTCTGCGGGGTGTGCCTCTTGGTCCTTCTTATTCTGTCTGCCTTCTCTGGAGCAACGAATCCTCGAGAGACTTCAGCCTGCATACATTCTTTCTCCAGCCATCGTGCCAATCTTCATCGCGCTCGCTCGTTTCCTCCAGACGAAAAACAAAGTTTACGAGCTGACCACTGAGCGACTGAAGATTACTGAAGGAATTTTCAACAAGGTGACGGACACGCTCGAGCTCTACCGGGTTAAGGACTTGGAAACACGGCAACCATTTTGGTCGCGGATGTGCGGTTTGGAAAATGTGCAGGTCAACACGTCTGACGTCTCGACGCCTTTCGTCTTGCTCGATGCGGTGCCGATTAAGCTGCGCTTGGGCGATAAGATCCGCAACGCCGTAGAGAATGTGCGCATGCAAAACGCGTGCGTGAAATCGATATCGAGTGATACACCGCCTGTCGCTCCTGATCTTGGCCGCTGCTCTACCGGTCTCGGCGGTGGAGATTCCGACGTTCAGTCCCGCTGAGTTCAACGTGCGCGATTTTGGGCGCACGCGGTAACGGATTGAATAATGATACCGCGCCCATCAATGCCGCCATCGAAAAGTGCAGCAGCAGTGGCGGTGGCACGGTGCGGTTTCGGTTGGAGTTTACTCCGCGGCCTCGATTCACCTGCGCAGTAATGTGCGGCTCTTGCCGATGCTGAGGCCGTGATTGCGGGTGCCGCCGACGGCTATGATCAGCCGGAGCTAAATCCCTTCGACCGATTTCAGGACTCGGTCACAGCCATTTTCACAACGCACTGTTACGGGGCGAAAACATCGAGAACTTTGCCATCATCGGCGGGCGCATCGACGGCAGCCATCTTGTGGAGGACGATGCAGCACCGGGAAAGGGCGACAAAATTATTGCCTTAAAAAGTAGCCGTCGCTTGTTGTTTCAGAACATCGTTCATCGGATCGGCGCGCATTTTGTCTACCTCCTCAATGATTGCGACCAGGTGACGATCGATCATGTGTCAATTCAACAATCGCGTGACGGTATTAATGTCGTTAGCTGTCGCGATGTTGCGGTGCGCGACTGCAACATCACCGGGTGCGGCGACGACGCTATCGCATTAAAGAGCGACTACGCGCTTGGTCGAAAAATCGGGTCGGCCAACATCACGGTCACTGATTGCCATCTCGAAACCGCTGCCAACGCCATGCAAATCGGTTCGGAGACAGTGGGTGATGTTCGAGATGTCAGCTTTTCGCGCATCGGTATCGCCCGCGCGGAAGGCTGCTATTGGGCTAACGTCAGCTGACGGTGCCATCATCGAGAACATTCGTTATTCGAAATTACCATCAGGAAGGCAGGGTGCCCGATCTTTATGCACGTGACCAGTCGTTTGCGCAGTGGCGAGGCAACCAGGCACATTGGCGCGATCCGCCACGTCACCATCTCCGATCTGACCTCGACCGACCCCAAACCGCCCGCGATGTACCCGTTTCGCCCGCAATCATTGTGGGAAAGGCAGAATCACCCATCGACAATGTTACCTTGCAGAACGTGTCAGTTGTCTCGGCTGGCCGTGGGACTGAAGCCGGCCAAATGGACCCCGCCCGAGTCACGAGGGCATCCTCACAAAGCTTTCGCCTACGCCCCTCGCCGCGGCGTTGTTTGTTAGTGATGCACGCGGCCTGCGATTACAAATGTGCAGTTTTCCTACGAGCGCGCTGATGCGCGGCCGTCGCTCGTCGCGATCAATGTAGACGGCCTTGAAGTGGAACGATTGCGCGCCCAGAAAACCGGACGGAGACCCATGCACCTGCAACGCGTGTAACAAACTCTGCTTCGCGATTCAGCGCCACTTCCGCGATCAGAGCGTCGACCAGTTAAACGAGTTAGCCTTTTAAATAAAGCCGGCGCGTCCCGAAATCGATGATCCCGTGATGACGCTGCAAGAGTTCGCTGCCGAGTAATCCAGCGACGGGACGTTTACCCCCCAGCAACCCGCCGTGAATGAGTCCTCCCAGATCGATAACGCCAACATTGTGACCGACGATGTCAACCGAACCCACGGACAAGCGCCGAATGCGCGCAATTTGCACATCGCGCATTTTTAGAGTTCACCCGCCGCAGACCTAAACGGGGTATCGCGCAATGGAATTTTCATGCGCTTAACAAATGAGCGATGCAACAGAGTGGCGAAAGCACCGGTATCAACCATCAGAAGCGCGGGTGCGCCGTTAATCGCACCGTCCACATACAAATTGTAGCCCTCGCTCACATGGATCGGCACGCTTCTCAGCCCGCGATAATCCACACCCGGCGTAATTGTCTCTGATTGCGGTTCCAAATTCAAAATCAGGAGCCGGCGCTGGCAATCGAGCACCGCGCGAGTGGGAAAAAGAATATCGGCGCCGAGAATACCATCGATTTCCTGCTTCGCCCGGGAGACGGGCAGTGCGGCTCTCCGGACCGAGATCGATCGCGACCATTGGGTTCGTCAACAAGATTAAGCGCACCGATCCGGAGCGACTTCGCGATCCCGACCGTATTCAACGCACCGTTGATCATCAATTTCGGCGGTAACTTCGGGGTGCTGGAAGTGAATCGAGGCCGTAGTGCCGCTGACGACTGACCGCGATGGCGCTAACGGGGCTCCTGCATCCACTCGAGCAAAGCGAGTTTTCCATTAATGAAAGCGCGAACGATAAGGTGGTTCTGCGGGAAAGTTCGAGGCGGAAGAGCTTCGAACTGCGGATTGATTGCGCTGCCAGATTGTGCGTTCGGCAGCCGATCGACGCGAAGCGGACTGGCCTTGAGCCGGCGACGCCGCCCAGCCGAACAGGGTAGCGAGGAAGCGGAGGAAAATCGACCTGCGCAAGGAATGCAGAGACAGAATAATCGTCGCGGTCGAAGGATACCATGAGCTGTTTGAAAGCGAGAATCGAATCTCTGCGGGATTGCGCGACGGGCACGCGAGCAGCCTGCAAGATACAGGCCTTTGATGGACGGCTTTACGACAGCGACAACACGCGCCGCGACCAGAGCAGAAGTTCGTTCGGGGGTGCGAGCTTGCTCGACTCGACCATGCTCGTTGCCGGGCTCGATGATCGGCTCGGGCATTTTCATCGTCTCCTCAATCATCGCGCGGCAGGTCGGCGCGCCCGGTTGGTTGCTCGTGGTCTGGCTCGTGACCGGTCTGCTGACGCTGATGGCGGCGCTTTCCTACGGCGAGCTGGCGGCGATGATGCCGAAAGCCGGCGGGCAATATGTTTATTTGCGCGAAGCATTCTCGCCGCTCTGGGGTTTCCTCTACGGCTGGACGCTTGTTCCTCGTGATTCAGACGGGACACGATCGCGGCGGTCGCGGTCGGCTTCGCGCGCTACATCGGAGTGCTCATTCCATGGGTTTCGGAATCGAAACTATCTCATCGCAGCCGATTCGTTTCGGCGGCTACGCGATTTCGCTCTCGACCGCGCAGCTGGTCGGCCTGCTGCTGATCGCGCTGCTCACCTTCATGAACACGCGCGGGCTAAAGCTCGGCAAGCTCGTGCAGAACGTCTTCACGACAGCAAAGACCGGCGCGCTCATCGCGCTGATCCTGCTGGGCATCATCGTCGGCCTGAAATCCGGGCGCGGGCGCGGCGAACTTCAGCGACTTCTGGAGTCTGCGCGGCGGATTGCAGGAGGTCGGGCAAGGGTCTCGACCGCGGCGACTGGCATTCGGCCTTTTCGTCGGCATCTGCGTCGCGCAAACGAACTCGCTTTTCTCTGCCGACGCGTGGAACAACATCACCTTCACCGCCGGCGAAGTGAGTGAACCCGCGGCGTAACGTTCCGCTCTCGCTCGCGTTCGGAACGATTCTGGTGATCGGCTCTCTATCTGCTCGCGAACGTCGCTTATCTCGCGGCGCTGCCATTCGACGCGATTCAGAATGCGCCGAGTGACCGCGTCGCCTCGGAAACAGCCAACGTAATCTTTCCCGGGCGTCGGTGCCACGATCATGGCGGTCGCGATCATGATCTCGACCTTCGGTTGCAACAACGGACTGATTCTGGCCGGCGCGCGCGCCTATTACGCGATGGCACGCGACGGTCTCTTCTTCCGTCGCGTCGGCGAGTTGAACAAGAATCATGTGCCAGGCATGGGGCCTGATCATTCAAGGTATCTGGGCCGGCGCTGCTCGTTCTGCCGCGCACAGTCAAGACAGACGCCGCCGGCAGCGGTCACCGGTTACGGAAATCTTTACGGCAACCTGCTCGACTACGTCATCTCGGCCGCGCTCATCTTCTACATTCTGACGATTCTCGGCATCTTCGTGCTGCGCCGGAAACGACCCGACGCCGAGCGCCCATATAAAGCTTTCGGTTACCCGATCGTGCCTGCTGCTCTATATCATCGGCGCGACGCGTGATTCTCTGCCGTGCTCTTCATCTATCAAACTGCAACCACCTGGCCCGGCCTTATCATCGTGCTTAGCCGGCGTGCCGATTTATTTTCTCTGGCGGAAATCAAACGCCGGTCGACGTCAGGCGACGCGCGCCTAAGCGAAACCGAACTGGCAGAACTAATCAAAAGGAAAGCGAACGCATGGCAAATCTATTCGCGAGAAAGCCTCTCGATAAGCTGATGGCAGAGGCGCAGGAAGTCGGCGAACACAGCCTGAAACGCTCGCTCGGGCCGATGAACCTCGTCGCGCTCGGCATCGGCGGGATCATCGGCGCGGGTCTTGTTTGTGCGCACCGCGGCCGCGATTGCTGATCGCGCGGGTCCATCGGTCGTGCTCGCCTTCATTCGTCGCCGGCATCGGCTGCGCCTTTGCCGGTCTCTGTTACGCCGAATTCGCCTCGATGATTCCCGTCGCGGGCAGCGCCTACACCTATTCCTACGCCACCATGGGCGAGCTCGTCGCCTGGATCATCGGCTGGGATTTGATTCTCGAATACGCCGTGGGCGCGGCGACCGTCGCCATCGCCTGGAGCGAATACTGCGAATCGCGTGCTCGGCTGGTTCAGCTTGCGCATTCCATATCAATGGTCGCATTCGCCATTTGAGATGGATCACGCCACCGGTGTGCACGGCATGGTGAACATCCCGGCGGTGTTCATTCTTGCTTCTGCTCACGCTGTCTGCTTATTCGCGGAACCAAGGAGTCGGCCTTCGTCAATGGCATCATCGTTGTCCTGAAGGTGAGCATCGTCCTGCTCGTCATCGGCATCGGATGGGGATTCATGAATCCGGCTAATCACACGCCGTTGATTCCAGCGCCGACGACTTACGTCACGCCGCAAGGCATTCACCACGCCTACGGCGGAATCCTCGGCATCCTCGGCGCGGCCGGCGTCGTCTTCTTCGCCTACATCGGTTTCGATGCGGTCTCGACCGCGGCCCAGGAAGCGCGGAATCCCAAGCGCGACATGCCCATCGGCATTCTCGGATCGCTCGTCCTCTGCACCGTCCTCTACGTGCTGTTCTCTTACGTGCTGAGCGGCGTCGCCACCGTCGAGGATTTTCGCACGGCACGGCCGCGAAGCGTCGGTCGCTTTCGCCATCACCAACTACATGCCCGGCTACGAGTGGCTCTCGAAGTCGGTCACGGTTGCGATTCTGGCCGGCTTTTCCTCGGTCATTCTCGTGATGCTGCTCGGGCAATCGCGCGTCTTCTTTTCCATGAGCCGCGACGGCCTTGTTCCGCAGACTTTTTCCGACGTCCATCCGCGCTTCCGGACGCCTTACAAATCGAACATGCTCTTCTTTATTTTCACCGGAATTTTCGCCGCATTCGTTCCAGAAGATGTCGTCGGTGAAATGACCAGCATCGGCACGCTCTTCGCTTTCATGCTGGTTTGCGCCGGTGTCTGGATCATGCGGGTTCGCAGTCCTGAACTGGAACGGGGATTCCGTGTCCCGGCGGTGCCGGTCGTGTCGCACTTGGCATCATCGTCTGCGGCGCCATGATCTACGGCCTGGGCTGGACAAACTGGATGCGGCTGATCGTCTGGCTCGCAATCGGGCTAGTCTTCTACTTTAGCTACGGCAGGAGCCACAGCCGCATCAACGCGCCACCGCCGGAAATGCCAGAAGGGATAAGAGCTGACCCGGTAGCGCAGATTCTGAACAGGGAGATAACAAAGAAACAAAAAACGTCTCGACGGACGATCTGATTGAAGGTTTTGTTACCTTCGTTTCCCTTCTGTTGCGTTATCCCGTTGTCACCAGCTGCGCCACCGAAACCTTCGCTGGGACTTGCGCCGCCGAAAGTCTTTCGCCGCGCTCGCGGAGCCTTTCTGATTTCGCTAACGATTCGCGGGCAGCTGCGGTTTTCTGCAAATCTTCAGGCGAGAGATCGAGAGCGCGCAGATACTTCGGATTCGTCGCGCGAAAGCTCTGACCGGTTCGCTCGTTCCTGGAATTGCGCGAGCGTTTGGGCAAGATCGTCGCCATTCTTCCCGCGAAAAAGACTCAGCATCCGTTGAAAAGTGAGATGAAACGGCATCGGTTGCGACATCGACCGATCTCGTCCGACTGCTTCGAAGCGAACGGCATCATCACTTCGTTGCCGGTAACCACGCTGTTCCAAGTCTCCGGCGGCGCGTAATAGCCGAGCTCGACTGCATAGGTCTCGCCCGGCTCGAGCTCTTCGATGGCGCAGCTCGCCGCTCATCGGTTCGACCGCGACGGTTTTCTCATTTCCGTGTTGCCGCAGCCGCACGTGGGCACAGCGATCCGGCTGGTAAACCTTTGGCGAAGGCCGCCGGCCAATCCACACTCCAGCACACAAAAAGCGTCCGCGGATCGCGCGCGATCGCGACCAGCAGCGGCTTGCCATAGTGCGCTGGCAACCCCGTCAATTCGTCCATCTTGCGTCCTTCCGTCGAGGCAACGATGACGAAGTCACCGGGCCTTCCGAGATTTTGTAGCCGCTCGACGAGTCGGACGGATTCTTCGCCATACCGGCCGCTTATCAATCATTGATCCGCGCGCGAGGCAAGCCAAAGGGCGCGTTGCTTCATTCGCCCAGAACATCGCAATGTCGCGATGCAATGCGAACCTGCATCATTCTCAATCCAATCGCCGGCGGGGTGAAAAACATTGATGCTATTCAGGACCGTTTGCGCCGGGTTGACGGCTGAGCGCCTTTGCATCAGCCAACAGGCGGGTGACGCGGAGAAATTCGCCAGTGAATCTTCGGACTTCGATCTGATCGTGTCGGCGGGCGGCGATGGGACCTTGAACGAAGTAGTGAACGGGATCGCTCAGGCAGGTTGCAAGGCCGCTCTTGGCGTCTTGCCGCTCGGGACCGGCAACGATTTTGCGCGCGACACTCGAGGTGCCGACTGATCTCGAGACCTGCGATCGGATCAGATCATGGCCGGCAAAACCCGCGCCATTGATCTGGTTCGCGTGACCAGCGATCGCATCCGCTATTTCGTGAACGTTTCTTCAGGCGGATTCAGCGGCGTGGTAGACGAAAAACTTACGCCGGAAATGAAGCGGACATGGGGGCCACTGGCCTATTTGCGCAGCGCTGCGGCCGCGTTTTCCGAGCTACGCGGTTACACCGACGAAGGTGGCGCTTCGATGACGCGCAGGCTTTCGAGCTCGATCTCTATAATGTGATCGTGGCGCAACGGGCGTTACGTTGCTGGGTGGGATCCCGGTCGCGCCGGAAGCCGACGTCGCGGATGGATTGCTCGATATCGTGCTCATTCCCAGAGCGGGGGCCGGGCGAGCTCGCAATTTTGGCGGCCCAGATCCTCCTCGGTAAACACTTGTCCTCGGACGGGATTATCTTTCGGCGGGCCAAAGATTGCGATTAGTTCAAGACCCGGAATGTGGTTTAACGTCGATGGTGAATTGATCGGGAATGAACCGGCAATTTTCGAGTTGCTGCCGCAGGCATTGCGAGTGCGTAGTCGGACAGCGTGAACAAGAAAGATTATCACCTTGGATAAATTGAGCGGAAAATCGGAACGGTTGCGATCTGCGGGCAAGCGAGTGATCGCGACGAATGGTTGCTTCGATATTTTGCACGTCGGCCATGTGCGTTACCTGGCGGCGGCGCGAAAAGCTCGGCGATGTGCTGGTGGTGGGACTGAACGGCGACAATTCGGTCTGTCAGCTCAAAGGCGAAGGCAGGCCCGTCAATCGCGAACAGGATCGGGCGGAGGTGTTGGCCGCGCTCGAGTCGGTCGATTACGTGACGATTTTTCCGGAATTGCGGGCCACGAATTTCCTGCGGGCGGCCCAGCCGGCGGTCTATGCCAAGGGCGGCGATTACACGCCCGATACGCTGGACCCCAAAGAACGGCGCAGTCTTGGACAAATTCGGAACCAGGATTGAGATCATTCCGTTCGAGAAAGGTTACTCAACCTCGCAGTTGCTAACGAGAATTGGGGAAGGGTGATGATTAAGATCGGTATTCTCGGCTCGGGCAAAGGGTCGAACTGTCGCGCCATCCTCGAAGCATTCGCGATGGTAGGTTAAGAGCCAAGAGCGACCGTCGTAATTTCCGATGTGCTCGATGCGCCGATCCTGGAGATCGCGCGTGAGTTCGGGTGCCGAACGCCTACCTGCCGCCGGGGCATTTTCGGACCAGGCTTGAGCCGAAGCGTGGAAGCGCAACTGGTCGCGATGTTGCAGAAATGCGGAAGTGCGAGATTGTCGTTCTGGCCGGTTTCATGCGCGTGCTTGAAGGAACAAATGCTGGCCGCTTTCCGCGCCGGATCGTCAACATTCATCCATCGCTCCTGCCGAAGTTTCCGGGCCTGGAAGCATGGAAACAGGCGCTTGCAGCTAACGAGAAGTGGACAGGCGTAACCGTTCATTACGTGGATGAGCAGATCGATCACGGCGACGTCATTGCTGCAGCGCAAAGTCCCGATGATGACGCGATGATACGCCGGAATCATTGCACGCGCGCATCCAGGAAGTAGAACACGTTCTCTACCCCGAAGCTCTCGAGCAGGTATTTGCGCAACTGCGCGCTGCCTAAAGCCGTTCGGCCTTGGGATCGCGTCCGAGCAATTCCTGCATCGCCAAGAGGAGCGGCTTGTCCTGATAAAGAACGGCGTAGACTTGATCGATGATCGGCGTTTCCACGCCGATCCGGCGCGCATTCGAATGCGCTCTTTGCTGTAGGTATCCCTTCCGCCACCATTCTCATGTCGGCCTGGATTTGAGCCAGGGTCTCGGCGCTGGCCCAGCCGTTCTCCTACCACTCCGATTGCGACTGTGCTTACTGAAGCAGGTCGCGATCAAGATCTCCCACGCCGCTTAGTCCGTAGAAAGTGCGCGCGTTTCCACCCATCCGTGTTCCGAGACGCAACAATTCGGCCAGTCGCCCGGGTAATGAGCGCAGCTTTTGAATTGTCGCCCAGGCCCAGGCCGTCACTCACGCCCGGCCGCAATCGCGAAAACATTCTTGAGCGCGCCGCCCAGCTCAATGCTGACAACATCATCACTGGTATAGATCCGGAAATGTTCGCTCCCGAGAAAGCGTTGCAGTTCAACTGCATATTTCTCGTTAGCTGCAACCAATCACCGTTGCCGTCGGTAGAGCCGCGAACAACCTCGACCGCCAGATTTGGTCCAGACAAAACCGCTATCTGGATTTGAAGGGAAAAGTGTCCGACAAGAATTTCGCTCATCCGCATTCCGCTGCCGTGCTCGATTCCTTTGGTGCAACTCAAGCAGCACCGCATTGTCTTTGATCCCGCGTTGCGGACACGAGTGGCGATTTCGCGCAAGGCGGTGGATGGAGTGACGAAAACAATTAGCTCGGCTTCACTACAGTCACTCAGCTCGTGCGTGGCGCTAATGTTGTCTGGCAATCGGATACCCGGCAGATACTCGGTATTCTCTCGCGAACTTTGCACCCGGCTAATGCGCACGGCGTTGTTGCCCCAAAGAGAAATGGCGCCGCCCATCCTTCCCCCACAGTGCCGCCAGCGCCGTTCCCCAGCTTCCCGCGCCGATGATAACGGCTTTGTTTCATTTGTGATCGAAGCGCGGCTCGCGCCCCTGGAGCAGGCGCACGATGTTGCTGCGGTGCCCGAAGATTATCAGAGTCGCGATCAAACAGGCTAAATCCTAAGACGATCGGATCTCTCGCATTCCCAAAAGCCAGGCGCTGAGGGGCAATGCAACCGCCGCAACGATGGAAGCTAACGAGACGAAGCGGAAAAGGAAGAAGATCGCGATCCAAACAATAACCGTAGCGATGAACTGTTGCTACCGGCAATAGACCAAGGCAGGCGCCGGCGGCCGCGGCGACACCTTTTCCGCCACCGCGAAATCCAAGCCAGACAGGAAACGAGTGTACCGACCACGACGAACAAAGCAGCAAGGATCCCGATGAGATAGCTGGTGGACGGATCGAACGTGGGCGAAGCCAGAGCGCAATTCTAACAGCAAGGAAGCCCTTTAGGACATCGGCAACAAAAACAGCGTAACCATATTTTTCCCAGAACACGCAGCGTATTTGTTGCACCAATGTTACCGCTGCCGTGCTGCCGAACATCAATACCGGCGATCCATCCAGCTATGAAACCGAAGGGGATGGATCCAGAAGATAAGCAATCAGAGCCGCGGCGAAATAGATCACTCAGCACGATTTACCATTTAGCCAAATATCCAGGATAGATAAATCGGCAGCGGTTATTCCCGGAATGCGTCGTGCGGCCCCGAGGAAGTTGGGCGAAACTTCCGAGTTTTTGCCGACTTTCGCTGCGAAGACCGGGAACAACATTAAAGTCGAACCCACTGGGAATGGTGCGATCGGCACGCAACTGCTCATGGGTGCGGCGTTTTGTTTGTTGCGCGAGATAGCCGGCGTATTTCATTTCAATTAGCAGATGACGCCAAATTGAGTGCGGTGCCATGGGCAATTACTTCAGGCGGAATCGCGCTCAGGTAAATGCGCGGGTCCTTCAACGCCTGACGCAGAGGGCGGCCGATCAGCCTGAAGAGCGTCAATCGCATTGTAAAGGGAGGCGATGGCCTCTTGTTTTCGACGAAGGCCTTTTATCCGCTCCTCACCAACTAATCCGAGCTCCGCGCCTAACTTCGGTCAAACGCAAATCGGCGTTGTCTTCGCGCAAGAGCGAGGCGATTTTGCGCCCGACTGGTAAACATTCGATACGGCTCATCGGTTCCTCGTGTTGTTAGATCGTCGATCAGGACGCCGATGTAGCTGATTTCTTTCGAAAGCGTAAATGGATCGCGATCTTGTGCCTTCAATGCCGGCATTGATTCCTGCGATCAAGCCTTGGCCAGCGGCTTCTTCATAACCGGACGTGCCGTTTATCTGTCCAGCAAAATACAAGTTTTCCACCAGCTTGGTCTCGAGCGTCGGGTGGAGCTGAGTGGGCGGGAAATAATCATACTCGACCGCGTAGCCGGGCCGGATGATCTCGGCCCGCTCCAGTCGGGAATGGATCGCACTAACGACAGTTGGACATCGAATGGCAGACTGGTAGAATGCCGTTGACATAAAACTCGCTGGAATGCCGTCCTTCCGGCTCGAGGAAAATGGGATGCGACGATTTATGTGAAAACCGGACAATTTTGTCCTCAATTGAGGGGCAATACCGCGGCCCAGTGCCCTTAATCTCTATGTTGATATAATGGTGATCTGTGGAGATTTGCGCTAATTATGTCGTGGGTCTTCGTAGTGGTATCGGGTTAGCCAACATGGGAGCTGTTCCACGTGGAACATGCCTGTGTCGTCAAAATTTAACGTGAACGATTCGTGTTTGGCACGGGGGACCGTTTCCACGAATGAAAGGCGTGGCGGCGGCTCATCGCCCCGCTGGACCTCGAGCGACCCAAGTTGATCGAATTGCCGTTGAGGCGGCAGGGCGTTCCCGTTTTGAAACGGCCCGCTTCGAATCCCAAGGCGCGAGTGCTGTCACTCAGACTCGACGCCGTATCCGCCATTCGGCCTCCCGCTTTGGATTGTTCGCCCACATGCAGGAGCCCGCGCAGAAGGTCCCAGCCGTAATCACGACCGATTTCGCTAGAATTTCGACGCCTAAATCCGTTGTCACGCCGACGCGTTTATCGGTTACTGACGAGGAGCGTGGCCGCTGTTGCCTGTAACAGCTGAAGATTCCGCGTCTTTTCGAGGATGGCCTTTAGCCGAAACTGGTAGGCTTTCTTGTCGCACTGGACCCGCGTCGCCCACACCGCTTCGCCCTTACTCCGGTTGAGTACTCGGAATTGGATTCCGGTGGCGTCGGCATTAATTGCCATCGCGCCCCTAGCGCATCAATCTCTTTCACAATATGGCTCTTAGCCGAGCCACCGATCGCCGGGTTACACGACATCTGGCCGATCGTATCCAGATTTTGAGTCAACATCAGCGTGCGACAGCCCAGCCGCGCGCAGCCAGAGCGGCCTCGATCCCCGCGTGGCCACTGCCAACTAACCAGGACGTCGATCGGGTCAGGGTGAGTGTGAACATTTTCAAGAATCCCGCGACTTCGGGTCGGAAGAAGATGGGAAAGATTCTGCGATCTTCTGGCCTCCCGCATCGTCGCGCTAACGATAATCAGCTCCGGAGCAAATTCAGCCAGGAATTGTCGGCAGGCGCCGCAAGGCACGATCGGTTCACTTGTATCGGCAACCACAGCGATCGCGACGAATTCCCGCTCCCCTGCCGCGACTGCACTGGCGATCGCTATTCGCTCGGCGCAAATCGTCAGACCGCACGAGATATTTTCGATATTGGCTGCCGACAAAAACAGCGCCCGATTTGCATTGAACAGCCGCTCCTACAGCAAATCCAGAATATGGCGCATAGGCTTGCTTCACGCACTGCGGAGGCGGATCGAATTAAGTCATCAAATTGTATATCCATCTGGAAATCAAGAAGTTATGCTATCGACACTCCCGCAGGACGCGCAATGCAATGCGACCCATCAACACGAGGATCGCCAAGGAAATAAGTAGTCCGCCACCCCAGGCCCAATATTCGTACATCCGCGGATGGGTCTGTCCGCGGCGAGCGCAGCCCCAATTGTCCAAGCGTTCCAAGATACGCATAGAGAAGAGTCCCGGCGCCTGGCCGATTGCAATCCAGATCATACATGTTCGAAACCGAATCCTGGTCAGGCCATATAATAGTTCATCAAACTGGTGGGAAAAAGCGGATGCAATTGGCTGAGAAGAATGAGCTTCCACCCTTCGCGCTCCACCGCCGGTTCCAGCGCGTGAAGGCTCTTCGATCTTTCGAGACGACGTTGCAGCCAGCGCCTGCCTATCGTTCGGCCAATCAAAAATGAAATGGCCGCACCGGCCACGTTGCCAATCAGCGCAATCAGGAATCCCCACCATAAACCAAAAAATCCGCTGCCGATGCTTAGGATTCCGCCCGGCAGCAGCAATACATTACAGCAGGCGTAAAGGATCGGGTAACAAATCGCGCTCCAAACTCCCCAACCCATCACCCGCTGCTGAATCAGGGCCAGAATTTCCGGCACCGGAAAAATGTGCCACAACGCGACCACAATGGCGATCGCACCGAGACTGGCGAAAAGCTGAAACCAGACGACGCGTTTTGTTTTGTTCAAGAGCGCCAGACCATCTGCGCGTCACATCTCGCGCGCAAATCGGGCTAACTCGCAGGTAGAATCAAATGCAGGAACGGCGTAATCAAATAGATCCCGGAAATCCTGACCCGACGGCAGAGACGATCTCGCGCGCGATTTCCATCCCGATTACGCGGACAGTTTCCAGCGAGCGCACTGATCGGAGACCGTATGATGGTAAGCCTGTTAAGCGGTATCGCTCGACTAAACGGTCTGCGCCTGTGCGTTCCGGCGACGCGGAATGCCGAGGCTGTCAAAAATTATCCGCGTGGCGTCGGAGCGATTGAGGGTGTAGAAGTGAATGCCGGCTACGTTGTTATCCAAAAGATCGTGACATTGTTCCAAGGCGAAGTGAACGCCGACGCGCCTGACCATTTCAGGATCGTTCTCGCATCGCTGTAAAGCACGCGAGAAGCCTGGCCGGGAAGCGTGCGCCGCCCGCCAGCTCGGCGATGCGTTTGAATCCGCTCATGGAGGTAATCGGCATTATGCCGGCGATAATCGGGATGTGGATGTCGGCGAGCGCACAGCGTTCTGCGGAAATCGTAGAAATCGCGATTATCGAAAAATAGTTGTGTGACGATGTAGTCGGCGCCGGCGCCGACTTTCGCTTTAAGGTGATCCATTTCGACCAATCGATTCGGCGTCGCCGGATGTCCTTCGGGAAAACCGGCCACGCCGATCCCAAAACCGCGCCGATCCGGATGCGCGCCCGATTCGTTGAATCTGCGAATGAACTTCACCAAATCGATCGCGTGTTGAAACGAGTCGCGCGACTTGTCGTAGTCAATTCCACGCGGCCTATCGCCCCCGAGCGCGAGAATGTTTCCAATCGCCGACTTAGCGTATCGAAGTAGAATTGCTTCGATTTCTTCTTCGTTGTGGCAGACGCAGGTCAGGTGAGGGATCGGATCCAGTTTTGTTGTGTGTTGAATGCGCTCGACAAGATCGTGGGTCAAATCTCGCGTTGAGCCACCGGCACCGTAGGTAACGCTGACAAAGTGCGGCATGTACGATTCGAGATCGCGAATCGTATGGTAGAGAATCTCGGCCGCCTCCGGCGTTCTCGGAGGAAAGAACTCGAACGAAAACGTGGGAGAATCCCCTCAGCATAATGTCCGTGATGTGCATGATTCAAAGTCTATCTTCGTTCGTGCCGCGACTTTCGGTCAACTGACCAAGCATATTTTCGACCACGGTGGAGGGTCGCATCCAAACTCCAAAAGTCTTTGCCAGCATGCATTCAACACATTTTGACCTCAGGCAAAAGCGGAAGGCAAATTGTAGCTCTGCCCGGTTTCACGTCATACAGTTTGCGTTCGTTCTGGTGACGCTGATCCCGGGTGGGCCGACGCTCCCTCCGATCGAGCAACAGCGTTCTCATCGCGCCGTCGCCGCAGGCCACATGTTCCTGGAGCTCATCAAGAAGGTTCATGGTGTGAATGCCGGATTACGGTCACGTAGGGCGGCCGTCAACTTACTTGGCAGTGGCCGGCTCCTCGCGGCGCGCGACCTTCACTTCGATCTGATCGAGCGGTCGGACCCGGCCAGATCGCTTCCTAAAATGACAACAGCCGACAGTCGACTCTTGAGCGAAGTCTTCACATTGATGCTGTTAACCGTTTGCGCAAAAGGAAGCGAACAACTTCGAACAACTCAAAACAAAAGACGCTTCTGCTCTTGCGGTTGGCTGATTCCAGTCGTTCATGCCAAGCTTGTTCACACCGTTTAAATCTGAATTATGTGAGGAATCATGGACGCGAACGCCAGGTTATTGGCGACATGAAGGTGAAGATATTGTTTGAATGACAAATAAAAATAACAGAGAGCCTGTGAACAAAGCGTTGGATCACTAAATGAATCATGCCGCCAAAACGATTCTTTCCCCGGTGCAACAGTTGCAGTCAACCAGCCATGCCCGGTCGCAATTGTCGAGAAACCAGACAGCCTCTTCGAGCGTTTCGCCTGGATTTACATTTTTTGTCGCGAAAAAGTTTTTCGTGATGATACCGGCCGAATAATTCGTGCGTTTTGGCCGGCCGGAGAACCGCCAGCGAGTTCCAAGGTCCTGGAGCTTGGCTGTGGCCCGGGTTTTACGCCCGTGCCTTGGCGCAGCGTTTTCAAAGAATCTCGGTTCTTGGAGTCGACAGCTCGAAGGAGCTGGTGAAATACGCGCGGAGAGAGCGACGGAGAAGGCTTTGCATAACTGTGCTTTTGCGTGGGGTGATGTCCTCAATCTTCCACAACCGGATAATTCGTTCAGCCAATTGGTCGCCTCTCGTCTGTTCACGATTTTGTCGGAACGCGAGCGCGCCGTCGGAGAGATATTTCGGGTGCTGATTCAGGAGGCAAATGCTTCGTGGCCGAGCCGCGCTTCGCGTTTTCGGCATCGATTCCTTTGCTAACGATGCGGGCACTCGCCCGCGTCAATGGATACTCGAACGAATATCGAGAGCCAGAAAAGGCCACAGTCCTTCCGTATTCCCATTTTTGTGCGTTGTTCGCGAGCCAGCCGTGGGCGCGCATGAAAACCTGGCGGGTTGGTCCGTTACCAGTACGCGCTCTGCGAAAAGGGTTGACGCGAGCGTTCCAGCAACGCAGAGCACGCGCGAATGCATCGCGTTCTCGATTGGCAATGGGGCAACCAGATTCCGGCGGGCCGGTGCGCGCTTGCGATTATGACTAAAAGCGCCGCGGGCAGGGCGGTAAAGACAAGATTGCAACCACCGCTCACGCCCTCGGAAGCGGCGGAGCTAAACACTTGTTTCTTGCGCGATATCGCGGCTGTGATCTCGGCAGCGGGGAACGCTCCAAAGGGTTGGCGTTTTTACCCCCGCGCGCAGCGAAAAGGAGTACGAGGGTATATTGCCATCGCATTTCGATTTGATTCCGCAACGTGGCAATGGATTTGGCGAGCGGTTGACTAACGCGGCCGACGATTTGCTCCATGTCGGTTTCGAATCCTGTTGCCTGATTAATTCAGACAGTCCAACGGCGACAGCTGAGGCGTTTCGCGAGGCCGTGGCGCAGTTGCAAGATGCAGACGATCGAATCGTCCTCGGGCCATCCGATGATGGCGGTTATTATTTGATTGGGATGAGAAAACTGAATCGTCACCTTTTCGAAGAGATCGATTGGAGCACGGAGCGGGTTTTTGCCCAAACGGACGAACGCGCGCGTGAGGTCGGACTAAAGGTTCACGTTCTGCCGAAATTTTATGATGTGGACGATGGCGCAACGCTGCGGCGTTTGTGTGAGGAATTGTTGAGAGGAAATTCGCGGGCGATATCGCTCCCGTGACGACGAAATTTTTGGCAGAGCTGATTGCGCGCGAAGGATGGGAACGACTTTGCCCGCAATGAAAAGGCGACAACGCGCTCTTGTTACTGGCGGCGCCGGCCTCATCGGATCGCATGTCGCCGACTTGCTTGTGCGCGAAGGCTGGCGCGTGCGGATTCTCGATAACCTCGAACCGAACACGCATAGGCGAGGTAAGCCGGCCTGGATCAACCGCGACGCCGAGTTTGTGCATGGGGATTTGCGCGATCGCGCCACGATTGAAAACGCGCTTTCTGACATCGACATCGTCTTTCACCAGGCGGCTTACGGCGGTTACATGCCCGAGATGGCGAAATACGTGCAGGTGAATTCGCTTCGGCACCGCGCAAATGCTTGAAATCATTCGCGAAAAGAATCTTCCGATCAAAAGTTATCGTCGCGAGTTCGCAGGCAGTTTACAGCGAAGGCGCGGGTGAGTGCCCAAAGCACGGCCTCGTTTTTCCAAAGGTGCGGCCGGTGGAACAATTACAGCGCGGCGATTGGTCGGTGCGCTGCCCGATTTGCCATCAGCCAACCACGAGCGTGGCCACGCCCGAGGAGGCACCGGTTGGCGGGGAAACGGTTTATGGATTAACCAAAGTCGATCAGGAGAAATTGGTCACTGCTCTGGGGAAAACAAGTTGGGATTCCAGACCGTTGCGCTGCGTTACTCGTGCACTTACGGACCCCGACAATCGATCTTCAATCCTTACACCGGTGTGATCGCGATTTTCTGCACGCGTTTGCTCAACAATCTGTCGCCGGTTCTTTATGAAGACGGCGAGCAGACCCGCGATTTTTCTTTCGTTGAGGATATCGCGCGCGCGAATTTACTCGCCGCCACAACTGATGCTCTCGATGGCCGGCCAGTAAACGTCGGCAGCGAAAAGGGGTGACCGTCCGCGAAATTGCACAAAGCGATTTCCGACGCGCTCGGAATAAGAATCGCGCCGGAAATTAATGCGGAATTTCGTCCTGGGGAAATGCGCCACCTTATCAGCGGGACGGATACAATTCGGGCCGCGGGTTATGCCCCGCAGGTCGATCTAGCGGAGGGCATTGATCGCTATCTTGATTGGATTCGCTCGCAAAGCGACGTGCGCGATTACTTCAGCGAGGCTTCCGAAACGTTGCGCAACAAAGGCATTGTGCATCGCGTAGGAACGTAGCTCGAAAACCGGTTCGTGGCTCAACACGAGCGTAGCGCTTGTGCTACAAGTAAACGGATGAATGACGCGATCGGCAGTCCGGATTTTAACTCGCTGATTGTTGATCACGCGCGCAAAGATTTTCCGTTGCTCGATGCGAACATGAGTGTCGCCGAGGCGCTCGATCGCATCCGGCGCGAAGGCGTAGGAGAACGGGTGATCTACTTCTTCGCGATCGATTCCGAGAAACGTCTCGTTGGAGTTTTGCCGACACGGCGCTCTGCTGACAGCCGCGCTGGAAACGCGCTTGAAGAAATCATGGTTAGGCGCGTGGTCGCCATTCCAGCGACCGCAACTGTACTGGAGGCGTGCGAATTTTTCGTCCTCTACAAATTCTTCGCGTTTCCGGTCGTGGACGAGCGGCGCCGGGTGGTCGGCGTCGTCGATGTAAGTCTTTTCGCTGAAGAAATGCTCGAAGCAGGAGATCGCGAAGAACGCGCGCATCCTGTGCCGGCTTTCAGCAGCGACGATATTTTCGAGGCACTCGGTGTTCGTCTGGCCCAACTTCGCGGGGCGTCGCCCTGGCGCGCGTTTCGCTATCGCTTTCCATGGCTTCTGGCGACGGTCGGCGCCGGCACGGCCTGTGCCCTGTTGGCTGGCGTGTTTGAGGCAACGCTCGCCGGCAGTCTCGTCATCGCATTTTTTCTCACGATGGTGCTTGGCTTGAATGAAAGCGTCAGCACGCAATCGATGACGCTCACTATTCAAGCACTGCGCGTAAGTCCACTATCGCGCAGATGGTTCCTCGAAAACCTGCGCCGCGAAAGTGTAACCGCTCTGCTGCTTGGCGGTGCGTGCGGCGCCGTGGTCGGATTAATCGTATGGTTGTGGCGACACGATCTCAGCGGCGCCGCCGTTGTGGGGTGCAGCATCGTGATGTCGTTATTCACGGCCTGTTTGTTTGGATTCAGCGTGCCATCGCTTCTTCATCGGCTGAAACTGGATCCTAAAATCGCGGCCGGGCCCGTGACGCTCGCCGTGACAGATTTCGTCGCGCTAACCTTTTATTTCTCGCTCGCCTGGCTGGTGCTGGGATGAAATTTCACCGTGAAAGGTCTAGAGGAACGGGACGGATTAATCATGCCTGGCGAAGAAATTGTGAGCGAGCGCGGGTCTTATCTCGATGTCCAGCGAATGGTGTTTCACACCAACTTCAGACCGACTGATGACCGCGACTGTGACCGGTTTCATCGGCGAGGAATTGGCCGCCGGAGGGTCGGAATTTTACATTACTTTGCGCGCCAGGGCCAACCTTCCGGACGGCACGCGGATTGACGGAGAAGATTCTTCGCGAACAATCGGTCGCCTGATCGCATTAAGTTTTCGATCGGATTTCTGTTGTCATTCCGGCGCTCAACGAAGAAGAGCCGATCGCGGAGGTCGTGCGTGAAGTGATCGCAACAGGAACTCCGCGCGAAGTCATTGTTGCTGATAATGGCAGCACAGACCAAACGGCGGAACGCGCCAGAAACGCAGGAGCGCGAGTGGTTTCGGCGCCGCGCGGATACGGTCGCGCTTGTGCGGCGGGCGTGGCGGCAATTTCCCTGAATGCGATTTGATCGTTTTTCTCGATGGCGATGGCAGCGACGTTCCGCGCTTTATTCCGGCGTTGGTCGAGCCGATTATGAGCGGCACGCATGACTTCGTAATCGGTTCGCGCACACGCGGGAAACGCGAGCCGGGCAGTATGAACTCGCAGCAGGTTTTTGCGGGGCATCTCGCGGGATTTTTGATCCGCATACTTTACGGTGTTCGCTACACCGATATGTCGCCGTTCCGCGCTATCCGGCGCGATTCGTTTGCACAACTAGGAATGCGCGAAGAAACCTACGGTTGGAATCTGGAGATGCAGATGAAAGCGGCCCGAGCAGGACTGCGCATTCTCGAAGTGCCCGTTGATCATCGACGTCGCAAGGGTGGGGAATCGAAAGTTTCCGGAACACTGCGGGGCACGTTCGTCGCCAGCTTTCGGATCCTGGCGACATTTTTGAAAATCGCCTTCTTCGGAACATAGGCTTGTAGCCTGTGCGCCCAGCGGAGTTGCACTCCGCTGTTGGCAAGGGGATGTGTTTTCTGCTTGCTGTCCGCTTCAGCGGAGTAGAACTCCGCTGGGCACACGGTCTGGAAAGTCCGTGTTCCGATTCCGATCAACCGTGCGACGTCAGAAGTCTAAACAGGCGCTTGGCACAAGTTCCTCTACGACTCATAGTCGCGATAATGATGAGCCGATCCAAAGCGGCGCTTTGCCGGTCTCTACGCCGGCCTCGTCGCTGGAATCGCCATGACCCTGGCGATGCTTTTGCTCGCGTGGCTATTCCAGATCGCGACGCCGCTGGTGATTCTGGGCGACCGCCTCAGTGTGTTCATTTCGCCGAAGCCATTCTTTTGGATTATGGGCCGGGTTGGTGGCTACAACCATTTGAAACAGCTTGGCGTCGGCTCCTCCATCCTCGGACAAATTCTGGTCGGCGCGATTGGCGGAATGGTTTACGGACTCGTCCGCCGCAATCGAGGTGATGTTGGGTATCGCTGGACCTTTCTCATTTTCGTAGCGCTGCCGTTAGCAATCAGTGCGATCTTGTTGTGGCCGGTGCTCGGGACCCACTACGGGGAATGCCAATCGATGCGGCGCGTTTGATCACGCTGTTGGGACTGGCAGTTTCCTCTTCTTCTCTTCGAACGCGTCCTTGTGCTCGGTTTCGATTTTCTAACGAGTCATGGACAAGAGAAGACCGCGGCGCCGCCTCGAATTTACGCCGCACCTGGGCCGGCGCGCATTTTTGTTTGGCACGCTCGGCCTTCTCTTCGCGGGCGGAAGCGCCGCCATCGCGCGCAAGCTGTTTCGCATCGCGGCTTTCAGCTACGACGGCACGCAATATTTGGGCGCGGACGTTCAGGCGATCACCCCGAACGATCGGTTTTATTGCGTGACTAAGAACGTAGTCGATCCGCGGGTGGACGGAGGGCTCTGGCATCTCGAAGTGACCGGCCTGGTGCAGCATCCGCACACCTATCGGCTTCTGGACTTCAAGAACATGGAGATGGTCGATCAGGAAACGACCTTAATGTGCATCAGTAATGGGCTCGATGCCGGACTGATGAGCAACGCGGTTTGGCGCGGGATTCCGATGGGGGATTTGTTGGAAGCAGCCTCTCCGCTTCCCGGGGCGGAGAGAGTGCGGCTGCACGGCGTCGACAATTACACCGACACCGTTCCGTTCCAGAAAGCAATGACCCCGACCACGCTTATCGCCTTCAAGATGAATGGAACGGAGTTGCCGGATCGCCATGGGTTTCCCGCGCGTGCCATCGTGCCGGGTTATTTCGGTGAAAAACATGTGAAATGGCTCACTCGCATCGAAGTAACAAAGGCGGACGCGAAAGGTTTTACGAGACCCAAGGCTGGGGCCCAAATTTCATCGTCCCGACGCGATCTCGCATCGACATTCCTTATAACGAGTCGTGGATTAAGATAGCTGATGCGGCGAAGGGCGTTCCAGTCAAAGGCGTCGCTTTCGGGGGCGATCGCGGAATTTCCCGGGTGGAATTCAGTTCGGACGACGGCGAAAGTTGGGACGAGGCGAAGATCGATTATCCCGGCACGAAATTAACCTGGGCGCTGTGGAGTTTTAACTGGGAGCCGGACGATGATGTCGACGATTACACCTTGGTGGTGCGTGCGACCGATGGCGAAGGTAAAGTACAGGAGTTTGAAGAAGATCGCGCGTTTACCTCCGGGATCACCGGTTTTCACAAGGTAATCGTGCACATTGTTGCGTGAACAGTGTAGCCGGCATCGGTGATGCCGGCCCGCGGTCAGCGACCGCGGCTACATTCATCCGGGGTGACAGCGTGCAATTCTTAGCGCAACATTGGTCTGGCTAATGAGCGCCAAAGATCATGTTTTCACCCTCGGTATCGAGGAGGAATTTGCCATTGTCGATCCCGGGACGCGCGAATTGCGCTCCCACATTCACGAAATTCTCGAAGACGGCAAAGTTACGCTCAAGGAGCAGATCAAGCCGGAAATGCATCAGTCAGTGGTCGAACTGGGCACGGAAATTTGCCGCGACATCGACGATGCCAGGAACCACGTAACCGAGCTCCGCAGCCGTCTGGCCGCACTGGCCGCGCGCAGCCAACTCAAGATCGCGTCGGTCGGCACGCATCCTTTTTCACATTGGCGCGATCAACTCATCACTCAAGGCGAGCGCTATCAGGAAATTGTGCGCGACATGCAATTGCTTGCCCGGGCCAATCTCATCTTCGGGTTGCATGTGCACGTCGGAATTCCAGACCGCGAAACCGCCATCCACGTTATGAATCAGGCGCGCTATTTCCTGCCCCACATTTACGCGCTGTCGGTTAACTCGCCTTTCTGGGTGGGGCACGATACCGGGCTGAAAGGTTACCGGTTGAAAGTGTTCGAGCGTTTTCCCCGCACCGGCATTCCGGATTCGTTCGAATCGCTTTCTGAATACACCGATTACTGCAACCTGCTCGTGAAAACCGGTTGCATCGATAACGCCAAGAAAATTTGGTGGGACATCCGGCTCCATCCTTTTTCGACACACTGGAAGTGCGAGTATGCGACGCGCAATCGCGAGTGGACGATACCTCGCCATTGCAGCGCTTATCCAGGCGTTGATTTCAAAACTGCACAAGTTGCTCCGGCAAAATGTCACTTTCCGGATTTACCGGAGGCGTTTGCTCGATGAAAATCGCTGGCGCGCCTCGCGCTATGGGATCGATGGCAAGCTCATCGACTTCGGCAGGGAAAAGGAAACTGAAACGCGCAATCTGATTCACGAATTCATCGAGTTTGTAGCTGACGAAGTAGCCGAGCTGGGGAGCCGGCGCGAGATGAACCACATCGAACGGATTCTACATGAAGGTACAGGCGCGGACCGGCAGCTTGCGGTCTGGGAGCGCACCCACGATATCAAAGCGGTCGTCGATCACATCGTCGCCGAGACCTACCAAGGTTTAAGTGAAGTAGAACTCGCGGCGAAAGCGACCGTTGCGTCTTAATGTTCGTTTGAGCGACTCGGGACCAGTGTTGTCACCACGGAATCACTTTGCGATCCTGCAAAAATTTGCCGGTGAGATTTTGCGGTGCCTCGGCCGCGAGCCAGACAATTCCGTCCGCGCCTTGTTCGACCGAGCGAGTCGCATTGGCGCCCACCCATATCGGTGCGGACCCAACCCGGACAAACTGAATTCACGGCAAATTTCGGCAGTGCAGCGGCGAGCTGCGAAGTCACCCCATTCAACGCCGTTTTTGAAATGCAATAAACTGGCGACCAGCCATCGGCGCCGTCGTGCAGTTGTCCGCCACTGCTTGAAACATTGACGATCCGCGGTGCCGATGACTTCGCGAGCATGGGCTGAAAGGCTTGCGCGACCATTAGCGGCCCGAGGGTGTTGGTGCGCATGGTCGTTTCGAATTGGTCCGGCGTTGCTTTCAAGATCGCGTCATCGCCGTCAACGATGATTCCGGCGTTATTTACCAGGACGTCGAGATGGTCGACCATCTTTGCTAATTCTGCCGCGGCTTCGCGAATGCTGGCGGGATCTGACACATCAATCTTTAGAAACGTTGCCGCTGGTCCGATTTTCTGTGCCGCGGCACGACCGGCTTTCTCATTGCGCGCGCCGACGAACACGCGAAAGCCTTTCGCCGCCAGCTGTCGCGCAACCTCGAAACCGATTCCTTTGTTTGCGCCGGTGACGAGCGCGATTTTTTCTGACTTCGGCATAATGCAAACTCGCGCGTCACATTACGAATCGCAATGCCACACCGTCATCCCGAGTCGCGCAGACGACGAGGGACCTCATCAAATGCGGTTGAGTCACGCACATTAGCTTGTGTGATCAACCAAAGTTGGTGAGGTCCCTCGCTTGCGCTCGGGATGACGGTGTCGGGGACGCAATCAAGCGTCGCAGTGTTCTCAGATTCACCACATCTTCTTTCAGTTCTTTGCCCTTCGGCGTTTCCAGCACTTTCGGAATTTTGCCGAAACCGCGGCGCGTTCATGATGAAACGAAATGCGGCCAGCCCGATTTTGCCTTTGCCGATGTGCGCGTGTCGATCGACGCGTGAGCCACGTGCAGCTTTGGAATCGTTCAGATGAATTGCTACCAGTCGGTCCCGCGCCTGCGGGATAATTCGATCGAACTTGCGAAATGTCTTCTTGGCCGCGTTCTCAGAGCCGATGTCGTAACCGGCAGCAAAAATGTGAGCAGTATCGAGGCAAATGCAGATCCGTTCGGGCTCGCGCACATTGGCAATAATGTGGGCGATGTGCTCGAAGCGATGACCGAGGCATGAACCCTGGCCAGCCGTGGTTTCGAGCGCGATCTTCGTCTTCACTTTTGGAATCACCCGCCAAATCGCGTCGATCGATGCGGTGATTTTTCCAGGCCGGCTTCTTCACCTGCGCCGAGGTGTGCGCCGGGATGCATAACGAGAAATGGCAACCCGAGGTGATCGGCCCGAATCAATTCTTCGGCTAAAGCGCGCAACGAATTCGCGTGAAATTGCGGATTGGTGGCGGCGAGATTGATCAAATAATTCGCGTGCGCAAAAACCGACTTCAACTCGGCGCGCTGCTGGTGGTCCAGAAAAGCGCGAATTTCGTCAGTAGACAATGGCCGGGCGAACCACTGCATGTTGTTTTTGACGAAAATCTGCATTGCAGTGCAATTGATCGAACAAGCGCGCTCGATCGCCATGTGCACGCCGCCGCGCAATCGACATGTGAGCGCCGAGAAGGAGTTCTTTGTCATTTCGAGCGGAGCGAAGCTGAAGTCGAGAAATCTCTTACTATTCAGCGCTCTCCAGTGCGAATACTTCGGGAAAAGTCAGAGATGTCCTCGACTGCGCTTCGACATGACAAAAGCGGTGCCAACAGCGGAATACGCGAAATGGCACGGATAACAAGAAAATATCAGCGCTATCTGCGGTTCAATCATTCCTCGGCATTAAGCATTCAGAAAATTTTCGGGTGCCAATCCGGCTTCTTCAGACTGCCTTCGGCCTTATATTCGAAAAATTCTATAGAGCGGAGTGAGAACGGCTCCGGCTCCGCTGGCGTCAATGCGAACGTCAAAATCGATTTTGTCATCGAGAAAATGGGCGTTGCCCTCTCCCACCATGCCGAAGGTGCCGCCATCGACGTGAAAATCCGGAGGTGCGGATAACGCCATCTTTGATCGTGAACGACATATTCCCTTTTTCGCGCGACCCGATAACCGACCCCCGGCATGATCTTGTTGAGAATGTCCGAAGCGGGCCAAAGAGCGGGATGGCAAAGACATCACCATTGCGCACTTCCACCTCGCCTTTGCCATTCATCGTCCGCGCGTCACTCCCGATTCCCGTCCATTCGTAGCGGCCATTCATCAATCCCACCGCCGTTTTTGTATTTGAAATAGAGATCGGTCAGTTTTGGAAAATCGACGTGATCGACCGTCATCGCCGCCCGATAACGCTGGTCGTTTTTCTGCGAGAGAAAGGTCCGCGCTGCCCCGCACTGTGCCGGAAAAAATCGCGCCAGTTTAATTCGGAGATTTGCAGCCGATCATCGGTCAGGAGCAACTTCGCGTTGATGCGGTCGAACGGCAGAGTCTTGCCGAGAAAAATATAATCCATCCCGCCCGCTGAATCGACATTGATTTCAGAGGCGCGTGTTTTTACCGCCGCGAAATTGATAGACACCGCTGGTGGTAATCGTAGGGATTTTTGAAATTTGTAGGGGTAACGACCTTCAGCAATTTCGGATCGATCCAGTAAATGGCTTCCGTTGGTCGCAGGCCCGAAACGACGTTCGACAGGCGCGTCTCGTGATGCGCGAAATCGTAGACGAATGTGCCGGTGGCAACGCCCTCGTCTCCGGGCCACTCGAAAATCCTCGTAGGTGACCGCGCCATCCCCGAAATGAACGCTGGCGGAGGCGCTATTAAAACCAATGGTGCGAAAACGCCCGCGCTGCAGTTGTAAGGTGCCATCGCCTTTCAAGTCGCGGCTGCGGCGCTCGGCCCGCGAATGCTCAGCTGAAGATTAGAGCGCATGCGGCCAATCCCAATCGTTCACGAATTCACGCGTGTCGGCCGGTGCCAGAGAACGAAGCGCGTTGGCGTCAATCATACTGGCGAGATCGATCCGAAAATCATTCGGCGCATCGAGCAACCGCCCGACTAACTCTCCGCTTTGATGCCGCACGTGAATGTCGCGCACCATTGTGCGTTCGCCGTCCCAGGAAAATTCGGCATTCGCGCTTAGAAACGGAATTCCTTGTGCGCGAACCGATCCAGCGCGGCGTGGCCGATGGCCTGCCAACGCGGCTGGCCTTCGCCCAACTTTGCCGATCCCGAAATCTCGAAGCGCGGCGGCGCTGAGAAAAGTGATGTCGGAAACGAGGCGGGAGAGCCCGACGCTTTCAAGCAGCGTGCGCAGATTCAGACTGCTGCGCGCCTGAAACTGAAGCTCGCCCGCCGGTTGTCGCCAAATTGCGCTGGCAGTGAATCCGCCCAAGTCATCCTGCAATTCGCATTGCTTGATGCTGAGTGTTTGATCGGCGAACTCACCGGTCATGGTCAGGTTTCGTGCCTGATAATTGCCCCGCTGCCATGGCCCGGTCTGCAACGTTCCCTCCACTCGCGCATTCTCAAGCTGCGCGACATCGCCGCTGAATTTGATCTGCAAATGCGGACGCTCGGAGAATTTGAACTGGCTCAACTCGCTCACCGATCGCTGCAAGATGGCAAGTCGCGTCTGCCATTCTTCTGCGTTACGTCTTTCGACGGTCTGGTAATCGTTCCGCTTGATCAGTTGTCCGGTCGCCGAAATGCGAATGCCGCAGAAGATTCCATCCGCCTGGCTGACATAAATTTGTTCCGGAGGAAAATAAATGTGGGCGTGCAAATTTTTGATTTGAGCGTGTGGCGATTTCGGGTCCGCTCCTTCGGGCAAAGGCAATGTGACCTGGGCATTACGAATATCGATTGCATTCAAGAAGGCCTGGCGTTGCAGTAACGCCGCGTAATTCACGTCCAGCGAAATGCGACTGATCTCCGCGATAGTGTTCTCGCGATTTTTGTAATCGTAAATGCGAACATCCTGCGCGACCAGGCCGCGAAGGGGATCGAGGGTCAGCCGCCGAACAGAGGCTTCCACGCCGTGCTTGTGCAATTCCTCAACCACGAGTCCGCGCCATTTCCGGCCGAATCCTTCCTGGCCAGATACCAGCCGCCGCCGGCCATCGCTCCCGAAGATCAGAACAACCAGAAACCGCGCCGTAGTAGCGAGAAGGCATCGCGCGAACGATGCGCGGTCGATGCGTCGCAGAAGCGAACGATTTTTGCGGCGGTTCCAGAATAGCTGGCATGACGCGTGGAAGCGTTGAATGGTTTGGAGTCGCAGGGACCGTCGATGTAACGCTTTAATTCTTCAACGCTTCAACGTGATTTCCGTTTCCGATTTACCGGCAATCAATGCCACGCTCAATTTTGTCAATACCATTTTCATTTCTGCCGGCTGGTATTTTATCCGGCGAAATTTTTGGCAACGCCACGTCGTTTGCATGGTTACAGCGGTCGTTTCCTCCGCCCTTTTTCTCGTTGGCTATATCACCTATCACATTCACGTCGGGGAAAAATCTTCCGGCTTTCGCGGTTGGCTGGCAGCAATTTATCTTTCCAATGCTGGCGACGCCACGTTTTGCTCGCCTTCGTCACCCTTCCGCTGGTCGTTCTCACCCTGATTCCGGTTTTTCAGCGCCGCTGGGACAAGCATCGCCGGATCGCCAAATGGACGATGCCGATTTGGCTTTACGTTTCCGTCACCGGCGTGCTCGTTTATTTGATGCTTTATCAATGGTTTCCGCCACCGAGTCTTGCACAGCCGCGCTGAATGTTGTTTGCTCAGGACGCGGCCAGGCCGCTTATAAAACCATGGTCACGATCGCAACCTTCAACGAGCAATCGAAAGCCAAACATCTGCGTGACCGGTTGGGACAAGCTGGGATCGGGGCCGACATCATCGGCGATAGTCATCTCCAACGAGTCGCTTTCATGGCCAAGCCCCGGGCAAACGTGAAAGTGAAAGTGAACGAAGATGATTTCGGGAAAGCACACCAATTGATGCGGGAATGGGAAGTCTCCGATCCTGACGTCGGCGCCGCGCTGCGCTGCCCACAATGCGAATCTTCCAATATCGAATATCCGCAAATGACCCGGAAATTTCTGACCCCGGCGATCGCGAGCATTCTCTTTGCTGTGAAGATTTTTCCGAAAGGATTTTATTGTCACAATTGCCACTTTACTTGGACGAACGAGCCCGAAGGACAGATTTCGCGCCTCTGGCACATGATTTTCCCGGGGGACCCAACCTGTACCGAGAAGAGTGACTTCGGCAGGGACGCGACCTGCGTTGCATCGCGATGATGTGATGAGGCTGGCAATGGCGTTGGCATGAAGTGGCTCTTTGCGTTGTTATTGGCGCCGGCAATTTTTGGCGGCGCCGCCTACTTCGCCTACAACGTGCTCTTTAAACGAGGAGATCGCCGTCCAAAAGAACAGCGCGGCGAAATCCCTGCGACACCGGTGCCCGACCTGAGCCTGCCGGAATTTCAGGAGGCGGCGAAATTACGGCAGGAAGGTAAACCTGGTGGAGGCACGCAATGCTCTCTTTGCGTTTATTCAGAAAATATCCCAACGGCCAGCACTTCGAGGAAGCGAAAGACCTGCTCGGTGCCGTCAACATCGATATACTTTTCTCGCCTCGTACCTTCTCCCGAAAAACAAAGAATACATCGTGAAAAAAGGGGACGTCATTGCCCGGGTCGCGCAGAAAATGAAATCGACGCCGGAGCTGATCATGCGCACCAACAACATGAACGGCACCATGTTGCACATCGGCGAAAGGTTACTGATTTCGAATCCTGATTTCTCCCTCTTTATTCAAACGAAACAAAAACTTATTGTCCTCATCAACCACGGACAGTTTTTTCGAGCAATATCATGTCCAGGGAAATGAAACTGCCGCCGAAACAGCCGCCGCGGATCAATACCAAAGTGGCTGAGATTTTGGCTTGGAAGAATGGCAAACGCGTCGGTTTCGGCACCCGTGAATATCAGACGAGTATGCGCTGGATTCGTCTCGGCCAACGCCGGCTACACCATCTACGCCATCCCGGACGCGTCCCACCCGGGTTCCGATCAGCCACCCCCGCCACTTGGGCTCGGCATTTCCGCCAGCGAGGCCGAAGAATTGAGCAGCCTTGTCAATGGCAAGACCCCTCGTCACCATTACGGAGTGATATGAAGGAGCCGCAACCGCTCGACTTCGAGAAACCGATCGCGGAGCTGCAACGCCGGTTGCAGGAAATCCGCGATCATTCCGACGAACACGCGCTCGATTTCGATGCTGAAGTCGAGGCAATGGAGGCGAAGATCGAAACCACACGCCGCGAAATTTACGGTAACCTCAGCGCTTGGCAGCGGTGCAGATCGCGCGGCACACTGCAGCGGCCCTTCGCCCTCGATTACGTCGAGCGCTGTTTTACGAATTGGAACGAGCTGCGTGCGGCGACCGTTTATTTGGCGACGACAAGCGCCATGCCGTGCGGGATCGCGATGCTCGGGAGCAACGCTGCATCGTGATCACGAATCAAAAGGGCCGCAACACCAAGGAAAATGTGATGCGCAATTTCGGCTGCGCGCACCCGGAAGGTTATCGCAAGGCGCTGCGCTTGATGCAGCTCGGCGAGAAATTTAATCTGCCGGTGATTTCGCTGATCGATACGCCCGGCGCTTATCCCGGCATCGGTTGCCGAAGAACGCCACATCGCCGAAGCGATCGCAGTCAATCTCCGCGAAATGATGAATCTGCGCGTGCCGTTCATCGCGGCTGTCATCGGCGAAGGCGGCTCGGGCGGTGCCTCGGCATCGGCGTGGCGGATCACGTCATGATCTTGGAGAACGCCTACTATTCTGTCATCAGTCCCGAGGCCTGCTCCGCTATTTTGTGGAAAGATCGACGCCACGCCGCTCGAAGCGGCCGAAGCGCTCAAGCTGACCGCGCAGGATTTGATGAAACTCAACGTCGTCGATGAAATCGTTGCCGGAGCCGGATGGCGGCGCGCATCCCGCGACCATGAGAAAGCCGCGCAAATCCTAAGCGAAGCGTTGCGATCGAATCTTAAGCGCCTGCTCAAAACGCCGAATCAATCAGCTGCTGGCAAAAACGTTACGAGAAATTCCGTCGCCTCGGCAACTTTGCTGAACCGCCAAAGAGCAATGGCGCCACACGGCTGATCGGGGCCGGCCCGCGTCAGGCAGGATCATGAATACGGTAAAATTGGTTCTACCATAATGTCTGCTCTGCTTCTGGGTTTGGGTCGCCCATGCGCCAGTGCGTTTACCCCGCCGCTCCATTTCGAAAAGGACACGGTCGGATTCGCGAACATGACCGTGTTTGAATACCAAACGGTATCGCCCGCGTCCGCCGCGGCGAATCGGCAAAACAGAAACGCTATACCCGACGCTGCTTCGTTCTTTGCCGAACGACCATGCAATTCAAGAAGTTTGCGCGTTTCGATCCGCATGCCCTGCCATTGAGCGATGAGGATCTGGCGAAACGAACTCGGCAGGTCACTCGTCGTGCGGCCTGGCACGACACCCTCCGCGTAGAGCATGTGCGTTTCCGGCCTTGCAAACTTCCGCGAGATGAGCGTGAAACGGGGCCACATCGTGCAGCGAAATATCGGCTACGGCTGGCCGACCTACTGGCGGCTGGGAAACGCCCGGACGTTTTTTGAACCGGGAGTTGAATATCAGGAAAAGACTCACCAAATCTTAACGCGATCCTCGATCGCGGCGATTTGTTCGTCGCTGCTTCTTACCACTCTGCCGCACTTAACGGATTAATCATGCTGTCATGGTTTATGCAAAGAAGCCCGGGAGCTCGACCGACACTCGACCAGTATCCTTGTTTACGACCCAAATCATCCTGATGGACCGCCGGGCGCTTACCTGGTCGCAACGCGAGCGTTCATTTGCTTACCGAAAAGACTGGGATTTCGTCGGCGGAAACCTGCGCGTTTACCAGGTTTACGGCATGCCGTCGCCAGGTGACAAGGAACACAGCCGGTGGCCTGTGCGCCCAGCGCGGGATTCTTCCGCTGCCGCCTTCGGCCCAGTCTGAGCGAAGTAAGACTCCGCTGGGCGCGCACAGACTGGAAAGCTCAGCGTTCCGAGTTATCTCGCCGGCTTTGGTGCCGGCGGCGGATAAAGGAAGCGCAACATCGGATCGACACGCGCCGCCCAGGACGCTTCACTGTGATCCGCGCCCTCGATTCCGTGATATTCAAGATCGTCGTGCAAGTTCCAACCGCGCTCGACCAGGGCGGCGCATAGATTGCGGGCTCGCTCCCAGCCCGGTTCGGCCAGTGCCGGTGTCGAGCCAGATCCTGAGCGGCAAGCTTTCTCCAGCGCCAGCACTCCTCCACGATCACTTCATCGTCCCACCAAACCGAGGGCGACGATCACCGCCGAAGCCGCGAGAAGACATTTGGAAACCAAAGACCGAGCGTCATTACGAGTAATCCGCCGAGAGACGACCCGCCCAGCCCGGTAAATTCGGCTTCCGGCTTGGTCCGGATACTTTGAGTCAATGAACGCGGTTTTAACTCCTGGATCGAAAACTTCCCGCACTTGCGGGCCAGACCGCGAGCTGCGCTTTTTCGTTTTGGTTTGCTGTCGATGATACCGCGTGTCGGGGCGCGTATTCGTGAATGCGATCCGGGCCGGTATTTGCAAATCGCCACAATGATGGTCGGCTCGATGAGTTTGCGGCGAATTAATCAGCTGCGCGGTTTCGTCCACGCCCCATTCCACGCCAGCGAAGGCAGTCGCAGCATCGAAAAAGGTTTCGGCCCATCTTGCAAATAGAACACGGGATAGCGACGTCGTGAAAAGCGGCGGTATCCTGGCGGCAAATAAACCAGAATATCGCGACCGGTTCCCGAGCGTGCTGTGAAGGGAATTGACGGGGCGGCGATGAATATTCCCGGGAGGGTGTGACGCAGCATCCTTGTAGGTAGGAGCGAAAGCTATTCCTGAAGAAGGTCGCCGTTGTCCAATTTCCGCCCGCCTGTTTTGCTTCGAATTTGGCTGTTAATCCTTCGAATCCGGTCTATAAAAGCCGACCCGATTTATGCAGGAACGTTACATCAAATGGTGGACCCCTGTATTTGAGCCGCGAGTTTGAGATGCTCGGTCTTCGGAAATGGCGGCGGTCTGCCTGCTGATTCTTTTCCAACGTCGTTCGGCAGTTACTATCAAAACAAAGATTTCGGCCTGATCGGTTCCGTCAGCGGCTGGTTCGTTGATAACAACCGCGTCACCGTTTATTGCCCCGACGCGATCGATCTCGACAAGCTTCTACAACAAAGTCGATTCATCCCGCCGATCGAATGCGCACGCACAATCGCTTATGAAAACGTGATCGTGCGTGACGTGTTCGATCTCGCGCGGCGCGAATGCAGCACTGCCATCGCGTCGGGCGTGTGGCGGCGCGAGCCTCGGCGCCTATCACGCCGCGAACATTGCGTCTTCGTCATCGCCGATGCGGTCAGTCATCTCATCAGCTTGAGCGGCTCGTTCTGACATCAGCGCATTTCTTCGACGGCTATCACGACGACAACATTTATTTCAACAGCCCTTACGAATATCTGCCGAACACGACTGACCCGTGGAAATACAACCACATGGGCATCATTCTCGGAACCGGCGAATGGGACAACACGCGCCACGAATCGTATGCGACTCTCCGAGATCTTGAATTCAAAAGGAATCCAGCCATTGGCTGGATGACCGGAAAATGGCGCGGGCCACGATTGGAATTACTGGCGCGACATGCTGCCATATTATTTGTCGACCTTGTGACTGTCGAAGCCCGCGCGATGAACGGAACACAGACTTTCCAGTTCGTGCGCCCAGCGGAGTTCTTACCCGCGGAGACTGGCCGGAGGAGCAGCGGAGAAAATTCGCTGGGCTCACAGGCCATGTAGGCCTGTGTTCCTCGAGCAAAAACTTCTATGAAAAAATCGGAATCTTATTTGGCCAGGAAAACTGTTTCCCGCGGGCATTCATCGATCGCGTTAATCAGAAGACCGGCGGCAAAGAGATCGTCGCCGAAGTTCGTCAGGATCGACAAAGTGATTCAGGGCGAGCCGTGCGGTTACGACGTGATCATCGATCGCATTTCGCAGGACGTCCCGTTTTATCGCGCCTGGCTCGAAGAATGCAGCCCTCACCGGCACCGCCGTGGTCAACAATCCGTTTTGGTGGAGCGCCGACGAGAAATTTTTCAACAACGCGCTCGCGACAAAGATCGGCGTCGCGGTTCCACGCACCGTGTTGCTGCCGTCGCATGAAGTCGCCGCCCGACACGAACGACGAACTCGTTCCGCAATCTCGGCCTATCCGCTCGATTGGGAAGGAGATTTTCAACTACGTCGGCTGGCCGGCATTTTTCAAACCATTCGCGGGTGGCGGCTGGAAAACGTTTATCGCCTGCACAATCCCGGAAGAATTTTATCCGCGCTTACAGCGAGACCGGCCAGCTCGTCATGATGTTGCAGGAAGAAGTGAAATTCGAGATATTACTTCCGGTGTTATTCGATCGATCAACGCAATGTCCGCATCATGCCCTACGATCCGCGGCATCCGTATCATTTGCGATATCAAACCGAGTGGCAAGCGCCGAAGGAGGTTTTGCAGAATGTCGAGCGCGGCGTGCTTACAGTTGAATCAATATCTCGGTTACGACTTGAACACGGTTGAGTTCGCCGATGCGCGATGGCGTGCCGGTGGCGATCGATTTTTGTAATCCTGCGCCGGATGCCGAAGCGACTTCGGTTGGTCAGGCGAACTTCGAATGGGTGGTCGAAGCAGTCTCCGAAATGGCGATTCGCAAGGCGCGCGAGCATCAACCCGGTCGAGACAATCTGGAGCTGGGGGAAATTTGTTCAGGCCGGAGCTAGCGCGGCGTGCACTTAGCGATTTGAAATAAGCCGGGAGCGCGGGCTTCCAGCCGGCATCATGCCGGCGTTCTTTTCTGTCATCCCGAGCGCAGTCGAGGATCTCTAACTATTTTCAGGAGAAATTAGAGATGTCTCGACTGCGCTCGACATGACAGAAAGGATGCGTGTCCCGGGAATCTTATTTCTGGCATTTCGACACCATGCGGTGGTTCGCCCGCCAATTGTCGCGCGACGCAACACCGTTTTGTGTCGCGGACATTTTCCGCCGGCGCGCCAGCGTTCATGAATCAGCCAGGTCCGCGGCAATGTGGAATCATCCGGGCCGATGATGCGCAGCGATTCGCGCGCGACAAACTTGGTTGCGCGAAAAAGCTCGTCGCGTTCTCCGGCGCTCAATTTGCCCGCAAGCTTTGAGGGCGAGACTTTTGCGCGCCACAAAATTTCATCGGCCATCCAGTTGCCAATCCCGGAAAATCCCGATTGCATCAGCACCACCGCCTTGATTGGAGCTTTGCGGTGGCGATCTAGAAATCGATCGAGAAACGCGCGATTGAACTTAGCCAACACAATCTCGGCACGCCGTTGTCCCACCAGGCCGGTGCGGTTTTGCCATGATGAAATTGCACGCGGCCAAATTGGCGTGCATCGGTGAAGACGAGGGCGCGTTCACGCTGATACAAAACAAGATGATCATGCTTTTGCGGGCGAAAATCGGGGCGCGCGGTCTGCATCTTACCGCTCATGCCGAGATGCAGGCCGAGCCAATTCCTCGTTAGAGAATCGGAAAAGCATCCGCTTGCCGCGTGCTTCTGAAGTCAACAAGCGCGCTCCGGCAAGCTCCCTGCGCAGGGCGCGCGTGTCGGTGCCGCGAAAAACGCGCTTGTCTGCGTGCTGCGCGATTTTGATCACACGATTTCCGATGCCGGCATTCCATTGCCGCCTGAAATACTCGACCTCCGCCAATTCCGGCATCGTGAAACCTAAGCGCGCTAAATCAAGATTGAAAAGGGAAGCGCGAGCTTCCTGTCGTTCCATACCGCTCCGAGCTGACTTGCTGGGAGCGCAGGCTGCCAGCCTGTCGGTCTCGGCAGCTTGCCGAGACCCTAGTGGAATACCCAAGACCATTTTGCACAAAGCTTGCCGGCAGGCTGCCGGCAAGTGCAGGCTGGCAGCCTGCGCTCCCCAGAGTTTCCCCAGTCCGGCCCGTGCTAAATTTATCCCAATGGAAAAAGTCATCATTGTCGGGAGCGGCTGCGCCGGTTTGACCGCGGCGATTTATGCCGCCCGCGCCAACCTGAGACCGCTGGGTAAGCTGAAGGCGCCCAGCCCGGTGGACAACTTTCCACCACCACCCTGGTCGAGAATTTTCCCGGATTCACCGATGGCATCGACGGGCCTCAGTTAATCCTGAACATGCATGCGCAAGCAGAAAAATTCGGCGCCCGCTTTTCCTATGCAGAAGCGACCGGGTTCGAGCCGCTGAATTCGCACATTCGTCTGCAAGTTGACGACAAGGAATGGCTGGAGACCGAATCTCTTATCATTGCAAGCGGCGCCTCGGCGCGCTACCTCGGGCTGGAGAACGAGGAGAAATTCATCGGCCATGGGCTGACATCGTGCGCGACCTGCGACGGCGCATTTTATCGGAACGTTCCCGTAGCGGTGGTGGGCGGCGGCGATTCCGCAGCTGAGGAATCCCTCTTTCTCACCCGGTTCGCGTCCAAGGTTTATCTGATTCATCGGCGCGACAAATTGCGCGCCTCCAAAATCATGGCCGATCGCGTCCTCGCGCACCCAAAGATCGAGCCGATCTGGAATACAGTGATCACGCGTTACATCCCCGACGAAAGAGGAGAGATGCGTGCAATCGATTTGCGCAATGTCATTACCCACGAAGAACGCGAATTGCCGGTAGCCTGCGTTTTCGTTGCCATCGGCCACGATCCAAACGCGAAACCGCATAGCGGCAAGCTGGAGATGGACAAGGATGGTTACCTCATCACCAAACGGCTGGTCGAAAGCAAGCATCCGGGCGTTTTCATCGCCGGCGACGTGGCCGACCGCGTTTATAAACAGGCGGTCACCGCCGCCGGAGCAGGCTGCGCCGCGGCCATAGAAGCGGAGCGATATTTAAGCTCGCTGGAGAAGTGACGCGATAGACAATTCAACTCTACAGCGTGGCCTGCAGGGCGACCGCTAACAGATGAAGCTTTGCGATCTGACGCAGTTCTATTCGCCGTTGAGCGGGAGTGAAGCGGTATGTGCACGAAAAGATCGCGTACATTCAGAGCGCGACCACGGACGAGCACGTGCTCGTCGTCCCGGGACCCAAAACGGAATGCGTTACTAGCGAGCGTTCGCGAATTTATTTCATTCATTCTCCGCTCATTTCGAGAACGTCGCATTACCGCGCTCTTGATAAACCTGCGGGCGATCGAGCAAATTCTGGAGCGTGAACGGCCGGACTTGATCGAGTCAGGTGACCCATATCAGGTGGCATGGAAAGCGATTGCGAGCGGCGAAGCGCTGCGCATTCCGGTGGTCGGATTTTACCACTCGCATTTCCCGGAAGCGTACGTCCGTAGTGCCGCGAAATTTCTTGGCCAGACGGCGGGCGAAGCAATGATGGATTTCACCCGGCGTTATGTGCGCCATCTCTACAATTCATTCCAAGCCACACTGGTGCCATCTGCTCGTCTCGGAGCCGTGCTCACAGAATGGGGAGTGGAAAACGTCTGCGCAGTGAATCTGCGGCGTGAACACCACGGTTTTTCCCCCTCGCCCGATGACATCGCGGCAACGCGCGCAGAACTGGATTTGCCTGCGTCGTGCCGGCTTTTGCTTTACGTCGGCCGGCTGGCGAAGGAAAAAAATACCAGTTTGCTCTTCCGTGCCTTTGCCCAGTTGAACGGGAACGGGTCCCGAGATTTTCATCTCCTCGTTATTGGCGACGGACCAGAGCGTGGCGATCTCGCCGAGCTGCAAGCGCGTTGCCCGAATGTCACCTGGATGCGGTATTGCACGGACTCGGCTGATCTTGCCCGCTATTATCGCGCGGCCGATTTGTTCGTCCATCCGGGGACGCAGGAAACCTTTGGCCTTGTCGCGTTGGAAAGTCAGGCCTGCGGGACGCCGGTGGTTGGCATTCGCGGCAGCTACATGGACAGAATTATTCTGCACGATCAGGAATCGTGGGCGGAGGAGGAGACGCCCGAATCCCTGGCCCGCACCATCGAAGCCGCCTGCTCGCGTAACCTGCCACGACTGGGGGCACGCGCTTCGCGCCTGGCTGAGGAACGTCTTTCCTGGCCCCGGGTGTTCGAACGTTTATTTTACATTTATCGCGAAGTTTGCTTTAACTATAGGAAACAACGCTAAATGGACGACGCCTCGCAGTGCTCAATTCGCAGTTATCAAGCGAGCGATCGCGTTGCTGTCCGTAAACTTTGCTGCGAGACCGGCTTTTGGGTTCCCCGATTGATCCGGTGTTTCAGGATCGCGAATTGTTCGCCGATTTTCTAACTACGTATTATACAGATCACGAACCGGAATCCTCTTTCGTGTTGGAAATTGACGGGCAAATTCGCGGTTACCTGCTGGGCTCACGCAAACCGTTGCAGCATCAGCTCTACTCTTTTGCCCATACAATGGCGCTTGTTTTTCAGTGCCCTCTGGCGCTATCGCCGTTACAACGAGCGCTCACGCAAATTCATTCGCTGGGTCATCGGCCACGGCTGGCACGAAGTTCCAGCCGCGCCCAGATCGGTTCCGCATTTTCACATCAATCTGCTGCCAGACGCGCGAAAAGTTTCCACCACCCGCGCCCTGATGAGCGCGTACCTCAACTACCTTTATCGGTTCGGCGAGCGCCACGTTTATGGCCAGATCGTGACCTTTGAAAGCCGGCGGGGCGAAAAGTTATTCGAGCGCTACGGCTTCAAGGTATTGAACCGGGCCGAGATTACGAAATGGAAAGCGTTCTACCCGAAGTCAGTCTATCTCAGCACCGTGATCAAGACCCTCGAAACCGCAGGGCCACTTTCCGCGTATTCGCGTCGACAAACGTCAAGCGCGCCTGTCGTCCTGAGACCATCCTGAGCAAACCGCTGTTCCAGGGTCAACTTTCGCGCTCGCCGCGAATGAATTGTTCAACGCAGCGGTGCGCTTCGTCATCGGTCATTTGCACCGGCGGACGTTTCGCAAAATAGGCGGAGGGCGAGTGGAGCGCGCCGCCGATGCCGCGGTCGAGCGCAAGCTTGCAGCAACGAATCGCATCGATGACGATGCCAGCAGAATTGGGCGAGTCTTCGACCGAAAGTTTGAGGTCGAGCTCCATCGGGATATCGCCGAAGAGGCGGCCTTCAACGCGAATGAAACAGATCTTATTGTCGCGTTGCCATGGGACGTAATCGCTGGGGCCGATATGAATGTTTTCGTCGGCCAGCCGTTCTCCCATGACCGATTGCACCGCTTCGGTCTTCGAAGTTTTCTTCGAGGTCAGTCGCGCTCGATTAAGCATGTTCAAGAAATCGGTGTTGCCGCCGGTGTTCAGTTGATAGGTCCTGACCACTTTGACACCACGCCTGCGGAAGAGATCGACAATGGTGCGATGAAGCACAGTTGCGCCCATCTGGGCTTTGATGTCGTCTCCGACGACAGGTAAGTTTTTATCGGCAAAACGCTTTGCCCAAACCGGATCGCTGGCGATAAAGACGGGAATGTTATTAACAAAACCGAGACCGGCCTCCAGAGCGCAACTGGCGTAAAAACGCGTCGCCTGCTCCGAACCAACCGGAAGATAATTGACCAGCATCTCGGCCGCAGAATCACGCAATTCTTCGATGATCTGCTCACGGGTGGATTCTTTCTCCAGGGGCAGGAAAGTGCGCAGTGGATCCTGGTCGCGCATGTGCTCGGCAAAACTGTCGAAAACACAACCCATTTTCACGATCGCGCCGGTGCGCTGGATTTTATCGCAAAAAATTTTAGTGCAGTTCGGAGGAGAAAAAATGGCCTCGCTGACATCGAGTCCCACTTTGCGGCGATCGATATCAAAGGCGGCAACCACTTCGATGTCCTGAGGCTGGTAAGAGCCGATGCGACGGTGCATGAGGCCGGTTTTGCTGCCGTTGCCATTGGACCCGCGATAAAAATTGATTCCCTGGACGAGAGAACTGGCACAGTTGCCCATTCCGACGATGGCGATTCGGATTTTGCTCATTTCTAAATTGTTAAAGCTGAAAAACTACCTGAATTAGACTATTCGGAGCAAGAACACAAGTTAGGCCGCTTCAATCTCAATAGTTGCGCCGCCTTGCAGCAGCTCCGAGTGTTGCAAGCGCCGAATGTGTCCGAAGTCGCGCCCGCTTGCAAGAACTGATATAAGAGGAAAACTCACGGGCAATCCTGGTGCAAGGAAAGCCCTCGCAAGGAGATATACGAAATGCGTTTGAAGTTCGTGGCTATCAGCATGCTAATCGCTGCCGCTTTGCCCGGTTTGCCGAAAGTCGTCGGGGCGGTCCCCGCGCACACCATCGAACAAGCGGTCGCCGTCGCCCAGGAGCGCAACCCTGACATCTTGATTGCGCGCAAGAAGGTGGTGGGAGCACATGGCGGTTTCATTGAAGCGCGTTCGGGCTTTCTGCCATCGCTAACCTCCAGCGGGTTGTATGATAAACGACAGACTCAAAGCGAGACGAGCCTCCGACAGGAAGATTACAATGCAATATTGCGCCTCGACCAGAACCTTTACACCGGCGGGGCAGTTACCAGCCAGGTGGCAATCGCCCGGTTGAACATCGACAAAGCAAACTACGAGCTTCAGGAAATTGCCAGCCGCGTGACGATGGATGTGCGAATCGCCTTCAACGAACTTCTGCTGAACCGGGCAAAGGTCCACGTGCGCGAAGAATCCGTGCGAGTTTTAGACGAGGAACTCAAGAACCAGCAGGAACAATTGGGCGCCGGCATTGTCGGTAAATTCAACGTTCAACGAGCTGAGGTGGCTCTGGCCAACGAGCGTCCAGAACTCTTCAATGCACAGACTGAATTGAAAAACTCCTACCTGCGATTAGCAGAACTTTTCGGCAACGACGTGCGCCCGGGAGCCCAGGCGGCGCTATTCGAGATTTCGGGCCAATTGCAATATCGGCCCAATCATCCGGACCTAAACAACTGCCTGGCACGGGCTGACGCGAATCGGCCGGTTATCAAAGCCCGGCAGAAAGATATCGAGATCGAGGACCGTCAGTACGTTCTGGACCGGAGCGCGTCGCGTCCACATGTCCGCGCTTTTTCCGGATATGAAGCTTACAGTGAGCGCGACCCCGCCGTCGGTCCAGAATTTAACTATGGGGGTGGTAGGGATAAACGCGACGTGGAACATCTTCGACGGGTTTGCGACCAAAGGTCGAATGCAGGCGACACGCGCGCGGCGCGAGGCAGCAGTGGAAGCCTTGGCAGCGGCGCGGCGGAGCGTCGCCTCAGAAGTGCGCAGTGCATTTTTCGATCTTCAACAAGCCGAGCGCGTACTCGAAAGCGAGACAAAAAACGTGCAGACGGCGGACGAGGCGCTAGAGATGGCCAAAGGCAATTTCGCTGCCGGATTGGGAACACAGCTCGACGTTCTGCAGGCCGCGTCCGATGTAACCCGGACGCGGACCACTCGATTGAGCGCGATCTATTTGCACAACGTCGCTCTCGCTCGCCTGGCACACGCTTGTGCGAGTTCAGCGGAAGCACTTGACTTCGGATCAGACATTAAAAACGTGAACAACAAAAACGGCAGCGCAGCGCGGGCGCGTTGGATGTAGCGAAGCCGCCAGAAAAATTAAGCCAGCGATGAAGCAGCGATTTGTTTTGCTGGGGAGCACAGCCCGCCGGCCTGTAATTCGCGGCAGCTTGCCGCGAACAGCGTGTGCCACCTCGCGCGTTAATGTTGCAGGGCATTCGGCCGGCGGCCGAATGCTACAGGCTGGCAGCCTGTGTTTCCCCGCACGCCGTGCGCGACTCACAAGGACGGTGCTGACACCGAGATTTTTGTTGCGGTTTTGGTTGTGTTTCTCGCCCACACGAGCGGCGCCATCACGTTGGAACGTGTTCTTCAAACCACACTGGACCAAAATCCAGCTATCCAGGAAGCGAAATCGGGCCTGGAACAAGCGAGCCGGGCAGCGGCTGGTTTTCGTTCCCTGGTGTGGCCGCACGCCGAGTTGGGCGTGCCGGCCGGCGTTCAGGCCGGTCACCGGGCTGGTGAAAGCGGAGTAAAAGGCTTTGCCGTCGGACGCGGCTGGCTTGAGCAGGTTTTATTCAACATGGCTGTGCCCCCATCGCTCCGGCGCGGAGACGTCGAAGTTCTCATCGCTCAACAGCAATTGAATGTCGCCGTGGTGGAGCAGCTGCACGCGGCGCGGTTAGCGTTTTACGCGGCACTTTACAATCGGTCGCTCGAGTCGATTCGAGACGAACAACGACAAAAATTGGCAGAGAACGTTACCACTGAGAAGGATCGTTACGAAGCCGGGTTGGCTGATAAGAGCGCATTCACCAGCGCTTCTGTCCAAGCCTCGGAACTGGTTCCGGAAATTGAAAGCGCCCATCGCGCGTATCGAGAATCACAATTGAAATTGGCCGAAGCAATGGCAATCGATCCTGCAAAATCAACGTTGCCCGAGCCCGAAGGCGAACTGCAGTTTATTCCGATGCGCCTCGATGTTGACTCCGAAACTGCGGCGGCTTTACAGCGAAGGTCCGATCTCAAGCTCGCGCGTTTATTCGTGCGCGGTGCCAACGAAGATCAACGGATCATCGCAGCCGACTATTATCCTGTCGTCGCGGGCACCATTAACGGCGAGTACGTTCCAGTGACGGGTATCCATCGCCAAGGCTCAACGAGCAAAACACAGGATTTTATCGGGTCGGAGATTCGTGAAAAGGCGGCATACACGTGGCGGGTAATCGATAATGGCAAAGTAGGCGGCGCAGTGTTGAAGGCACGCGCAACACGGGAAATGAACGAGCTGACGTGCAGGAAGCTGGAAGCGAATGTCAGCCGTGAACTCTCCCGGATCGCCAACGACCTCAAAGGGATCGATGCTCGCGAAAGATCGCTCTCGGCAGCATCCGTGGCCGCAGAGGAGAGCGCTAACGCCGTGCGGGAAAATGTCGCCACGGGTCTAGCGTCTCCCCTTGACTACCGCGTCAGTCAAAATGCGTTTTTAACTACCAGGAGCGGACTGCTGGAGGCTATTTACCAGCACAACGTGGCAATCGCCGAGTGGGACCGGGCCAGCGGGCGCTATTTTCAATTTTCGGACGACAACACAAAATCGCGCTAGGCGCAACCAGCTGAAGAGGCGCAACGCATCGGAGCACTTCGACACAGCGAGGCCACTACAACAACTGCCTGGCGCTTGCGCCTTACAGGCTGGCGGCTTTAATTCTCTTTCGCTGATCGAACGGGCGTTTCCACTGTGGTGTCTTGGGAATAGCGTTTTCGAACTTCTGCCAAGACGCGAGGTTGAGAATGAAAACGCTTGGGCACCAGTTTATTGCAAAGAAGCATCACGGATACCACACTAGTTGTCCGAATTGAAATTACCGGAATCAAAAGAGTTTTGTGGGGTGGTGGAGCAGCACTCGTCATCCTTTTCGCGCTGGCGTATTATTTCCTGATGCCGGTGGCGGAAGTGGTCACGGTCCGCCGGGGTACGGCCATCTCCGCGGTGTATGGGACCGTGCGGATTGAACCGGCCTTTGTGGTGCGAATTCGAGCACAAAATGACGGTTTCATTCAATTGGCGGAACCGTTCTCCGCCGGTCGTGGCGCAGTCGGCAAGAGCGTTGAAAAAGGTCAGTTGCTGGCGACAATTGCTGACGAGGAAGCCGCTCGAGAATTGAAGCAAGCGCGCGCCGATTTGCGAGGCCGCCGTCGACCGCGCGGCGCTTCCCACTGGCCTCTTCGGAGTTGCTGAAAGCGGCTGAAGACAATCTGCAGCGGCTCGAAAAGGTGGTCGGGTCGGGCAACGTGCCAGCAGTCGAATACGAGAAGGCGAGAAGTGAAGCCAACCGGCTGCGAGGTGCAGTGGAAACGGAGCGAATCGAGCGAGATCGCAATCTTCGTTCACTGGAAGAGACGACTAAGAAATTGGAAGCGCAGATGAAGAGCGCCGAAGTCCGCTCGCCGATCGACGGCCTTCTCACTAATGTCCAGACAATCGATGGCGAACTCGTTTCCGACGGCAACGAGCTTTTCACAGTTTCTTCACGGAAGAATTATATTCGCGGCGAAGTGAACGAGGAGGATGTGGGTGAAGTGAAGCCGGGAATGAAAGCAAAAGTGCAGCTATACGCTTATCGAACCCGAACGTTTACCGCGCGCGTGACCTCAGTTCAGCCCGCTGCCGATCCAACCACGCAGCGTTACACTGTTGTGCTGGAGATGGAAAATCCGCCCGACAATTTGATGGCGGGAATGACCGGGGAGATGAACATCATCACCGGCACCCATGAAAACGCTCTTCTGGTGCCGACGCGCGCCCTCCTTGTCGATCAAGCGCTCATCGTGAACCATGGCATTGTGCATTCGCGCACAGTTGGAATCGGATTTCGCACGCTCGATTTCACGGAGGTGACCAATGGCCTGGAAGAAGGCAGTCACGTGATTGTTTCCGACCAGGACAAATTCCACCCGGGAGAAACAGTGCGGCAGCGAATGATCAATTCACCGCCGCCGCCGAAGGCGCCATGACGCCGCCGCTTTATATTGCGCTGCGGTTTTGACGCATCGCAAGCGCGCGTTGCTTCTGAGCCTTAGCGGCGTTGTTTTCGGCGTCGCCATCTTTATCTGCACCCAGGCGCAGACCCAGGGCTTCGCACGTTACTTCATCGACTCAACCATCGGCAGCAATGGCGCGCTGGTCATCAAATCGCGTTTTCGCCCACGCTACGAACCGCTCATGGTTTCCGCGAAAGGCTCTAAAGGAACCATGGGACGTCGTCTCTATTTTGAAGGCATCACTAACCCAAATGAAATCATGCGGGTGAGCAGGCAATTTTCTAATGTTGTTTCCTGTTCCCCGGTTCTACGCGGAACGGTCAGCGCTCGCGCGGGATTTGAGAACGCGACTGTCGATCTTTACGGCATTGATCCAGCGCTGCACGCGCGGACCACCGATATTCTCCACCAGCTCACTGATGGGCAACTTTGATGACTTTCGCGAATAACACCAGCTCGATCATCATCGGTTCACGTCTGGCAGAGTTACTTCAGGCCGGCGTGGGCGACACGGTGCAATTGCTCGCGCCCAACGGCGAGTACTGGCGGTTCACTGTTGCAGCGGTCGCGCGCGCAGGGCATTGGATCGATTGATTCAACCCGCGTTTATTCGCATGCCAGGGTCGCACAGGCTCTACTGCAGCAACCGTCGGGCGCGTCGATGATCATATACAAACTGCGGAATCCGAATCGTGCGCCTGCTTTAGCCAGCCGTTTCGAAACGCTCTTCCAGCACAACGCCTCGAGCTGGCAGGAACGCGAGGAAAGCACGCTGCAACTTTTTCTGACCTTGAGAATGTCCGTCGCGATTACCGTCTCTCTTATCATCCTGCTCGCTGGCTTCGGCATTTTTAATGTCCTTACGATGTCGGTGCTCGCGAAAATAAAGGAGATCGCGATCTTGCGTTCGATGGGTTACCGGCGGATCGACATCAGCGCGATTTTTCTGTGGCAGGGCGCGCTGATCGCCGCGGCCGGATCGCTGCTCGGCTGTTTGCTGGGCGCGTTGATGACCTGGGGCGTGTCGCACATTCCCATTCGCCTCCGCGGCCTGCTTTACACGAATTACTTTCTGGTGACATGGGATTGGAGACACTACGTGCTTTGCCACGTTGCTCGCGATCCTGGCCGTGTTCATCGCGAGTTATGTCCCGGCGCGTCGCGCCGCTGAGTTGCCGCCGGTGGTCACGATTCGAGGTTCAAGATGAACTCGGAAATCTGCCTTAGTTGCGAAGGCGATCGAGCGCTATTTGGGCGAAGAAGAGGAACGCGTACATGCCCTGCGCGGCGTATCGCTCGATGTCGAGCCGGGAGTATCCACGCCGTTGTCGGCCCGTCCGGCTGCGGCAAAAGCTCGTTGCTCTACATTCTCGGGCTGCTCGATCTGCCCGACGCCGGCCGCGTTTCAATCGAATCCGGAGCCAGTGTCCCAGCTGAGCGATGACGAACTGGCGCATAAACGGAGCAAGTTCATCGGCTTCATTTTTCAGTTCCATTTTCTGATGGAGGATTTCACGGCGCAGGAAAACGTGATGATCCCGATGCGCAAGCTTGGGCAGCTTTCCGATAGCGAGATGCGCGAACGCGCTGCCGGCTTGCTGGAAGCGGTTGGCTTGGGCGACAAATTGCGGAGACCCAGCCGTCATCTCTCCGGAGGCGAACAACAGCGCGTGGCTATCGCCCGCGCGCTGGCCAACGATCCGCGCGTCATCCTGGCGGACGAACCGACCGGCAACCTCGATACCGCCAACTCCGAGCGCGCCTTTGAACTGCTGCAAAATATCGTGCAAGAAGGCGGCAAAGCCTTGCTTCTGGCCACGCACAATCCCGTGATCGCCGAGGCTTGCGATTGATCCACGAGATGAAAGATGGCCGCATCATTGCGAGCCACGCTAGCGGACGACGACGTCCGGGCTCCTGAAATCGCCGGATCGGACCCTGCCGCAGCACGAGCTGCACCGCTTTAACTAACGATCGCAGGCAGGAACCGCCTTTATTTTATCCGCGAACTCATAACCAAAACGCCCGATATCCACCTGAACTTATTCGCGATCACATCTCTCGTTCACAGGCGTGTAGTATTCCGTGCAGTGTCACGCCCTCGGATTGGCCAGCCTTCGGTGTAACGCCGTCTCTCCGCAATCCCGAGCTTTTCCAGGTCGGTTTCTGACCGCAGAAAATCGCTCGCCGAGTCGTTCGAAAAGGAGTTGCAAATGTTTGAGAAGCTTCTCGATGTAATCCGACCACGAACGAAACTTTCTGGCTCGCGCTTCTGCGCATAATCGCGCATAAGTTGCCTGATCTCTGAGCAATTTTTAATCCCGGCGGCAATCGCGTTCTCACTTGTTTGATCGACAGTCAAACATCCGCCGCCGCGGGCAACTTCCAAGCGCGCGCTGTTTCCGCCACAGACGCACGGTTTGCCATGCCAAAGACTCTCGAGAATCGGAAGACCGAACCCCTCCATGAGGGAAGGATAAACGGTGAACAAGCATTCTCGATAGGCCCTGATGGAGCGTGCGATCGTCCACATGTTTAAGCCCAGCGAATGGGTCGCCCGGAGTGACTGGAGCCGCCAGGCTTCAAGCGCCACTCTCCTTCCCCAGTTCGTGCTCGAACCAATGAGTTGAAGTTCGAATTTGACGCCGCTGTCCCATAGTTCTCTGGCCGCATCAAAAAGTCGTATGTGGTTCTTTGCGCGCAGTTAAAGGAGGATACGCAGAGGATAACTGGCCGCGCGCTATGCGCGGCGGAGCGTTCATTCTGGTCAAACTCCAGCGGCCAATGCGCAACGAAGGTTTCTACTCCGGCAGTCACCTCATTTCGCTTCCAGAATTCAAAGAGATCGGCGCGTGATTGGTTTGAAACGCAGATCACGAGATCAAACGCCGCGAGCAACTCGATGTAATTCTGAAACTTTTTCATTCGACGCCCTGATAGAAGGGCCAATCGCAGGTCCGCAAGCATCGTGGAAGATCGCAACAGACCGCGCTCCGGTTCGTCGCGCCATTTCCGGCAACTTCTGCATTCGGCGATCGGTAACGCATAGCCGGCACGAAAATTATCATCGTCATCTTGCAATAGGGTGAGCTATGTCGACGCTGCCGTTGCGGGAGCAGACGCAGGAATTCGTGCGTGCAAGTCTTCCTTGCATGAGGATGGCTTATCGGGCCGTTGTAACGGCGAAACGGCGCTCAAGTACTCCATTTCGCGTGAGTCGAGGCGCTGATAAAAATTACCCAGCCTGTTCCAGCACAAGGTGGTAACTGGGACACGGGTCGCCAGCTCTGCGAAAAGCTGGCGAGTCGATGCGCTGACATACCGCATATTTCGGGCAGACTGGCACGAGCTCGTGACGTCAATCAAGATCTTCATTTACTCATTGAGAAGATGCGTTCTTATCGAATTAGCCCCTATAGCAACGCGATCATAGCAAGCGAGACCCTCACGCCACTTCAGGCCCAGAAGAAATTTCGCGCAGCATACTTCTCACTTCGAGTGAGTCCAGATGCTTTCGGAACATCTCCATTCGCTGAAGAAACATCGGAAGCAACGACCGCTTTACGTTGTGCGGCAAGAAGCGAGACGCGCGGATGGCTCGCACAGTGGCGACGGGGCGTTGGATCAACATGAGAAAGATACGGAAAGTCGCTTCCAGCCAGCAGAAATCTCGCTTCGGCGTCGTGTTCGCAAGATAGCACTGATAGGGAAGCATGAGTGCCGCGCAACCGTTACGCGTAAGCAAAGAATGATGTCGCCTGTAGATTTCCGGTAACGCACGTCCGAACATTGCTTTTAGGGCAACCGAGGCTGCGAGCTATCCTGGCGCACGCTGAGTTGGTTTCCGTGAAAGCGCCACATTGTCAGCTTTCTCGGCATGGACTGTTCCGGCGAGGTTTGTCAGACGGAGGAGCCAGCCCAAGTCCGGCGACTGAACCGCCTACGGCAGGTGTCGAACGGCTCTCGCGGATTGTGCCAGAGACGTGCGAATCGAAGCAAGCTGCGTAAGAGAAAGTAAACGCTCTTCGCCGAAAAATGCAGAGAGACAGTCGTGCGGAGGTGGCCGGTAGTTGGGATTGTGCGTGATGGGATAGGAACGAACGACGTCCAGGGCAAGCATGTCATCGAGCGATTCGGCCGGTAAATAACTGGCCATGTCTTCTCTGGTAAGTTGTCTGCCGTCGCGATTGATCAGCGACACATCACCAGCAGCGATCCCAGCCTCCGGACAAATCGCGAATGCTTCGAGCAGCGTGGCGAGAAAGTCCGCGCACGCATTGTATCATCACAGGTGGCGATGAGGGAGAAACCTCGCCGCTCGCCAGCTCCACTCCGCGATTCAAAAGCCGCATAAAACCCTTCGCGCGGGATTCGGATTAAGGCCGGAAACGCCAGTCATTTGAGGCGACCGATCGAAAAATTCTCCCAGCTGCCGTCGCGTCGAGTGACTGTCGAGATCGATGATCTGCTTCCCCAATCGCGGAACGTTTGCGCCAAAAGCGAGTCGGGATTCGTGGTTCGAGAAATTGCCGGGCATTTAGGCATGGCAACAGATGGAAACTCTGGCGATTGGTCCATTGTGTTCAGACGCGGCAAAGTTAGAGCGCAGTGTCTTGCGTGAGTCGGCGGACCAAAATCACCGCCATGTATTGGTTCAAATTGTCGAGTAAGTCCAACAAGGCCTTTGCAACCTTTACATGTAAACCGCCTGCAATCGCCTCCCACGACGAATTAACTCTTCTCGTTTTGCGTTATCCGAGAAAAGCCACCGAGCGCGTAAGCAATTTGCAAGTGATCCGCCGATTTAGTCGAGAACGGCTGCGTCACCGAACTGTTCTTTTTGTGCCGGGTATATCCGCAGCGATCACAGGACAACCCAATGCGAATGCTTCCAGTGGCGGTGTAATCGCATGCGCCCAGAAAACTCGAATAACGAGAACGAAGGCATTTTGATACAACGCCCGCAACGCTGGACGCGAAACGTGGCATTCGAGAGGCTGGACTGATCGTCCAGCTGCAGTGTCTGCAGTAACGAGTTGCCGAATAGTAACTTCTTCGTTCCCTTGATTGGAACCCGTGGAAGACAACAGGTGGCGCAAATTGTCTTTTTCTTTGAGGTGTAGAATGCGCAGGATGCCGTATTGATGATTCTTGTGGTTCAAACTGTGCCGGATAAAAAATGTAATTGGGCGGCAATCTGAATTGGGCCAGCGTTGACGTGTCTTTCGCGCCGTCTTCGAGCGCGAAACGCGCGGCGTCGGGTGAGGAAGAATGCGGATCCGTTCATCAGGGTATGCCATAAAACATTTGCACCTCTTCTTCCCCGCATCGGTGCCGGCACTATTTGCCAGCAGCCCGTTTTAAAACTCTGGGGAAAAGAAAATCCTCTCGGCGTGCTGCCATTCGCCCCCGAGCTGACTTTCAGGGAAAAATGGGTGCAGACGGTGTTGTAAATCCTAAACTATCGTGGGAGGGGATGGAACATCCACGATAGCTATATTTCCGGATTCAATATTTATAAAGAACTCTATCCTTTCACGCACCAAGCTGTCCCTGATCCATTTGTTTTCCCATCGATAGGTCGGCGGGAACCGAGCTGGTAATTTGAGAAACACTTCGGAAGCTCCTATACAGTTGCTTTGCGGAAAAACGGACGCTTGGTGGCAGGGCCTGTTTAAAGCCTGTTGTATTGCCGGTCACTTTGTAGATCGCCCGTGGTCTTCAAAAACTACAACCCATGTTGAGGTGACGCATTCGAGCAATTGCCTGCACTTCATGTTCGAAGGTATAGCCGCCGCCGATACTCCTCAGGGGCGAGCGGTCGGAATATTAAACCGACTTTCATAGATGACGCATATCGCCTTCACTGCTGTGATCGCTTCGGGCATGATCGGCACCACAAAGCACGTCTGTTCGATCGGTCGATACTGTTTGACCGGTGGTAATGTCTTTGCCATCCCGGTAACCAGTCCCAGTAATTTTTTTGCGCACCCAAGCAAAATTGATCACGAAGCATCGATTTCGATGAAACTGGATATCCAAGGCGATATGCCCTTGTGTGCAGCTCGAATTTTGATGTCGTTCCTCAACATCGGTGCACCCGCTGGTGATGATTGAAGCACGTATTGCTTTGCGCAAGAAAGAAAAACTGCCTCCACGCTGGCTGTCGCAGCGGTTTGCAGTGGTTTGCATCTGTATATGAATCACAAACCCTGATTTGAAGCCGCGCTGCTCGAAATATTCAGCCGTTAATCTCTTGCTGGGATTTCTGTGCAGCAGCGAAGCGTTAGTGATAAAACGCTTCACGGTTCTCTCGCCTGAGTTTCAAAGTCGGGCCAACCGCCATCTCTGAAACCGCTGCAGGGATTTTGTAATTAAGTCGGTTTAAAACCGCCGAATTCGAACAACGCTTTTTTTTTCGAATTGAGAAATTGAGGCCAAAGATACGAGCAGATCAACCCATTTGCTCTGGTCGCCCCCTCGAACAAACTGAGCCAGATGCGTCATTCTGCTCATTCTCGTCGTAAAAAGCGTTAACCAAGCTGAGGCATTCAAAGAGCGGTCGTGATGGGGCCACCGCCAAAATCGTAGCGGATCCTGAAATGCCTCTTCCAATGCTGCCAGCCAACTTGGGCTTGGCCGAACGTCGCTATCCAAGATGCGCAGATACCGCCGCGTGCTTCGCGCACCCCGCGATGCCGGCCAGAAAGGAGGCCTGGATAGGCTCACGGAAATATCGAAACTCCACCCTGAAATCTCTGAGCGGGACTGATTCGAAGCTTTCTCGGTGTCGCGTCAGTGGATCCATTATCAACGACGATCACTTCTGGAACGTATTCGCGACGCGTGAAGATGAGCGATGATTGCAGCGTGCGCTGTGGTGCAGCCAGGCGCACCGGTTGCACGTTGGGATAATAACGGAAATAGCTTCATCGTGGATCGGCGATCGCCCACGGCAAACCGGGCTCACTCTACTTGTTTCCAAACCTTTGGCTCATTCCCAGCAGTTCGTGGATGGTGGTATAATCGCAGTGTCCAGCCAACCGGACAAGCTTGTCACATCTTCCAATTTCGTTGAGACCAATTTTCTTGGCTTTGACCTTAAAGACAAATCCAGAAACCGACTATTAACCGAGGCATGGAGAATCGCTTCGAGACGGTAATGCAGTAATCGATCAAAAAATTGATCGTAATTCACGAATAACCAATCGCCGCCGGCAGGATAGTGGATCTCAAGAACGCTGATACATACGAGTCCACAAATTTTGAGCGCTTGTTCGTATGTCATACTTAGGTTTCGCAGGTAAGGATCGCGTTTACACTTGACAGGATGCTTTCTGCTGTGGTCGAGGATCCCGGAAAACGCAAACGAATACCGCGTTCCCGAAGGAATGGTCGCCAAACGGCGCAGCATGAAAACGCGGGTCCTTGAAGAAGTGGGGCTCACGTCGCGTCAAATTGCGATCGCGCGCGCAATTTTCGGCTGAAATGGAAATTGCGCGTTTACAGAAAACAGCGGATAACCAGCGTTAGATAGAGGCGGTCGAGACCGGAAAAAAGATCGCCAACGATACCTGAATTAGTGGGAACAACTTCCGCGATAGTTGTTCATTTATCTCGTTGATTTCTGGGCTCTCGAAATATCCCTGGGTTTTGATCGTCTCCGGGGAGCAGATCGTTACCCATAAAGTAGCCCGCATTCGCTAGTATTCCGCAGGTAAGGCTCGTGCCGCTACGACCGGAAACCAAGAACTACAGACAATTACGCATATCACACGGATCTTGAGCGCCGAGGCGTTACATAGTGATTCTCGTCGCGCAATCCCGGTTGATTGCTCACGCAAAAGGCTGGGGCGGTTGCGGCTTTATCCCCTTGGCAGAGCTATCAGTTAAGTTCATGTTGGCTCCAATCTGAGATGCAAGGCAAAGGCTGGATCGCCAACTACTGAAAACCTCGACCGTTCTGATAAGGCACAGCCAAGATGGTAAGTCGAAGACAGTCCTTCACCACATGCACTCTTTACGGGCGAACATAACAACTCGTAGATAGTCATAGTATTGCCCGGAATGAGGACGTTGTAGCCGTTGCATGTTATTTCGCGCAAGCCCGGGATGACGGTGCCAAAGTCGCCCTGATATGTTAACCGCAAACAAGAATCTGTTTCGATTGTCGGACGCGAACAGCATACGAGCTGGGCCGCTACTTCACGCTGAAATAGCTGCCAGACCATCTGCAGCGCGAATGGTTCACGATAGAGCAAATGATCGCGCAGCTCCTGCCCTTACCGTCGAGAACTTCTGCTTCAACCAAACAGCATGTCAGCTGCCGTAGTTGTAATCTTCCTCCGACAGGCGATACGTTTGGCGAACGCTAGATGGGTTTCTTCAGTGCGTTAGGGAGGAGATTGTGGCTGCCGTAACGTCGCCTTCAGCAGCCATCACTCCATCACGCAACAAAATGGCACGACTGCATAATCGGTGAATGGTCCATGTTGGGTGGGTAACGAAGATTACGTACGCCCTCTTTCGCCGCTTTCACGTCCTCCATCTTCCCAAGACATTTCTTCTGAAACTCGGCGTCGCCTACCGCGAGCACTTCGTCGATATAAAGAATCTCTGGGTCGAGGTGAGCAGCACCGCGAAAGCGAGCCGCACATACATGCCGTCGAATACCGCTTCGCTGGCGTGTCGAGGGAACTCTCTATCTCGGCAAAGGCGACGATGTCATCAAACTTCTTCGAATTTCCCTGGACTCATGCCGAGGATCGCGCCGTTCATAAAAATGTTTTCGTGCGCCCAGTTAGTTCCGGATGAAAACCTGTCCCGACTTCGAGAAGCGCTCCGACGCGACCGTAGATCTCTGCGGTGCCAGACGCCGGCTCTATGATGCGGCTCAGAATCTTCAGCAGTGTGCTCTGCCTGCGCCGTTGCGTCCAATAATGCCGACTACTTCGCCTTTTTTTCAACATCGAATGAGACACCCTTGAGCCCAGAATGTTTCTGATTTTACGTTTATTATTCCGTCCCCAAACGCCAGGCAAACGCCTGGCAGAGTCAGATCGTCCCGCAGCGTCCCGTAACCCCCAGCCTGCTCGGTTCATGCGCAACTCTGAAAGACTGCTGAAGTTTCTAACAGAGACGGAAATGTCCGACATTTTTCCAGGAATTAGCGCGAAAAATTAGATCATATCGGCGAAGCTATGCCCGACGCGGCGAAAGAAAAATGCGCCACCGAATTAAGGTGGCAGCGACGTCGCGACGGTAATGCAAAGAATTCTGCGCTCAACGCGTTACCCCCAACACCGCCCAACGGAAGCCCTCAATGAAACCGACGGCGGATTTATAAGAGCCATTGCCACCTTTCGGGCACCATGCTCATTGGGGCATTACTGGGGACAGGCCGGTACAATCCATGAACCCGAACGAAATACGGCAAGGCATTGGTGCAGTCGCATTTCTGACGCCGAGCGCTGAAAACCAAAGGGCAACAATCAGTTGAGGTAAGAGCCATCAAAATGAGAATACTCGGAATTGCGGCCAGCCGAAACGTTGGCTGGACTCGATAAATTGCCATCAACACCGCGAGCACGATCAGTATGACAAGCGAAATCGACGAGCCGCGAAGGGTCTGGGCGAGCGGGATAAGCAACTTGGGAAAATAAACTTTGGAGACAAGTTGGAGAGTTGCGCACAAGATTAGTCCACGCGCTGCAGCGCCTGGTAACAGGGGGTCCAAACGGTTACCCTGCAAAAACAAACAATAAATACGGCGCTGTCGCTGGCTTCGCCACTCGGCCAAAAACGACCGTGAAAATCACCGCTGCAACGAGCGGCTGCGCTAACACTACCCAAACAACCCCCAGCGCCGTTTGTTTGTATAAAGTTTGATATCGCGCTGCACCAAAACCAGAGCAGATCGCGGTATCTCCAAATTTCACGAACATTGATGGCCCATCCCTGGTCGGTTGAATGCGATAAGTCGGTTTTCTCCATTGCTGGGGCCAGTGTGGCTGGCCTTCGTAGTGGCTCGATCTCAGTCATCAGGGTCACACATCTGCGTTCAAGAGAGCAACGTTATGCTACCGCTCGACGCAAGGAGAGGCCCCACCGACTCATCTCGAAACTAGCTCGCTTTTCCAGGCTCCGCAGAACTCTGCCGCGTAATCGGTCCAAGTCCTCGGTTCCCGAGACTCGATTTCATTAATCGTTCCTCAATGCCGCGCAGGTTGCGTCACCAGCGTGATACATTGCCTGCGAAAAAGTTGTATTGATCGCGAAACGTCGCATGTCAAGGCTAATCGTCTTTGCGATCTCGGCCATTTCACCAAAATTTGCGCAGATACACGGGCGGCGATTCCACAAGCTTTCGACAATGGGAAGACCGAACCCCTCGACTAACGATGGATATATGGTGAAATCGCAGTCGCGATAAAAATCACTAAGCTGACGATCGGGTTACCTACCGTGCCAGGTGATACCTATTCTCTGCGCCGCCGCGCGGTTCACGAGATTAACAATGATTCTGCACCTTTGTAGCGATCGCCAACCAAATGAAGCTGCATGGGATCGAGATCGCGGCACAAGCCAGGTCGAATGCTTCGAGCAAGGTTTTGTGATTCTTGCGCGGGTCCAGCGTGGAAAAACGCAGAGAATCTTTACGGGACCGGAAAAATCGACCCTCCTTCGCCGAACAACGCTTCTCGCCAACCATCCACCAGAAAGTCGGCAACGGTTAACTGCGGACGTTGTTGCCCATGTTTTTACAAAGACGCGAAATTATCGCATTGATGGAATTGAGACGGCGAGATGACAAGATCAGTGCCGCAAGCTTCACTTTCATGTATTCAGGATGACGTTTTACAGCGTCAGGGACGCACGAGTCCGATGAGAGAGATGGAATCGTGTCGTGAAGATGCGCCACGCGTTTTTCGACGCCAAGCGCATAGCCACGACTCGCAGGGCCCGATTGCCATAAATTATTTCCGGCAAGGCAAGCCATGACCCGATTGGAAATTGGAGCGAACGTTTTCGATACAGGTTTGTTACTCCCAAGCGCTTGTTCTCCTTCCGATCTAGCGGCAATAAACCGCCACGCCATACTTCGACCAGCGCATTATTTGGAAATCAACGCGATGCTCACGCAGTCCCCAGAGCAAACCACGCACGACGGTTTGCGTTCCAGTTCTCGCCCCGGTCTTTTGCGGCGTGAGTTGCATCGACAAAAATTGTTCCCATCTTGCGCGGATTCGCCACTGTCGAAGAGAAACGGGGCGATACAAATCCTCGATGACTTCTGCTTGACCAACGGCTATCGCGACCTCGCTCGACTCGCGCTCGTGTGCGTGGTCTGTGTGCTTCCGCTGCGTTATATAGCTGAACCGTGTTCTCGCCAGAAACGGTATTTACAAAGTTTGACTATTACGGCGAATTATTTTGCGAACGCCATACTGGAGGTGCGGCAGATAAAGCCAAAGATCTGCTCCGTCGCTGGCTACGACGGCCAATTTATTCGCAGATAGCTATCCATCCATCGCGTTATGAACACCCGACTTAAGAATCGCTGGATGCTCCTGGTACCGCGCGATGCGGTCTTTCGCCGTGGTTGTTATTCCTTGCAGGATTTGGGCGCCCCTTCTGGATAGTGCAAGTTTACGCCTGGTCCAATCTGCTGTATATTCTGGTATTTGCCGTTTTTTGGTTCTGCACACCGTGCGTCCAACGTCACGTCGCGATTTGATCGGCGCGTATTCTCGCAGCCTGCTCGTTAAGTTCCGGGGTGCTAGCAATACGTAACTGAATGAAGTATAC
>ERZ1370068.4708-contig-3765_pt1 | contig 114127 bp, 193 predicted proteins | sample MGYA00561227_ERZ1370068 | MGnify/ENA primary metagenome ERZ1370068 (study PRJEB38410, sample SAMEA6850437) | metagenome | study: Metagenomic assessment of the ecological functions of the soil: analysis of the soil microbiota associated with the...
CTGGTGTACTTCGTTCAGTTACGTATTGCTGAATCACCGCGGGCGAACCGCTCGAGATCTCCGGCTGCAGCCATGCCGGTATCCCCGGACCGTCGTCGGCGACCGTCAGCACGGCGCCACCGGAATCGTCGACGACCAACGATGTGGTGACCGAGGTGCCGGGCGGTGTGTGGGTCCTGGCGTTGGCGAGCAGATTGGCGAGCACCTGATGCAGCCGGGCCTCGTCGCCGACGACGGTGACGGGCTCGTCGGGCAGATCCAGCGACCACTGGTGGTCGGGGCCCGCGATGTGGGCGTCGCTGGCGGCGTCGACGACGAGCCGGGACAGATCGACCTGCTCGCGTTCCAACGGTCGTCCGGTGTCCAGACCGCGCCAGCAGCAACATGTCCTCGACGAGCTGCGGTCATCCGTTCGGTCTCGGATTCGACGCGGCTCATCGCGTGCGCGACGTCGTCGGGCAGGTCGTCCCGTTTGCGTTGCGCCAGTTCGGTATAGCCGCGAATCGCCGCCAGCGGTGTGCGCAGTTCGTGGCTGGCGTCGGCGACGAACTGGCGTACGCGCGTCTCGCTGGCGTGCCGCGCGGACAGTGCGCCGGCGATGCGGTCGAGCATTCGGTTCAGCGCGGAGCCGAGCTGGCCGATCTCGGTGTCCGCGCTGGCCGGATCGACCTTTGACGATCGGCGTGGGCAGCCGCACCTCGCCGCGGTCGAGCTCGAGGTCGGCGACCTGCCGGGCCGCTTCGGAAACCCTTGACAGCGGGCGCGAGTTGGCGGCGGATGATCACGAGATGCCCGCCGTCGTGCCACCGATCAGCGCGATCGCCGCCGACCACGCAGAAGATGACGAGCACCGACACCAGCGTGTCGTCGACGTCCGAGGTGGGCAACCCGGTGCACGATCGTCTCCGCCCGGGCCTCGCGCGTGCATCGCCGATGACCCGGTAGCGGCCCAGCCCGTCGAGCTCCACCGTCGTCGGATGTGTCGGTTCGGAGCGGATGTGCAGCGAGTTGTTGCGCTGCCGTGGCACTGATTTCGGCGCGGGTGCACCGTCGGCGGTGATGACGCCGGCGTCGACCGGCGTGCCCGCGCGATGATCACCGCGCCGACGGTGCGGGTCGGCCTGCCCAGGGGCGTTGAGGAAGGCGGGGCCGGGGCCGTCAGTCGCTCGCGAATGATGACGCGTCGCGGATAACCGGGCGGATCCGGAGTAGCCTGGCATCATCGGGCCCATGCCCGCGGCGGCGGTGGCGGCCCGAATTCGAACAGCCCGGCCGACCGACGGCCGGTCTCAGCCAGCCGGTCATCGAGCTGATTCATCAAAAAGCGTTGCAGCGCAAACTCGGTGCCCGACGCCGATCGCCGCGCACACCAGGGCAAGCAGAACGATCTGGGAGGCCAGCAGCCGGGCCCGCAGTGACCAGGTCCGCGGCGAGCGGAAGCGGCTGCGGCCCGCGCTCAGCGCGGGGGCTTGAGGACATAGCCCGGCCCCGCGCAAGGTGTGGATCATCGGCTCGCGCCCGATGTCGATCTTCTTGCGCAGGTACGGACACGTACAGCTCGACGATGTTGGACCGTCCGCCGAAGTCGTAGCTCCACACCCGGTCCAGGATCTGCGCCTTGCTCAGTACGCGTTTGGAGTTGCGCATCATGAACCGCAGCAGCTCGAACTCCGTCGCGGTCAGCGAGATGAGCGTCGCCGCCGCGGGTGACTTCGTGGCTGTCCTCGTCGAGCACCAGATCGCCGACCACGATCTTCGCGCCGCCCGTCTCGCTCGTCACGCCGGTGCGCCGCAGCAGCGCGCGCAGCCGCAGCACCACCTCTTCGAGGCTGAACGGCTTGGTGACGTAGTCGTCGCCGCCCGCGGTCAGACCCGCGATGCGGTCTTCGACGGAGTCCTTCGCGGTCAGCAGCAGCAGCGGCAGTCCGGAATCTGCTCGCGCAGCTTGTGCAGGACGTCGAGGCCGCTCATGTCCGGCAGCATCACGTCGAGCACCACGCACGTCGGGCGGGGTCTCCCGGGCCGACGCAATGGCCGAGAGCGCCGTCGCCGGCCGTCGCGATTTCCCAACCCTCGTACCGCAAGCGCCATCGACACCAGTTCGGCCAGCACCGGCTCGTCGTCGACGACCAGCACGTGGATGGGCTTGCCGTCGGCGCGCCGCATGACGACGCGTGCCGGGTTCGTTCTCGTTGACGGTGAAACCGCTGGGACTGGACACGGGCTCATTATTCGCGGCGCCCATGAGTCCAGACTGTGCCCTTATCTATGTGTCAGCTGTGAAGGCTGCGCAGACATAACCGACGCTGAAACGACGCACAGCAGACTCACATGAACGGCTTGCACTGTGGTCGCATGACCACCGATCAGATCGCCACCGAGCACCAGGTATGGGTGCACCTCAGCCCGCACCCCGCCGCTGGGGATCGCGCGAAACCGCCGGCGAGCCGTCGGCTGTCGCCGCCGTCATCGCCGCCTCGGCGGTGCCGCGATCTACGCCGCCACCGAGGGCAATTCGCATTCCTTCGGCGCACCTCACCAGGCGTTCGGACCAGGTGGCGGCATGCCGCGGTGGCGGCCCGGAGGCCAGCACGGCGGCATCGGCGGACCCGGCCCGGCCGCCGTGGGTTCGACGTCGCTGCACGGCGAGTTCGTGGTGCCCGACGGCGCAGGCGGCTACACCACGCGTGCTGACGCAAACCGGCATCGGTCACCGCGATCTCGCCGACGTCGATCACCGTCCGAAGCGAGGGACGGCTTACAGCCAGACCTACGTCATTCCGAGCACGGCAGGCAATGCGGGCGCCGCCGTTCGCCGTGGACGACCAGGTGGTCATCCGCGCGACACGCAACGGCCAGACCGCGACTGTCACCAACATCGGCAATCCGCAGCAGGGCGGACCTCTGCGCCGGCAGGGCGGACCCGGCGGGCCGCGCGCCACATCAACTGGTGCTTACGCCTCGGCCGTTTCGAAGCCGTCGGGTACCGATCGGCCGTCACCGGCGGTGCTGGCTATCGACGTCGCCAGCTCGGCTGGCGCCGATCGTCGACGTGGTGGTTTCGCCGAGCGTGATTTCCGGACCCTCGCCTGACGGTTCCCGGCCGCGGCACTGAAGACGACGGTGAAGGCGCGCCCATGACGCAACGAGGGCGCCGGCGCCAATACCACGCCGCCGACAAGTTTGAGCTGACTCGATTTCACCTCTGACCACTCCATTCGGTCCTCAGTTGACGGAACAGTTCGCGAAGGTCGACGGTCGACCCCTCCGCTGTTCTGGGTAACCGAAGCGATCGGAGGTGAAACGTCTGGTCGCTTACGAGCCGGCGCCGGCCGAACGGTGGGGCCTTGATCAGCGGGCACCGCAATCGTGGTCTCGGGCACGGCCGGCGCGGTTTTCTGGGTGGTGGTCGCGCCCGACGCGTCATGCACCGAGCTGGTCGACAGTCGGCTGGCGTGGCGTGTTCCTGGCTGATCGCCATGGTCACGGCGCCCATCGCGACGACGGCGCTGCCGCCGATCACGGCCGCCAGCATCTTCACATTGAGTTCGCCTGTTTGCATTCACTGTATTTGCTCCGTCTCTGGATCGTGAGCCGGTCCCGCCCCATCGATGCGACGGACCGACAAACGTGCAGGTCGGAGCTAGTGAATGCGACGAACCTGTGAATACCCTGGATCAGGGGTGCGAACTACCTAGGTGCGCGCTCGTCAGCGCTCACCCGTCGAAATCGATGTGCGATTGGCTACGGCGCGGCGGGCCCCTGTTCCTCGGCGGGCAGCGGTGCCGGTCCCTTCATCGCACGGCACCGCCATCATCGTGGCCGTCGTCGTGGCGCTGGTCGTACCGGCCGCTGTCGGAGCTGACGTTCATGCTCGACCGACTCACGGCGGGCTCCGGCCTGTTGCTGGCCGATCGCGACCGACAGCGCGCCGATCGCCACCACACCGCTGGCGCCGATCAGCCGCGACGAGCAGTCTCGCGTTGTTGCGCGTGGGAGAACGCATTCTTGGAACACCTCACCTTCCTGGTTTTGCTGAGGTCACCACGACAGCGCGGCGACCGGTAAACCTGCAGGTGAAAGCAAGTCAACGCCATCAAACTGGAAACGGCCTTAAGCGCCGGTACCAATTGTCTAGCCACGCTCGAGCTGCAACATCCGGGCCGCCGCGAGGCGCCATCTCATACCCTGTGCGTCATGCACGCCGCCCAGTGGACGTCGCCTATGACGCGCTTCCTCGCCGCGGCGGCTGCTGAACTACGTCGTGCTGCTGGCGGTGGCCTCGTTCCTGACGTTCTCGCTGGCCTCGCTCCAGTTCGAACCGCTCGAACAGCCTGCTGCAGCGAAATCCACGGCCGCCGCAGGCCGTCATCGACGCCAAGGCCGCCGAGCTGGACCTCGACAAGCCGATCCCGCGTCCGCTACGGCCATTGGGTAGCCGGCGTGGTGCATGGCGACTTCCGGCACCACCATCGGCGGACAACCCGTGTCGGACGAACTGTGGCGGCGCATCGGCGTCAGCCTGCGGCTGCTCGTCATCGGCTCGGTCGTGGGCACCGTGATCGGCGTGGTGGTCGGTGCGTGGGGGGCGATCCGGCAGTACCACCTGTCCGATCGCGTCATCACGCGTCCTGTCGCTGTTGGTGATCAGCACGCCAGTGTTCGTGATCGCCAACCTTCTGATCCTCGCGGCGTTGCGGGTCAACTCGGTGCTCGGGCGTGCAGCTGTTCGAGTACACCGGCGAGACATCACCGGACGCGGTCGGTGGAGCCTGGAACCAGTTCGTCGATCGCGCTGCAGCACCTGGTGCTGCCGACGTTCACGCTGGCGCTCGGGCGCCATCGCCGGCTACAGCCGGTATCAGCGCAACGCGATGCTCGACGTGCTCGGCCAGGATTTCATTCGCACCGCCGCGCGCCAAGGACTGACCCGACGCCGCGCATCTGTTCAAACACGGACCTGCGCACTGCGCTGATCCCGATGGCGACACTGTTCGCCTACGGCGTCGCCGGGCTCTTCACCGGCGCGGTGTTCACCGAGAAGATCTTCGGCTGGCACGGCGTGGGTGAGTGGTTCGTTCAAGGCGTCGCGCACGCAGGACACGAACATCGTCACGGCGATCACCCTGTTTTCCGGCGTGACGATCCTGTTGGCCGGGCTGCTGTCCGACGTCATCTACGCCGCGCTCGATCCGAGGGTGCGGGTGCGATGAGCGGAACCAGGTCACCACCAGACGACCGCCGACCACCGGCCAAGTCGGGCGTCGACGTCAGCACGCGTTCGCGTCGCGGCGCAGCACATCGTGCTGCGCCGATTCCTGCACAACAAGCCCGCGGTGGTGCTCGCTCGATACTGCTTGGTGGCGCTGTTCATCGGCTGCTACGCGCTGCCGCCGTTGCTGCCGTACAGCTACAGCGATCTGGATTATCTACGCACTGCAGCAGCCGCCCAGCGTCGACCATTGGTTCGGCACCAACGCGCTCGGTCAGGACCTGCTGGCCCAAACCCTGCGCGGCATGCAGAAATCCGATGCTGATCGGCGTCTGCGTGGCGTTCATCTCGACAATCATCGCCGCGACGGTGGGAACGATCGCCGGCTACTTCGGCGGCTGGCGCGACCGCACGCTGATGTGGATTGTCGACCTGCTGCTGGTGGTGCCGAGTTTCCTGCCTGATCGCGATCGTCGTACAGCGCACCAAGGGTGACATCTGTCTGGCTGATCGTCCTGCTCGGCCGCGTTCAGCTGGATGATCAGCTCCCGCATCGTGCGCGGCATGACGATGAGCCTGCGCGAACGCGAATTCGTCGCCGCCGCACGGTATATGGGCGTGAGCAGACTGGCGCGTCATCGTCCGCGCACATCGTGCCGAACGTCGCATCGATTCATCATCATCGACACCGCGCTGAACGTCGGCGTGGCGATGCATCGCCGAAACGGGCTTGAGCTTCTTGGGTTTCGGCGTCCAGCCGCCCGAAGTGTCGCTCGGAACGCTGATCGCCGATGGCACCAAGTCGGTCGACGACGTTCCCGTGGGTGTTCCTGTTCCCGGCTGGCGTCCTGGTGCTGATCATCTTGTGCGCCAACCTTATCGGTGACGGCCTGCGCGACGCGCTCGATCCGAGCGCCGTGCCGCTGCGGAGGCGCCGCAAGTGAGCCTGCTCGAGGTGACGCGACCTGACCGTCGCCTTCCCGACCGACACCGAACGGGTGAACGCGGTGCGCGGCACTGAACTTTCACGTCGATCCGGGTGAGGTCGTCGCGCTCGTCGGCGAATCCGGTGTCGGGCAAGTCGGCCAGCGCGATGGCGGTCAGTCGGGCTGCTGCCGGAATACGCCGAAGTGTCCGGGGTCGATCCGGCTACATGGCGATGAACTGCTCGGGCTTGTCGGACAACCAGATGTCGCAGATCCGCGGCAAGACCATCGGCACGGTGTTCCAGGACCCGATGTCGGCGCTCACCCCCGTCTACACCGTGGGCGACCAGATCGCCGAGGCGCTCGAGGTTCACCAACGCGACATCGGCAAGCGCGGCCGCGCATACGCCGCGCCGTCGGAACTGCTCGAACTGGTCGGCATCGCCCAGCCCGAACGCCGGGCCCGCGCCTTCCCGCACGAGCTCTCCGGCGGCGAGCGCCAACGCGTGGTGATCGCGATCGCCATCGCCAACGATCCCGACCTGCTGATCTGCGACGAGCCGACCACGGCGCTCGACGTCACGGTGCAGGCGCAGATCCTCGAGGTGCTCAAGACCGCACGCGACGTGACCGGCGCGGGCGTGCTGATCATCACCCACGACCTCGGGGTGGTCGCCGAGTTCGCCGACCGCGCACTGGTGATGTACGCGGGCCGCGCCGTCGGAGATCGCCGACCGTCGACGAGCTGTACCGCGACCGCCGAATGCCCTACACCGCAGGGCTGCTCGGCTCGGTGCCGCGGCTCGACGCCCCGCAGGGTGCTCGGCTGGTGCCCATCCCCGGCGCCCCGCCGTCGCTGGCTGGCGCTGCCGCCGGGCTGCCCGTTCGCGCCGCGATGCCCGCTGGCCATCGATGACTGCCGCGCCGCCGAGCCTGAGCTGATCGAGGTCGCGCGCGCGACACCTGAGCGGCGTGCATCCGCACCGAACACGTCGCCGGCCGCAGCCGCGGCCGGAGATCTACCGCGTATCCACCGAGCCACGTGCCGCTGCGTGCACCCGACGCCGACGCACCTGTGGTGCTGCGGGTGCGTGACCTGGTCGAAGACGTACAAGCTGACCAAGGGCGTGGTGCTGCGCCGGCAGGTCGGGGAGGTGCGTGCGGTCGACGGCATCAGCTTCGAGCTGCAGCAGGGCCGTACGCTCGGCATCGTCGGCGAATCCGGCTCGGGCAAGTCCACGACACTGCACCAGATTCTGGAGCTGTCGCGCGCCGCAGTCCGGTTCGATCGAGGTGCTCGGCGCCGACGTCGCCACGCTTGACCGGCATGCCCGGCGCGCGCCTGCGCAGCGACCTGCAGGTGGTGTTCCAGGATCCGGTCGCGTCGCTGGACCCGCGGCTGCCGGTGTTCGACGTTCTCGCAGAACCGTTGCAGGCCAACGGTTTTGACAAGAGTCGCACCGACGAGCGGGTGGCCGACCTGCTGGGCATAGTGGGGCTGCGCCGCGAGGACGCCAGTCGCTATCCGGCCGAGTTCTCCGGCGGGCAGAAGCAGCGCATCGGCATCGCGCGGGCGCTGGCGCTGCAGCCGAAGATCTTGGCTCTCGACGAACCGGTGTCGGCACTCGACGTGTCCGATCCAGGCAGGCATCATCAACCTGCTGCTGGACCTGCAGCAGCGCTTCGGCCTGTCCTATCTGTTCGTGTCGCACGACCTCTCCGTGGTCAAACATCTCGCCCACCGGGTGCGCCGTGATGTACAACGGGCACGATCGTCGAACAGGGCGACGGCGACCAGGTGTTCGCCGACCCGCAGCACGAATACACGCGCCGGTTGCTTGCCGCAGTGCCTCAACCGGAACCGAATCGCCGGTAGACGTCTGTCGCGCATGAAGATCCGACGCTTAGCCGTGGTCAACGGTCGATCGCAGGCCTGACTCTCACCGCATGCTCCGGCGGCAGCAGGAAGCCCCGTCAGCGGGCGGGTCCGCGGAAGTCGGCGACGACCAACGACATCAACCCGCAGGACCGTCGCCAGCCTGCAGCAGGGCGGCAACCTGCGGGTGGCTCTGACCGACGTTCCCGCCGAACTTCAACTCACTTGCACATCGACGGCAACACCGGCGACCCGCCGGCTGCTGATGCGGCCAGACGATGCCACGGGCGTTCCGGATCGTCGGCCGACGGGTCGATGACCGCTGAACACCGACTTTCTTCACCGGCGCTCGAGCTGACCAGCACCAGCCCACAGGTGGTCACCTGCACCATCAACCCCAAGGCGGTGTGGAGCGACGGCACCCCGATCACATGGGAGGACATCAGCCTCCCAGATCACACGCCACCAGCGGCGAGGACAAGGGTTTCGCGATAGCGCCAGCACCAGCGGCAGCGACCGTGTCGAATCGGTTGACCCGCGGTGTCGACGATCGGCAGGCGGTCATGACGTTCGCCAAGCCGTACGTCGGAGTGGCAGCGGCATGTTCGTCGGGCAGCACTGTGCTGCTGCCGAAGAGCATCGACCGCCACACCTGAAGTGTTCAACAAGGGTCAGCTCAGCGGGCCCGGGCCCGTCGGCCGGGCCGTTCATCGTCTCCAGCCTCGACCGCGGCGCGCAGCGAATCACGTGCTGACGCGCAACCCCGAAATGGTGGGGTGACGCCTCCGCTGCTTGACAGCATCACCTATCTCGTCCTCGACGACGCCGCGCGCATCCCTGCACTGCAGAACAACACCATCGACGCCGCCGGTCTTGCGACGCTCGACGAGATGCACGATCGCGCGACGCACCAACGGGCATCACCATCCGGCGTGCACCCGGCACTGTCCTGGTACCACTTCACGTTCAACGGCGCCGACGGGATCGATCCTGGCGGATCCAGGCGCTGCGGCTGGCCATCGCCAAGGGCATCGACCGTCAGCACCATCGCCGCACGTCACCCATGCGCGGGCTCTGCCGGACAAACCCGTGCCCGCTGAACAACCACATCTACGTCGCCGGGCAGGAGGGCTATCAGGACAACAGCGGCGTGCGTCGCCTTCGACCCGGAGAAGGCCAAGCAGGAACTCGATGCGCTGGGCTGGCGCCTCAACGGCCAGTTCCGTGAGAAGGACGGCCACCAGCTGGTGATCCGCGATGTGCTCTACGACTCGCTCGGGACCCGGCAGTACGGCGCAGATCGCGCAGAACAACCTCGGCCCAGATCGGCGTCAAGCTGGACCTGGACGCCAGCGGCCGGCGCCGGCTTCTTCACCGACCACGTCAACGGTCGGCGACTTCGACATCGCCCAATTCGCCTGGGGCGGCGACGCGTTCCCGCTGTCGGGCTGCACGCAGATCTATCGGACCAAGGCCGAGAGCAACTTCGGCAAGATCAGCAGCCCGGAGATCGACGCCAAGATCGAACGAGACGCGTCGGAGAGCTCGATCCCGACAAGGCGCGCGCGCTCGCCAACGAGGCTCGACAAGCTAGTCTGGGCCGAGGGTGTTCAGCCTGCCGCTGACCCAGTCGCCCGGAAACGTCGCCGTGCGAAGCACTTTGGCGAACTTCGGCGCGTTCGGCCTCGGCCGACGCGGACTACACCAAGATCGGCTTCATGAAGCCGTAACGCGCTACACGGTGCGGGGAACCGCGGCAGGCACCGCCTGTTCGACGGCGGCAGCGGCGGCGATGCCCCAGATCAGCAGCCGGACCCCGAGGCCGCCCGGCGTCGAGTCCAGCTTCTTGGCGCGCGCGGGCAGGCCTGAGCTCGTTCCGTCGTAGGTGGCCTTGACGATGTCCAGCGCCGCGCGCTCGCGAAGGTCGATGGCGGAATGCCCGGCGGTGGCGAGGTTGACCAGCACCGCGCCGGGGACCAGGGACGCGATCCTGCGGGCCACCGCGGGCGGGGTGATCAGATCGCGGCCGCCGGAGATGACGACTGTCGGCCAGCTGAACTTGGGCATCTCCTCGATGAGATCGAACGGCTCGGCTTCGAATTCTGTTGTATCGGTGGCGAACTCGCGAAACGCGACGGCGGGGTCCAGCGGCTTCCCGTCGGGAGCGGCGCCGTAGTTCAGTTCGCGGTACCCGATCCGGCCGACCAGGTCAGGCTCGTGACGGTAGGGCGCCTTGCGTTCGAACAGGAATCGAGGCGCCGCCTCCCAGCACCGACCACATCGCCCGGCGGCCGGCGAGCAAGAGATCGAGTTGACGCCGCAACACCGCGGGCCCTGCGAAGCCGTACACCGCCGCGGCCAACTGCGTGGCCTCCGGGCTCAACATGTCCTGGTCCACGAGTTGACGCACCTTGGGCGCCAGGTCAGCGGTCTCAGGGTTGTCGCCGTCCCACAGCAGCCGGCGGGTCGCGTCGCGGACCGCGTCGATGTCGTGGGCGGACAACACGGGTGAGTCGAGAACCATCCCGTGCACCCGATCCGGGTGCCGCACACCGACTCCGGCGGCGACATATGTGCCGTACGAGGTGCCATAGATGACGGCCTTGTCGACCTGGGCGTCGTCGAGGACGGCGGCCACATCGTCGACCACCTGGTCGATGGTCAGCGCCTCGGGGGCAGGTCAGCGCCGCTGTCGTCATGGCGGGACATCCCCACGCCCGCGGTGCTCCACCATGATCACGTCGAGGCCCTCGGCGGCCGCGCGCCGCCGAAACCCCTGGTAGAGGGCGATGGACGCGGCGCCGGGGCCGCCGGGGATGATGACCAGCGGATGTGCCGATTTGCGGCCCGTACGCACGTAGAACAGGTCGAACTCCTGGTCGCCGCCCGGAGCCGCCTGGCCGGCGACATCGCGCCTGGCCCGATCGGCCGTCGCACCGCACGCACCCCTGGCAACGCGGCCAGCTTGTCGTGCGCCCGCCGACGCTTGGCGTTCATCGTCATCACCGATCATTATGCCCCGCGCGAGCGTGCCCTGTCCTCGGCGCGCGAGGCCTGCTGACCGGTCTGTCTATTCGTGGTCGCGGAACTGTAGGCAGTGGGCCCGCCCACTATGCGCAAACCTTGCCGCGCATGCCAGCAGCAATGCACAGAACACTAACAGTAACCGTGCGTTGACCCGTAACGAAGCTTGACGCGATTACATTGGGTCATGCAGCCCAGTTTGAGCTTGATGTGTGCGTGCGACGACATCGAGGGAAAGACGATGATTGATACAGGTAGCACCGCTCCTGAAGAACATGCGGCCGGCGCCGAGCGCCGTTGCCCACTGCGCCCGCCGTGGTCCGAGAACAGCCCGGTGGGCCACTGATGCGAGGCCATCGTGCTCGAAAAGTTCGGCGGTCTAGACAGTTTGGTCTACACCGAGATTCCCAAGCCGCGACCAAGAGACGGCGAAGTCGTGATCGCGGTCAAGGCCTTCGGCATCAACCACGCTGGAAATGCACATGCGTCGGGGCGAATGGGCCGAAGCCGCCGAGGTCAGCGGCATCGAATGCGTCGGTATCGTCGACTCTTGTCCCACCGGTGAATTTGCGGTCGGCGCCACCGTCGCGGCACTGATGGGTGGTCTCGGCCGAACAATCAACGGAAGCTACGCCGAATACACCCGTGTCCGCGCATCCAACGTCGCCCTCATCGACGCCGACCTGCCGTGGTCGCAGCTGGCGGCAATTCCCGAAACCTATGCCACCGCCTGGACGTGCCTGTTCCGCAACCTCGAGTTGGCTGCTGGCCAAACCATCGTCATACGCGGGGCCACCTCGTCGTTCGGCCAAGCCGCGGTCAAACTCGCCATCCGCCGCGGCGCCCGCGTGATCGCCACCAGCCGCAATCCCGACCACTTCGCAATGCTCACGGCGCTCGGGGCGGCACGCACCGAGATCGAGGCGCCGGATCTCGGCCGCGCGCATCGCCGAGACCAAGCAGATCGATGCCGTCCTCGACCTGGTCGGCAACAGCACGATCCTCGACTCCCTGGATATGCTGCGGCGCGGCGGGCGCGCGTGCCTGGCAGGCTGGCTGGGTGGACTCGCACCCATACCTGACTTCAATCCACTTCTGCGGATGGCCAGCGGCGTGCATCTGACGTTCTTCGGCAGCTTTGTATTCGGCACGCCCGGTTTCCCGCTGTCGGACGTACCCCTGAGCGACATCGCCGAACAAGTGAAGAACGGCCAGCTCGACGCCGCCCCGGCCCGCGTCTTTCTCATTCAGACGACATCCGGGAAGCCCACCGCGTCATGGAAGCCGGTGAAGCTGGCGGGAAAATGGTGGTCGTACTGGACTGACAGACACTGCGCTGGCGCGACATCGCACCATCCCGCTGCACAACCCGGTGGCGTACAAGGCGCGGGTGCTCGGCCAGAACCTATTGCACGGCACGCCGGTTCCGGCCAACGCCTACTTCTGATCCCGTCAGCTCCGGTCAGCTCTTGGATATGCCGGCGTTGGCGAGCCACTTCTTGGCGATGTCGGACGGGTTGGTGCCCGTTGGCCGCCTCAGCATTCATCGAGATCAGGTCATCGGTGGTGAGCTTCGCCGAGACGGCGTCCAGCGTCTTGGTGACGGTGTCGTTCTGCTTGCCGGACTTGATCAGCGGAACCACGTTCTCCGCGGCGAACAAGGTTCTTGTCATCCTCAAGGGCGACAAGGTGGTTGGCGTGACAGACCCGGATCGGTGCTGAACAGGTCGCCGGCCTGGATCTGGCCGTTGGTCAGCGCCGTCATCGTCAGGGTGCCGCCCGCGTCGAGGACTGACGAAGTCCTTGAAGTTGAGGCCGTACACGTCGCGCAGGCCGACCACGCCCTGGGTGCGCGTCTTCCATTCCGGCGGGCCCCCGAGCACCAGTTCACCGGCAACCGGCTTCAAGTCGGAGATCGGTCTTCAGCTTGTACTTGTCGGCGGTGGCCTGCGTCACGGCGCACGACATCCTTGTCCTCCGCCGGAGACGGCGTCAGCATGGCAGATCCCGGACGGCAGCTTGCTCGTCGAGCTCGCTCGTCACCGCTTCGGTCGTCGCGGCGGTCGACTTCGGATCGAGGTAACTCAGAAGCGCGCCGGTGTACTCCGGGACCAGATCGATCGAGCCGTCCTTGAGGGCCGCGATGTAGACCTCGCGGCTTCCGATGTTGAACTGCTCCTTGACGCTGACTCCCGCAGCCTGCAGCGCCTGCGAGTAAAGGCTGGCGATCAGCTGGCTTTCGGTGAAGTCGGCCGAACCCACAATGACCTGCGAGCCGGAGGATCCGCTGTTGTTCCCGCCGCCCTCGATAGCGGATTGCCGCCGCCACCGCCGCATGCGGACAGCGCGAGGACGGAGGTGACGGCCAGGGCCGACAGTAGTGTGCGTTTCTTCATGGTGATTCTCCTGATGTGAGGTCGGCGCCTGGCGGCACCTAGGTGGTGGCCGGCTCGAGGACGGTCGTGGATATGGGTGAACTGGATTTCGATACGGTGCGGCGCAGGCCGGGCGAGACGATGGCACGGCCGAGCCAGGCGAAGGTGAACTCGAGAACGAGCGCCAGGATTGCGACAAGGATTGCCCCGCCTGCCATTTCGCTGAAGTTGGCCTGCGCTCTGCCGTCGAGAATGAACCGTCCCAGGCCCTGCAGACCCAGATACGCGGCAATGGTGGCCGTCGAAACGATTTGCAGTGTTGAGCTTCTCACCCCTGAGATCATGAGCGGCAATGCGCACGGCAGTTGCACTCTCAGCAGGATCTGCGGCTTCGTGAAGCCCATGCCGCGGGCCGCTCCGACGGCGTCCGGATCGGCAGTTCTGAATGCCCGCATACGTTCCGGTGAGGATCGGTGGAACCGCAAGCAGAACAAGCACAACGATGGTGGGAAGGACGTAGCACGAGCTTCCACGGCGACGACTGGCGAGATGATCAGGAAGAGCAGCACCAGCAGCCCCAGAGACGGCAGCGCACGCAACGCGTTCGCCGACCCGGCCACCAACGCCTCACCCCGTCCCGTGTAGCCGATGAGGATTCCCAGCGGCACCGCGATGACCAGGGCGGCCAGCAGCGCGATCGCCGAGTACAGGAGGTGGTAGCCGATCTGGGCCGGAATACCGCCTGAGCCAGTCCAGTTCGCTGGATCGGTGAACCACGAGAGAGATGTTCATGAGGTGACCGTCCTTTGCCGCCATGGGGTCAAGAGTCTGTTCAGCCAGATGATCAGGCCGTCGAAGATCGATCGCGAGCACCACGCACAGGCACGATGCCGGTGAGGAGCGGAAGCGTAGAGCCGCAGCTGAAATCCCTGCGTGAACAGCGAGCCGAGCTGCGGGATACCCAGCAGGGCCGCCATCGTCACGATGCTGACGTTGGACACGACCGCAACGCGCAATCCAGCGGCGATGACCGGGACCGCAACGGGCAGTTCCACAAGCACAAGTCGCTGCCAGCCGCGGTAGCCCATGGCCTCCGCGGCCGCCACGGTGTCGTGTGGCACCGAGTCCAGCCCGTCCGTCACGACCCGCACCAGCAACGCCAACGTGTAAAGCGTCAGCGCGACAACAGATGTTCGATCGGATCGAGGATCTTCGTCCCGAGGATCACCGGCAGGATGATGAACAACGCGAGCGAGGAATCGTGTAGAGCAGACCCGCGGTTCCGACGATCGCGGCCTGCCCGCGCTTGAATCGATGCGCCCACCAGCCGAGCGGCAGCGCAATGATGAGACCGAGGATCGTCGGCGCCAGCGTGAGCCAGACGTGGCTGATCGTCAGCGACGACGATGCGGTCGATGTTCGACGAGATCCAGTTCATGCCGCCGTCCTCGCTTCCTTCGCCCGCCGGATCGCCTCCGATGACATCGTGATCGGATGCGGTGCCGATCAGCGTGCCCGACTCGTCGGTGACCACGCAGCGACCACTCGGACTCGACAGCGCCGAGTTCAGCAGGTCGCGCAGCGGATCGCCTCGAGATGCCGACGTGGCACTGAGGTTGACGTCGCTGTCCTGGACGCGAATCGCCGCGCACAGCTCTCGGTGTCGACCCAGCCGATCGGTGCGCCGCTTGTCATCGACCACCAGGATCCACCGTCCATGGATCGACGGAATCGTCGATACCGGCTGTCCCACAGTGATAGTCGGCTCGTCGTTGAGCTTGAGCAGGTCGTCCGAAGTGTGGAAGCCCGAGCGCCCGATAGCCGCGTGCGGACCCGACGAAGTCGGCCACGAAGGCATCGTTCGGTGCGGCCAGCAGCTCGGCGGGAGTCGCCAGCCTGCGCCAGGGTTCCGCCCTCACGAAGCACCACGACTTGGTCGCCCAGCTTGAGGGCTTCGTCGATGTCGTGGGTGACCATCGACGATCGTCTTGGAGATGTCGGCCTGCAGCCGCAGGAACTCGTCCTGCAGCTGGCTTCGGACGATCGGGTCGACGGCGCTGAACGGCTCGTCCATCAGCAGGAACGGCGGATCCGTCGCCGAGCGCGCGCGCCACCCCGACCCGCTGCTGTTGACCGCCGGACAGCTGCCACGGATACCGGCGGGCGAACTTCGCGTCCAGCCCGACGCGCTCCAGGAGTTCCATTGCCGCCGAACGGGTTTCCTTCTTGCCGCCGCCGAGCAGGCGCGGCAGGGCGGCCACGTTGTCGACGACGGTGCGGTGCGGGAAACAGGCCGGCGTTCTGGATGACGTAGCCGATTCTGCGGCGCAGCGCGACCCTGTCGAGGGTCTGCGGTGTCGACCCCGTCGAGCTCGATCGTGCCCGACGTCGGCTCGATCAGTCGGTTGATCATCCGCATCGAGGTGGTCTTTCCGCAGCCGGACGGGCCGACCAGCGTGGTGATCTTTCCGTTCGGTGCGGTCAGCGTCGAGCTTGTCGACGGCGACGGTGCCGTCGGGATAGACCTTGGAAACGTTGTCGAACGTGATCATGACTGTCTTTCTGGCAGAGTGGATTTCGGGCGACGACTCAGTCCGGCGGACAGAGACGCCGCCGCTGAGTCGAGCATTCGGCCGTATTGGGCCGCTTCGCGATGCGCTGAGCCGGTAGCTCGGAACGACCAGGCTCAGCGCAGCGACGATCCGCGCCTCGGAATACACCGGGCACGCGATCGCGGTGACGTCGGCCTCGACGCCGCGTTCGACGATCGACGTATCCCTCGTCGGGGACGCGGCCGCGCAGCGCGTGTCCCGCCGCCGAAATGTCGAGCGGAACGGTTCGACCGACCCAGCTGGCGTGCCGGACCGAGTGGGTGCCCTCGACGATGCTGATGTACAGCGCCGTCGCCGGCGTGCCCCTCGACGCTGAGGTACGCGGACTCCCCGGTCTCGGCGACCAGCTTCTCCATCGCCGGCCTGGCGAGGTCGATCAGCGACTCGTTGGACAGCGCCTGCGCGCCGAGTTGGATCAGGCGGCTTCCGGGCTGGTACGTACCGCCGACCTCTTCCTTGCTGACGAACCCGGTGGTTCTCCAGCGTGCGCAGGAGCCGAAGCGCCGTGCTCGGCGCGAGATCGCAATCCCTGGCACTGTCGGCGAGATTCGCGCCGCCCCGGTCGCAGATGGTGGCGAGCAGGGCGAGCGCGCGTTCGACGGTCCGCGTGGACGGTTCGGCCACCGTGACCTCCTCTCGCCGGGATGGAATCTACGAGGTCGATGTTGCGATCAACTCGCCGTCGATTTCCACTAGATAAAATTCAAATTCTATCTGGCGGCAATTGTGGTTCGTTCGGTGATGATAGATCTCTGTCGCGCGTCTGCGATAGAGGAACGAGGAGAATTCCATGCTTGTGCTTAACGGATCACGCGAGTATCGCCGACGTGGTGGCGCTCGCGGACCGCCGCGAGCAGGTCTCGGTTTCGGCGCGAGGTCGTCGAGGCCGTCGGCCATGCGCACCAGGTCGCGGCGGATCTCAGCACCCGATTCGCCACTCTACGGACGAACGACCGGTGTCGGCGCGAATCGAGCCACGTCCGTATGCGCCGACCGACACCGAACTACGGGATGCGACTGCTGCGCAGCCACGCGGTCGACGCCGGGGACCCGCTCGACGACAGAACGGTGCGGGCGATGCTCGCGGTGCGGCTCATCCAGCTGTGCGTGCCCGGCGCGGGACTCGATCCCAGGATCTTGGCCGGCCTCGAGACGATGCTCAACGACGACGCCCTACCGGAGCTTCGTCAATACGCATCCATCGGCACCGGAGACCTCGCGCCCGCTCGCGCGGCACGGCATCTGACGTCTGATCGGCGAACGGCCCGCGTCAAAGCCGCTGACGCCGATGGCAGCCTGGGGGCCGACAGCGCGCTGCCGTTCATGAGCAGCAGCGCGCTGACCGTCGGGCGCGGTTGCCTTGCGCTGGACGAGCTTTCGCGCCTCGAACGGGCGTCGAGCGTGATCTACGTGCTGAGTTTCCTCGCGCTCGACGGCAATCCCCAAGCGCTGTCATCGGTGGCAGCGCAGGCGTCGGCGGCCCCTACGTCGACACCGTCGCGGGTCGCCTGCGTTCACTGCTGGCGACGAAGGGCCGGCCGGATCGCCGGCCCGGCCCGCATCCAGGATCCCTACGGGCTGCGGGTGTACCCGGTAGCGCAGGCAGCCGCGCTGGCGTCGCTGCATTCGCTGGAGGGACAACTCGAGCGGACGCTCAACGCCGCGCAGGAGAATCCACTCTTCGACATCGAGAACGACGCCGTCGTCCATCACGGCGCCTTCTACCAAGCGTCGTTGTCACTCGGAATTGGACGGCACCACTCTGGCGCTCGCGCTTGACCGCGCCCATCACCCATTCGCGAATCAGAATGATCAACGACCCGGATACCAACGGCGGCAACGCTTTCCTTGCCGCCGACGCGGCCGGGTCATCCGGACTGATGATGGTCGAATACGTTGCCGCAGGCGCGATCGCCGAGATCCGTAACGCCGGCGCAGCCTGCCGTCCGCCGGCACGCTCGTGCTGTCGCGGGGCGCTGAGGAGGACGCCACCTTCGCCTCCCAGGGCGCGCAGCAGCTCGAGCGGTCCATCGCCGCGTACCGGGTGTTGCTCTGCTGCGAACTTGTTGGCGCGGTGAGACTCTTGCGTCAGCGTGGGCTCGATGGCCAGATTCAGCGGCGCCGTCGGCGACGCGCTGGCGCTGGCCGACGTTCTGCCCGCGACGACGAAGACCGCGACCTCCGTGGGGATATCGCGTTGGCGGAATCGCTCCTGGACGACATCGGGACGACCTCGTTCCGGCAGACAGCCGGCGGAGGCCCCTAGCCGCCGCGGATCAGATCCGCGGCCTTCTCGCCGATCAGCACGCTCGGCGCGTGGGTGTGGCCGCGGATGATCGTCGGCATCACCGACGCGTCGGCGACGCGCCAGCCCGTCCACGCCGCGCACCCGCAGCTCCGGGTCGACCACGCTGGCGTCGTCGCTGCCCATCCGGCATGTGGCGACCGGGTGATAGAGCGGTGTGCGACGACGAGTTCAGTGCCCGCTCGACGTGTCTCGATCGCCGAGGTCCGTCGCGCCGAGCGGGCCGGGCGATCTTGCCGATCGATGCCGTCGAGCGCCAGCGGACTTCGGCGATCATCCGCGCACATCCGCAGGCCCGCCATCAGCGCCGCACGGTCGGCGCCGGCAGCGTCGTCGGTGAGATACACGCGGGTCGATGATCGGCTTTACCTTCGGGTCGGCAGACCGCAGGGTGATGGCGCCGCGGCTGCGCGGCTTGCAGCAGGATCGGTCCCATCACCACGGCGTGGCGGTCGTACGGGTTCGCCGATGCCTTCCTCGAAGTACGGGGCGGGCGCGAAAATCAGCTCCAGATCCGGGCAGTTCGAGGCTCCGGACGGCTCCTGACGAAGCCGTGCGCCTCCCCACGTTCGAGGTCAGCATGCCGCGCCGTCGTGCCAGATAATTCACCAGCTGCAGTGGCTTCTCGGCGGCGAACAGGGTGTCGCTGCGGCACGTCGAGCGCCAGCAGGACGATCAGATGGTCGAGCCAGGTTAGCTGCCGACGTCCAGGCGAGCCTGCGCACCACGTCGATGCCGTGCTCGGCGAGCGTGGTCACGATGCGCCGATGCCCGACAGCATCAGCAGCTGCGGGCTGTTGATCGCGCCGCCGCACAGCACCACCTCGCGGCGGGCGTGCACGACGCGGCGTTGGCGCCAGCTGCTCGAATTCCACTCCGGCGGCACGTGTTCCGTCGAACATCACCCGCGTGGCGATGGCCTGCGGTGTACAGCGTCAGGTTCTGCCGCGCAGCGCGGGCTTGAGATACGCGTCGGCGGTGCTCCACCGCGCTCCCCTGCGCTGGTGACGCGGGTTTCGCAGAGCCCTTCGGTACGCCGATGCATCCCGGCCACGGCAGTTCAGCCAAGCTGCCGGTCGAACTACGCTGGACTGCGCTGGCGCGAGATGACCAGCGGGCCGTTCTCGATGCGGTTGAAGTACTCCTCGACGTTGGCGTAGCTCCACTGCTCGCCGGCGTGCTCGGCCCACTCGTCGTAGTCGGCGGCAAAGCCGCGCTGCCCACATCATGCGCGTTCATCGACGACGACCCGCCGAGCTACTTTTGCCTCGCGGCCAGTAGATCTCGCGGCCGTCGAGTTCCATCTGCGGCTCGGTCAGGTAGTCCCAATCCATGTCGCTGCGGAACAGCTTGGCGAAGCCCGCGGGGATCGTGGATGAACTTATCCTTGTCCCGCGGGCCCGCCTCCGAGCACCACGACCGAAGACAGACGGATCCGCGCTGAGCCGGTTGGCCACGACCGATCCGGCCGAGCCGGTTCCCACAACGATGTAGTCGGCGTCCACCTGCCGGAGTCTATGAGTCCGCCGACGTGTCGCACGGTCAATTCGACCGCCGCAGGATCCTGGCCACCTCGTTCGGCCGTTCCAGGGCGGAGAAGTGGCCGGTGTCGGGCAGGCGTGATCCGCTCGACCTCGGCAAGGCAGACCTGCGACGTGTTCGCGCTCCGCCGGCCGTGACCAGTCTCTGTCGCTGTACACCAGCGTCACCGGAACCGCCACGTCGCGGTAGCGATCGCGCGCCTTCGACGAAACCCTTCAGGCTGCGATAGACCGCCCGGGCGACCCTGCGATAGCCCTTGCGGCGTCCGCTCTTTCGAAGCTCGCCGATGAAGTCGCCGGGCAGCGTGGCGCTTGTCGACGACACCGCCGCGCATCACGCCCTTCATGATCGGCCGGTTCTCCATGGCGGCGAAGACCGGACCCAGCCCGGCATGCGGACGCTACGGATGATGAACCGGGCGAACAGATTGCCCCGCTCGAGTCCGCTCGGATAGTCGTAGCTGTTGAACAGCGACAACGCGGCTGACCCTGTCTTTGAGGTCGACGGCGGATTGCAGCGCGACAGCGCGCCGCCGAGCGATTCGCCGGCCAGGGTGACGTCGTGCAGGTCGAGGCCCGGTGACGAACTCGACCACCGCGGCACGCAGGATCCGCCTCTCCTCGTATGCGCGCCGGGCACGATGTCCGACCAGCCCATACCGGGAGGTCCAGCGCATAGACGGTGAACGAGTCCCACAGCTGCGGGATGACGCGGTGGAAGTAGTCCAGCTGGGTCCGGATGGTGTGCATCAGCACCAGCGCCGGCCGCTGCCTGCGGTCAAGTACCGCAGCGCGGGATCCGTCGGAGCGAGTGAAGTACTGGATGGTGCCGTGGCCGTCGGTCCACGTCGTCGGTGTAGGTGCTCATGCGCACACCGCCTCGGATTCGGCCTGCTCGGTCGGTGGGCGCGGGCTGCTTGCCCGGTGCCGGAAGCAACCACGGCGACGATGACAGCGGCCGCAGCGCGATACCGGCGCTGACGAGAGAGCCGATCTGGAGGCCGTCGAGGAAAGCGGTGTTGACGGCCGCGCGGACGTCGGGGACCACGTCCTGCGGCAGCTGCACCGATGACTCTCTGCGCGGCGGCCATCGACCGCTCCATCGTCGCGCGAGCCTCCGCCGGGCAGGTTGGCCAACGCCGGTGCTGCCGGACAGCCGGCTCGAGTAGATGGACGCGAAGACGCTGCCGACGATCGCGACGCCGAGGGTGCCGCCGAGTTCGCGGGTGGTGTCGTTGACGGCCGAGCCGACGCCGGCCTTGTCGGCGGACAGCGAGCCCATGATCGACTCGGTGGCAGGCGCCGTGGTCAGCCCGAGGCCGCCGCCGAGAAGCACCATCTGCAACGCGATTTCGATGTACGGCGTGCGGCGTCGGCGGTCGACGCCCATGCCAGCCCCGCCGCGAAGATGCGCCAGGCCGCCGACGACCACGGCGGTGGTGCCGATCCGTTCGACGATGCGCGGCCCGACGATGCTGGCGACCGCGATCGAGATGGCGACCGGCAGCAGTCGCACGCCGGTCTCGAATGCGCTGTAGGCCTTGATGAATTGGAAGTACTGGGTGATGACGAAGATGAAGCCCGAAAAGCGTCAGAAATCCCGCGGTCGACGGCCAGGCTGCCGCCGGAGAACCGCCGGTTGACGAACACCGACACGTCGAGCATCGGATGCGGTGTGCGGCGCTCCCACAGCGCGAAGACGGCGAGGACGATCGACCGACGACCGCGAAACCCGACGGCGGTGCTGGCGCTGCTCCATCCCCAGCTGGGCGCCTCGATGACGGTGTAGACCAGAGCGGTGATGCCCGATCGAGGACAGGATCAAGCCGGGCACGTCCACCGGCGGTGCGGCAGCGGTCGCGCGAGGTCGGGACGAACAGATACGCCGCCGACGATGGCCACCGCGGCCACCGGCACGTTGACCATGAATACCGAGCCCCATGAGAAGTGTTCGAGCAGCCAGCCACCCGGAGATCGGGCCCGCGGCCACGCCGACGCCGACCATCGCGGCCCACAGTCCGATCGCCTTTGCCCGCTTCGACGGGATCGGTGAAGATGTTGGTGATCAGGGACAGCGTGGTCGGGAAGATCACCGCGGCGCCGACGCCCATCGCGGCGCGCGCCGCGATCAGGCCGTCCGCCGTGTTCACCTGCGCGGCGACGGCGGAGGTGATTGCGAAGCAGCGCGAGGCCGGCGCTGAGCCAGCCGCGTCGACCGAAGCGGTCGGACAGGCTGCCCGCCGACAGCATCAGACCGGCCATGACCAGGGTGTAGGCGTCGACGATCCACTGCAGCTGCGCGGTGTCGGCGTCGAGTTCGCGCGACAGCGTGGGCAGGGCGACGTTGACGATGGTGGCGTCGACGCTGATGACGAAGACGCTCAGGCAGATGAACACAAGCGCGGCGATCGGGTGATCTGCTGAAAACTGGGGTGCGGGTACTCATGGGCATGAACCGTAAACCTTTCAGACAAGTTTCTCAAGTAATAAGACTAGATACTTGTCTAAGTGGTAGAGTTATTCCCGTGCCCAGGAGCTACCAGCAGAACTGCCCGATCGCGCAAGGGCCTCGACGTGCTCGGCGAGCGATGGACGCTGCTGATCCTGCGAGAGCTCATCGGCGGCCCCCGCCGGTACGGTGACCTGCGCGCACAGCTGCCCGGCATCGCCACCAATCTGCTGGCCGACCGGCTTCGCGAGCTCGAGGACCTGCCGGCCTGGTCGACCGCGAGGAGCTACCGCCGCCCGTCGCGCGGACGGTCTACACCCTGAGCGAGACGGGGTGGCGCAAGGTGCTGCCGGTGGTGAAGGCGCATCGCGACGTTCGGGCTCGACATGGTCGAGCCGGACGAGAGCGCGCTGACGCCGCTGAACGGGTTTCTCGGCGGGCATCCTGCTGGCCTTCGATCCGCGCAGGGCCGGTGACCTGAACGCCTCGTACCGCATCGAGATCGACGATCGGCGCTTCGAGTTCGCCGTGTCGCAGCGACGGTCTGACAGCCACGCAGGTCAGCCCAATGTCGCGACGGTCACCGCGACCGCCGCCGACCTGATCGCGCGCGAGCTGGGCGCGACGGCCGCCGAACGCAGGGCCGCACTGCGGCGGGTGAAGGTTCGACGGCGACGCCGACGGCGATCGACGCGATGCGACGCCTTCCGCTGTCGGCGATCCGGGCCTGCTGGTCGCGTGTCGGTGTCAGGCGAATCTGGACTCGACATGAAGGTGCATGACGCAAAGTAGAGGAACCGTCGGGAAGGTCGATATGCAGTAGGTCGGGTCACCATGCGCGAAGGCACCGGTCCCCGCCTCGGCGTCATCGTCGGCAACGCCCGTGCGAAACCCGGGGTAGAAGCCGAACCGCGGGTCGTTCCATCCAGGGGGCGACGAGAAGCGACCGGCGGGAAGCGAACGCTGGCCTGGGACGGCATCCCGTCGCCCTCGTGATCGCTACGGAGTAAACCGCGATGACGCCGGAAGGTGACCCCCGCAGGATGGGATGTGCCAGCCCGACAGGTACGACTGGCCGTGAAAAGCACCGGCGCACAGCCGGAAACTCATACCCGGGACCGCACCAATTATCCCGGGGTAAAGCCGCACCCGATCGCGAATCTTGTTCATGCGCAACATGACAACCCAGCGCCGCCCAGTCCGGCGAGCTGTACACCACCGGAGCAGCTGCTCCCAGGCAGGCGCGAGACAGAACATAACGCCAACATGCCGAAAAGAAGCCCCACCAACCGCACGACGCAGTACCCGCCGGAACGCCGGCAACTGCGCCCATCGGGCGTGCTGCCCGGCCCAAAAGAACGACGTGGGTCGGGTGAGCCCAGAGGAGTGAGCTGATTGGAGACGCCGGAACCGACGCGCAAGATGAGATCCTGGCATCAACGGACCCTGAAGGCGACTCCACGAGAAGAACGCGGGGATGCCGCGACGAGCACAATGTACCCAGGCAGCGACACCGCCACCGGGGCCTGCTTGGCGGCCGCCTGGCGGCGCCGCCAGTCATATCACCGGCGCGACGCGACAGCCACCCCGACTGCAGCCAGGAGCGCGAACCGGGCCCCACGCGCAACCCGGGGGAACGCAAATGGCCCCCACCGGACGTTATGGCACCGCGCGACTCCGAGAATTAGCCTAAGCCGTCAGCTCGATGTGGTGGGCACCGGCCACGCTGGCGTAGCGCTGCGGGCTGCACGTCAGCACGATCACCTGGCCGTCGCCACCGACGGCGTTGAACACCGCCCCCATCTTGGTGAGCCGATCGGGGTCGGTGAAGCCGAGCGCGTCGTCGATGACCACCGGAACGCTGTCCTCCTTGGCCACCAAGACCGCGCCTGCCAACCGCGCGACGATGCCCATCTGCTCCTTCGCGCCGCCCGACAGCGACTCGTACGGAACGGTGCGGCCCGCCAGTGTCCGGCTGCAGATCCGTAGCGCGCTGTCGATCTCGACTTCGAAGCTGTCGCCGAACACGATGCGGCCCAACCGCTCCACCTGGTTACGGAACGGGTCGACATAGCGCAGCCGGGTGGCGTCACGGTGGCGCGCCATCACCGAGCGCAGCAGTTGCGCAGCGCGGGCACGTCGATGCATACGCAGGTACTCCGCTTCGGCGTGCTCACGTTCGGTCTGGGCGGCATCGAGCTGTCCCTTGCGGCCCTCGGTGCCGTAGACCTTGAGCTGCGCAGTCACCTCGCGCAGCGCCTCGGACAGCCTCATCGTGGCGGCTGTCCAGCGAGTCGGCCCGGCGGACCGCATCGTTGAGCGCGGCGGTGACGGTGTCCGGCGCGCTACGCGCCAACTCGGCGCCCAGTTCGGCGACGAGTCCGGTCGCGCGCCGCGCCTCCTCACCGTCGGCCTCCGCCTTGACCGCGAGCTCGTCGTCGGTCGCCGTCGACCGCTGCAGCGGTCAACCTCTCGCCTGCGGCGGTCAGTTCGGTCTGAGCGGCGGCCAGTTTCTCGCGGGCGACGTTGGCGCGTGTCGTCCTCTCCCAGCCGCTTCGCCGCGGCTTCTGCGACCTTGCGATGCGTCTCGCAGTCCGCCATGGCCTGCTTGTGTGCGGCCACCGCGGCGTCGAGGTTCGGCGCGGGCGGCGGCCGGATCGCCGGCGCCGGTATCCCACAGGCCCGGCTCGGCGGGCTCGCCGTCGCGCAATTCGGCGAGGCGCGTTCGCAATTCGTCGACGATGTCGTCGCCGACCAGCGCCTCGGACGTGGCGTTCAGCTTCTCGCGGGAAGCGATCAGCTCGCGACGACGTTCGTCCAGCAGTCGTGCCGCGGCGACATCCGCGACCCGCGCCTTCGCCAGCGCCGCCGCCAGAACCTCTTGGGCCGCTTCGAGTTTGGCCTGCGAATCCGACGCAGGAGTTCCTGGCACCACCCGCGCGCGCAGCAGGCCCGGCAGTTCGATGTCGGTCGGCGAGCTGACACTGGCGGCCCAGGTGCCGCCGGCCTCGATGGCGACCGGGTCACCGTCGAGATGCACCTCGACGTCGGCGATCGCGACGAGTTCGATGTGGGCGGAGGCGAGTTCGGCTTGGCCGGCGGCCCGCTCGACCGCGATGGCGGCGGTCTCGATCGCACGCATGGCGTCATCGGTCAGCGCGATGCCTGCGAGCTCGCGGTCCACGCACGGTCGAGCTCGCGCCGCGCGGCGTCGAGCTTGGCGATGCGGGTTTCGAGCCGGTTGGCCTCGTCGCGGTCGGACACGCTGCTCAACCACGCGCCGGGCGGCGTCGACGCGGGCCTGGCGATGCCTCAACCGCGGCGCGCGCCTCCGCCGGCCGCGGCCTCGGCCGCCTCCTGCACTTCGGTGGCGGTGGTGAGCTCGTCGAGGGCTTCGGCCGCTGCGGCCTCCAGCTCGGCGATCGCGGCCGTCCGCTCGTCGATGTCGGCACGCAGCCGTCGCCGTTCGGTGAGTGCGGCGACCGATGCGGAGTGGGTGGCGTCCGCGGCCGCGGCGACCACCTCGGCCTGCTTGAGCTGCTGGGTCAGCGCGGCGACGGCCTCGGCCGCGACGCGGGCCGTCGGTGAGCCGTTTCGCCGCATCGGCCCGCTCCTCGGCGAGCCGTGACAGGTTGTCGGTCAGCGCCGGCATGCCTGCGCACGGCGTCGTCGACCTCCGCCACCGCGGCCGCACATCGGGCCACCTCGTCGTCGGCCTCGCGCAGCCGCTTGATGGCGGCCGCCCACTCGCCGGTCGGGCGGCCGGTTGGCGTGTAGTAGCGCAGGTACTCGGCGTCGATGCGGTCGATCAGCAGCGGTTCGGCCCCGGACAGCGCAGCGGCTTCGCCCGCCGCCGCATCCAGCGCGCGCGACAGCGCGTCGCACCCTGACAGATCCACCGCGGCGGTGGATGCCGCCTGCAGCACCCGCTGCGCCTGCCAGAGATCCATGTCGACGGTCTCGTCCAGCAGCGCGAGGACCCGCTCGTGCGCCTCGTCTCCGGTGAGCTGCTCGCGGCGCGGCGCCAGCACCGTCAGCTGCGTCTCACAGCGCTTGTGAAACCGCTTGTGGTAGATGAATCGATAAGGGCCGGTGGAGATTTCGGCGGTGATCTCGGCGCCAACGTCGGCGTGGGTCGGCTTGACCTGCTTGACGTCTTTCTTGTTCGACCGGTCCTTGGAGTTCAGCAGCAGGTCGAGCGCCTCGATCATCGACGACTTCCCGATCTCGTTGGCGCCGCTGACCACCACCACGCCGCGGTCGGGGAATTCGATCTCGCGGTGGGTGATACCGCGGTAGTTCGTCAGCACGAGGCGGTGCAGTTTCATGACGCTGCCTTTGCTCTTCGCGCAAGCGGCTCATCGCCCTTGTCGACCAGGCGCAGCAGCAGCGCCAGCGCCGCGCGGGCGTCGTCGGCGTCCTCACCGTCGGACCGCGCGGTGCTGACCAGCTCGTCGACCGCGGCCGCGGCGAACCCGCCGATGCCGAGGTCGTCGAACTCACCGTCGGCGGGGATCACCGCGATGTCGGTCTGCTTGTCCCACGGCACCAGGGCGGCGAACAGCCGGCGCGTACTTGTCGAGGCACGCATCCAGCGCGGCCTTGTCGGTCACGGTCAGCGACCCGCTGAGCCCCAGCCGCACGACGGTGCGCTCCTTGTCCGGCATCAGGTCGAGGTTGATGTCGAGGTCGGCCACGTCGCGACTGCCTGTCCACGGTGCGGCAGAGCGTGACGAAGCGCCAGCGGCCGACGCGTTGCGCGTCGACCCGCACCGGCCGCACGGGGTCGTCCTCGTCGATGTCGACGAGCAGCACGTGACCAGGGTCGGGTTCGATGTCGTCGTAGTTGGTGACCTCTGGTGAGCCGGAGTACCAGATGCGAGCCGGTCGGAGCCGACCTGCAGTGCGAGAGTGCTTGTCGCCCAACGCGACATAGTGCACAGCGCCGCGTTGCGATCGCAGCCTCGAGCGCGGCGAGCCGAATCAGCGACGGCTTGTCCTTGTCGGGCACGAGGATGTCGACAGCCGCCGTGTCCGACGACGATGCGCGTGACGCCGTCGGCCGGCAGGCCGTCGAGGACTTCGGAGACCAGATCCGCTGGTCGGCGCCTTGAATCGCCACGGCGCGGCGACGATCTGCAGGCCGCGGCCGCACCTCGTGCACGCCCGCCGCGGTCGAGAACCGTGACGTTCTCAGGGCATTCGGCGGTGAACAGCGCACTGGTGTACACCGACGCCGCATCGAGCGGGTCGTGGTTGCCCGGCAGCAGGTACACCGGAATGCCGATGGCGCGCATGGCTTCCAGCGACTGGCTGACGTCGCGCGGCGCGAGTTGGTTGTCTTCGAAGACATCGCCCGCGACGACGACGAATTCGGCGCCCGCGTCCAGGGCCAGCGGCCCGATGCCGGCGACGACGTCGCGGCAGGCGGCCGAATACCGCGGCTGTGCCTCGCCGTTCAGGAAGTAACGGGTCATGCCGAGCTGCCAGTCGGCGGTGTGCACGAATCGCATCTCGGCCCCTCCTTTCTTCCCGTATCTTCCTCGGCATCGCGAGTGTAGGTCCGGGCGCCGACAAGTCCCGGGAGGTGCATCGGCATGCCCTACCGTTATATGGGGTGACCGATCGGTACCGCACGCTGCTGTTGCTCCGGCACGCCAAGTCGGACTACCCGCCGGGAGTGGCCGACCACGAAAGCGCCCGCTGGCCGCGCGGTGGAGCGGGAGGCCAAGCTGGCGAGGCGATTGGCTGCGGGCCCACGCGCCCGCGGTGGATGCGGTGCTGTGCTCGACGGCCACCCGCACCCGCGAGACCCTGGCGCGGACCCGCATCGACGCGCCGGTGAACTACGTCGACCGGCTCTACGACGCGACGCCGGGCGCGGTGATCGAGGAGATCAACAGCGTCGAGTCACGCTTCGGACCCGATGTCGAGACCGCTGTTGGTGATCGGCCACGAGCCGGCGATGTCGTCGGCAGCTCTTGGCCTGGCCACCGCGGGACGGAAGCAATAGCACCGCGGCCGAACGCATTTCGACGAAGTTCCCGACGTCTCGCCATCGCGGTGCTGCGCACCGGCGAGCCGTGGGACTGTAGACGCTTCGGCATTCCAGTCGTGTCGGTCGATCTCCCGTCGGGGCTGGCGGCGGACTCGGCCGGGCCGCCAATCGGCGATTGATCCAAATCGAAGCGGGCGTGACCGTGACTATCGCGGCGCCCAAATTGCCCCTCGTTCTACCTCCTGCCGAAACGCGCGCGGGCGACGTCGTGATTGCCGACATCGGGATTCCGGCAGCCATCCTCCGAGTCGCTCGACGGCCCGCGAGTGGCCTTGCTGACCAAGGCGGCGATGCGCGATTGTTTGATCCCAGTCCGCGGACGGCCGTTACACCTCGGCGAAGGGTGACTACGGGCGGGTGCTGGTGGTCGCCGGTTCGCCCGGGAAAGACAGGCGCGCCGCTCATCTGGCCGCGCAGGGGGGCGCTGCGGTAATCCGGGGCTGGACTGGTCACCGTGGCCACGCCCCTCAGCTGCCAGGCCATCGTCGGTGCGATGGGGCCGGAGTACATGACGGAGGGCTGCCGGAAACCGACGAAGGACTCGACGCCGACGCGGTGGGAGCGGGTGCTCGAGCTCGCACGCGACGTCGTCGCCATAGGGCCCGGACTCGGGCAGGCGTCGGCAACGCGCGATTTCGTCATTCGGCTCGTCGACCGGGCGACTATGCCGGCTGGTCATCGACGCTGATGGTTTGAACGCGTTCAGCGCCGAGCCCGACCGGCTGGCCGGGCCGTGGAAGGCCGTGACGTCATCATCACGCCTCACGGCGGTGAGATGGGCCGGGCTCGTGGGGATGTCGGCCAACGAAGCTGCAGAGCAGCCGGCTCGAGATCGCGCAGAATTTCGCGCTCGCCCATCACGTCTACGTCGTCTCGAAAGGTCATCGGACGCTCATCGCTGACGCCCGGACGGCAAAGATCTTCATCAATCCCACAGGGAACCCGGGATGGCGACCGGCGGCACCAGAGCGATCGTGCTGACGGGAATGATCGCCGCATGGCTGGCTCAATTGCTCGATGCGGAGGCGGCGTGCAAGCTGGCCGTCTACCTGCACGGCATGGCTGGCGGGCGACCTGCGCTGAAGGCCGACGAAGGTGAAGTCTCCATGACCGCCGGCGCGACGTCGCCGGCCACGCATCGGCGACGCCATTCTCGAGCCCACCGCCCGGCGCAAGGTGGTCGATCGCACGCAGACCCGCGTGATCCGCAGCATTCGTCACAAAGCTCGGAAGACGAAAACCGTCGAGAGCCGGGCGTCAGCTCGCCCCGTCCCTGACGCCGATTCTGTCGTCCTTCTACTCGGCGATCTCCGGGGCCGGCAAACCGCCTTCGTTGCGCGGTCTCGCGGAAGGGCTCTGGCGCTTCGCCGGCCGACGTCAGCAGCCCGACGTTTCACCTCTGATTCAGAATACCGCAGCGGGCGAATACGCCGCTGCTGCACGTCGATCTCTATCGTTTGAACAATCCCTGCGGAAGTCGAGGACCTTGGCCTCGAGGAGCTTGGGAGTGGAGCACCGTGGTCGCGATCGAGTGGGCCGAAAAAGTTACCTCACGCTCCCACCCGACGCAATCCGCGTGTCAATCGAGCATCTAGGAGAGACGAACGGCGGGTCGCTATCGAAACTGAAATGCCTAAGAGATGCCAGGAATGATGACCGTTGCTGCATCGCGTGCATTCTGCATCGTGCATTGCTGCATTTTGCATTACTCGGATCTGTAGTTCAGGTGCTTCCTTCGTGATCGCGACGTCGTGCACGTGACTTTCGCGCACACCGGCTGGTGTGATGCGAATCAACTTCGCTTCCCGGTGTAATGAAGGGATGTTTCGGCAGCCGGAGTAGCCCATGCCTGCGCGCAATCCGCCGACCAGCTGATAGATGAGCGCCGGCGACGCTGCCCTTGTGGGCCACACGTCCCTCGATCCCTTCCGGAACCAGCTTATCGGTTCCGCCCGGCGCACTCGAGATCGAATTCGTCCTGGAAATAGCGGTCCTTGCTGCCACGGCGCATGGCGCCAATCGATCCCATGCCGCGGTATTCCTTGAAGCTGCGGCCCTGATACAGGATCAGTTCGCCGGGGCTCTCGTCGGTGCCCGCGAACAGGTTTCCGATCATCGTGCTGCAAGCGCCCACCGCGATCGCCTTGGTGATGTCGCCCGAGAAACGGATGCCGCCGTCGGCGACCACCGGTATGCCGTGGGAGCGCGGCCGCCCGGGCACACTCCATGATCGACGTGATCATCGGCACGCCGATGCCGGCAATCACGCGCGTCGTGCAGATCGAGCCGGCGCCGATGCCCACTTTCACGGCGTCCACGCCGAGAGCGATGAGCGCCTCCGTGGCTTCGGCCGTGGCCACATTGCCCGCAATGAGATCCACCGCCGGAAAGCGGCGGCGCAAGTGGCGCACCATGTCCAGCACGTTCTGCGAATGACCGTGTGCCGTGTCGACGACCAGAACGTCGACGTGGGCGCCGACGAGTGCCTCCGCGCGCTCGACGGTGTCGCGAGCCACGCCGACCGCGGCGCCGCATCGCAGGCGGCCGAGCGTGTCCTTTGACGCAGCTCGGATACTTGACGGCCTTCTGAATGTCCTTGACGGTGATCAGGCCCTTCAGCCGGAAGTCGCGATCGACGACCAGCAGCTTTTCGACCTTGTGCTCGTGGAGGATCTGCCGCGCCGCGTCGAGCGTGGTGCCCACGGGCACTGTGATCAGCTGCTCGTGCGTCATCACTTCCGAGATCGGACGGCTCACGTTCGGTCTCGAACCGGAGGTCCCGGTTGGTCAGGATCCCGACCAGGCGCCCTTCCTTGCTGCCGTCGTCGGTGATCGGCACGCCGGAGATGCGGTAGTTCTTCATCAGCTCCAGCGCTTCGTAGATCCGGTGCGTCGGGGAGAGCGTGATCGGGGTTGACGATCATGCCGCTTTCCGACCGCTTCACACGATCGACCTCCGAGCGCCTGCTCGTCGATCGACAAGTTCTTGTGAATCACGCCGAGGCCGCCGTGCTGCGCCATCGCAATCGCCAGGCGGGACTCGGTGACGGTGTCCATGGCGGCGCTCGACGAGCGGAACGTTCAGCCGGATGTTTCGTGTGAGCCAGCGTGCGTGACGTCCACCTGGGTGGGAACGATCTCGGAATGCCTGGGGTACGAGCAAGACATCGTCGAACGTGAGGGCGGTGGCCAGGCCCGTCTTCGATCGAGAGCAGCGTTGGAGCTTCGGTTTCCAGTTCCATGCGACACGCCCTCGAGTTCTGTCTAGATTGCGCCCGTGGCATTTCTTGTATTTCTTGCCGCTTCCGCACGGACACGGGTCGTTTCGCCAACCTTCGGCTCGTCTCGCCGAATGGTCTTCACGGCGGCGTCGTCTCCACCGACGCGCTCCGGACGGTCGCGCGCCCGGCCGCGCGCTAGCCTGCGCCGGCGCCGCGCGTCGAGAGGGCCCGAAAGGCGACGGAGGAGCCGCGTCGCTTCCGCCGCTCAGGATCAGCGGCGAGCGCGGCCGCGTGACCGGCCGGCAGCGACCGCTGCCTCTTCGTTCAGAACCGGGCGCAGCCACCACAGGTAGCGAACGATCTCCTCGTCCACGCGATCCTTCATCGCCTGGAACAGCTCGAAGCTCTCCTTCTTGTATTCGATGAGCGGGTCGCGCTGGCCGTAGCCGCGCAAGCCCGATGCCTTCCTTCAGGTGATCGAGGCTGTAGAGGTGATCCTTCCACTGCGTGTCGACGATCTGCAGCATGATGTCGCGCTCGACACGCTGCAAGACGTCGCGGCCGACCAGCTTCTCCTTCTCGTCATACGACTCCTTGATCCGCTCCCAGAGCACGCTCGCGTATCTCGTCCGACGTACGGTCGGTGAAGTCCAGACGACGACGGGTCGACCGCGAACGACGCGGCCGACCTCGCGTTTCAGCCGTCGAGATCCCACTGTTCGAAGTCCGCCTCGCGCGGCCGCGTAGGTATCGACGAGCGAGTCGAGGATGTCCTCGGCCAGAGTCATCGAGGTAGGTCGCGCGTGTCGAACGCTTCTTCTTCGCCGTCCTCGTCCTGGAGCCGAATCTGTTCCTTCGAGGATCTGTCGGCGCAGCGCGTAGACGTTCTCGCGCTGCTTGTTCATCACATCGTCGTATTCGAGCAGGTGTTTGCGGACGGAGAAGTTCTGCGCCTCGACCTGCTTCTGTGCGCGCTCGATCGCGCGGCTCACCATGCCGTGCTCGATCGGCACGCCCTCTTCCATGCCGAGTTTCTGCATCAACCCGGAGATTCGATCCGAGCCGAAAGATGCGCATCAGATCGTCTTCGAGTGAGAGATAGAAGCGCGAGGAACCCGGGATCGCCCTGGCGGCCGGCGCGGCCGCGGAGCTGGTTGTCGATGCGCCTGCGCCTCGTGCCGCTCGGTGCCGAGAATGTGCAGACCGCTCAGCCCGACGACCTCGTCGTGCTCCTCGTCGGTCTGCGCTCTTGAAGTGTTCGAAGATCCGCTGATAAGCCGCCTTCGGCACGCGATAGAACGCGTCGAGGTGGTAGAAATAGACGAACTGCTCGTCTTCGACGAAGCGTTCTTCGCCTTTGGGCAGCCGCTCCGCAATCTCCTCGGCCAGGCACTGCTGGCGCGCCATGAACTCGGCGTTGCCGCCGAGCAGAATGTCGGTGCCGCGGCCGGCCATGTTGGTCGCGATCGTCACCGAGCCCTTGCGGCCCGGCCTGGGCCACGAACTCAGCTTCCTGGGCGTGGTACTTCGCGTTCAGGACGACGTGCTTGTCCGCGCCGCCGCCGGTCGTGGTGCCGCGCTTCAGCCCGCGACGGTCGAGCATCGACGAGAGCTTCTCGGACTTCTCGATCGAGACTGTGCCGACCAGCACCGGACGCCCCTTCGGCGTGCTCGTCGATGATCTCGGTGACGATCGCGTCCCACTTTTCCTTCTCGGTCCGGTAGACGAGATCCGGATTCTCGACCCGTCGCAGCGTGCGGTTCGGCGGGATGACGACGACGTCGAGGTTGTAGATCTTGGCGAACTCTTCGGCTTCGGTGTCGGCCGTGCCGGTCATGCCGGCGAGCTTCTTGTACTTGCGGAAGTAGTTCTGGAAGGTGACCGTCGCGAGCGTCTGGTTCTCGCGCTCGATCTTCACCTTCTCCTTGGCTTCGACCGCCTGGTGCAGGCCGTCGCTCCAGCGGCGGCCGGGCATCAAGCGGCCGGTGAACTCGTCGACGATGACGACCTCGCCGTCCTTCACCATGTAGTCCACGTCGCGGTTGAACAGGACGTGAGCCCGCAGCGCCTGATTGACGTGGTGGAGCAGCGGCATGTTCGCCGGATCGTACAGGCCGCCCGCCTGCAGCCGGTGCGACGAGCATCTGCTCGGCCTTCGCCATGCCGCTTTCGGTCAGCGTGACGGTCTTGTGCTTCTCGTCCACGATGTAGTCGCCGGTGCGCTTCGAGCGCCTCGCGATCCTCGGCCTTGGTGTCGCCGCGCGTCACCGCGCCCGTCTTGAGCCGCGGGATGATGCGATCGACTTCGTAGTAGAGGTCGGTCGATTCTTCGGCCGGGCCCGGAGATGATCAGCGGCGTCCGCGCCTCGTCGATGAGGATGCTGTCGACCTCGTCCACGATCGCGAAGTGGTGGCCCGCGCTGGACGTAGTGCGCGAGCTCGAACTTCATGTTGTCGCGGAGGTAGTCGAAGCCGAACTCGTTGTTCGTGCCGTAGGTGATGTCGCGCGGCGTAGGCGACCTGCCGCTCCAGCGTCGTTCAGGTCGTGCTGGATGACGCCGACCGTCATGCCGAGGAAGCGGTAGATGCTTGCCCATCCACTCCGAGTCGCGGCGGGCGAGGTAGTCGTTGACCGTGACGACGTGGACGCCCTTGCCTGCGAGGGCGTTCAGATAGCGCGGGCAGCGTGGCGACGAGCGTCTTGCCTTCGCCGGTCTTCATCTCGGCGATCTTGCCCTGGTGGAGCACCGCGCCGCCGATGAGCTGCACGTCGAAGTGCCGCATGTTGAGCACGCGGCGGCCGGCCTCGCGGACGACGGCGAACGACCTCCGGCAGCAGGTCGTCGAGCGTCGCGCCCTGGGCGAGGCGCTCGCGGAACTCGGCGGTCTTGCCGCGAAGCTGTTCGTCGGTCAGCGCCTGAATCGACGGCTCGAGCACGTTCGACCGCGCCGACGATCGGGCGCAGACGTTTCAGCTCGCGTTCGTTTTGGGTGCCGACGACCTTGGCGAGGAGTGTCTGGATCATCTACAGCGGAGACTCAACGAAGGGTATCTCGTGATTGGTAGCAGAGCAGCGTCGGTCACGCGCACGTCAGACGCCGCGCCGGGCGTGGCCGGCCTTTGCCTTGTTCGACGCCGTTCGTGGCTAGCGGTTCGTCGGCCGGGTCAGGAGCTGGAGGGGGTTGAGAGCAGCTTGCCGTTGGCCAGGATTTCGTAGTGCAGGTGTGCACCGGTTGCGCGACCCGGTTGCCCCGACGTATCCGATCACCTGTCCACGCGCGACCTCCTGACCCAACTTCACGGCATAGCCACTCAGATGGCCGTAGCGCGTGGTCAAACCGAAGTCGTGCTGAAGGATGATCAGGTTTCCATAGTCGCCGGTATAAGACGCCGCCTCAACGACGCCGTCGGCCGTGGCGTACACCGGCTGGCCCCTGTCAAGCGAGATGTCGATGCCTTGATGGAACCCGGCTTCGCCGGTAAAGGGATCGCTTCGGTTGCCAAACCATCCGGTGACCCACCCGAGAGCGGGCCAAATCGATGGCGTCGCGGCGGCCAGCGCCTGACGCCGCTCGACATCGACACGCACGTTGCGAAGGCGACTTTCGAGACCGCCGAGGAGATCTCGCCAGCACACCGAAGGTGTCTTCAGGTGACGTCAGAGCGGTCGGAAGGACGGCTGCCACTGCCGCGCTGCTCGTTTGAGATCCACCCGCGGCGCGTGCCTTGACGACGGCGGGCAATTTCTGCATTGCGCGTGCCTGAGCCGGATCGAGAGTTGCGCGCGACCCTAAGTCGTCGATCACGCTCTCCAGCGATTGAATCTGCGTCGTCAGCGCACCAGTCGCAGCGCGGTAGCTGCTGTTCTCTTCCTCGAGCCGCACATTGGCCGTCAAAACCTGCTTGATCTCTGTTCGGGCGCTCCAACGGGCGCCGAGACCGATCAGGATGGGAAGCCATGAAGGCGCCGACGATGATCAAAACAGCGGGACGCAAACGGATCGTGGCACTCCGGACAACGCCACTCGAACGGTCTGCGATGTAGTACCGTGTAACGCCGTGCTCGCATGTAAACCTACAAAGCCACCGAACCTGTAGAGATCGTTCGGTCTATCCCATCACAAAGAAAGGAGTTAGACGCGATTTGCTGGGCCGCGTCCGAGGACGAAAGAAATCTACCACAAAGTCGCTTTCTCGGCCCAAGCAATAGCAGTACACAGCAAAGATCGAGCGAAACAACGCGCGCGCTGCGTTTTGTGAGGTGCTTGAGCCGAAACCGAGCTGAATCTCGCATGCAGAAGTAGCGTCGCTTCAATGCGGCGAGGAGGTCTGTCGATGAACGCGAACGGTTTCGGCGAGGCGCATCGCGGATGGGAAGCATTCTGACGTCGATCGAACGCCGGTGCCTCTTGTGGCTGGCTTCCCGGGTTCCACGCTGGATCACCGCGGACCACCTGACTGCCGCCGCGCTGTTTTCAATGATGATGGTCGGCCTCTCGTATTATCTGGCGAGAGGACACCGCCTGGCTCTGCTCCTGGCGATTGCGTGGCTCGCCATCCACTGGCTTTGCGACAGCCTCGACGGAACGATTTCGCGGGCGAGGCAGCAGCAGCGCCCTCGCTGCGGGTTCTATATCGATCACGTCGTCGACTGCTTCGGCGTGCTGTTTCTTGTGAGCGGCCTCGCGGTATCCGGCTACATGAGCCCGCTGATTGCACTGGGCGTGCACTGGTCGCGTCATTTCCTGCTCTCGATCGAGGTCTACCTGGCGACGTGCTGTTTGACTGTGTTCAGGATGTCGTTCTGGGGAATCGGCCCGACGGAGTTGCGCGTCCTGCTTCGCGATCGGCACGCTCGCCCTTCTGTCCGACCCGAAGGTATCCGTGATGGGGCAACAGGTACCCCTCTTTGACGTCGGCGGAGTGGCAGCCATCGCATCCATGACGATCACTGTCGTCGTTTCGGTTGCCAGAAACACGGGAGCGCTCTACCGCGCGGAGCTCACTGCCACCGGCCAGACTCAGGCCTGAGGCCTAGGGTCTGAGGCCTCAGAAGGATCGCGTAATGGCTGTCATTGCACACAACAATCGGTTCAATGCGCGACGCTGGGCGAGATTCAACGCCGTTGGAGTAATGGGATTCATCGTCCAGCTCGGGTGCCTCTGGAGCGCTCACGCATCTGTTGAAGATCCACTACCTGCTTGCAACGGCGGTGGCCGTCGAGGTGACGATCCTTCACAACTTCGCCTGGCACGCCCGTTGGACGTGGATGGATCGATCCGCCACGCTTGGAGCGACGCTGAGCCGCTTCACCTGGTTCAACCTCACGAACGGTGTCATCTCGATCGTTGCCAACACGCTCATCACCCTTGCGCTTGTCGAGAACTGGCACGTTCACTACATGCTTGCCAACACCATCAGCGTAGCAGCTTGTGCGGTGGCGAATTTCCTTGTTTCCGGATCTTTTATCTTCGTCACTCTGCTGATGACACTCGGAACCTCCATCGAAGCGGCAGAGCTCCGTCCGCAGGCAGCTCAGGCGTTCGATCGCTACGCCCGGCTTGCCGAATCACGAATGGATAGAGAGAAACGGGGAGAGCTGCCGTTCTTGTCGATCGATGCACTGCCGGAAGGTGAGCGCCGCGAGGCGGAAGCGAGACTGCAACGCGGCGAAATCGTCATCCGTCGCCAGCAGATTGCGGATGAGGGGCAATTTCCAGATGCTCTTTGCCATCATTGGATCGGAACCGTTCTCGTCCCGCGCGCACCGATCGGACGAATCATTCGCGTGATGCAGAGATACGACCAATACGCCGAGATCTATTCCCCGGCCATTCGGCGGGCCAAAACCCTGGCGCACGACGGCAACTCCTTCCGCGTTTATCTGCAACTCTTTCAAAAGAAAGTCTTGACCGCGTTGCTCAACACTGAATCCGTCGTCAACTACGTGCCCGTGTCGTCAAGTCGCATGCAGGTTCGAAGCGTCAGCACTCGAATAGCCGAGCTTCAAGATTCGGGCGACGGCGAGGAACGCGAAAAACCCGTCGGGCCACGACAGCGGCTTTCTGTGGCGCTTCAACAACTATTGCGCCCTTGAAGATCGCGTCGAGGGACACATACGTGCAATGCGAGACGGTTTCGCTCAGCCGCGATGTGCCGTTTGGGCTCGGCTGGCTCTGTCGGGCCGTTCGTCACGAGCATTCCGAAGGAGTCGCTCGAATTCACGCTTCTGGCGCTTCGAAAGGCGGTCGCTCAGACGCCGTCGTGATTGGTTTTCGACGTGCAGCCACACCGCGAGGCTCAGTTGCGGAACGCAGCTCTTGTCGTCGTCGGCTCGATCAGGAAAGAAGCGAAGCGCGCTCGCCACAGCGACGGCGACAAACAAAGTCGAAAATCTCCGGTGACGCGCAGCGATTCCCAACGCGCCGAGTAACAGCACGGCCGAAAAACCCACATCGCTCACGCGAGTCCAGGACAATGCGCGCCGGCGCTGCGCCGGCAGCTCGGCGGGATAGACGCCGCGATGTGGAACCAGAGGTGCAACCGGACAGTCGCCGACACAGCCACGCACGCGAGCACGACGAACAGGAACAGGATGCCCCATGGCGGTTGGGAGCCACGATCGGGCCCGCCAAACGGGATAGAGCATGAGCACATCGACGATGGTGACCATCAGCTGGTGAGCGCGCCACCACCACACCGAACCTGTTGCAGGCCTGCTGCTTTGCGGCCTCAAATCTGAGGACTGCAATGGTTTCACCAAGACGTTTCCAGGTCGGCGACCAACTTCTGCGTCGAGGTGTGCTCGATCGTCCGGCGACTTGCGCAAGCAGGTGCCGACAATCTGGTCGAGTTTGCCAAGCCCCGACAGTGAAATCGTCGAAAGCGGCGCGGGCTTCACTTCGAGAATCCGCGCGATCGTGGCCGTGGGAGACGCGGCTTCAAAGGGGTTCGTGCCGGACGCCATCTCGTGAGACCAGCACGCCAAGCGCGAAGAGGTCGGCCCGAAAGTCGACGTCTGCACCACGAATCTGCTCAGGCGCCATGTAGGCGGGCGTTCCGATCCGTGCCTCCGGCTCGGTCAAACGAGCGCCCGCCAGCTGCTCGGAGCGCGCAATGCCGAAGTCGAGCACTTTCACGAGTCCGGCCGGCGTTCTGATGATGTTTTCAGGCTTGAGGTCGCGATGCACAATCCCTTGGGCGTGTGCCGCCGCCAATGCGCGGGCCAGCTGGGTCGCCAATGTCCACCACCTCCTCCACGGGAAGAGCCCCGGCACTGAGCAAGGTCCGGAGGGTCGGACCGGGCACGTACTCGTAGGCCAGGTACAGCTGGTCGTCGATTTCCTCGAGAGAGTAGACCGTCGCGATCCCTGGTGGGAAAGGGCCGCGGCGGCACGCGCTTCGTGCCGCATCCGTTCACGGCGACGTTCCGACTCGTCCGGAGGTCCAGCCCCAATGGCCTTGAGGGCTACGCGCCTCGATAGACGGGTATCGTCCGCAAGATAGACGACTCCCATTCCGCCTCGACCGATCTCCTGACGGATGATGCACGGTCCGAGAACCAGCCCTTCGAGCGAGCTTGTCTGGCGCTCCGTCACCAAACGAGCCGCCACTCTGGGCAGCCGGCGCCTCCAGGAATTCTGTCGTGCTGTCGTGAGCCTCGAGCAGCGACGCGACCTCCGCGCGTATCGCGGGATCGCCGGCACAGGCCTCGTCGAGAAACGCGACCCGTTCGGCGGGGGCCGCTCGAGAGCAGCTTCGAGGATCTTTCGCACCTGCACCCATACGGGCGAACTCACTTGCGACCTTTCACGGCAAGCTCGCGAGCCAGCCACGCCTTGGCCACCGTCCAGCGGCGCTTCACTGTCGCCGGGGAAACGTCGGAGCGTTTCCGCTGCCTCCTCGATGGACAACCCGCCAAAAAACCGTACTCGACGACCCGAGCGAGCTCGGCATCGAGCGCTTCGAGCCGAGTCAGCGCCTCGTCGAGGGCCTCGAGATCAATCGCAGGAGCCTGTGTTGCAAGGAGGCCCGCATCGAGCGTCACACGAATGCGGCTGCCGCCACGCTTGACGGCCCGCCGGGCCCTCGCCCGTTCGACCAGAATTTGCCGCATGGACCGCGCCGCGATTCCGAAAAAATGCGACCGGTTCTGCCACGACAGCATGAGTCCTGCATCAATCGAATGTAGGCGTCGTGAACGAGCGCAGTCGCCTGCAGAGTCTGACCTGGCCGTTCCCGCCTCATGTAACTGGCGGCGAGACGCCGGAGCTCCTCATACACGAGCGGCATCAACGCTGAAAGGGCTTGCTCGTCGCCGCGACGGGCACTTTCGACGAGCTGCGCCACCGTGGTTTTCGACGAAGTCATTCAGCTAGCGTCTGAGGAAGAGCTCCGCAAGCTGGCTTCTGAAATGCGCAGCCTGGGCCTGGCGCAGGAGCGCTTCGTCGGCAGGCGACTGAGGGGCCACGAGAAGCGACATGCTTCCCATCTCGTCGAGCGATCCGCGGCCCCATGTGACGCGCTTGGGCGGGTCGCTGGGATTGCGAAGATTGCCCGCGGAGTTATCGTACGTGATTCGGACTTCTATACGCGTTCCTCTGGGCAAGACGAACGGCGCCTTGTAGAAATGCGAATCCTGCCAGCCGAAGTCCCAGTCGTCGATCCACAGAAGGCCCTTGGTTTGAGCCGTCAGGAAGCGTCGCGGTCATCTTCATGTTCTTCGCGAGGTAGTGAGCATGAGCGCGTGCCCCGAATGCTTCAACGTCAGCAGGAAGGACCAGGGTGTCTTCGATTTGGTAGTGCGCCACGCCTGGCGGAATGTCGATGCCCATCGCAAACCCGAACACGGGCGGCACTTGGAACGAAACCAACGACTTCGCCGGCGGCTCGCTGGCGAAATAGAGAGCCAGCCGGCCCCGCTCGACTTCGGGTTTGCCAGACGGATGCAAATGCAGCTGGACGACCAGGTTCGAATGGGGAGGAAGCCGCTGCGCGATGCCTTCTGGATAGAAGCGGGGGTCATGCCCGGCACCCATCCGCCGATTCCATTGCCGCCGCGATCGGCACCGTTCTGGCCAAGTCCGCTACGAAGCCCGCGGCCGCGGCCTCCGCCACCAAGTCCCGGCACGACGTCGTCGGATCCGATGGATGCCGAGTCGGCGGCCGGGGTGACGAAAAACAGCGCGTGGTGTGCGACTTTTCGCGCGCTCGGCTCGAAGTCAATCGCAGTAATCCACTTCTCATCCGGGAGATTCAAGGGCAGGACCACATTGTGATAGAGATCGGGTCCGTCGGCCGGAACGTCGATCTCGCGTGCGAATTGCAGCTCGACATCCGGACGTCCAAGGGTCCAGCCTTCGGCAAACGTCGGCGGCGCCGGCGCACGGCTCAAATCGCCAGACGGCATCCCAGCCGCCACCCACTCGCGAATCGTTGCGATTTCCCGATCGTTCAGCCGGCGATCGTCGCGGAATTCCGGAAAGCCATCGGCTGATGTCGCGTGCCAGGGCGGCATGAACCGTCTGCCCGTTGCGCGCACGATCAGATCGCCTCGTCTCTTGACCTCTTTGCGTGATGTCAGAGGAAACGGTCCGGCCTGGCCTGGACGATGACAGGTCATGCAACGGCCGTAGATGATTGGTGCGACATCGGCCGCAAAGGTCGGAGGACTCGCAGGACTCGGACCTTGCGCCACGAATGCTCTCGTGCCGACCATCAGCAACAACGCCGACAAGCCGAAGGCTGCGCGCACCATTCAGCGCTCCACGATCGTGCATCCAATCGCTTCGGTTTCGGAAGGCGCGATTGCTTTGCCGCGGAGCGCTGCGTCCAGCGCCAACCTTACGTCGTGACGGGTCGCCTCACGACGCGACCTGCCGACGTCGATGTAGAGGTCGTCGATCCGCCCGCGATAAAGCCGTCCTGCCTGCGAATAGATTGCCGCTTCAGGTGTGACCTTCGGCGCGACGGTCTGGACGACCACACGATCGCGATCGACGATTGAAGGGATCGTGGGTGGAACGCCGCACTCCTGCCGGTGCCGGATGACTTCAGCGTCGTTCCCGTCCGGGGTACACCGCGAAACACCGAACGCCACGAGAGCCGTGCTCCTCGCACGTGCGCTTGATTTCTGGCAGATAGCGATTCGAGATGGGACAGTCGGTCGCCAGAAAGAACACGAGATCGAGCTGGTTGCCGGCGGGAGCAAACAGCGACCAAGACTTGCCGTCGACGTCGCGCAACCTGAATCGGCCGCGACGCTGTCGCAGTCGCCAGAACGGCAAGGAATAGCGAAATGAGGCCGGACACCACGTGCTGTTACCTGCGAGTCCGCGCTAGTTACTCTCGGCGAGCAGCCGAACCGCCGACCGGACGACATCGTCCAGCGCCGGCGCCGCCCTCGCGGTAGTGCGCAACGATCTGGCGTCTCATGCGGGGATCCCAGAAACGCCTCAGGTGACTGGCAATACTCTTCGCAGCCTCGGCCTTGTCGGGCTCTGCGTTAAAGAATGCACCGATGTCATTGGCCATCGAGACAAGCCGCTCGACTCTCATGCAGGCTCAAGTGTCGATCAGATGAAACTTGGTTATGCGTGCGTCGTTTCGCGCCCCTTGAGGAACTCGAGCTGCCGCTCGGTGAACGCACGGTGCCGCTTCTGCCACGCCGACGGTTGGTTCACCTTGACGATTTCAACGGCCGTCACCTTGTATTCCGGGCAGTTCGTGGCCCAATCGGAGTTCTCGGTGGTCACGACGTTGGCGCCCGATTCGGGAAATGAAACGTCGTGTAAACCACGCCGGGCGCATGCGGTCGGTCACTTCGGCGGGCAGCACGATCTCGCCCGATCGGCTCGTTAGCACCCACGAGATCGCCATCGACGATGCCCCGAACCTCGGCATCGTGCGGGTGGACTTCGAGCCTGTCGGCGGCTGCCCAGGCCACGTTCGCCGTTCGCCGCGTTTGCGCGCCGACGTTGTACTGCGTCAGGATGCGACCGGTCGTGAGCAGCAGCGGGATACCGCCTGGTCGCACGCTCGGTCGTCGGCACATATTCGGTGACGAAGAACTTGCCTTTGCCCCGGACGAACTCCCCAACATGCATCGTCGGCGTGCCCTCGGGCGCTTTGTCGTTGCACGGCCACTGGATGCTGCCCAGGCGGTCGAGCTTCTCGTAGCGTGAATCCGGCGAACGTTGGAGTGAGCCGGCGATCTCGTCCATGATCTCGGATGGATGCCGGTAGTTCATCGGATACCCGAGCGCGTTGGACAACAAGCACGTGACTTCCCAGTCCTCGAAGCCGGCGCGCGGCTCCATGACTTTCCGCACCCGCGAAACGCGGCGCTCGGCGTTCGTGAAGGTGCCGTTTTTCTCGAGGAACGACGAGCCAGGCAGGAAGACGTGAGCGTACTTCGCCGTCTCGTTCAGGAACAGATCCTGAACAACTACACACTCCATCGAAGCAAGGGCGGCGGTGACGTGCTGAGTGTCGGGATCGGACTGCGCGGGATCTTCGCCCTGGATGTAGCATGCCCTTGAAGCTGCCGTCCAGCGGCAGCCTCGAACATGTTCGGGATGCGCAGTCCCGGCTCCGCCTGAGAGGAACACCCCACACGGATTCGAAGCTTCCACGAACAGCCGCATCGGAGACATGACGATACCCTGTGAACTCGTGCGGGAACGATCCCATGTCGCACGGATCCCTGCACGTTGTTCTGGCCCCGGAGCGGGTTGACGCCAACACCCTCGCGACCCAGGTTTCCGGTCGCCATCGCCAGATTGGCGATGCACATCACCATCGTCGAGCCCTGGCTGTGCTCGGTGACGCCCAGCCCGTAGTAAATCGCGCCGTTACCGGCCGTCGCGTACGCGAGCGGCGCGCCGGACGAGATCGGGATCGACGCCGGTCGAAGCGGCGGTCGCCTCCGGTGAATTCCGCGGTTCAGCGACAAACGCCTTCCACTTCCGGTACGAATCCCCTTCACAGCGACTATCGACGTAGTCCTCCTTGACGAGGCCCTCGGTCACGATGACGTGCGCAAGAGCATTGAACAAGGCGACATTGGTACCGGGCCCGAGCTGGAGGTGGTAGTCCGCCTCGATGTGAGGTGTTCGCACGAGCGCGATGCTGCGCGGGTCGATGATGATGAGCTTCGCACCCTGCCGCAAACGGCGCTTGAGCTGTGACGCGAATACCGGATGGCCTTCGGTTGGATTCGCGCCGACGATGATGATGGCATCGGCTTTCATCACGGAGTCGAACGCCTGCGCATCGGCCGATTCACCGATGGTGTTCTTCAGTCCGTAACCGGTGGGGAGTGACATACTCGCGCGCACGTGTCCACGTTGTTGTTGCCGAACGCGGCACGAACCATTTTCTGCACCAGAAACGCCTCTTCGTTGGTGCAGCGCGAAGAGGGGATGCCGCCGATCGAGTCTCGCCCGCATTTCTGGCCTGGATGCGTCGGAACTCGCTGGCTGCGTAGCCGATCGCTTCGTCCCAGCTGACCTGCTGCCACGGCTCGTTGATCGAACGCCGGACCATTGGCGTGGTGACACGATCGGGATGTGTCGCGTAGCCGAAGGCGAAGCGCCCTTTGACGCAGGCGTGCCCATGATTCGCATGGCCGTTTCGATTGGGCGCCATGCGCACCACCTGACCGTCCTTTACTTCCGCATCGAACGAACAGCCAACGCCACAATATGCGCAAGTCGTAGTCGTAACGCGTTCGGGCCGGCCCATCGCGATGACCGACTTCTCGGTCAACGCGACGGTCGGACAAGCCTCGACGCAGGCGCCGCACGATACGCACTCGGACGCCAGGAAGGGCTCGTTCTGGCTGGCCGAAACCTTGGAGTTGAATCCACGCCCCTGGATGGTCAGCGCAAACGTTCCCTGGACCTCGTCGCACGCCCGCACGCATCTCGAACAGACGATGCACATCGTGGGGTCGAAGGTGAAATAGGGATTGCTCGTGTCCTGCCGGCAGCTGCTGATGGTTCTTGCCGCTCAGGCCGTACCGAGACTCGGTGATGTCGAGGTCTTCGGCCATGTCCTGAAGCTCGCAGTGGCCATTGGCAGGGCACGTTACGCAGTCGAGCGGGTGGTCGGAGATATAAAGCTCCATCACACCGCGACGGAGTTGCGTGAGCTTGGGCGATCTCGGTACGTACCTTGATCCCGTCCGCCACGAGGGTCGTGCACGAAGCCGGGTATCCCTTCCGGCCCTCGATCTCAACCAGACACAGCCTGCAAGAGCCAAACGCCTTGAGCGTGTCGGTGGCACAAAGTTTCGGAACCTGACGGCCAACCGTCGCGGCGGCACGCATGATGGACGTGCCTTCTGGCACGGTGACGGAAACCCCGTCGATATCGAGCGTGACGGTCTTGGAAGCGTCGACACCCGGGGTTCCAAGATCTCGATAGTCTGTGTGAATACATGATGTGTATCTTCGGGCAGCCCTAAAGGGCTGCGCTACATTACTGACCGCTCTCGGGCAGCCCTGAAAGGCTAGGCTCACGTAGCGCAGGCCTTCAGGCCTGCTTCACAAAGTCCTCCCGGAGCTTACTTCAAGGCGCTCTGGACCGGAAAGGGCGTCATACCGCCCAGTCCGCATGAGAGAGCCATTTATCATCGTATCGCACAATTCCTCGAGGAGAGCCAGGTTTAGCTCCCGATCGGGGCCGTGGACGACACGGTCGATCACTCAACGCCTCGCGTGGAACCGATGCGGCAAGGCGTGCATTTTCCGCAGGACTCGATCGCACAGAACTCCATCGCATACCGCGCCATCTGGGCCATGTCGACCGTGTCGTCGAACACGACGACGCCGCCATGGCCTACCAGTGCGCCAACGTTGGTGAACGCCTCATAGTCGAGCGGTGTATCGAATTGGGACTCGGGCATGAATGCGCCCAGAGTGACCGCCAACCTGCAGCGGCCCGGATCGGACGACCCGACGCGCTCCCGCCCCATAGTCGTACAAGAGTTCGCGCAGCGTGAGCCTGAATGCCTTTTCGATGAGACCGCCGCGCTTGATATTCCCACCCAGTTGGATCGCGAGCGTTCCCGCGAGACCGGCCGACGCCGAAGTCTCGATAGTAGGCGCTGCCCTTGTCGAGGATGATCGGAACGCTCGCCAACGAGATCACGTTGTTGACGATGGTGGGCATCCCGAAGAGTCCCTTGACGGCCGGCAGGGGAGGCCGTGGCCGTATCTCACCCCGCTTGCCTTCGAGGCTCTCGAGCATCGAGGTCTCTTCGCCGCAGATGTAGGCTCCGGCACCCAACGCGAACCTCGAGATCGAATCGCTTTCCGCTGCCGAGGATGTTGTCGCCGAGATAGCCGGCGCTGATAGGCGGTATCGATCGCTTCACGACAGCGCACGATTCGCGTGGGGATATTCGACGCGCAGGTAGATATAGCCTTGTGTGGCGCCCACCGCGACGCCGCGATCGTCATACCTTCGATCAGCACGAACGGATCGCCTTCCATCAGCATGCGATCGGCGAAGGTTCCTGAATCGCCTTCGTCGGCATTGCAGGTCACGCATTTCTGATTCGCCGGGTGCATCGAGAACAGTTTTCCACTTGATGCCGGTCGGGAAGGCGGCGCCACCGCGGCCTCGCAAGCCTGAATCGGTGACCTCCTGAACGATCGCGGCCTGACCCATGTCGAGGGCACGTCTCAGACCTTTACCCATCGTTCGCCAGGTAATCGTCCAGGTTCACCGGATCCGTAATCCCGACACGTGCAAACGTCAGACGCTCCTGCGTGCCGAAGTAGGGGACGGTCTCGACCGGTCCAACAAGAAGCGGATGTGGTCCGCCTTCGAGAAATCCGGCGTCGAATAGGCCTTTGACGTCGTGCGCCGAGACTGACCATACGCAACTCGTCCGGATGCAGTCTGAACCTCGACGAGAGGTTCCAACCAGCACATGCCCCGCGTTCCATTGCGAACGACGCGAGCTTCGGCACGGCGCGAAGCGATTTCGTTTGAGATAGCCTGCGCGACGTCCTCGGCTCCAAGCGACTGAGCAGCGGCATCTCGCGGAACGTATACCCCGACTGCCATCAGCGGTTCTCCCAACGCGAGACGATCTCCATCGAACCGCTCAGGCGTGACGCGGCCGTACAACTCGCCATCGATCATGATGGCCGGCGAGCAAGCACAATTCCCCAGACAGTAGACCGGTTCGAGCGAGAACGTGCCGTTGGACGTGGTCTGGTGAAAGTCGACGCCGAGCCGCCGCTTGGCGTGGGCCTCGAGACCTCGCTGGTTCATCGACTGACAGGCTTCCGCTCGACACATATGTATCGTGTGGCGCCCCGGCGAAGTTTCGCGAAAGTAGTGGTAGAAGCTGATCACGCCGTGCACTTCGGCACGGACAGATTCAAACCCTCGGCGATGATTGGAACTGCGGCGGCGGGGACATACCCAAGGGCGTCCTGACTCCGTGCAATATCGGCAGGAGCGCCCCAGGCTTGCTCTTCAAGCGTTCAACGACCGCCGACACCGTTTCCTGCGCTTTTGAATCGAAAACATCCATGAATACATCTAGTTTACTTCTCCCGTTGCGGTTCTGTCTCGGCTGGTCCGGGAGCAAGTAGGACCCGGCTTAGACCGAAGCAGGGTCCGCTCTGAACGGCCGAAGCAGGTCCGCCTGAAGGCGGACCCACTCGTAGCGCAATGCTACTCGTAGCGCAGTGCGGCGAGGGGATCGAGGCGGGTGGCGCGTCGAGCGGGCCAGAAACAGGCGGCAACGGCTACTGCCGCCATCAGGCCGGCGATCGATACGAGCGTCACGGCATCACGCGTGCTCGTCTGAATCAGCAGACTTTGGAGAAGCTGACCGACACCGAACGCACCGGCCAGCCCCACCATCAGACCGAGAGCGACCAGGACGAATGCGCGTCGAAGAAAGAGCCAGATGACGTGCGAGGGTTGAGCGCCAAGCGCCATCCGCACGCCGATCTCCTGCGTCCGCTGTGTCACAGAGTATGCGGTGACGGCATAGAGCCCGACGGCAGCCAGAGTGAGTGCGATCGCGGCGAAGACGGCGAACATGGTCCCGAACACTCGGAAGGCCCATCGTTGACGCGCCAGCACCTCATCGAGCGAGCGGATGTTGAAGACCGGCAGGTCTGCGTCGAGCGCGCGGACTTCTTCACGAACAAGCGGTGCGATTTTGCCTGGATCGGAGCTGGTCCGAACGATCAAGGTTGATGCTCTGCCCTGGCTGGGGCTAGCCAGGTACGGCACATATACGACCGGGTCGAAGTCGAGTTCCTGGATATTCCGCTGCCGAAGATTCGTTGAAACGCCGATGATGGTCAGAGAGGGAAGCTGAAAAGCATTCTGAACTTCCTCCGTCAATCGAATGCGTCTCCCAAGCGGCTCCTCCCCGGCAAAATACATGTCGACGAATCGCTGATTGACGATTGCGCCTTCGCGGCCGCCAACGGTGTCGCTTTCAGCGAACTGCCGTCCACGCACGATGCGCAACCCAATGGTATCGAAGTATCGAACGCCCACACTCAACATGCCCACGATCGGCGGCCGTTCTCCCGGCAGGGATCGGCCATCAATAGCCAGGCTGAAGTCCGGGACCTCCGCCGAGCGGCAGATTGCTGGCTGTCGTGACCGCTTCGAGCGCGCCAATCCCGCCGAGCCGCTCATCCAACCGTCGAATGAAGGCATTCCGCGCGTCCGGTGTCGCGCATTCTGGCATCTGGCAGCGCCAGCTGCATCGTCAAGAGTCGAGACGTATCGATTCCGAGATCCTGCCGATAGAGCGTCAGGAAGCTCCGCATCATGAATCCGGCACCCGCAAGGAGCACCAGCGTCAGCGCCACCTCCACCACCAGGAGCGTGCTGGTCCACCGGCGAGCGCGAAGGCCCCCGGATCCGGACCGGCCACCTCTTTCAGCGTGTCGTTGACGTTGGTTCTTGATACGGCTGCGCCGGCGCGAGTCCGAACACGATCCCCGTGAGGAAGCACACCGCGAACAGGAAGACGAACACGCTGCCGTCCAGCGAAAACATCCATGCATGGTTTGCCGACGTCCTGTGTCGCGGCGTCGAATAGGCGGATGCCTATCAGCGAGAGCGGAAACGCCAGCACGCCGCTGAACGCAGCCAGTAGCACGCTTTCAACCAGCAACTGGCGAACGACTCGCCAGCGGCTGGCCCCCAGTGAAACCTTGACCGCGATTTCTCTCGCTCGTTCCGCCGCTCGCGCCAGCATCAAATTGGCGACGTTTCGCACAAGCGATCAGCAGGACGAATGCAACCGCACCCATCAAGGACCAGAAACGATCAGTCTGATTGGGCCGCCGGTCACGCCGCTCGTTGTAGGTGACGACGGTAGGAACGAAGTCCTTGTTGGGTACTCGGATAGTCGCGAGCCAGCCGCGCGACTATGGCCTGAGCTCACTTCGCGCTTGTGGGATCGTCACGCCGTCGCGCAAGCGTGCGATCACGGTGACTGCGCGAATCTGTCGGCTCTGACCGCGCACGATGGTCGCCTGCGAGAGCGGAAGCCAGACATCGGTATTTGGCGGGAACTCCATGCCCTTCGGCATGACGCCGATGACAGTCGCCAGAGCATCGTTGACTTTGATATTGCGCCCAACGACCGACGGCTGCCCACCGTAGCGTGTCTGCCAAACGCTGTAGCCCAGGATCACGCTGGGCGCAGCGCCCTCGAGGTCCTCGTCATCTGTGAACGTGCGGCCGAGGATGGGGGCACGCCCAACAGCCGGAACGTGCTGGCGGACATGATCGCTCCGGCGTAGCGCTCCGGCGGCCGGCCCTCTTCGCTGACATTCAACGGAGGTTGCCCAAACAGCGACATATCAGAGAAGCTTCGCGCCGCAACCCGCCAATCCTGGAAATCCAGGAACGAGACACCCAGATTGCGATTCCGAGTGTCCCGAGTGCCGAGCGCGACGATCTGTTCTGGTTCTTGAAGGGCACGCCACGAAGCAACACCGCGTTCACGAGAGTGAATACGGCACTGTTCGCCGCGATGCCCAGCGCAAGGGCTGCTGCCGCGACGAGGGTGAACCATCGGCCTTTGACGAGCAGCCGGATCGCGAAGCGAAGATCCTGAAGAAGGCTCATCGAGATGGCGGCGACACGAGTCGCGCGTCAAAGCCATATACGTAGATTGTGAGGAAAAGGTTAACCGCGGAGGCCGCTACTTCTTGGGTGGACCAAAGGGCTCGATCTTGGGATTCGAATAGGATCCCAACACGCCATCGCTGCTTTCGATCTTGTCGGCGACCCGCTCGTCCACCAGGATGGCGCACAGGTGTTGATCGGGATTGAGCGCCACGACGCCAAACTCGGGGTCAACTTCTTCAAGCGCAAGCCCGAGTTTGGCGCGCACACGCGGCAGCGTCGCCTCAGACGGCTCCAGCTGCAACTTCACCATTCGGGTCGCCATGCCTTCATTTTAGCGAGACTGGCGCCCGGGCCGCCGAGAAAAACAGAGGACTAGGGAAGCGCAGCCATAAGGCCAGCCGGATTGATGATGCCGAATCCGAAGTCGAAGTCGACTCCTGAATTGCCGCGATCCTCCGCCGTCTTGTAGATCAGCGCGCGAAGCTGGAGCGGTGAAAGTTTCGAGGCTGGATACTTGCTACGAATCGCGGCGACGACTCCCGCCGCCACAGGACAAGCTGCCGACGTGCCGCCATCTTCCGGATACACGCCTCGACCCGATCGAAGTGCGTGTAAGCAGAAACATCCGGCTTCCTCGCCGCGAGACGGCCGTGCCCCTGCGACGAATAGCCAACGCGCCCCTTCTTCGTGTCGACGCCGGCGATACTCAACACCAGCGGATGCGAATTCGCACCGCAGATTGGCGGAGTCGTTCCGGAAATTGCAGCGACCGTCCGGACAATTCTTTCCGCAGTTGCCCGCGGCGAAAAGGATGTCCGCGCCGACGGCCTCGAGGCTGGCGACGATGATGTTGAACGGGTGATTCGGGTTGTCGCTGTAATTACCAGGGTGTCCGGGCGGAAAGTCCCACGTCGGCGAGAACATCCCCCAACTGTTACTGACGACCATGGCGCGCTTCGAAACAGGCATCGCGTTGAGAATATTCCGCAACTTGCGTACGCCAGAACGGCATCGCTGAGGAGGCCCTGCCATTGCCGTCGCACCCGGAGTCCGGGAGAGCAACACGGCATAGTCCAGATACGTCGCTTTCGGCGCAGCGATGCCGGCGTCATAGGCGCACATTGTCCCGTGATCGACTGGGTGCTTGCCTGAGTGGTCGTCACGCCCGCGGGTGTCCAGCTTTTCACGACATCGAGCTTGGGAGTGCGTCCTTTGCTCTTCAGATGAGCCACGCTGACTCCGGTGTCGACGATCGCGAGGTAGACACCCTTGCCGGCCATCTGGTGCGAGGCGAGCTTGCTGACACTCAACAGCTTCGCCACATCGCTGTCCTTGCCAACGGGAGGATCGCTCGGGGCACACGATCGAGGACTCGATTAGCGGATCGGAGAAGACGCCGACGACATCTGGATGGGCGGTTGCCGCAGCCACCGCTGCAGCCTGCGAAGAGCCGTCCGGAACATATCCACGCACGAGATACGTGGAATCAGCGGCGTCCATCGAAAAGCTCAAGGGGCTGCGAAAGCGAGTGCATGGGCGACCCAGCGACTGTTCTCACCCCTGGGCATTTGCACAGGGGATAGCTCGGATCGAGCGTGAGACCCGCGATGGAGCTTTCGACGCTGGCAGTGAGCGAAGGTAGCGGAGAGCCACCCAATGCCGCCGCATGAACCGGGCAGAAGATCGCAGCTGAACCAGGACTTTCATGCCATCCTCCTTACGAAAATCGAATCGACAACGACGTGTGTGCTTGCCTGAGCCTGACATCGGAGTTAACGCCCGCTGCAGGTAGAGTGAACAAACCGTCTAGGGTTCTGATGTGATCGATTCGCCGCGGAACGATGTGATCGTGTTCGGACAGGAGAGACTCTAAACCATTCGAAACTGCAGAGCTTCGGCGAGGTGATCGACGGACATCGAATCGTTTCCGGAAAGATCGGCGATGGTGCGAGCGACCTTCTTATGCGGTCGTAGCCGCGTGCGCTGAGCATCATCTTCAAAACTGCCTTCTCCATCAAGCGTTCGGCTTTTCGATCCGATCCCGCAATAACGTGTCATCAGGGCCGGAGTCAATTCAGCATTCGTCCTGATTCCGTCGTCCGCATACCGCGTGCGTTGCCGTTCACGAGCTTCCGCGACACGCTGCCGAACGACGCACGAAGACTCACCGCCGCCACTTTCCGAAACAACGCCAACGGGCAACGCGGGTACTTCGACGATGAGATCCAATCGATCCCGCAGCGGGCCGGACAGCCGATCGCGATAGCGGAGCGATTTGCAGTGGTGTGCAGCGGCACGCGCGGATCGCATCGCCAAGATAGCCGCACGGACATGGGTTCATCGCGCCGACGAGCATGAAACGAGCAGGAAATTCTGCGATGCGAGCGGCCCTCGAGATTGTGACTCGCCCTTCTTCGAGCGGCTGCCGCAGCACTTCGAGGACGTGACGGCTGAACTCGAGCATCTCGTCCAGGAACAACACGCCATGATGCGCGAGACTCACTTCGCCGGGCCTCGGATGCGGACCTCCACCGACAAGTGCCGCATCAGAAATTGTGTGTGCGGCGCGCGAAACGGACGATCGGCCAGCAGGCCGGCTCCCGGCGGCAGGAGTCCCGCAACCGAATGCACGGAGGTGGCTTCGAGTGACTCATCGAAGGTCAACGGCGGCAGAATGCCCGGCACCCGCCGGGCCATCATCGTCTTGCCAGCGCCCGGCGGCCCCACGAGGAGGAGGTTGTGACCACCGGCGCAGGCGACTTCCAATGCACGGCGGGGAAGGAGTTGTCCCCGAACATCCGCGAGATCCGCAGCCTGGGGGATACCTGGCCGCGGGCAGCGGAGCCGGCGTAATCGGAACCGCAGGCCCGTTGAGAGCCCGAACCGCGTCGCCGAGCGACGCGACCGCGAAGACAGCAAGGCCCGACACGATGGCCGCCTCACTGGCGTTGGCTGGGGAACGCAAGATCCCCGTGACATTTTCGCGCCGGGCCGCGGCGGCAATCGGCAGCACGCCGCGAACGGCAGCTGAATCGAGCCATCGAGCGAGAGCTCCCCAATCGAGAACGAGATCGGGAATGTGCCGCCGCTCCACGATTCCCTGAGCCGCCAGATCCCGAAGAGCGATTGGCAGATCGAACGAGGCCCCGGCTTTGCGGACGTCGGCGGGCGCCAGATTCACCGTGATGCGGTGCGGGGGAACTCGAAGCCGGAATTACAGAATCGCACTTCGCACGCGGTCGCGGCTTTTCACGAACACTGGCGTCGGGAAGCCCGACCATCGTGAAGCTGGGAAACCCGAACGACACGTCCACTTCGACGTGGACCGGGCAGGCTTCCACACCAAATACCGCGGCGGTGCGGAGGCAGGCGAGCATGCCGGCTCATCTGCAATCCTCGCGGCACACGAGCGCCTCATGTGCCTTCAATGACTTGCCGGCAGATCTTCAGTCTTGATCGCAGTTTCTGCGACGCAGTAGGGAAGGAGAGTCGCGAGTATTTGTCAGCTGAGGTCGCGATCCGCGGCGCGAGCGTAAACGATCAGCCGATCGCCGGCCGCGATATAGCTGCCGGGAATCCGGTTCCACGTTCTGGAGGGAAGAGACGGTCGTCTTGAACAGCTTCGCGATCGAGGCCAGTGTGTCGCCCTGCTTGACTCGATAGACCACTTTGACACGGTCCGAGCCCTCGAGGCCGTCGGCCACCGCAGCTCGCCTCTGATTGAATCGGCTGCGATTCTGCGTCAGGAATCGCCTGGTCGGGTATGAACACTCGTCAACTTCGGCGCCTCGCGCGGCACGATCAGTTTCTGACCGGCCGAGAGCCGAGCAGTCAGGCTCAGGTAGTTCGCCTCCGCCAGGTCCGCTCGCCGAACACCGAGCTTCCGGGCCACGATCTGCATCGTCTCGCCACGTTTCACGATGTACTCACTTCAGCGAGACGAGGTCCACAGGCGGCGCTTCCAGCAGCCGCGCCTTGACCTGATCGGCGAGTGCCGGCCGGCACCTTCACCTCGTACTCTTCATCCCGGATGGGCGTGGTCCAGCGCCGAAGCTCCGGGTTGAGGGACTGAATCACGTCGATCGTGGTTTCGGCCCACTCGGCGACACGCCGGAGATCGACAGGCCGAACCAGCATGATCTCGTCGCACGGAGTGGGCTCCTCCGTCTCGAATTCGAATCCGTGCCGGCTTGGGTTTCTGGCGATGACGATGGCCGCCAGGATCATCGGCACGTTACTCGAGTTTCACGAGGAAGAATTCGAGGCTTCCCGGCTAACGTCCAGAAATCGTCCGCGCCAGACCGCTTGATGGCGCGTTGCAGGCGTCCAGGCCCGCCGCCGTATGACGCCAGCGCCAGGTGCCAATCGCCGTCAAAGAGTCCGCCGCAGCGTCTTGAGATACCGCGCCGCCGCGACTGTTGCCTTCTCGGGATCCGAGCGCTCATCGATGTACCAATCGCGGCGCAAGCCGTTTTCGACCGCAGTGCCGGCCATGAACTCGCTACACGCCCTTCGCCTTCGCGCGCGAGAGAGAGCGTTCGGGTTGAACGCGCTCTCGATAAGGGGCACGCAGGCGAGGTCCAGCGGCAGGCCTTCAGCCCGAAAGACGTCTTGGATCATCGGCAGATACTTAGCTGCCGCGCTTCATGCCGTCTTCGATGAAATCGTGAAGACCGACCCTGAAAGAGCTCGATGTAGGAAAGAACTCTGCGCATTTCAGCGGGATCGAAATGTCGTGCATGGTTGTCGAAAGATCCGCCCTGCACCACGTCTTCAATTCGGCGGTGAGCGGCGGAGGCGGAAACGTCGCCGACAGCGAGAGAAGGGCATCAATCGACGCGGGCTCGTACCTTTTCTGTAACCCCATCGCCCTCGACAATGGCCTTTACCTCGTAGGCCGTGATTCGATTGACCAGACGATCGTAGTGCTCACGAATGCGCGGTTCTGTCTGGCCACCGCATGGCGACTCGAGCAGCATGTCGATGGCGCGGTCGAATTCCTGCTTGGCCGCCTCGACGTGTCCCTGAGCGAGCTCCTGTTCACCAGCCCTGAAATGCTCGTCAGAGTTGGCAATCAACGTGAGGACTTCGTCTTGAGCAAGATTGACGGTTCGAACAGGGATGGCGGGTCCGGGCGCAACAGGCTGCGGCCGGGTAGGTGCGAGAACCGGAGCCTGGGTCTTACGAGGTCCGCAAGCCGTCAGCGTGACGACCAAAACTGCGAATGCAAAGTGAAGCGCGACGGGAAACAACGTCGGATCATTCGGGCGCTCCGCGACCGCGTCAAGCGCCCCGCGAGGCGTCCGACGCATCGTAAGTCGCCCCCACCGGCGGGGGCTCGTCCTTCCACTAACTCCTCACTTCGTCCGCTGGAGCTTCGTCGAAGGCCGTGTTTCACACGCGGGAAGCTTGTGCCCCGCCTCTACTTCTCAAGACGACGCGTTCAAATCTGTAACGATAGTATTGCTGTCATGCAATGGCTGAGCCAGTCGAACGGCAAACTTTGCGCTGGCCACAGAACTCTAATCGGATCAACGAGTAGCGTTCAACAGGTGTTTCACACAATTGTCAGCCTCGCCACGGAGCGACTGTAAAGATGTGATGCTCCTCCGCCAAATCTCGCGCGGCGGGCGTGACGATCGCCCGCTCGGTGACAACCAGTTTCCTTCCGGTCTGGATTGCCAGCCTAACGTCTTCCTCACAGACGAATTCCAGTGGTGCTTGGTTGGTCGATGCATCGGTCGGTCGTTCTTTAGCGGAAACGGTGCCAGCCCTCTCGGGTGTGTCCTGACGTCGATAGCCGCGGCGATCCAAGAAAGTCTTCGATGCGCCGTGACAAAGCTGCTGCCGTAATGCCGGCAGTCGCCACTTCTGACGGCGCACGGGCCGCAACGGCTGAGCCCGCTCCCTCAAAGCGATTCGCGACCGGCGCGATCTCGTAAGCGAGCCGCTTGATGTTGAGCAAGTGTCGCGGCGAGATATTGTCGGATGTGATGTTGCCCCCATAACCCCCACACCCGAGCGTCATCGCGGGATCGAGGCCGGTCGTCAGACCGATCGAGCCATGCGTGGTCGGCGTATTCACCACAATGCGAAACGCCGGCTTCTTCAGGCCGAACTCGAGAATGACATCCGCTCGTTCTGCGAATGAATGGACATGGTGTGGCCCATGCCACCGTAGCGAAGGATTTGCTTGCACCGCTCGCATCCCTCCCGCCAATCGCTGACCACATAGAACGACAGGACGGGACAGAGCTTCTCGATCGACAACGGGATAGTCGCGTCCCACTCCGTCGAGCGGCGCGATCAGCACGTCGCGTGCCGTGCGGAACACTTGACACCACACTTCTCAGCAATAGCCGTTGCCGGTTTGCCGACGAGCGCTGGATTGGGAAGCCGCTGGGGTGTGACCAGCACTCTTGCGACCGCGTCCATCTCACCTTTCGACAAGAAGCTACGCACCCTGCGCTCAGGAACTCCTGCCTGACCTCATCCACAATTGGCTTCGTCGACGACGACGGAGTTCTCGGACGAGCAGAGCACGCCGTTATCGAACGTCTTGCCGGTCACGATGTCGCGCACGGCCTTCTTACGTTGGCCGATCGCTCAATGAACGCAGGGGCGTTGCCCGGTCCGACCCCGTACGCAGGCTTGCCGGCGCTGTACGCCGCTCGCACCAGCCCCATCCCGCCCGTTGCCAGGATCACCGCAACGTCGCGATGCTTCATCAAGGTCTTCCGTGCCTTCGAGCGTGACCGTGGTCATCCAGCTGATGGCACCGGCGGGAGCGCCGGCTCGGCGCGCCCGCCTCGTCCATCACTTCCGCGACGCGCGTGATGCACTTGACCGCGGACGGGTGTGGACTGAGCACGATGGCACAACGCGCCTTGAGCGAAATCAGGATCTTGTAGATGGCCGTCGACGTTGGATTGGTTGACGGCACGATGGCGGCCACGACGCCGAATGGTTCGGCGATCTCGATCGACGCGCGTGTCCTCGTGCCGCGCAATGACGCCGACCGTCTTCATCGGCCGGATGAACGTGTAGACCTTCTGTGCGCTGAACAGGTTCTTCTGAATCTTGTCCGCCGACGACGCCGTAGCCGGTTTCCTCGACGGCGAGGCAGGGCGAACGCCTCGGCCTGCGGCGTCGGCGGCCGCCGCCATCGCGTCGACGATGGCATCGATTCTGCTCCTGGCTGAACTCGGCCAGCTGCGAGCCAGGCGCTGCTTGGCGCGCTGGGCGAGCGCGCGCGCTTCGGCGATCGAAGCGAGATCGCGGTCCGTCTGGCGAGGCGAATCTGTCACAGCCATCGGTTGACCAACGACAAAGGGCGGCATCGAAGAACCGGACGATTAGGAACTTTTCGGCAGCAGCTTCTCGACTTCGGCGTGCGGACGAGGGATGACGTGCACCGATACCAGCTCGCCAACGCGCCGGGCAGCCGCCGCGCCAGCGTCGGTCGCAGCCTTCACGGCGCCGACGTCTCCACGGACGAGCACGGTGACATAGCCAGCACCGATGTATTCCTTGCCGACGAGCATGACGTTGGCGGTTTTCACCATCGCATCGGCGGCCTCGATCGAGCCGATCAAGCCTTTCGTTTCGACCATTCCCAACGCTTCCTGGGCCATAAGCAGCGTACCGTCTCCGTTTCAGCGCTTCAGCTTGCGCGAACCAGACGGTTCTTCCCGCAGCCTTTGAGCTGATCGCCGGGAACTTACGGCTGCAAGCTGATTCGAGCCGAACTCTAACAGATTGCCGGAGAGGGTCGCAATGCGATTACGATCGCCAATCGCGCGTCAACATCAGGTTGGCCGGACGGGAACCCATGCGGGTGTTTCGCTTCTTGACGATCGCCGTATTTGGCGGCCGCGACGCTGCCTCGCCTCGGCCCAGCGCGGCATGTTTGTCGACGGCGTGACCTACGCTTCGATTGCGAGGAAACCTTGCGGAAGGTCGCGGCATCGTTCTGGACTCCTTTTTATACCGACACCCTTTATCCGCAGTTCCACCAGCACCCGGCCTTGGGGCTGTGGCTGCAGTCGTTGTGGTTCCGGGCGCTTGGCGATCACCTGATCGTCGAACGCGCATATTCACTCACCGCGGCGGCAATCACGGCCCTGCTGGATCGCAGCGATCTGGCGTGTAACCGCCAGTGAATCCGGCGGACGAGAGCACGACTGGCTGCCTGTCGCGTTCTGGATTCTGGTTCCTGTCGTCTCGTGGTCGATAGTGGGCAACATGCTCGAAACAAACCGTCTCGCTCTTCACCAACCGCCGCGGTGTTCGCCGCAATCGCATCCGGGCGGGCCGAGACGCTGCTCGCATCACTGACGTGGTCCGCCGTCTCCGGCTTGTGCGTCGTCGCAGCGGTGGGGACGAAGGGACCCGTCGGTCTATTCCCACTCTCCGCGCCTATCCTTCTGTCAAGCCATCTCGAAGTCGACATCGCGTCTGGACCGTTCTTGTCCCGCAGTGGGCGACTACGGTCCTGGCGGCAGCGCTCGTCTGGAGCTTCGATGAATCGCGGGCCAGCGTCCTCGCGTATTTGAGCGCGCAACTCTTACCGGCCGTGGGCAGTCGACGGGAGCTGACACCGGATTCATTCCTGATAGCGAAGATGCTTCTTCAAGGGGTGTGGCTCCCGATGTCGATCTTTGCCGCGATACTGCTTGCGGCGGCGAGGGTCTGCGCCGGCACCGCGAACCCTGTGGGCTCAGGCCCTCTCTTTCTCATGCTCGGCCTGGCCGGGACGCTGCCAATTCTGATCAGCACGAAGCAAATGGGCCACTACCTGGTCCCAGCCGTACCGCTTCACGCGCTGGCGGCGTCAGTGTCTGGTCTTTCCAACGGTGGCGCCGACCGCCGAAAGATTCAGTCGCACTCGCCGGCACGCCCTCAACATCGTTGGCCTCGCAATTGTGGCTGGAACGATCGGCGCCTCGTTCGTCCCGGCTCGAACGAGATGGAAAGCGCCTCGCCAATCTCAGCACGATGGCTTCATCGATTCCTCGCTCCGCGGTGGTCGGGATCTGCGAAAGTTCGAGTGACGACTGGGGCCTTCATGCGTGGTTCGAGCGCCTCTTTCTCGTCAGCCTCGATCCCGCCGACGGGCGCCGACGCCAATGGTTTCTGAAAAGCGCGCCGCCTCTGAACGACTGCCCACCGTCGCGGTGCGCGGAGATCACCGATTCGAGCCAAGAGCTCGTGCTCATGAAATGCCCGCAGTAGTCGTTGGTCGTTCGTCGTTCGCCCTTCGTCGGTAGTCGTTGGTCTGTCTGTGTTTGCCGCTGGTCACCTCGTGTATTGGGTATTGCGACCAACGACGAACGACCAACGACCAGCGACCAAGTGTCACCGTATAATAGGTGCCTCCTCCGATAGGTGCCCGTGCCATGAAAATGATTGCCAGAATTGTCCTTACCGTGGCGATAGCCGCGTCCAGTGTCGGCGTGTCGGCAGAAAGCGCTGGTCGATCCGCCGCTCGCAAAGCCGACCATTACGTTGAGCCACGACGCGGCACCGCTCGGCAGCCCCATTGAGATTACGTACGCGTTCGAGGTCGCCGCAAATCCTCCGTCGATCAAAGAGAACTACAAGGTGTTCGTTCACGTTCTCGACAGCGACGATGACTTGATGTGGACCGACGATCACGATCCGCCCGTGCCTACGACGCAATGGAAGCCAGGGCAGAAGGTCGAGCTACACCCGGACGGTGTTCATTCCGCTCTATCCCTACGTCGGCGAGGCTGTGATTCGTATGGGCCTGTATTCCGGCGGCACACAGAAGCGCGTGGCGCTTTCGGGCGACACCATCGGCCAGCAGGATACCGCGTCGGCAAAGATTCAACTCCTCCCGCAGACCGAAAACGTATTCACCGCCTTCAAGGACGGCTGGCATCAGCCGGAAACACCGGTGAACGACGCCCACATCGAGTGGCAGTGGACGAAAAAGAAAGACGCAGTTCTGGCGTTCAGGAACCCGAAGAAGGACAGCCTGTTCTATTTCGAAGTGGACAACCCCAGTAGGACCTTTCCAGAGGGGCAGCATGTCCAGGTCAAGCTGCGAGACAAGGTCCTCGACGATTTCACGTTGCGGCCCGAACAGATGGTCTTGCACAAGATTCCGCTGGCCGCGGCGCAGATGGGTTCCGACGAGATGATCGAATTGACCATTTCGGTCGATAAGACCTTCGTGCCGGCTCTCGTGGACGGGGCCAACAGCAAGGATGGCCGCGAGCTGGGAATCAGGGTCTTTCACGCGTTCATTCAACCGGGCAAGTAGAGCTGACCTTCATGAGACGACTTTTGATCCGCGCAGGAGTTGTCGGAGCGATATGGACCGGCTCGCTCGCCGTTGCCGCCACGCCGGCTTACGCAGAGCTCGTGTTTTTCGCCAACGGTCGAAGCTTGTCTGTGAAGAACTACCGCCTGGAGGGCGAGCAGCTGATCCTTACCTTGCGAGGTGGCGGGAGGTGACCTGCGATCGCTCGGTCATTGTCCGTATCGAACCAGATGAAGTGCCGTATCCCGAACCGGTAACCGCGGCAGGGACTCCGAGGCGGCCGCTGACTTCGCGCGCTTTACGACGAGATCATCGACAAGGCCGCAGCCGCTGAAGGTGTGTCACCTCAGCTCGTCAGGAGCCGTGATTCAGGTCGAATCGGGATATCAAGGCTCGCGCACGGTCCCGAAAAGGCGCCATGGGACTGATGCAGTTGATGCCCGAAACCGCGCGGCTGTACGACGTGGTCGACCCGCACGAGCCGCGATCCAACATCCAGGCCGGCGTCAAACACCTGAAATGGCTGCTCGCCCGTTTCGAGCTTCCGCTGGCGCTCGCCGCCTACAACGCTGGCGAAGCGGCCGTTCGGCGTTTCGGCGGCTTACCTCCATATCCCGAAACGCGTGACTACGCTCTGCGAGAGTCCTCGCGCTGCTCGGAAGTTAAGGCGTCTCTCATTTCGGGAGAGCGGCGTCGGACACGAGCTCGACAACTCTCGACTTCAACTCGAGCGCGACATCTGCCGGCGGGCGGAGGTCCGATGCCGGCCAGGTCCGCACCGGTGGGCGGAGGAACCATCCACGCTCGCACACGAGGGTTGATCACCAGGTCGACGGCATCCTGAAGCATCGTCCCGAAGGCATCGTTGAGCGACGGTCGAGCGCGCTCGATCGTCCTTGATCACCAGGAGAGTCCGACCGCGTGAGGCTGGCGCCGCACGCTCGATGGCGGTCAAAGTCGCGCGGGACAACTCGGCCTCTGAGACCAACCGACTGTTTCGACCTCGATAAACGGGCAACAAGAGGAAGAGCAGAATCAAGCCCGTCACGACCGTGGCAGGTCGGCGACTGACCGGCATCTCCCGCCAGATGGCGGCCGCAAACGCTGTAGCCATGACTGCCACGCCGACCGACGGCAGACAGACATACAAGCTCGAGCGGACTGGCAAGAAGATGGTGAATGCAAAGCCGCCGACCAGCCAGAGCATCCCCAACAAAAGCGGATGAACGGTCCGCGGGTAAAAGCGCAAACGTCCTGACAGTGGCAAATCCAGCGAGCAGCAACACAGTCGCCACGCTGAACGTCATCGATCGATCTGCGTACGCCAAGAAGTTGGACAGCAGGCGATCGGCTGTGAAGCTCAATTGGTAGTAGGGCGGGGCGGTGGCCGGCGTGAAGGCTCCCGAGCTCATCCGAAGCAAGAGATATACGATGCCCGGAATCGACAGCGCGACCAGGGATGGCGCCAGACGTCGGTTCTGTCCGTCCGGGCGCGCTTCCCATCGGTCGGCGATTGCCGACCAGACCAGTAGCACGCCAGGAATAGCAAAGCCTTCCTCCTTCGAGAGCATCGCCAGGAACAGGAAACCCGAAGCCAAGCCGTACCGCCTCTCTCACAAAGTGCGCCGCACCCAGGACCGCAAACAGCGTGACCAGCAAGGCCGTCCTGCCGCTAATCCACAAGACGGCAGCGTTGATTCCGTGGAAGTTGAAGGCCCAAAGGGCGGCGCAAAGCAATGCGGCGGGCCGGGAGAACGACAACGCCTGAGCCAACAGGACTATCGCAAGACAACAGCCGAACAGAAGTGCGACGTTGACGAGACCGTAGCCAAGCGGGTCCAGGCCCGAAACAGATCGATTCAATGCAAATGAAATGGACACGACCGGCCGAAAAAGCCTGTAGGGGCTTGAAACAACCGTGAAACATCCGCAGCCGACTCGAAGTGGCTCCGGGCGATCCACACGAAATCATCCTTGACGAATCCATGGCCGACGCTCGGAACGTAGATCGACGCGAGTGCCGTCCCGAGAAGCGCCGAAAGGACCTCCGTGCGTTGTGTCAGTTGCCCGATGACGCGGTGGGCCAAGCTTTCTCACCTTCTCACGGTCTAACAGTATTGCAGTTGCCGCGGGCCAATCTTCGGTGCACGAGAATCCTTTGCTATAATCCATGGCGATAATGTCCATATTGACAATCCCTTGCAGCCGATCGGGTGTTCGCTCGGCGCACGGCACGGGTGCCTGAGCCGTGGAATTTCGCTGCCGGCTCGCGTCCGCCAACGGAGAAATCGTCGAAGGGTGTACGTAGCCGAGAGCGAGACGCGTTTGCGTCAGGAGCTCGAGGACAAGGGACTCTTCGTCCTTTCACTTCATCCCAAGCGGGCCATCGGGGGCGTCTCATTCGAGCTCCCTCGCCGCAATAAACTCAACACCCGCGAGTTTCTCGTCTTCATAATCAGGAGCTGGCGACACTTCTGAAAGCCGGCATGCCTCTGGTTCAATCGCTGGACTTACTTCGGCGGCGGGTGGAATCGCCTGTGTTCCGCACGGTCCTGGACGACGTATACGAGAAGGTCCGCGCCGGCACGGCGATGTCGGACGCGTTTGCGGCGCACACCGCGCTGGTGAGCCGCGTCTATACCGCCTCGCTACTGGCCGGCGAACGCAGCGGCAACCTCGATGCGGTTCTCCGGCGTTATGTCGAGTATTCGAAAATCCTCGCGACCATCAAACGGAAAACGCTCTCGGCGCTCATCTACCCCGCCGTCCTGACGACGTTGTCGTTCGCCGTAGTTTCGATCATCGTGCTGCGAGTCGTGCCTCAATTCGGCGACTTCTATGCGTCCTTCGGCAAACAGGAGCTGCCGTTTGCGACGCGAGTCATCATGGGCATCTCCGAGCTCTCATCAGAACGAGATTCCTGTTGCTCATCACGACGGTCGGCGCTGCGCTGGCTCTGTTTATTGTGTGGAGTCGGCAGCCGGGTCAACGAACGCGCCTGCATCGCGCTCTCCTCGGAGTGCCGATGCTCGGCCAGGTCGCGCGCAAGTTCGCCACATCGCAGATGTCACGGACGCTGGCCACACTGCTCGGTGGCGGATTGCCGCTCGTCAACGCGCTCGACATTGCATCCAATGCGATCGGCAATCAATTCATGGCGAAGCAGCTGGAAATCGCCGGCGCCCGCGTACGCGAAGGCCAGTCGTTTGCTGCCGCGCTCGAAGCCCGGGGCGCATTCCCTGAAGTCGCCATCAAGATGGCTGAGGTGGGGGAGTCCACTGGCGCCCTTCAGGACATGCTCAACACCGTCGCCGACTTCTACGACGAGGAAATCTCCACGACAATGGAGCGGTTCGTCACCCTCGTCGAGCCAGTCCTGCTGGTCATCATGGGCATCGTGATTGCGGGCTTGCTCCCGGCGCTGTAATTCGCCGGATTATCCAGCTGAGCTCAGTCGTCGGACAGTGATCGACCGATAAGTGAAAAAACGTATCTTATAGGCCCGGGTAGACAGGTTCATGTCGATAGATACCACGAATCCGATCGCAGCCTTTTTCGAGGCGAGATCGTCCCGAGTTCGCCGCCGACGACCGCCCGGGCGAGCTCGAACACGCCAGGCGTCTGGCCGAGCGCTACCGGCTGGAATTCGTCGACATGGACACGTTTCGCATCGAGCCCGAGCTGTTTCGCTCCATTCCCACCGAGTTGATGCTTCGCTACGGGTTCGTGCCGTATCGACGCGACGGCAAGACCTCGTCATCGTCGTCTCGGATCCGAGCGACCTGCCGATGATCGACGAGCTCGGCAGTGCTCTTGTCGACGCCGATCAGAGTCACGGTCGGCGTCCGGTCGGCGATCGAGTCCATTCTGAAGAAGAGCGAAGAGATCGACACGCGTCCTCGAAGAAGCGACCGGAGAGCTTTCAGCTCCAGCTTCTCAAGGAAGACGAGACCGGCGAAGACAGCCTGACGGTCGAACGGCTGACGAGCGACTCAGTCCGGTCATTCGCCTGGTCGATTCGACGATCTACACCGCCATCCAGCGCCGGGCGAGCGACATCCACATCGAGACCCAGCGACGATGCCGTTCATGTGAAGCTACCGGATCGACGGCGTGCTGCAGCCGGCGATGCGGCCGATCGCCAAGCAGTTTCACAGCTCGATCATCTCGCGCATCAAGGTCATGGCCGAGCTCGACATCGCCGAAAAGCGCGTGCCGCAGGACGGCCGCTTCAAGCTGCGCATGCCGGGCAAGACCATCGACTTCCGCGTGTCGATCATGCCGAGCGTGCACGGCGAGGACGCGGTCATCCGTATCCTCGACAAGGAATCGATCAGCGAGCAGTTCACCGAGCTGCGGCTCGACATCCTCGGGTTCCCCGACGCCGAGCTGAAGCGGTTCCGGAAGTTACATCCGCCGAGCCGTACGGCATGGTGCTCGTCACCGGCCCGACGGGCAGCGGCAAGACGACGACGCTCTACGCCGCGCTGTCGGAGATCAAGTCGGTCGAGGACAAGATCATCACGATCGAGGATCCGGTCGAATATCAGCTCGCGAGGCATCACCCAGATTCCAATCAACGAGAAGAAGGGGCTGACGTTCGCCCGCGGACTGCGGTCGATTCTGCGCCACGACCCGGACAAGATCATGGTCGGCGAGATCCGCGACGCCGAGACGGCGCAGATCGCCATCAACTCGGCGCTGACGGGACACCTCGTGTTCACGACCGTGCACGCGAACAACGTGCTCGACGTGCTGGGGCGCTTCCTGAACATGGGCGTCGAGGCCTATCAGTTCGTATCGGCACTCAACTGCGTGCTGGCGCAGCGCCTGGTACGCACGATCTGCTCGCACTGCAAGCGGCCGATGAAAGTCACCCGCTCGATGCTGGAAGAATCCGGCCTCGATGCGGCCCTGGAATACACACACACGTTTTCGAAGGAATCGGTTGCATCGAGTGCGGAGGCACCGGATATAAGGGCCATGCGGCGATCTGCGGAGCTGCTGGACTTGTCGGATCACATCCGGGAAATGATTCTGGAGAAGCGATCGACCGCCGAGATCAAGAAGGCCGCCCGCGAAGAAGGTATGCGGTTTCTGCGGGAGTCTGCCGTCGAGCGCGTGATGCAGGGCACCACGACACTGCGCGAGATCAACAAGGTGACGTTCGTCGAATGAATATCCTGGCCCCACTGCGCGAGCCGGCTGCGCCATCGGTGGCGGTCAGGAAATGGCCGCGGACCGCGTGTCGGCCGCCAGTTTGGAACTCCGCGGCGGACGGCCTGTCATCGCGGCCTATGCGACCGAGCCGCTGCCGGACGGGGCGCTCGTGCCGTCGCTGACGACCGCGAATATCCACAATCGCGCGGCCGTAGCGGGGGCGCTCGGCCATGTGTTCGACCGGATCGGCGGCCGGCCTCGGCGCGTCGGCCTGGTCATCCCGGATCCCGTCGCCAAGGTATCGTTGGTCCGCTTCGAGCACGTGCCCGCGCGCCAACAGGATCTGGATGGGCTGATCCGGTGGCAGGTGAAGAAAGCCTCGCCCTTCGCCATCGACGACGCACAAGTCGGCTATACGGCGGGTCAGCGGGCGATCGACGGTCAGGAGTTCATCGTTACGGTCGCGAAACGGGATATCGTGCATGAGCATGAGGAATTGTGCGGCGAGGTCGGAGCGCACGCTGGACTCGTCCGACCTGGCAACCTTCAATGTCATCAACGCGATCCCGGCAGGGCGCTCGTTGGCTCATGCGACCGACTGGTTGATCGTGAACGTGACGGCCGACTACGCTTCTATCGCGATCCTGAGGGGCGACGACCTGATCTTTTTTCGCAATCGCGGTTCTGAAACAGAGGGGACGTTGAGCGATCTGGTGCATCAGACCGCCATGTACTTCACGAGGATCGCCTGTCGGGTCGAGGCTTCGAGCGCGTCCTCCTTGCGGGAATTGCCGCCGATGGCCGTGCGCAGGCCAGCGACTTCGGAACAGGCGCGCCGGAGCCTGGCGGAAAGACTGAACACCACAGTCGAGACCGTGGATCCGCGCGCCGCGGCCTCGCTGACGGATCGTATTTCGGCGGCGCCTTCTTTGCTCGACGCACTGCGCGCCACTGGCTGGCATGCTCGTTCGCGAGCTGGGAATCAAGGTCGGATAGGAACGTTCACATGCTGCGGACCAACCTCGCCACGCGTCCCTTCTACAACGAAGGAGCCGTTCGGCTCGTCCTGCTTGGTCTCGGCCTCGTGGTCGTTGCAGCGACGTTGTTCAACGTGGCGAGGGTCATTCAGCTCTCACGACGGGACACGCAGCTCGTGACACAGGCTTCTCGAGACGAGGCGAGGGCGACAGAGCTCGGGCTGCAGCCGCTCGGCTCCGCGGAACCGTGGATCCCAAGACCATTGAGCGCGCCTCGACCGAAGCCCGTCAGGCCAACAGCTTGATCGACCGCCGTGTCTTTTCCTGGACGGACCTTTTCAATCGCTTTGAAACGACGCTTCCCGACGATGTCCGGATCACGACGATCCGGCCGAAAGTCGACGCCCGACGGGGAATCATGCTGACCGTGGTTGTCTCTGCGCGTGCGCGCGAAGACGTCAATCAGTTCATCGAGAACCTGGAGGGAACCGGGTCCTTCCGGGAGCTCCTCGCGCACGAGGACCATCTCGACGACCAGGGTCAGCTCGAAGCCACGCTCGAAACCGTCTACATACCGGACGCCGTGCCGCTTCTCAAGGAGAGCGGACGATGATGCCGCTGAAACGGATCTTGATGGAGAAGCGCTTCCTGGCGCTTCCGCTGTTGCTGGGGCTTCGCGAATATTTTCGTCTACATTTTGGTTGTGTATCCCTGGGCGTGAAATCGGCGGGAGCACGCGAACGAGCCGACGCGGCTGCGGTGGCGCTCAAGGCCGCCGAACAGGAGTCGACCGCCGCTCGCGAGTTGGTGGCGGGAAAGGCGCGAGCCGATGAGGAACTGGTGACGTTTTACGACAAGGTCGTTCCGGCGAACCTCGCAGGCGGCGCGTCGAATCACATACGCGCGGCTGCCGGAATTGGCGCGCCGCTCGAGCGTCCGTTACGAGGCGGGGACGTTCGACACCGAGCGCGACACCAAGCGATAACCGCCTGAACCGGCTGCATATGCATTTGGTCTTGCGAGGCGACTACGAGAACCTCCGACGTTTCATCTACGACGTCGAAACGTCGCAGGAGTTCGTCATCATCGACGACGTCACGCTTGTGCAACCGGATGCAGCCATGCCACTCACGCTGACGCTCGAACTCTCGACTTACTACCGCATACAGGCCAATGGAACCTGAGCGCCGGAAACAGATTCTCCTCATCGTGCTCGGGCTGATTCTGGCCGTTTTCGGTTACCGGGCCTGGTCCAGCCCGCCGGCGTCATCCGGAGCGCCCGCCGGCGTGGCGCGCGCGTGGCCAGACCGCCGGCCAACCATCGGCTGGGGCCGCTGCGACCTTCGATGTGCATCTCCGGCAACTGCAGGAGAACCGCCGAGAACCCGTGGAAGGAACGCGCAATCTGTTCCGCTTCCGCCCGAAACCGCCCCCAACCGCAAGCTTGGCGTCGTCGGCTCCAGCGGTGCCCAGCGGTCCGCCTCAACCGCCACCGCTGCCGCCCATCACCTTGAAGTTCATTGAGTCATCGAACGCCCGGAAAGATCCGAAAAGATCGCTGTATTGCGCGACCCGACCGGCCATCTGTGGTCGGGCCACGAAGGAGCCATCATCGAGGGACGCTTTCGAATTCTGCGGATTGGCGCTGAATCAATCGAGGCTGGCTTACCTGGACGGCCGCGGACGGCAAACGATTCGGCTCTCGGGAGCATGAGCAAGACAGTAGTCAGGCGCATGCGGCGGGGAATGCGAAAGTCGTAAAGGTAGGGGGCCGCCGCAAGCGACCGGGCCGGTGTGCGGCAAAGCCTCGCGTATAGACGTGCAGATTTGAGAGGTGTTGTGACGAAGCGGCTGAAGGGCGTCTGCGTCCTGTTCGCATTGGCGGTGATTGTCGGCGGGTGTGCGGCAGGGCAAGCATTCCGGCGCGGCGACGAGGCGATGAAGAACGGGGACCTCGATCAGGCCGTGGCGGCATTCCGGGAGGCCGTCCAGGCGGATCCCGACAACCCCCGGCACAAGATCTCGCTCGAGCGCGCCATGCAGGCCGCCTCGCGGTTTCACCTCGATCTGCGCCCACCAGTACTGAACAGCAGGAGCAGCTCGAAGCCAGCGCTTGGCGACGTAAGCTGGCGGCCGAGCATGACCCGAGCAACCGGGGCATTGCCGGAAAAGTGGCCTCGCTCGAGAAGACGCTGCGCGACCGGCTCGAGGCAGCGGCGTCCGAAGCCTCGCCAGCCAGCAGCTGCGCGAACGTGCGCGTGCGGCTCCACAGAGCCAGCGCTGAACCCGGCTTCGCGCGAGCCGCTCGTCATCAATTTCGTCAACACGAACTTCAAGGACATCCTGACTTTCGTCGGGAATTACGCGGGCATCAACGTGTCGTGACGACCGCGAAGTCGTCGACCGGCCGTCGACGGTGCAGTTGACTGGCGTGACGCTGGAGCAGGCCCTGACCCAGATCATGACCATGAATCAACTCTCATAAGGTCGTGAACGAGAAGTCGATTTTCGTCTTCCCGGATACCGTCGCCAAACACACGCAGTACGACGAGCAGGTGATCAAGACGTTCTACGTTCAGCACGCGGACGCGACCGAAGTCGTGCAGCTTCTCAGCCAGGTCATCCGCCTGCCGAACATGGCCATTCAGCCGGCCATCGCTCCCAATAGAACGAACAACACCATCACCATCCGGGCCAGCACCTCGGTGATGCAGATTCTCGAGAAGCTCATCGAACAACACGACAAACCCCGAGCCGAGATCGTGTTCGATATCGAGATTCTCGAAGTCGATCGCGAGCGCGCGAAAACGTGCGGGCTCGATCTCACGCAATTTGCCGTTGGCGGCATCTTCTCGCCCGAGGTTTCGCCGGGCGGCACGACGACTCAGACCCCGGGAGCGGCGCGCCGACCACGCCCGGAGGCGGCGCAGCGAAACGTCACCACGACGACGGGGCAGTCGACGGCCCCGGGCGCGGTCGGATCGCCGCCGCCGTTCAACCTGAACACGATTTCAAGAGGATTCTCTACCTCCGACTTCTATCTGGCAGTCCCGGCGGCGATCGTGCGATTCCTCGAGTCTGACACGCGACCGAAGGTGCTGGCCAAACCGCAGCTCCGCGGTACGGAAGGCTTCAAGGCGACGGTCAATCTCGGCACTGGAAGTGCCAATCGTCACCACCAGCTATACGCCAATCGCCACCGGGCGGTGCCGGGGTGAACCCGTTGAACTCGTTCAACCTGAAGCCCGTTGGAATCAACATCGATATCACGCCGCGGGTGACGTTGGACGGCGACATCCTGATCGATCTCACGCTCGAGAGCAGCGCTCAAGGCCCCGATCAGAACATCGCAGGAACGAACTATCCGTCATTCGTGACGCGAAAGGTGGGCACGCATCTTCGATTGCGTGACGGTGAATCGAACCTGCTCGCGGGACTGTTGCGCGAAGACGACCGCACGTCAGTGCGTGGCTTCCCAGGGGCCGTTCACGTGCCGGTCCTCAAGCAGGCGTTTTCGAGCAACGACAATCGAAAGAGTCAGATCGACCTGATCATGCTGCTGACGCCGCATATCGTCCGGTCTAACGAAATCACCGAGCTGGACCTCAAGTCCACGTTCATCGGATCTCAGCAGAATCTTGGCCTCGGCGGCGGTCCGCCTCACTGATTGCTCCGTTGCCTGAAGCCGAGGTGCCGGCCACAACTCCACCCGCGACGCCCCCGGCCACAACGCCAGAGGCCGCCCGGCGCGCAAGGACCGACGCAACCCGGCGGGAGCCACTACTGACAGCCACCGCCTGGTTCACCCGTTCCGGGATTTGTGCCCGTGCCTCAGACGCCGGCTCAAGCGCCTCCGACGCCAGCTCCGGCGCCTGCGGCCTGCACGGCACAAACCCCGTGCCGACGCCAACGCCACGCCGCCGCAGGTTCCTCCGCCGACGTCGCCGACACCTCAGCCGGCAACGCCGCCGACGGTTCCGGAGCCACCGACTGCGGGAGCACCGATCGGATCCGCACAAGTGGTGATCTCACCACCGGGCGGCACGTTCCGGGTCGGCCAGGGTCCATCATCACCGTGCCGCTCTCGATTGTCGGCGCCGCACGATTGTCGACAGTCAGTCTCACGATTACGTACGAACCCGGCGCGTTCTGCGCGTTCGGAGCGTTCAAGAGGAAGCTTCATGCGCTCCTCGGCGGTGCAAAATGCCACGTTCACCCAAGAGACTGCACCGGGTCGCATTGACGTCACCATCACACGTTCGGCCGACGCGACGGGCGCATCGGGAACCGGTCTGTTGGCGGCGGTGGCTTTCGATGCCATTGCGCCAGGCCGTCCCAACTGACGGTCAGTGGTGTCGGAACCGGGCCCGGTGGAACGCCATGGGACTTCAGTTCAGACCAGTCACCGTCGCGGATAAAGGTAGAGTGGAAAGTGCAAAGTGGAAAGTAACAGGGGATACACCTTCGTCGAGCTCCTCGTTGTTTCGACGATCGTCTTGATTCTTGCCTCTGCGATCATGCCACTGGCGAAAATCACGGTCACTCGCCAGCGGGAGGCGGAGTTGCGGCGAGCACTCAGAGAAATGCGGACCGCCGTCGACAAATACAAAGACGCGGTCGATACGGCGGCGATTTCACCGCTCGAGGTCAAGGTGGGCAGTGGAAGGCTATCCTGCCGACCTGGAGACGCTCGTCGATGGTGTGACGCCGACGAACGACGTCACGGGCCGCAAGCTCAAGTTCTTGAGGAGAATTCGGTAGACCCGATGACCCACGGCACAGAGTGGGGACTGCGTTCCTATCAGGACAATGCCCGATTCGACACGCTGGGGTGGTCAGAACGTGTTCGATGTCACACCACCTTCGAGGGAACGGCCCTCGACGGAACGAGAATACAGGGACTGGTGAAGATAGGTGGGGCGGGTTACGGCAGGCGGCGCGGGTGCGGGAAGGCTCCACAGGAGGCCGGGTTCACTCTCATCGAGCTGATGGTGGTGCTCTCGATCATCGTGATCCTGGCATCGATGGGCCTGGCGCGCATGCAGGAACAGCGTCATGTATTGCTCCAGCGAAGCGGTGCTGCATCAGGACCTGACGTTGATGCGCGATGCGATCGACCAGTACTACGCAGACAAGGGACAGTATCCCGGACAAGCCTGGACGCACTGGTCACCGACAGGGTACCTTCGCAAGATTCCGGAGGATCCGTTCACGAAGTCGATGAGCTCCTGGCAGACGGTACCGTCCGAGCCGGATCCCAACAATCCGACCGCGCAGGCTGGAGTGTTCGACGTCAAGAGTGAGATCGGATCGAACGGCGCTCGATGGCTCGAAAGTACGCGGAGTGGTAAACCGCGAGATCACGGCCATGGACAATTAGAGATAGGAACCTCAATGTTTAGCTTGATCACGGCTCGCCGCAAGATTGCCCGTCTCGTCTGGTTCTCAGCCGCTGTCGCGTCCTTGACGGTCGCTTGTGAAAGGGTGCCACTGCATGGCGCCGACAGGCTCGACGATCACGCTGACCACAGGCGTCACGGCGTTGCCCGTCAATGGCTCTACTGAGATCATCGCGCAGATACTCGAAGCAGCAGGCACGCCGCCTCACTCTGGGACGCACATCACATTTTTCACAACCCTGGGAAGAGTCAGCGCCTCCAGATGTCGAGACGGACGTCAACGGACGTGTGATCGTGCGGTTTCTCGCCGGAGACTCCAACGGAACCGCAACGATTACCGCGACCTCAGGAGGCGCTTCGACAGGAGCGAATGGCGGAATCAAGATTGCCGTGGGCACCGCGGCGGTTGGCCGCGTGACGATAAGTGCTAACCCTGCGTCCGTGCGCTTCAAACGGCGGTTCGACCACCATTGCGGCCGATGTCTTCGACATCAACGGCAACGCGCTGAACAATGCCCCTGTGAGTTTCACCACATCTGCAGGCTCGCTGGCGAATGCACTGGTCATCACAAACGCGATCGGCCGTGCCACGACGACCTTGACGACGAGCCAGCAGGCGACCGTGACTGGCTCCGTCGGTGCGCAGGCGCCAGCCACAACGACACCGACGCCCCAAGCACCGGCGGCGGCGCGACACCAACGACTCCTACGACACCGACGTCTTCAGGCCAAGCGTCCGGATCGGTAACGGTGACGATCTCCGCAGTGCCGACACTGGTGATCACGCCGCCGGCGACACCGCCCAGCGCCGGTCTGCCCGCAGCGTTCACCTTCGCGGTGACGGTGCCGGCTCAGAACGGCAGCGCGGTCCGCGAGGTGACGGTCGATTGGGGCGACGGCGACCGACAAAACCTCGGCGCCGTCACCGGCAACGCGGTCGTATCGCATGTCTACGACAACGCCGGCACCTACGCTGTGACCGGTACAGTGACCGATGCCTCTGGGAATACGAGCACGGTGTCGACTTCTGTAACGGTCATACCGGTCCCGGCACCGACCGTTGCTCATCACGTTCTCACCCGTCCCAGCAAGGGCGAATGCGGCGACGACCTTCACGATTCAGGTCACGGTACCGGCGGGCATCAGCGTGGTCAACACGGTCATCGATTTCGGCGACGGTCAGTCTCAGAACCTGGGTGGGCTGTCGGGCAGTTCACCGCCGATTCCACATGTTTACACGTCAACTGGAACGTTTACGGCGAGGGTGACTGTAACGGACTCGACGGGACGCACGACGATTGGTTCGACATCGGTGTCGGTCAGTCAATGATGCTTGCGGCTCTTTGTGTGTGCAGGTTCGCGGCATGGGTCTGGGGAAGGACCGCCACTCAAATAGCGAACGCGGCTATGCGATGGTGGTCCTGCTCGTCAGCCTGAGCGTGATGGCCGTCATGATGAGCGTCGCGATGCCGGTCTGGAAACAAACTGCTCAGCGCGAAAGAAACCGAGCTGGTGTTTCGGGGTGAACAGTGCGCGCGGGCGATCGCACTGTTTCAACGCAAGCACGGGCCCGGCACGCTTCCACCCAGCATCAATGTGCTCGTTGAGGAGCGGTTCATCCGGAAAAAGTTCAAAGACCCGATCACCAACGACGACTTCGCGCCGATCCTGCAGGGCGTCTCGACGCAAGGCAATAACACTGGACAGACGCCGTCTCAACAGCCTCAAGGGCAAGGTCGCGGGCTCACTCCCACGCCGCCTGCCACATCCCAGCAGGGCAGGGGAGCGCAGCCTGCAGGAAACGCACCGGGGACGGCGTTCGGCGGCGTAACAGGCGTCGCCAGCAAGAGCAAAGAAAAATCAATTCGACTCTACAAGGGCCGCAATCACTACAACGAGTGGCAGTTCGTCTATACGCCACCCGCGCCAGCACCAGGTACGTGGCGGCCCAGAACGCCCCGGCGTGGGCGGACAGCGTGGACGCGGCAATCAGAGTCCCGCGAACCCGCAGGGCGGAACACCGTTTCCGCCTGGCATGCAGGGCGGACCGGGCGATGGCAGGGGTCGAGGCTTTGGAGCTCCGCCTGATGGCCGCTCCGGATTTCCGCCGTTCGGCCCCACCAGTCCCAGCGGACCGCCGCGCGGCACGGGCCCGCTACCTCCGGGGCGCTAAGGCGTCTCATTCCTTCAGAACCCACCCAACGCGTCGTGAAACGCACGACGAACCTTCTGCATCTGCTCCAGCGTGCCCCCGCTGCGGGCTCGATTGGTCAGAAGGACGAAGTAGCGATCGCGCGCGGGATCGATCCAGAGCGAGGTGCCGGTGAAACCGGGATGACCGAACGCCGTTGCGGACATCCGCGTGCCGCACGAGGACGTCGGGAGCATGGTGTCCCATCCAAGAGCGCGCGAGCTGCCAGCGACCTGGCTCCTCGTCGTGAAGCGCGAAACGAGCGACGGAATGAGTGGCCCCGAGACTCGGCTATCGCCCTGGCGGCTCGCAGAAGGCCCGTGCGAACGCCCCGACGCCAGCCGCCGTGCCAAACAATCCGGCGTGTCCTGCCGCACCACTCAGGGCGGCCGCGTAGTTGTCGTGAACTTCGCCGACCAGCCTGCGGTTCCTGCGCGTATCCTCGTCGAGCGGCATCGTCGGCGCGGCACGAGATCTCAGAGCCGGAACCAACCCGAAGGACAACGGCTCGGTCTCGAGCGCCGGTTCCGAAGCTTTCAGCGCGCCGATCAGCCCATCGAACTCTGCAGTCAGAGGCCGGCCCGCGCGATCGGCGACGAGAAAGCCCAACAGGATGAAACCCAGATCCGGAATACACCGAGCGGGAGCGCGGTTGATACTCGAGTCGCAACGTGCGAGATCTCGTGCTCGAACTCGCGCCGGCCTTCAGGTGGAGCGTCGAGGAGCCGCGCGGCGAGACCTGACGCATGCTCGAGGAGATCCTGCACGGTTCACTGATTCGCGACCAATCCCGCGCCATTCGCTGAAACTCTCCCTCGATTCGATCGTCGAGACGCAGCACGCCTCGGTGCACCTGTTCCATCACGATGCTCGTGGTCGCGATGACTTTGTGAGGGAAGCGAGATCGAAGACCGTGGCTTCGCTGGCAGCAGGCGAATTGGGGTCGAACGTCAAGGCTGCCAAAGGACCTCCGCCACAGAGAGTTTGTGCTGGATCCAACGTCGACCGACGCGGCCGGAAAGACGCGGCGCGCGAGCGCGTCGTGAAGAACGTGCCGCGCCTCATCGAAGCGCAGCCACAGAGTGTGCCCGCGATCAGCCAACCTTCAAGAGCTCCTTCAGACGCCGCTCGGCGTCCTCACCGATCGCATCGCGAACGAAGTCGTGGGCGTGACGCAGGCGTGCCAGCGCCTGCGGATAGGCCAAGCCGGATTTCTGCCATGACGATCGCCGCCTTCACGTTCCAGTGGGCGCGGCGCAGGAGCTTGTCGGCCGCGTCGTAGTCGAGACCGGTGACAATCGCAATGATGCGTCGCGCCGGTCGCGTCGCTGCTCCGGAACCGGTCTGCACGTCCACCATCAGGTTGCCGTAGGTCTTTCCGATGCGGATCATGGCGGCCGTCGTCAGCATGTTGAGGACGATCTTGGTCGCCGTGCCGGCCTTGAGACGCGTGGACCCGGCGATCACTTCCGGGCCGACGGCCGGAGCAATCGTCAAGTCGACGAACGTCTGCAAGCTCGGTCTGCGGATCGCACGTGACGAAGATGATCTTCGAACCAGCGCTTGCGTGCGCGGGTCAGCGCGCCGCGCACGAACTGCGTCATGCCGCTCGCCGAAACGCCGACGACGACGTCCTTCTTCGTCGGCCGCAGGCGGCTCATCGACGCGTGCGCCTTCTTCGTAGTTGTCCTCGACGCCTTCGCGCTGCGTGAAGGATCGCGCTCGCGCCCGCCGGCCATGATCGCCTGCACGAGGTCAGGATTGGTGCCGAAGGTCGGCGGCATCTCGGCCGATTCGAGGATGCCAAGACGACCGCTCGTGCCGGCGCCGACGAAGACGATGCGGCCGCCCTTGCGCAGCGCCTGCGGCGATGATGTCGACGCCGACGGCGATCCGAACCTTCTTCGCGCTGAACCGCGGCGAGCATCTTGCGGTCTTCGTTGAGCATGCCGTTCGACGATGTCGGTCGGCGGGAGCTTGTCGATTGCGAGCGTCGAGGGATTGATCGCTTCGGTGGGAGAGAGCCTGCCATTTCGATCGCACTGCCATGCTGGACCGACCTCGGGAACCGGGCGGCGATACTATCATAGCAACCCCGTGATTGACCTGTATCTGGACCACTTGCGCGTCGAGCGCCGCCTCGGCCGATCACACGCTCGAGAGCTACGCACGAGATTTGGGCGCTCTGGCCGCTTTCTCGGCCACCTTGAACCGCCGGCGCCGGAGTCGCTCGACCGGGCGGCCCTGGAAGCGTTCGTCCGCCAGCGTGTCGCGAGCGGGCTGTCCCGCGATCCGTGGCTCGTGAAGTGGCGGCGATCCGCGGTTTCTTACCGTTTCCTCGTCGCTCGACCGCCACCTGCAGGAAAGTCCCGCGGAAGATTTGCGGCCGCCTCGTGCGTGGCCCGCGCTGCCGAAATCTCTCTCCATGGAAGAAGTGGACTCGCTGATCGCTCAGCCCGATGTCTCGACGCCGCGCGGTCTGCGCGATCGCGCGATGATTGAGTTGCTCTACGCCACAGGAATGCGCGTCTCAGAACTGGTCGGCGTGCGCAGCGCCGGTATCACACCTTGACGAGCACTATCCTGACGTGCATCGGTAAAGGGAATAAAGAACGGCTTGATTCCGATCGGCGAACAGGCCACAGCGTGGATACGGCGTTATCAGCGCGACGGGCGGGCCGCCTTGATGAAGAGGACGCTGCGGCGCCCACCATGTTCGTCAACGCTCGAGGCCGGCCGCTCAGCCGCGTCGGCTTCTGGAAGATCCTGAAAGACTACGGGAGTCGGGCCGGTCTCCCGAAGTCCCCTCAGCCCGCACGTCCGTCAGGCATTCGTTTGCGACACATCTGCTAGAGCGAGGCGCTGACCTTCGGGCGATTCAGATGATGCTTGGTCACGCCGACCTTTCCACGCACGCAGATCTACACGCACGTGCTCGAAGCGCGGCTGCGGACGATCTACGACCGCTTCCATCCACGCCCGTGATCCTGATAAGACTTAGTCGTTTCCAGACACGCTGATTTTTCACGACACAGCGCAAGCCAAGGAGTAGCGCATGAGCGGTAATGCACGACATCTGTTTACGTCTGAATCGGTGACCGAAGGGCACCCGGACAAGATCGCCGATCAGATCTCGGATTCGATTCTGGACGCGCTTCTCGCCAAGGACCCGATGAGCCGGGTGGCGTGCGAGACGTTGGTGACCACCGGGCTTGGCGATCGTGGCGGGGAGATCACCACCACAGCCGTGATCGACTACCAGGACGTGGTGCGGTCGGCGATCAAAGAAGTGGGCTACGACCGCGGCAAGTATGGGTATGACGCCGAGACCGTGCGCCGTGCTGTCGTCGATTCACAGCCAGTCGCCGGACATTGCGATGGGGGTGGACACCGGCGGCGCGGGCGACCAGGGCCTGATGTTCGGCTTCGCGTGCCGGGAGACCGAGGAACTGATGCCGCTGCCGATCATGCTGGCGCACAAGCTGGTGAAGGGCCTGTCGTGCCTGCGGCGGGACGGGACGCTGCCGTATCTGCGGCCGGACGGCAAGTCGCAGGTGACGGTGGAATACGAAGGACGCCCAGCCGGTGCGGGTGGATGCGGTGGTGGTGTCGAGCCAGCACAGCCCGGACGTCACGCCAGGAGCAGATGCGGGCGGATGTGATCGAGAAGATCGTCAAGCCGGCGATTCCGGCGGCGATGATGGACGAGGACACGAAGGTCTACGTGAACCCGACGGGGCGGTTCGTGGTCGGGCGGGCCGCACGGGGACGCGGGCGTGACGGGGCGCAAGATCATCGTCGACACCTACGGGGGCGCGGCGCCGCACGGGGCGGGGCGTTCTCGGGCAAGGACCCCACCAAGGTGGACCGGTCGGCGTGCTACATGGCGCGCTACATCGCGAAGAACGTGGTGGCGGCGGGGCTGGCGGACCGGGCGCTGGTGCAGCTGGCGTATGCGATCGGGGTGGCGGATCCGGTGTCGGTGATGGTGCGGACGGAAGGCACGGGCCGGATTCCCGGAAGGCAGATCACCGAGCTGGTGCGGGCGAACTTCAAGCTGACGCCGCGCGGCATCATGGAGGAGCTGAAGCTGCGGCGGCCGATTTACACGAAGACGGCGGCGTTCGGGCACTTCGGGCGGACCGAGCCGGAATTCACCTGGGAACGGACTCGACGCCGAGCCGCGGCGCTCAAGAGCGGCGCGAAACTTTGAGAGACAACGGTCAACGCTGGAGGCCAGCCGAGCACGCAAAGACTTCAGCACCTGGCATTTTGCATTTCAGGAAACTGATCTTCGTGACGGCGGCTTCGCGGCCGCCGTTTTCGTTTTCGGGATCCTCAGTCTGCCTCCGGCGAGCCTCTCGCTCGCGAATCACTTCTCCGACGGCACGGTTCCGGCATCATTCACGTCCACACCAGCCGATCCGACGGTCGTTGGCACGGCCACGGAGGTGGCGGCGGCGGCCGCGCGAGCTGGACTCAAGTTCGTGGTGTTTGACCGACCACGGAGACGCGACGACCACTCGGATCCGCCCGTCTACCGTTCGGGTGTTCTTTGCCTGGACGCCGTGGAGATTAGCACCCAAGGCGGGCACTACCTGGCGCTGGACATGCCCGCGGCGCCGTATCCGCTCGGCGGCGATCCACGAGACGTCGTCGAGGACGTGAAAGCGACTAGGTGGATTCGGGTCGTCGCGCATCCCGAGTCCCCAAAGCCGGCACTCATGTGGCAGGCGTGGGATGCTCCTTTCGATGGGATCGAAGTGGATCAACCCCGACACGAGCTGGCGCGTAACGTCTTCAGGCAGGCTGGAGCTCGCGATGGAGCATGCTCGCCGCGCTGGCCACATGCCCTATCAGGCCGGCGGGAACCATCGGCGCGACTTCTTGGCCGGCACCGCGCTGCATGTGGATCGCTGGCAGGCGGTCGCGCTCACGCGACGTGTGGTCATTCTCGCCGGCGCCGATGCTCACGCGAACCTGGCGTTCGGGAACGGCGATCCGATCGACAACCGGTTTTCGTTGCCGCTCCCCGGTTACGAAGCCTCCTTTCGGACGATGTCGGTTCCACGCCAGGCTCCAGGTCCACTCACTGGAAATCCGACGACGGACGCGGGGATGGTCATGCGTGCGCTTCGGGCGGGTCCGCGCGTATGTCGCGATCGACGGCCTTGCCACACCCCATCATTCGAATTCAGCGCTACCAGCGGGGAAGAGACTGTCGGCCAGGGAGACGAGCTGGTGCCCACAGGACCGGTAACGCTCCGCGTCAAAAGCAACGCCCCTCCGTCTTACACTACAGTCGTCTGGCACAGTGACAAACTGCTGGCGTCCTTCAACGGCAAGACTGAGATCAGTCAAGCCGTCGATCGGCCGGGTGTGTATCGCGTCGAGATCACCGCGCCTTCGAAATACGGACCAAGTCCCTGGCTGATCAGCAACCCGATCTACGTGGGCTTGCCGCACTCTGGCGTCGCCGTCTCGGCCCGAGCCGCCGATTGCCGCAAAGCAGATGCTTTTCGATGGTCGTCACGCGCAGCAGGCTGGTGGACGGAGGCGGACTCCGGGTCCACAGCAGCGCTCGCCGTAGACTCAACGGGAGGCGTCGCGGCCTTGCGTCTTCGCTACAACCTCTCGAAAGAGCCGTCTCAGGACCGTATGCAACGGTCTCCGTAAACACTCCAACGGACGACCTTTTCGCCGCGTTACCTTTTCTGTCCGCAGCGATCGAGCGATCAGACTCAGCGTGCAGCTTCGAATACCTGGCCCCGGCGGCGACCGATGGGAGCGTTCCGTCTACGCCGACGCTACGAACCGCCACTACAGCATTGATTTCGACGACATGACGGCGATCGACGTAACACGGTCCGGCCCGTCCGGCGATGGATGCGGTGCGGGATTTGATGTTTGTGATCGATACGACCCACGCCAAACCCGGATCGTCGGGAGATCTGTGGCTCGAGGATGTCGTCCTCACCCGGTGAGGAATTCGTTCACGTCCTGACCGTCAAGATCATGCGCGGCCGCGGCGCCGAACAGAAGATTGGGCGCCCACGCCGCGAGCATCGGCGAGATCAGCCCCCGAGCCAACCGCTCCGAACACACTCAGCATCGTCCAGTAGCTGATGGCGAGGACCAGCGCGATGCCGATGCCGTATAAGGCGCCGCTGCGACCGATGGTCACGGCAAACGGAACTGCCAACAGCGTCATGACGAGCGTGACGAAAGGAAAGGCGACCTTCCTCTGCAGCCGGACCATGTCGGAACCACGTAGAACCCGCTGGCTTGAAGTTGAGAGATGTAGCGTTCCAGTTGGCGATACGTCATCCGGTCCGCGTCAGGTAACGTCTGTCTTGAAGTAGCCAGGTTCCTCGAGCGAAAGCGGCTTGGCGGCAAACGGGGCGTAGTCGACTATGACACTGCTCCCGCCTTTGCTGCGGGTCGTCGAGAATCCCCGAGTCCATCCCTGGCGACCCTGCCATGTCGGCACCCGCCGCCCGTCGCTGGTTGACTGAGGCACGAGTCCGACATCAGCGGCGTAGGTGAGCGATCCGAGCCGCCAATCGGACGCCAGATCGAAGACCGTCAACCGGCTGAAGCGATTCGCCCGGGGATCGAAGTATTCGTAGTGGTAAATGTCCTCGTCACGACCGACGATCCACCGGCGATCCAAGACTCCAAACGTCTGCGCGGCAAACCCTCGGATGACATGTCGAATGGCTTCAGCCTTGCGGTTGGATTCGGCGAGGACCCGCTCCTGCAACAGGAACAGGACGCCGCTGAAGACGGCGGCAAACAACAGCAGCGGCGCCGCAGACCGATAGAGGCTGACGCCGCAGGCGCGCATCACGATGAGCTCGCTGTTCTTCGTCAGCAACCCGATCACCACCAGAGTCGCAATCAGGGCCGCCATCGGGATGATGTAGTAGATGAATTGCGGGGTCGCAAAATAGAAGTAGCGGACGAGCATTCCGGTCGTGGCCGTCCCTCGGAACAGCTTGTCGGCGAAATCCATGAATGTCGAGATGTAAAAGAGGCCGAGGAGGCCGACCAGCCCCAGGCCAAAAATCCGCAGTGCTGCCTCGCGACGTAGAGGTCGAGAAGGCTCGGCCGCGGCAGGTTCAGGCGGGGAAGTCTGATGACCACGGTGATCCTGTCGCGACGCGGCCTGGCCGCCTCTACAGAACCATCGGCCGACGCCCGGCGGCCCAACGTGGGTAGCGTGATGCGGAGCTGCTGGTCAGCGGCGCCGGCTCTCCACATGACCAGCGCGATGCCAGCCCCGCCGAGCACGACGTTGGCGATCCAGGGCGCAAACGTCGGCGGAACTCTTCCGCCGACGGCGAGTGCGCGCGAGGTCCAGAGCAGGAAGTAGTAGATCATGATCACGCCGAAGCCCAGAACGAACCCGGCGAGCTTGCCGTCCTTGCGGTTCGTCAGACCAAGCCCAGGCCGATCAACGCCAGAACCAGGCAGGCCCCTGGAATCGCGAACTTCTGCTGAATCGTAAACAGCTGACCGTAGCTCGGCCGGCCCACGGCTGGGGGCTTTGGCGATTTCGCGCGCAGCTCCGCGATGGTCATCTCGTTGTCGCCCTTGAGCAGCGTCCTGGCGCGGGGCAAGACCAGGTCCGCATCCATACGCAGGACCAGGCGATCAAAGAGCTCCCTTCGTATTTTTCGGGCTCCTTGAGAAGGTCGTATGGCGAGTGCCGGTTTCGAGCAGCAACTCGACGACCCGCTGCTCGCGGTCGACGATCATCCGGCCGCCCTCGGCAAGATAGACGCTCGTTTCATCCGGTCGAGTCGAGTCGGCGACGAACACGTCGCGCCACCCGCCGGCTGGGAAGCGTGTCCTGGACGTACAGGACGTGGTTCGGATCGGCCTCGAAAAGACTCGCGGCTTGACATCGCTCTCGGCCCGCGAGGCGGTGACATTGAACGCGATTTCGCGAAAGGCTTGATTGGCGTTCGGGAGCGCCTCGATCATCACGTAACCGGTCACCACACACGCAACGATCGCAAGGCCAGCGACCGGCCGAAGCACCCGAAAGATGCTGATGCCACACGCCTGGAGCGCCACGAACTCGCGATCAGCCGACAGGCGGCCGAGGCCAATCAGGAGTCCCAGCAGAAGCGAGATCGGGATCGTGACGCCCAGCGCCTGGGGCAGCAGCAGGGCCAGCACGTGAACGATGGTCCACCAGCCGACGCCTTTCTCGATCAACTCTCTCCTGATCGAGAATCGGCGGCATCTCGAGCAGGAACGTGCTGATCAAGAGCGACAGGAAAAAGGGGATCAAGACCTCGCGGACGACGTAGCGGTCGAGTATCTTGAACATTGAGTGGAGGGCCGGTCCTGCCCCTAAGAGTAACACCATGACCCATGTCGCGCTTCTCTGGCATATGCACCAGCCGTCACTACGAGGACCTCGTCACCCAGGAGCACATTCTGCCGTGGGTCCGGCTCCACGCCCTGAAGGACTACTACGGGATGGTGGCGATGCTCGAGGCCTTCCCGAAGGTTCGGGTGACGTTCAACCTCGTCCCGTCGCTTGCTGGTGCAGATCGAAGCGTTCGCCGAGAACCGCGCGCGCGATCGTTTTCTGGAGTTGAGCCTCAAGCCGGCCGTCGAACTGAACGACAGCGAAGTCGCAGTTCATCCTCGAGAACTTCTTTCCATGCACAACGCGAACGGATGATCGACATCCACCCTCGCTACGCGGAGCTGCTGGCCCGGCGCGGCGCGGCGCGCTGTCCGGCGGGCCGGACCTCGCGGGGCATGGCCGATCGGTTCGGCGCAGGAGGACCTGCGCGATCTGCAGGTGTGGCACAAGCTCGCCTGGATCGATCCCATTCTACATGGAGACAGACTCTCGCGGTGCGGGGCCTGCTCGCCAAAGGGCCGTGGCTTTACAGAGGAGGACAAGCGGACGCTGCGCGACGTCGAGCTCGAACTCCTCAACCGGGTGATTCCCGACATACCGAGCGGCGCGTGGCACGAGGACAGATCGAGATCTCGACCTCGCCGTTCTATCACCCGATCCTGCCGCTCTTGTGCGACACCGACATCTACCTGCAGCACGCACCCGAACTCGCCGATGCCGCGGCGCCGCTTCGCTCATCCCGAGGATGCGGCCGAACAGTTGTCGCGTGCCGCCGCGCTTCACGAGCGGTTGTTCGGACGGCGGCCCATCGGGCTCTGGCCATCGGAGGGCTCGGTCTCCGACGCCATGGTCCCGCTCGTTGCGCGCGGCCGGCTTTGCGTGGATGGCCACCGACGAGCAGATTCTGGGTCGCACGCTCTCGCACTGCATTCTGGAGCGACGGCCAGGGACAGATTGAACAGCCCGAACCCTGTACAGGGCCTATCAGGTGTCCGCCGGCGGAGCGCACGTGGCGTGCGTGTTTCGGGATCACGTCCTGTCCGACCTGATCGGCTTCACCTACGCGAGCTGGCCGGCGGAGACCGCGGCGCGACGATTTCGTCGCGCGGCTCGCGAGGCGGGTCGCCGGTATGCGTCGCGGACCGGCGGGGAAGAGGCACTGATTCCCATCATCCTCGACGGCGAGAACGCCTGGGAGCATTTCGAAGGCGGCGGCCGGCCGTTCCTCCGCGCGCTCTACGGACTGCTGTCCGAGCACCCCGATCTGCGGACCGTGACGATGGCCGAGAGCGTGCGCGGACGCCGCGCCGCGGAGCTGACCGGCATTTTCCCGGCTCGTGGATCGACGCGAACTTCTACATCTGGATCGGCCACGCTGACGACCAGCGGGCGTGGAGCCAGCTGGCTGATGCACGCCAGGCGCTCGAGTCTGCGTCGGGAGGTCGACGCCGCGCGGCTGTCCCGCGCCCGCGAAGAAATCCTGATTGCCGAAGGCAGCGACTGGTTCTGGTGGTACGGCGACGACCATTCATCCGCGCACGATTCGGAGTTCGATGCCTTGTTTCGTCGGCACCTGCGGAACGCCTACGAGCTGCTGGGACAGCCCATTCCGAGGAACTGCTGGTCAGCAACATCTCGTCCGCCGCGTGGGAGACGGCTCCGACCAGCCTCATCACCCCAACCTTGGACGGCGAGGAAACCAGCTATTTCGAGTGGCTGGGCGCCGGCACCATTGAGCCTCGTCCCGATCAGGGGACCATGCATCGAGGCGAGACGAAGAGTGGCCCCATCACGCGGGTCCATGTGGGATTCGATCGGGAGTGCCTCTACATCCGGGCGGACAGCGACGGCCCCATGACGGGCTGGCTGGCCAGAAGGGTATGAGGTGAGCGTGACGTTTCTCAAGCCGGAAGGCATCCGCTGCGTGATTCGCCAACTGGAGGAACTCTCGGCCGTCCTGCACGTCCGAGCGGCTCACGATCGGTGGCTCGAACGGGGTCCAGGCCTGAGTCGAGCCGCCTGCGGAACCGTACTCGAGATCGCGCTGTCCCTGGCCGAACTGGGGCTGGCAGCCGGGGCTTCGCTGGCATTCCTCGTGACGATGCGGGACTCGCGAACGCCGATTTCCGAACCCACATCCGGCCCCGTTACTCGTCGAGCTCACGTCCCCCGACGAACGCTTCGCCGGACACAACTGGACGGCCTGAGGGTCAACCGCAGGCAGGCAGCCGGGGGTCAAATTCGCGCCATATTCGTTGGGTCTGATAATGGTTATTATGTTAACTACGCGGCCGACGCCGCTGGTCCGGGGCACTCCTCAGCCCCGATTCAAGCCGGCCGACCTGGTCTCGCCCTGGCGCTCCGTTAAGCCCTCCCAGATCGGCCTACGCGCCGTGAGAGGGTTCCGCCCGACTGCTCGTGTTCGTGATGACATCTCGTGGGACTTCGCGCCACGCAATGGAGCACGCGTCAACAGCCGGCCGCATCGACGCCGGGACCAGCATCAATCAGCCGAAGCACGTCGCCGCCATTCCAGTAACGGCCTAGAACGCGAACGCTGCTCCCGGAGCGAGTCCAGGAACGCCGCGAGTCAGCTAGGTCCCAATCGACACGAAGGATCGACTTCCGAGGATGTCGGTCGGCCGGGCGCTCGTGGGCCGGCGCTCACAAGTCCGTGCGGCTGGTACTCCCGGCCGGACGAATCAGCCGGCCGGACGCGCAAGGACTACGGTCGTTTGCGCAGCTCGCGGAGGATGGCCTCGAGCGCGTCGATGATCTCGTCGCGGGTCGCGCGGCTCTTGGTGAACGACAGCTTGAGATTGAACGCCTTGGTCGGCGGGCGGTAGCGCGAAGACGTAGTGTTTCGGCCGCCCGGCCTTCGGCTTGGCGACGGCGTCGCGGAGCTGCTGGCGCGTCGCGGCGCCGCCCTGGCTGGCGATTCTTTCGATCAGGGCGGTCATTTTCTCAGGGGTATCCTGCCTAACCACCTGCAGAAGCAACGACTTGGAGGAAATGTCGGCCAGCCGACACAGGTTTCGACGTCCTCGGGCATGGCGTTGAGGGTCAGCGACTCGGTGACCGACGTCCGCGACTTCCCAGCCGCCGCGCCAGATCCTCGTGCGTGTAGCCGCAGCGCTCGGCCAGGCCGTGCAGCGCCTCCGCCTCTTCGAACGGCGTCAGGTCCTTGCGCTGCAGGTTCTCGATCAGCGCCAGCTCCAGCATCTCGGTCTCGTCGACGTCGCGGATGACGACCGGCAGCTCGCGCAGGCCGACCTGGACCGCCGCCTGGTAGCGGCGCTCGCCGGCCACGATCTGGAAGCGATCGCCGCGCTGCCGCACGACGAGCGGCTCGATGATGCCCTGCTCGGCGATCGACGCCATCAGCTCCGACAGGTCGCCCATCACCTGCCGGGGCTGGTTGCGGGTTCGGGTCGATCAGGTCGATCGGAATCAGCCGCCCGATCGGGCGTTCCGGCCGACGCCGCCAGCGCCTCGACGTAGTGCTCGTCGTGGCGCATCGCGATGGTCTCAGGCAGTCCTCGTCTAGGCACGGTCGATGACCTCCTCGCACAGGCTGGTAGTACTCGGTCGCGCCGCGTCGACTCGGGCGCGAAGGTGAAAATCGATTCCTTGTAGCGCCGGGCTCTCCTCCAGCCGCACGCTCTTGGTGATGACGGTCTTGAACACCTTGCCGCCGAACACCTTCTGGATCTGCGCGCGGATGTCCCGCGCCAGCGCCGTCCGCTTGTCGTGCATCGTAATCACGACGCCCAGGATGCGCAGCGCCGGATTGGGCCGCGCCCGCACCTTCTCGATCGTCTCGAGCAGGTCGTCGGTGCCCTCGAGCGCGAAATACGACGACTGAATCGGAATCAGCAGGTGCGTCGCCGCCACCAGCGCATTCACGGTCAGCAGCCCGAGCGTCGGCGGACAGTCGATGACCACCTGCGGATACGTCCTCGCCGCAGCGGCTCGAGCTTGTCCTTCAGGCGGAAATGGGCGTCCATCTCCCCCACCAGCTTGGCTTCGAGTTTGGCCAGCGCAATCCGCGACGGCGCAATCGACAGGTTCTCGACCGACGACGGCAGAATGACGTCGGCCAGCGCCACCGCCGGATCCGCGATCGCGTCGTAGACGCTGCGCGACACCTGCGGCATGTCGAGAAACGACATCGTGCTGTTGGCCTGGGGATCGAGGTCGATGAGCAACGTGCGCTTGCCTCGCAGCGCAAGCGCCGCCGCAGAGTTGATGGCCGTCGTGGTCTTGCCGACGCCGCCTTTTTGGTTGGCGATCGCAACAATCATCTGGGGGAACGAAAAGTCCGGCGGCCGGTATTCTAGCAGAGAGCGCGCGGTCCGACCTACATCTTGCATCGTGCCGAGGTCGTCGGGATCGAGACTCTCGAGCCACTTCTGCAGCCGATCGGCATCGGTCTTCGTCGGCGGAAAAGTCGACCGTCTTCGCGTTGTCGATCACCGTGTCCTCGACGAAAATCGGGCAGCGGACGCGCAGCGCCAGCGCGATCGCATCGCTCGGTCGGGCATCCACGGCGACGGTCTCGCCGTTGAGCAACAGGTAGATCAGCGCGTAGAACGTGTTCTCCTGGAGATCGCAGACGACGATCTTCTGGACCGTGGCCCGCAGATCGTGAATGACGTTGCGCAGGAGATCGTGGGTCATCGGGCGCGGCGTCGACACGTTTTCGATCTGCGACCAGATGGCATTGGCCTCGCACAACCCGACCCAGATCGGCAGGACCTTCTGGCCCTCTTTGTCGCGCAAGATGATGATCGGCATGTTCGTGACCGGATCGACCATCAGGCCCTTAATCGTCATCTCGATCTGCATGGCGCCAACCTTTCTCCCCGGACGTGAATCCGACGCTCTCTCGACGGTTACGCGATTGCTGCCCGCTATCGGTCTGCCCACTTCCGGCCACGTCTCGATCCGCCGCGCTCCCCACACGCTAGTGCGGCCCTGCGCGCTCGACCGTGACGCGAACCGTCCGGCCCGATCCACGCCGCAGCCCCGGGAAGGTTGACCACGACATTCGTGCTGGTGCGGCCCGACAGCTCCGTCTCGCGGCGGCGGCTGGCGGCGTCGATCAGCACCTCGACGGTCTGGCCGACCAGAGCTTCGTTCAAGCGCGACTGAATCTCCCGCTGGACGCCCTGCAACGCCACGATTCGGCGCGTCTTCTCCTCGTCGCCGACGTCGTCGGCCAGCCGTTTGTCGGCCAGCGTATTTGGACGGGGAGAATACTTGAACGAGAACATGCTGTGATAGCCGACGGTCGCGGTCAGCGACAGCGTGTCCTCGAAATCCGCCTCGGTCTCTCCCGGGAAGCCGACGATCATGTCGGTCGGACAAGCGCCACGCCTGGCAGCGCGTTCGCGAATGTCGGCGACCAGGTCCAGGTAGCTGTCTCGCGTGTAGCGCCGACGCATCGCGGCCAGAACCCGGCTCGACCCCGACTGAACCGGCAAGTGGAGGTGGCGGCACGACCTTGGGCAGCCGAGCCATCGTTTCCAGAAACCGATCGGTGACGTGTCGTGGATGCGGGCTCGCAAACCGGATCCGCTCGACCCCGGGGACCTCGTGAACAGCTTCCAGGAGTGCGGCAAAATCACACGATGCGTCGTCGGGAGCGGCGTAGTGATTGACGATCTGTCCCAGCAGCTGAATTTCCCGGCGCCCCGATTCGGCAGCCTCCCGGACCTCCGCCAGAATGTCGGCCTTCGGTCGCATCCGCTCGTGTCCGCGCGTGTAGCGGAACCACGCAGAAGCTGCAGAACTCGTTGCACCCTTCGATGATCGTGACGTACGCCTTGACCGGATCGGCGCGGCGGGTCACCCCAGGGGAAACGACACATCGTCGCACGCGAGAGATCGACCAGAGGCCGTCGCGAGGACCCGGCCTGCTCCACCAGAAGCGGCAGGCGCCGAATCGCCTGCGTGCCGAGAATCACGTCCGCCACGCCCGGCGAGCGCCGAAGCGAGACTCGCCTTCCTGCTGCGCGACGCATCCGGCGACCGTCACGATCGGATCGTGTCCGGTTTCAGACCGAGCTGGCGCAGCTCGCCGAGCTGCGTGTAGAGCTTTTCCTCGGCCCGCTCGCGCACGCTGCACGTGTTGATGACGACCACGTCCGCGTCGGTCGCGTCCTCGGTCGCCTCGAAACCCGCTTGTTCGAGAAGGCCAGCCATGCGTTCGGAGTCGTGAACGTTCATCTGGCAGCCGTAGGTCTCGATCAGATATTTGCGAGCCATGGTGACGTCAAGACGCTATCACGGGAACGAAGGTCGGAGTGCCCGCGGCCGATTGGACGCTCATCGGCGCGCGCTCCGCGGCTTTCGATCGATCCTTTCGCCTTTCGCCCTTTCGCTTTCGCCTTTCGACAGTTGTTTGCCGATTTTGGGTGAACGCCCGGAAGTCGTCGTGCCTCGACCAATCAGCATCTCGCGCGCGGACGCGCGCAACCCTTCGGTCACAGCTTCTCCTCCCAGCATCCGCGCCAGTTCCTCGACTCTCCCGCTCTCGTCGAGCTTCGCGACTCGCGCGACGGTTCGACCGTTGCCGACCTGCTTATCAATGACAAAGTGTGTGTCCGCGTAGGCCGCGATCTGCGGGAGGTGGGTGATGCACAGGACTTGAAAGGCCGAGCCGAGAGTCCTGAGCTTGCGACCGACGACATCAGCCGCCCGGCCACCGATCCCCGCATCGATCTCGTCGAAAATCAAACCGGGCGCTTCACCCCCGGGCGATCGTTCGTCCGCCTCTGTGAAGCCGTGCCGATGGGTCGCCGTCAGCGTCTTGATCGCGAGCATGATGCGCGACAGCTCCCCACCCGAGACCACCCGGGTCAACGGGCGCAATTCTTCGCCTTGATTGGGCGAAACGTACGCTCGGCTTCATCGATCCCGCTTGCCGTCCATGCCGGCTCGGCAAGCGGCTCCGCGTTGAAGCGCATTTCAACCTGAGTGCGCTCCATGGCCAGCTCTCCCAGAAGCGTCTCCACTCGCCTCGATGAAATCGGCTGCGACACGGCGACGCGCAGCCGCCAGCCCATGCGCGGCGCTCAGATAGGCGTCCCTGGCCTGTGTGTATCGACGCTGCAGATCGGCTAACCGTTCCTCACTTGCCCTCGAGATCGTCGATTTCGCGACGCAACCGGTCCCGACGGTCCATGGCATCTGCGAGCGTCGGGCCATACTTTCGCTTCAGGCGCTCGAGCAAGGCGAGTCGCGTCTCGATCTGCTGCAAACGCTCCGGCGAGGCTTCGATCGTGTCGGCGTAACGCCGCAGGAACATCGCGAGGTCCTCGAGTTGGGATTTGATCGACTCGCGAGCCTCGAGATACGGCTGAAACCGTGGTTCCAGCGCCGCAAGCTCACCAACTCGACGCCAGACGCTGCCCAGCTGAGCGAGCACAGCCTGGTCGCTCTCGTAAAGCGTTGCGTACCTCTCAGCACACAACTGCTCAACCCGCTCGGCACTCGCGAACACCTGTCGCATCGCCGCCAGCTGCTCGTCTTCGCCGGGTTTGAGTTCCGCGCGATCCAACTCCCCCAACTGAAATGCGATCAGCTCTTGCCGCGTGGCGCGGTCGACCTCGGCCCGCCTGAGATCAGCAAGGGCCGCGGCCAACGTTCTCATGTCGTCAAAGGCGGCCGCCACGGGTGCCGATAGGTGATCGAGCGCACCAAAGGCATCGATGATGGCCAGATGGGTGGAGGGATCGAGCAGGGTGTAGTGTTCGTGCTGGCCGTGGATCTCGATCAGACTGGGTCGCGAGATCTTTCGAGCGCGCCCGCCGTGGTCAGCTCACCATTGATGAAAGCCCGGCTGCGCCCTTGGGCGGTCACTTCCCGTCGAACGAGGAGATCCTGCCCGCGATGTTCAAAGATGGCTTCGATCGTCGCCGAATCTTCGCCGGTGCGAACGAGGTCGCCCGACGCCCTTCCCCCGAGGAGAAGGCCAACGGCTTCAATCAGGATGGACTTGCCTGCCCCGGTCTCACCGGTCAGGACGTTGAATCCCGGTCCGAAATCAACCTCGACGGCGTCGATGACGGCTAGGCGGTGGATACGGAGGAACTGGAGCATGAAAAGAACGGGAACTCCAATCCTAACATAGGTTTGACAGCCATTTCACAGCATGATACAGTTTCGCGCATCGCGCTGTCCCAGCGGCGCATTGCGAGGTCTCGGAGGCTTGTTTGCGCACGCTCGGAAGCCTGCTAGTCGCCCTGCTCGTGCAGGCGCCGGGCGGGCCTGTGCTGACGTCCCACCCAGTGCGGGATTGGTGAATCTTTTCTCCGCGCCACCTCGACCTGGCTCTCCACCAAGCGTTCTGTTGACTCTCGTGGCGCTCTCGGTGTTTTCGTGGAGCATCTTTCTCTTCAAATGGTGGACGTTTCGCAGAGCCCAGCGGCAGTCAACACAGTTTCTTGACGTGTTCCGTCGAAGCAACAAGTTCTCGGAAGTGCAGGCCGTGTGCCGCTCGCTGAGCGACAGCCCGCTCGTCGGTCTGTTCCAAGCGGGCTACGCAGAGCTGTCGGCTCAACTGCGACAAGGCTCGCCGGGTGAGATCGGAAACGGACCCAATCCCAATCCGCATGCACCGGCCGCGCGTCCTACTCTTAAGAGCCTGACCGCTGTGGATCGAGCCCTGATGCGAGCGTCCGTCGTTGAAGTGAACAAGCTGGAAGGATGGATCACGGTTCTTGCGACAACGGCCAGCATCGCGCCGTTCATCGGCCTCTTCGGCACGGTGTGGGGCATCTTGGGAGCGTTCGAGGGCATCGGCCAGACCGGTTCGACGAACCTGGGCGTCGTGGCCCCTGGGATCGCTGAAGCACTCGTGGCTACTGCGGCTGGGCTTGCAGCAGCCATCCCGGCCGTGCTCTTTTACAACTATCTGACCCAGCGCACCAAGGTGTTCGCGTCGGGCATGGATGATTTCTCGATGGAATTTCTCAATATCGCGGAGCGAAACTTCACGTAGCCGCCACCAAGCTCTGGGCTGATGCCAAAAATTCAAAGCACGGACTGGATCGGGGCGCACGGGACGAGGGCGCCGTGTCGCTAGTTCATTGAGCGAAATCAACGTCGTGCCGCTCGTGGACGTCATGCTCGTGCTGCTCATCATTTTCATGATCACGGCGCCGATGATCCAACGCGGCATCGACGTCAACCTTCCCGTCGCGGCGCGGGCCTCTCGAATCGAAGGCGACCGGGTGGTGGTCACCATCACTTCGGCTTACCGCCAGAATCGAACGGTGTTCCTGAACGACGAGCAGATCCGGGTCGATGCGCTGCAGGAGCGCGTCCGTCAGAAAATGGAAACGGTCACCTCGAAACAGGTCTACCTCCGCGGAGACGGAACTCTCTACTATCAGGAATTGATGGACGTGTTCGACCGATTGAAGGCCGCTGGGGTCGAGAAGGTCCGGCCTCGAGACCAAGGCTCCAGGCGAACGCTGATGGATGTCACGGACGTTCTGCGCGACCGCATGCAGGAACCTGCTGGCCTGCAGCGCATGGTCACCGTCTCGGCGATCATGCATGGGATCGCGATTCTCGTTCTGTCGGTCGCGCCGAAGGGATTCTTGTCGCACGGAACCGAAGCACCTCGCGCGATCATGACGATCACACTCGGCGGTGGCGGTGCAGGACCGCGAAGCGGCGGGATGACATCGATCGGCGGGCGCCCGGTGCAGAGTAAGCGCCTCCCGACGAAACGCCGAAGCGCGAGGCAGTGCGGCCGCCCGCGGCGAAGACCCCGGAGATGACGATACCGAAGCCCGGCGCCAAACCGCTGAAAGCAGAGCCGGCCAGGAAAGGGCTCGACGAGCCACGCAGCGGCGCGCCAACTCGTGGTGCGGAAGTCCGTCCAGGCAACGCTGTCGCGGAAACAGGCGCCAGGGGCATGGGGTTTGGGCTGTCGACGGGAGGCGGACCGGGTGCGGGGTCGACGCTCGACGTGGCAGACTTCTGCTGTCCGGATAAGTGGCGCTGATGGTCGATCGCATCCGAAGTAGCTTGGGTGCAGCAGGCGAAGTCGGCGGCACAGTCGTCGTCAAGTTCACGATCGAACGGGACGGCCGCATCACCAATCCCTTTGTCGAACGATCGAGCGGCTACACGACGCTCGATATCAACGCCGAGAGAGCCGTACTGAGTCACCCGTCAATTACCGCCGCTGCCCGGCGGCATTTCCGAACCCCACCTTGACGGTCGGGCTGACCTTTGACTATCAACGATGACTGACATCACTCGCTCCATCTACGCTGCCGCTTCTCGTTGGCTTCGGACTTGTCGCGGTGTCCGGCCGTTCACCGACATCGGCGCAGCAGCCGCCGACGCCGCCTTCCGCAGGCGCCCGCTCCGCAGCAACCGAGCGAGATCCGCACGACGATCAGCGGCGAAGCCGGCGCTCCGCCTCGTATCGCGGTACCTGATTTCATCGCGCTCACGAGCGACGCCGAAACCGACGCAATCGCCAAGACCATCGCGCAGGTCCTCTTCGATGATTTGACGTTCGAGCGCGAATTCGGTCTGATTCCGCGCGACATCTACGCGACGATTCCCGCCGCAAAATCCGTCGAGGGAGTGGCATTCGATCGCTGGCGGGAGCTCGAACGTCGATGGCGTCGTCATCGGGACCGTGAGCAAGACGGCTTCGGGCGTTCAGTGTCGAAGTGCGCCTCATCAACCCGAAGACTCCGGCTCAGGCCGCATTCGCACGCACCTACGACGGCTCGGGAGCCAATCCCGCGTGTGCGCCCACACGATCTCTGACGAAATCCACGAGACACAGCGGGCGCTGAAGGGGTGGCGCGCACGAAGCTGACATTCGATTCAGATCGCGACGGCGAACGCATGAGTGGCACGGTCCAAGACCGCGGGGTCAAAGAAATCTACATTTCCGACTACGACGGTGAGAACCAGCGGCGCGTGACGACCCAACGCTCGTTGAACATCAATCCCTCGTGGTCGCCCGACGGTCGGGCCATTGCTTATACGTCGTATCGGCGTGGGCCGCCCAACATTTTCGTTTCGAACATCTACCAGGGCACTCTCGAAGAGATCACCAAGGGCCCGGGAGAAAACTGGCTGCCTTCCTGGTCGCCTGACGGCACGCGGCTTTGCTTCACATCGACGCGCGATGGAAACGCAGAGCTGTATGTCATGAATCGCGACGGGTCGAACGTGCGACGGCTCACGGACCATCCGGGCATCGACAGCACGCCAACGTGGTCGCCGTCGGGCACGCAGATCGCGTTCACGTCGGACCGCACCGGCTCCCCCAGATCTACATCGTCGGCACCGATGGTCTTGGCCTGCGAAAGGTGACCTCCGAGTCTTACGCTGATCGCCCAACCTGGTCGCCGGCTCCATTCAATGAGATCGCGTTCACGGCGCGCACCGGTCCGGGCAACGACATCAAGGTGATCGATCTGGCCACCAGCCAGGTCCGTCAACTCACGTTCGGGGAAGGTACTCAATGAAAGCCCGGCCTGGGCGCCGAACGGACGACATCTTGCCTTCACGTCAACGCGATCGGGAAAGACGCAGGTATTCGTCATTGCTCGGGACGGCAGGAACCTCAAACAAATCACGAAGGCCGGCAACAACTATCAGCCCAACTGGTCGAATTGACGCTGATGGTTCTTGCGGCTGCCAATGCGGGTTGCGATGGAGCAAATGATGCTGATTCGAAGAGTGCCAAGACGAGACCGGCTCGCAGCCGTGGTTCTCGCGGCGGCCATGATCGCGGCGTGTGGAAAGAAGCAGCCCCGGTCCCCGCCCGGCGCCGCCACCGGATACGACGACCGCGCCTGGAGCGGGCCAGCGGACACCCACGCCGCCTGAACCGGTCCGCGAGGCGGTCGTCCCGCCGGAACCGATCAGAGACGATGCCATTGCCTCGGCTTCGCTGGACGATCTCAACCGCAATTCACCGCTGAAGCCTCTGTTCTTCGGACTACGACAGCAGCGAAATCACCGAAGAGGGGCGTTCCGTGCTCGACGCGAACGCCACCCTGCTGAAGCGTTATCCAGCCTGGGCCATCACGATCGAAGGACACTGCGACGAACGCGGGACAGCCGAGTACAATCTGGCGTTAGGTGAGCGGCGCGCCGTCACGACGCGGTCCTACCTGGTATCGTTGGGTATTCCGGGTGATCGGCTGCAGAACGGTCAGCTACGGCAAGGAATTTCCGTTCGACCCGGCACATACTGAAAGTGCCTATTCAAAGAACCGACGCGCGCACTTCGTCATCACCGCAAAGTGAGAACGCTATGAGGCAGACCGCAATTCGCACCTTGTTGGGGTTCGGGCTGATCTTCCTTGCGCTGACGCCCGCCAAGGCGGCCGACAGGAGCAGCGTCAGCTCATGGCTGACATTCGGCTGCTTCAGGAACAGTCCCAGCAGCTGCAGAACCTGATCGGTTCGCTGAACGCGGCGCTGACGGAAGCGCTGAAGGCTGTGAACGCACGTCTTGATGAGCAAGCGAATGCGACCCGAAAGGGCCTCGCCGATCAAAAGCTGATTATCGACAACCTCTCGAGCGACCTGCGGATCGTCCGGGAAAAAGTGGACGACAACAACGTCAGGATCTCGTCCCTCTCACAGGAAGTCGATGCCTTGCGTCAGGCGGTCCAGCAACAGGCGCCACGCGTGGGGCCGGCGCCCGAGGCGGCCTTCGACCCGGCCGGCTGCGTCACCCGGGACAGACTATACCGGATGCGGGCGCGGCGCCCGCAGTCCCTGTCGGCGCCTCTCACGACCCGGCTCTACGAGCCTCGCCTTCTCCGACTACACGGCGGGCCAGTGGGACTTGGCCATCCAGGGATTCGAGTCCTACATCCGGTCCTTTCCGAAGTCCGATCGTGCCGACGACGTCCAAGTTTTGATTGGCAACTCGCATTCTGCAGGCTGGAAAGAACGACAAGGCGGCAGAAGCGTACGACAAGGCGATTCGCGACTTATCCCGGTGGAGACGCCATTCCAGAGGCGCACTTACAAGAAAGGCCTCGCGCTCCGAAACATCAAACAGCTCGAACAGGCGTGCCAGGCCTTCGGCTACGCGGCCACGAACTATCCAGACAGCCCCGCGGGACAACTCGCCAAGCAGCAGATGACACAGGGTCCAACCTGTAAGTAGAGATTCGAGCAGCTCTCATCGGATCGCACGAGCCCCTGGCGACGACGATGTACAATGCCGGAACTTTACTTCCGACTTAACGCCTTCTTTGAGCTTCCGAAGGACATATGGGCAGTGTGAACAAAGTGATTCTCGTGGGAAACCTGGGACGGGACGCCGAGTTGCGCTACACACCCGGCGGCGCAGCCGTGGCGACTCTCAACATGGCGACCACGGAAGTCTGGAACGACAAGGCCGGCCAACGTCAGGAAAAGACCGAGTGGCACCGGGTCGTCTTATGGGGCAAGACAGCCGAGTCGCTCGCCGAGTACCTGACCAAAGGCAAGCAGATCTATGTCGAGGGCCGCCTGCAGACGCGGCAGTGGGACGACAAAGACGGCAACAAGCGCTATACGACTGAGATCCGCAGCGACCGGGTCGTTCTGTTGAGTGGTGGAGGCGGCCGCGGCGCTCAAGTGGATCGCGGCGAGGCTCCTGGGGACATGCGCCGGCGCAGGAACCGTCCGAACCGGCTGACTGACGATGACATTCCGTTCTGAGAATCAGGACTTGCGATCTTGCCTTCCGTATCGATCCTCGAGTCGCACGACATCGTCCAGTTCGGGAGTTGACACCTCGAAGATGTCGCTGTCTTCGAGCGCCGTCATCCGATGGACGGTTTTTGGCGTGATGTGAACGCGTTCGCCGGGGTGCATCTCGCGAATCACGCGATGCGGCCCATCCTGCATTTCAAACTGCAGCCGGCCGGAGTGGAGGTAGATCGTCTCGTCCTTGATGTTGTGATACTGAAGGCTGAGCGCGTGGCCGGCGTTCACGTGAATCAGCTTGCCCACATACCGATCGGTCTTCGCCCAGTGAAGCTCGTAGCCCCAGGGTTTCTCTACCCGAACGACTTCGTTGTCCACAGTCATCTCATGCTCCGCCATCTCAGGGGCCAACGGTCCCCTGTGTCACGATTCCCGGCTTTGCAGGTTTCTCGTCTGAGGCCGGCCACCCGATGATGTCAGCACCTGCTGTTCGATTTCGTCGACCGTCGACAGTCTGAGGATCCGCCGGGCCATCGCTCGAAGGTCGTCGGACCGCTGCCCGGCCAGCGCCTGTTTGGCCATGCGGAATTGCGCCCGGCGTCATGCTGAACTCCGTCAGGCCGAGTCCCACGAGCAACGGGAGGATCCCTGGATCCGAAGCCATTTCACCGCACAGCGACAACGGAATGTGCTGCCGGGTGGCGGCTCGACGAATCATCACAATCAACCTCAGGATCGCCGGATGCAGCGGTTCGCATAAGCAGCGAGACCCGTTCGTCGGCGCCGGTCGACGCGCCAGGCAGTACTGAATCAAATCGTTGGTGCCGATGGTCAGGAAGTCGACCTCGCGGGCAAGAAGATCGGCCGTGTAGCGGCTGCGGGCAATCTCGATCATCACGCCGACGGGCACGGTCGGCACCGTCTCGCCGCGACGCGCAATCTCGGCTGAAGCGTCCACGATCAGGCGGCGGGCGGCACGGACCTGTTCGACGCCCGTCACGAATGGGAACAGGATCCGCAGGTTTCCATACCGGGCCGCCCGGAGAAGGGCGCGCAGCTGCACCTGAAAAGCTCCGGCCGCGAGAGGCTCAGCCGCAAGCCCCCGGCGACCCTGGCGGTTTCCGCGGTCTTCGCCGGTCACCCAGCCGCTCAAGCTTCGCGTCGAGTGCGACGAAATTTGATCCTCGTCGAGATCGAACGTCCGAATCGTGACGGTCCCGGGCGCCATCCCTTCCACCATTTCGCGGTAGATCGCGTGCTGCTGATCTTCATCGCCGATGTCGCACGCCGCGGTGGTGAGCAGAAACTCGGATCGATACAGCCCGATTCCTTCCGCGCCGGCATACCGCGCCGACGCCAGATCATCGGGAAACTCGATGTTGGCATCGAGTCGGACGCGGACGCCGTCCGCCGTTACCGCCACCTGACGCCGCGAACTGTCCACGGCGACGCCCGGTCGTCGATCCTCGGATTGATGCGTCGCCCTGGCGAGCACCTCGGCACTCGGATCGACAATCAACTCACTGCCTTCGCCGTCCGAGAACCACGAGTCGACCGGCTTCGACGACCCGGCTGGCGTCGTGCAATCCGACAACGGCCGGCACTTCGAGCGAGCGGGCCAGAATCGCCGTGTGATGCGTTCGGCTGCCGGCATCGGTCGCGAAGCCGCGCACCTTGGTCCAGTCCACCTGCGCCGCCAGCGACGGCGTGAGCTCGTCGGCGATCGAGCACTGATGCTTCGTCGAGCTCTTTCAGGAGGTCGCGGGGTGTCTCGAGGCCCTGCCGCAGGTTCATCTTCAACCGGCCCACGAGATCGGCGACGTCGCCGCGACGCTCCCGCAGGCGTACGGGTCCGCCACCTCGTCGAAGACGGCGCTGAACTCCTGAAAGACCTGCTGGACGGCCCATTCCGCGTTGACACGCTGTTCTCGAACGATGGCCGTGGCACGCAGGAATCAGCATCGGATCGTCGAGCATGAGAAGTTGTGCGTCGAAGAGCGATGCGAGCTCCCGGCCGCGCTGCTGCGCCACGCTCGCCCGGATGTCGGTCAGCTGCTGGCGGGTGCGGAGCCGACTCTGTTCCAACCGGTTCAACTCGTGGTCCACGCGCGCCGCAGCGACCTGGTATCGAAGAACCTGGGCTCGCTGAATCAGAATCACCGCTCGCCCGGCAACGATGCCAGGCGACACCCCAATACCGGTCAGACGCCGCATGTAATGTCCTCGCCAAAGCCTGATGCGACCAGATCCGTCAATGCTTCGAACGGCGCGGTCTTCGTCGGCACCATCGGCGGTAATCGTGATTGTCGACCCATAAGCTGCGGCCAGCAGAAGAATCCCCATGATGCTCTTCCCGTCCATCTGACGCGCATCACGAGCGACTCTGATCTGCGCTTGGAACCGAGTGGCGAGATGAACGAATTTCGCCGCGGCGCGCGCGTGCATGCCCAGCCGATTGACGACCGTGACGCTGCGCGAAGTCATGGCGCGCTCTTTTCGCCCCGGATCAAGTCGGAAGCGACCCAGATGGCGTTGCGGCCGTGATCCCGCATCTCGTGCGCGACCCCAGGAGATCGGCAGACGTGCGCAGATCCGCGAGCTTGATCAGCATTGGGAGGTTTACTCCCGTGATGACCTCCACTCGATCCTTCGCAAGGAACGTCATGCCCAGGTTCGAAGGGTGCCGCCAAACATGTCCGTCAATACCAGCACTCCGGCTTCCCCGCTCACCCGTTCGACGGCCTGTGCGATCTCCTCTCGGGCATCGTTCACGTCGTCGTGCCAGCCGATCGAGACGGCCGTAAATTTCGGCAGGTCTCCAACGATCATCTCGGCCGCGTTGACCAGCTCGGTCGCCAGCTGTCCGTGCGTTACAACAACCACGCCAATCATGGCTCTTATCGTACGTCCTGTCCTTGCCGCTCCCGCCTTCCCCGCCCTTCCCGCCCTTCCTGCCCTTCGCCTGCCTTCCTGCCCTCGTACGCGCTCAAGACTGCGCGATGTCCCGGTGCCTGACCCTGAGGCGTCCGCCGATTCCGGCAAGCGCCCGCCGGAGCCGCTCCGCGATCATGACGGAACGGTGACGTCCGCCGGTGCACCCGATCGCGACCGTTAGGTAGCTCTTTCCTTCGGCGATGTAGTAGGGATCACGTGGCGCAGATACTCTTCCAGCTTTGCGATGAACTCGACGGTCGAGGCGTCGCGCTCCATGAACGTCACGACCGCCCGTGTCCCGCCCGGTACGCCGACGCAGCGCCGGCACGAAGTGCGGGTTTGGCAGACAGCGCACATCGAACACGAGGTCCGCATCGACGGGCACCCCGTGCTTGTAGCCAAAGCTGAGCAAGGTGATCACGAGGCGCCCGCGCTGCCCTGCCACGAGACAAGCCCATGAAGAACTGACGCAGCTCGTGAACGGTCATGTCCGAGGTGTCGATGATCTCGTCGGCCAATCCCCGGATCGCCGCCATCCGGGAACGTTCATCCCGAATCCCCTCGCTCACCGACCGACCGCGCGCCAGCGGGATGCGGACGCCGCGTTTCGCTGAATCGTCGAACGAGCGCCGTATCGCTGGCTTCGAGAAAAATCAGCACCGGATTCAGGCCGCGCATGGTCCGGAGCCGGTTGAAGAATCCGTGGGAACTGCGACAGGAAATTTCGCTCGCGCACGTCGACGACGATGGCCACTTTCTCGACACCACCGTCTCGCAGCGATAACTTCGCCAGAGTCGGGATCAGCGTCGTCGGAAGATTGTCGACGCAGAAATACCCGAGATCCTCGAGCGCGCGGATGGCTTGAGACTTTCCGGAACCCGAGAGACCGGTCAGCACGATGAACGGCTGGTGGAGGGCGCGTCCAACCTTCGGCACGCGTGGCAACGTGGTGCGCGCCGTGGCCGCCTCGCCTTCGAACACTTCGACGGCTTGGGATGCGCTTCTTTCGAACCGCGCCTCACCGGGAGCCTCCTGGCTCGAGCTCCTCGTCTTCCTCGTCGAGCGACGGCAGGCGCGCGTCGCGCAGCGTCTGTTCCAGCCGCGCGGCAAGCGTCGCGGACCGCGTGATGGCCACGCGACCGCAGCAGCTGATTCCGCGCCGCGACCTCGACGAGAATGGCAACGCTTCGTCCAGGAGCAACGGGCATGCGAATCAGGGCACTCGCAGGCCCAGATATCTCCTTCGAATCATCATCCAGCCCGAGCCGCTCTGCATCGCGGCCTGGATCCCATCGCTCCAGCTGCACGACCAGCTCGACGCGCTTGGACGAGCGCGTCGAGGCAATTCCAAACAAATCCTTCACGTTGATCACGCCAAGGCCACGAAGCTCCATGTGATGCCGCGTGAGCTCCGGGCAGGTGCCGATCAAGATCGATTCTGCCCGACGCCGGATCTCGACCGTGTCGTCGGCCACCAGGCGATGGCCGCGGACGATCAGGTCCAGGGCGCATTCGCTCTTGCCAATGCCGCTGTCGCCGGTGATCAGCACGCCGAGGCCGAGGAGATCCATCAGCACTGCGTGGACGATGGTCCGTTCCGGCCAGCCAGTCTTCCAGCAGCGACGTGAGCTTGGCGATGGCGATCGGCGTGGCGACGGGCGTCCGGAGCAGCGGGAGTTTCACGCGCTCCGCTTCGCGCACGACTTCTCCGGCGGCGCAAAGCCACCGGTGATCAGCACGCAGGGAAAATCGAGCGTCAGCGCCAGCCGCAGCGAATTGAGGCGGCCTGCGGTCTCCGAGGCTTTCGAGATAGCGGATCTCGCTCTCCCGAAAATGAGCACTCGCCCCGGTTTGAGGTATTCGTGAAACCCGGCGAGCGCGCAGACCCGGTTTTCTGAATGTAGGGACTGGTGATGCGCCGATCGAGGCCCAGCAACACCTGCGAGCAGCTCGCAGGGCAGGCCAAAGGACTCCGGGCGGGCATCCAGCAGCGCGCCAACCGTCACGCCTGGTGTGGGGGACATCGTTGCTCTGCCGTCAGTTATCGGGTCGCTATCGTCGTTTCTGCTGCGACGACCATCAGGCTTCCGTCTCGACGAGCGTCAGGTCGCCGTTCGCCTGGCGATAGAGCACGCTGATCGCCGCACGCTCGGGATCGCGGAAGATCGACCAGACCGTCGCCGCGGGCGGTCGATCTCCCGCGCGGCTTCGGAAACCGACATCCAGCCGCACCGCCTGGCGTGAGGCGCGGAAGATCCGCGGCATCCTGCAACCGCTCGCCGGCTGCGGCGACGGCGCGACGGCCGCCTCGCGCCCTCGGCCGTGCTCGGAACGCGCCGCACGCCGCCGCGCTTCGCGCCCCTGCCACTTGCCTTTCGACCTTCTCGGCCTGCTGCGCGAGCTTGTCGACCGCCTGCGTCAGCGACCGCTCCCACATTGCCGGAGCGGCCGACGCGCGTGCAGGAAGTTCTCGCCTCGCGCGTGCAGGCGTGATCTCGGCGCCGCAGCCGGAACTTTTCGCGCGTCGAGAACAACCTGCGCGGAGACGGCGCTGTCGTTCAGCAGCCGCTCCAGCTTGGCCAGCTTGGCGTCGACGAGTCGCCGGAGCGCAGGGGTGATATCGACGTGTCGGCCGGTGAGTTCGAGATCGCATTGCTCTCAGCCTCAGCTCTCAACCAATCACGCGCGCAGCTCGTGATCATCGATAGGCACGCAGCTCGCAGCGTCAGTAGAGCACTTTGCGCTGGTTCGATGTCGGAATCTTCAGCTCTTCGCGGTATTTCGCGATCGTCCGCCGCGCCAGCATCAGGCCTTCGCGCTGCAGGATGCTGACGATCTTCGAGTCGCTCAACGGCTTTCGCGGATCTTCGTTCTCGATGATCTTGCGGATGCGCTGCTTGATCGTGACCGACGAGACGCTCTCGCCGTACGAGCTGCTGATGCCGCTGTGGAAGAAGCATACTCATCTCGAACACGCCCTGCGGCGTGTGCATGTACTTGTTGGTGACCACGCGGCTGACGGTCGATTCGTGCATGCCGATGTCGTTGGCCACGTCGCGCAGCACGAGCGGACGCAGGTGCTCGATGCCGTGATCCAGGAAGTCGCGCTGGAAATTGATGATGCTGTTGGCGACCTTGTGGATCGTCTTCTGCCGCTGCTCGACCGACTTGATCAGCCACAGCGCCGAGCGGAACTTGTCCTTGACGTAGGCGCGGGTCTCGTCGTTGTTCTCGGCGCGCTCTTGTCGAGCAGCCGCCGGTAGACCGGGCTGATCCGCATCTGCGGCAGGCCGTCTTCGTTCAGCACCGCGACGTACTGGTCCTCGACCTTGATGACGTAGACGTCGGGGATGACATACTGCGACTGCGTCGGGTTGTAGCGGCTGCCCGGCTTCGGATCGAGGTTGCCGAATGACCTCGATGTGTTCCTTGAGATCGTCGATCGTCAGCCCGAGCTTGCGCGCGATCTCCGGCACCTGATGGTTCTGCAGCAGCCGAAGGTGCTCGGCGACGATCTTCTCGGTCGGCGTGCCTTCCAGACCCAGGTGGCGCAGCTGCAGCAGCAGGCACTCCTGCAGATCCCGGGCGGCGACGCCGGTCGGATCGAAGCTTCTGCACCAGCCGCAGCGCACGCTCGACTTCGCCGACCGGCCACGGGCCCCATCGCCGCCAGCTCGTCGAACGACGCCACCAGATACCCGTCGTCGTCCAGGTTGCCGACGATCGCCGACCCGATCTCGCGGCATGAGCGGCATCGTCGGTCTGCATCGAGAGCTGCCACAACAGATGGTCGGAGAGCGAGCCGGTCGTTGACAGCGTGTTCTCGATGCGGCGGAAGCTCTTTCACTTCCTGGGGCGCGCGCGGCCGATACCCGTCGTCGAGATAGTCGCCGAAGAAATATTCGTAGTCCTGATCGTCCCACGTATCCGTCTTGTTGGCTTTCTCGCCGCGTCGTTCTTCTCGGCGGCGGCAGCCGTGTCCGCGGGCTGCAGCTCTTCGGTCGGCACCTCTTCGAGCATCGGATTCTCGACCATTTCCTGGTTCAGCAGGTCCGAGAGCTCGAGCGTCGACATCGGCAGCAGCTTGATCGCCTGCTGCAATGAAGGCGTGAGAATCAGCTTCTGAACGAGCTTCGTGTGGAGTTTCTGCTGAATGCCCATCGAACGCCGTGCGTATCAGCTAAGTCGTTGCCGTGACAACAGTTGCGCTGAGACAACGCGGCGCGCGACCCTCAGGGATGGTCACGCGGCGTCTCAGCTGATGCAATTCCCAGGCCTCATTTTAGTCCAAGCGGAACTCTGTCCCCAGATAAATCCGCCGGACCTCCTCGTCCGCCGCAAGGCTCTCCGGCGTGCCGCTCTTGAAGATGACTGCCGTCGTGAACGATGTAGGCGCGGTCAGTAATGCGCAGCGTTTCACGCGACGTTGTGGTCGGTGATGAGCACTCCAATGCCGCGATCCTTGAGGTGGAAGATGATTTTCTGAATATCGGTCACCGCGATCGGATCGATACCGGCGAACGGCTCGTCGAGAAGGATGAACTTCGGCGAGACGACCAAGGCGCGCGTGATCTCGGCACGGCGCCGTTCGCCGCCCGACAACGTGTAGGCCGGCGCCTGCGCCAGCGGCGTCAGGTTGAGTTCGGCGAGCAGCTCGCGCAGCCGCGTTCGGCGGGCCGCCGCGTCCAGTCCCATGGTCTCGAGAATCGCCAGGAGGTTCTGTTCAACCGTGAGCCCGCGAAAGATCGACGGCTCCTGCGGAAGGTATCCGATGCCCTTCCTCGCACGAATGTACATCGGGTCGTCCGTGACGTCGTGGCCGTCCAGAATCACCGCGGCCGGTATCGGGCGCGGTCAGACCCACGGTCATATAAAAGTCGTCGTTTTACCAGCCCCGTTCGGACCGAGGAGCCCGACGACCTCGCCGGATGCGAGGTCGAGATTGACCCCACGCACGACGATGCGGCCACCGTAGGATTTGGTGAGACCTTCAGTGCGAAGGGTTGCCATCAGGCATCTGCAGGAGAACAATTGCCGATCGAAGATTTCACTGGCGGGATTCGGAAGGTCCGACGATTCTCGAGGGGCAGGACTGGGATATTCGCCTACGGACACCTGCCACCCTTGGTCTGCGTTCGGAGTTTCGCCGTTTCCGTCCACGTTGATCGTATCGGTCGCTTTTACGGAAGGTCAATCGACGGCCGGTGGTTTCCCCCGCATTCGTCGACGACGGCGACCGGCATTCCCGTCACCAGATAGGTATCGTTGTCGGCGGTGTAGGTCATTCGTGTCCCGGTCGTTTTCCGGTTCTGCTCCCGCAGCGTCAGCTTCTCGTAGGCTTCCACGCGATCAACTGCGTCACCAGACGGCTGGAGGCATAACCTCGATTTTCGCGGCAGTCATGTCCCCCTGCGGGCCGGTCAGGTGCGCGTCCTTCGTGTAGGTCGCTCGCCGCATCGACTCTTCGTACACGAAATCGCTCGCCACCCATCGTCCGGACGCGCTCTTTCGCTTTGGCGTTCTTCGTCCCCTGCTCCAGCATGGCACTCGTCGCCACCGAACCGGAGGCGGTCAAATCCCCGTCCTTGCTGTCGATCGTCAAGGTTTGCGCGTTGATCGACGTATCGGCCTGCCACAGCTTGGCTTTGCCGGTGTAGGTGGCCTTGAGACCGAGCCGTCGTAGTCGAGGGCGTCGCCAATCACACTGGACGGGTTGATCTCCCTTGAGCATGGAGGGCATCTTCGTCGCCGCCCTTCTGATCGGTCGCCAGCTGATCCTTCTTGGCAGGCTGAATGGGTGCCCGGACGTCTCCGGTTGCTTTCATCTTCGGTCCGTCGAGCGTCACATCAATACGAACGGCATCGACCGTCATCTCATCGCTCGTAATTCGCGGCCGCAGGGCTGCAGGCTCGCTGCCACTCAGCTCGAGGACTCCTTTCTCCGGGAGATACCGGGCGACGGCCGCTACAGCAAAGAGGCCGCTCTGTGTGGCGAAACGAGCATTCCGGGTGAACTTCGCATCGTCCATGGTGCTCATGCCGGGCCTGCAAGGAGACTCTCGAGCACACCAGCCTTGGCCACGCGATTGATCGTTGCGCTTCTTTCACGGTAGTCGACGTCGCCGGTGAACACGGCGTTGGTAAGACCTTTTGAGGCGCTCCGCGTGCGTCCAATCTGGGCAGACTTGATTGTGCGCTGAGCGTTGGCGGCGTCCGCTGGAACGTGACCTGAACTGCCTCACGTCCAGCGAGCGCAATGGGTGTCATGCCGTCGGGCCCGAGCGTGACGTCCAGACAATGCTGGAGGCGATTTGCCGTCCCGGAGTGTCTTTTCTCGCCCGCCAGCAGCAAAACGGGCGTCTCCGACGATGGTCGCGTGTTCGAGATGTGCGCCGCCGGCGGCGTATCGAGATCCATGTCCCGACCGGTGAGCGACTGAAGGCGCCCGGCGCGGGCTGCAGTTCCCGTGATGCTCGAGTTACCACGCAGCTCCACCGTTCTACGCGTTCCTCGTCTGCGGTCAGGTAGGCAACGCCGTTGTCGGCCTGGACCGCCTAGCCAAGGCGTTGGGTCTTCAATCCGCGCTCGAAGCGAATGGATTTCGCGCCTGGCCACCGTCGCAGCGCCTGAGGCTCACTTCGGTCGCCGTCGCTCCAGCGGCTTCCGGAGAGCGACTCGAATCTTTGCCTGATCGAAGATGGTGAGGAACGTCCTGATTCTTGTCGTAAGTCATGCCGACGCCAGAACCCGACAGCCGTCCCCGAGAAAACTCCACGGGGCCCGACGCCCGCACACTAGCCATCGTTCGTGGTGTAGGTGGCCTGCTCCATACGCGCCGACAAACCATCGCTGGCTTGCAGCCTGACATCGCCTCTGAGGTCGATCGTGGCGTCGTTCTGACCGATCGCGATCCTTCCTTGCCGGTGACGACGAAGGAACGGCCACCCCGTTCTTCGGTCGCCACCTTCACCCCAACAGAGCTTGGTGGAGCCGTCCTGATACGTGAGCTGCTTTTGATATTCGACGGTGACGTCGCGCACGGGTCCGATTGAACCGGATAACCCGGCCGCTCGTGCTCTCGACTAGGGCATTCGGATCGCTGCGCCCCGCAGTCTGGGGCGGAGCCGCCACCGGGCCGCCCCGCTTGAATGCCAGAACGACGACCACGGCAAACCCTGACCGCGAAGATCGCGATGAACAGGCGTGCTCGCCGTTGCCATCGGGTCATGGGCGATACTCCGCCCTACTTCTCGGCTTGCTTCACGTCGGCCACAGTGAGCTCCGTGTAGGTCTCACCATTACGTGCTGGTTCTGCTCGAGTGAGAACGCGACGTCGAGCGCAGCTGCGTGCTCTGTCAGGTAATCGTGCTGCTCGGCCGAACGCCAGGCGATCGCGCGGAAGATCCGGCCATCCTGTTTCAACGCCATCTTCAGATGACGGTCCTTCAGCTTCGCGCGGACCGTCCACGAGTTTCGACGCCGCGTGCGGCAAAGACGGGACGTGGATTGCCCGCTCCAAACGGCGCGAGCGCTGCGACGCCGGCGGACACGCCGCCGGTGATCCCACGGAAGCCGAGGTCGCCGTCGATGCGAAGCCTGGGCATGAGATCCTCGGGACCCAGGGTTTCATCGGCAACGCCGTTCACAGCCGCCCGGAACTCCCTTGATCCCGTTCGGCTTCGAGACTGAGACCGGCCGCCTGCCGGTGACCGCCGAAGCGCAGCAATGAAATGGCCGCAGCGCTCGAGCGCCTGCCAACATGTCAAAGCACTGGGATACTTCTCGGCACGAGCCCTGGGCGATCCCGTCTTCAATCGACAGCACAATTGCCGGACGATGAAACGCGTCCACGAGCTTCGAAGCCACGATGCCGACCACTCCCCGATGCCACCCTTCGCCAGCGACACGACCAAAACCGAGCGTGCACCGACATCCGGATCGCTCGTCACAATCTTTTCGCTTCGCCAGGATCGTTGCCTCTTCCCGCTGGCGGCGCACGTGTTTCTGCCATCGAGCTTGCATCGCGAGCGACCGCGCCTCGTCGGCCATCGCCTCGTCATTGGCCAGCAGCAGTCGCGTCGCCAGATCTGGCGTGCTCATCCGCCCGGCCGCGTTGACACGAGGTGCGAGCAGGAAGGCAATGTGATAGCTGCCAATCGTCTTGCCACTGAGGCCAGAGATGTCGAGCAGGGACCGCAGCCCAATCTTGTGCGGCCCCTCGCGACAAAAACAGATCGAGACCCAGCTTCGGCAATGACACGGTTTTCTCCGACCAGCGGGACGATCGTCCGCGAGCGTCCCAATCGCCGCGACTTTGATGAAACCGGGCAACCACTGCTCGCGTCCGGTCTCACCCGGCAGAGCGCCTGCACGAGTTTCAGCGCCAGCAACACCGACTCCGGCCAGGTATTTGTCGGGATAGCGCACAATCAGACCGCTTGGGATTGATGACGGCCAGTGCCACGGGCAGTTCCGCGTCGGGCTCGTGATGATCGGTGATGACTCAGATCGACGCCGAGCTCACGCGGCACGGACGGCCGCCTCAGCGCCGCGAATGCCGCAGTCGACTGAAACGATCAGCGACACGCCTTCAGAGTGCAGGCGCTCGATTGCCGCCTTCTGCAAGCCGTATCCGTCGCGGCATGCGCTCGGGAATGAAGCGTGCACGACTTCCGCTCCGAGCAATTCCAGGGTTCGACGAAGAATGACCGTGGGATGTGATGCCGTCGACGTCGTAGTCCCCATGGACGGCAATCTTTCTCGGCGCGCAATGCGCTGCGGAACAAACGGTCCACCGCCACGCGCATGCCCGCCAGCCTCATTGATCGTGAAGATGGTCGAGCGACGGGTTCAGAAAGCGGCTCGCCAGCTCTGGATCGCCAAGGCCGCGCTGACACAACAACCGGGCCACCGGCGGCTCCAGGTGCAGCGCCGCCGCCAAGGTGGAGGGAGGCGCGCTCATCACAGGGTTGACGTCCCAGCGGGGTGAGATCATGCTCTTCTCATCCGATTGCTTGCGCAAGTGCGTGCAGCTCAATCTGAGCCACCGCAGAGGACACCAGGACACAAAGCGGTCAGTCAATCTGTGCGTCGGCCAACACGAAACGAGTCACGTCGTTATCGACTGCGCCCTTCGTGTCCACAGCGCTCTCGGAGCGGGATGCACTTGAAAGCTATTCATCATAACCTGCCTGCATGTTCTACGAGCTCGGTGATCGACGGCTTGCATGTTGAACACCAGGTCCGCCTCCTGTCGATCGCCACAAACAGATCCAGCTTCCATGCTGGCCTATCGCGTCGACTTCATTGTCGAAAAGCGTCTGATCGTCGAACTCACGGCTGTCGAAATACCGCTACCCGTCCACGTCGCCGCAAGTGCTCGTACCTGAAGCTGAGTGGATCGTCGACTCGGCCTGTTATCCTGAACTTCAACGTTCCAGCATCTTGCGTCAGAGGTATCCGTCGAATCATCGTCGGGCCGTCTGCAGTCTGAGCCTTCGATCCAAGCTCTCCGTGTCCATCAGTGTCCTTCGTGGTGCCGTGTGCGCGGCAATCGACATTGCGAACGGTGTCAGCCACCCTCATCCACAAAATCCACCTGAACTTCCCATCTGTCTCGAACTTCTCACCGGCAGCGCAGTCGTGTACTCGCTGTCGACCTCCGAGACCGCTCTGAGAGCCGGTCGAGCACTTCATCGACGAGCCGGGCTGCACCTTTGACGATCGGCGTGGGCGCCGCCGATCGGCTCTGGAACGATCATCATCGATGACACCGGCCTTGAGCAGATCAGGCGCCGTCAGTTTCAACGCTTCTGCCGGCTTCGGACCTTCTTCGACGCACCGCGCCACAGAATGGTCGCACAGCCTCGGGGATGATACGCTATAGGTCGCAAACTCCCGTGATCACCACAACGGTGCGCCGACAGCGATGCCCAGCGCCCCACTGCTGCCGCCTTCGCCGCAGACGACGACGATGATTGGCGTGTCGAGGACGGCCATCTCGCGTAGGCAGCTTCACGGCAATCGCCTCGGACACTCCCCTGTTCTTCCGACTCGATTCCGGATACGCCGCCGGTGTGTCCACGAATACGACGACCGGTCTGCGAAACTTCTCGGCCCACTGCATGGCCCGGAGCGCTTTGCGGTAACCCTCCGGGCGCGCGTAGCCGAAGTTCCGAAAGATCTTCTCTTCGTGTCGCGTCCCTTGACGTGCCCGACGAGAAGCACCGCGCCGGCCCTTGTAATCGGCAGTGCCGGTCATGATCGCCGGATCGTCGGCAAACCGCCGGTCGCCGTGAATCTCGACAAATCCGCTGAACAACAGCGTGATGTAGTCCTCGAGATTCGGGCGATCCGGGTGGCGCGCCACGAGCACAAGCGCTGCCACGGTGTGAGCGACGCATAGAGAGCTCGGCGCGTGCCGCCTCTGAGCTTGCGGCGGAGCATCTCTGATCTGCCGATTGCGAGCATCGGTCGTGGGGAGTTGGTCGAGCGCGCTCGATTTCCTTCAGCAGCGGAGCGAGCGGCTCTTCGAACTCGAGTGTTTCAGACGACATATTCAGACGACATGAAAGTCCAAGAACCTGGAACTCTACCTGAGCGGAGACGGAGCCCGGCTCGACGATTCGCTCGACTTCCGCGACGAAAGTGGACGACGGGACGCACGCGGACCTGCGTCGAGACCAGCTGCATGGACCCGGAGCGGAACCTGGTTCGACGACAATTCGATCTCGAAAGAGATACGCCGATCGCCTCGATGGACGGAGAGCACCACCTCCGAGCGCTTCGAATGACATCGGCGTTCGGCGGGCGCTCTGACCCGAATCGCGACCTCGCGGGCCAGCCGCTCACACAGACTGTGTCCATCGCTACGATCTCGAGGCCGTGACGCGCATCGACTCGTCGTCTCGCTCCAGCTTCCCGCGCACGAGAACCAGCGTTCCGGTTTCAATCAAGGCGGCGCTTCGCTGGTAGGTTTCGGGAAATGCAATCACCTCCACGCTGCCTGTAGCGTCCTCGAGCGTGAATACCGCCATGCGATCGCCCTTACGCGTTTTCAGCTGATCGGCACGTGGCTACGATTCCACCGATGCTCGCATTCGGTTCAATCGGCTTCAGCCCCCGGGACCCCATTGATCTCCGCGCGAACCGTTGACCGGAACTTCTCCCAATCCACCGACTGAGTGCGCACCGAGCGCTTTCAGTTCCGCTGCGTACCGATCGACGGGATGACCGCTCCAAATACAGGCCGAGTGTCTCCCTTCGAACGCCAGCTGCTTCGGTCTCTGGACCACGGCGCGGCATTTGCAGCGCCACGGCACGAAGGGAACCGGATGCCTTCATCCTGGCCGTCCGCGTCGTCACCTGCCCCGAACAACTGAGCCTGTCCCTCCGAGAGCGTCCCGCTGATGCCGCGTTCCGTGTTCGCACGCGGCATCAATGGTCGCGAGGGAGACGTGGACGGAGAGCTGAGCGATGGGAGGCCAGACAGCCCTGGTGTTGCCGACGGCCATTGAGTCGAAAGCGCCGGCCTTCACAAGGCTCGAAGACGCGCTTGTTCGCGAGCCTGAGGTCCAGATCCTCGCAAAGCGCGTGCAACGATCGAAATGCGCCGCTGCTGCTTGCGAACGTCCAGCAACGATTCGATCGCGCCGTCGCCAACGTTCTTGATCGCAGTCAGGCCAAATCGCACGCCATCGGGTGTCGACCGTAAACGCCAGGCTGCTTTCGTTGATATCCGGAGGCAGAAGTGGAATCCCGCGCTCGCGACACTCGCCGAGGTAGACCGCGAGCTTGTCGGTGTTCTGCGCCTCGATCGTCAGCAGCGCTGCCGCGAAGTGCCACGGGATAGTTCGCTTTCAGGTAGGCCGTCTGGTAGGCAAGAGCGGCGTAGCGCCGTCGAATGCGCCTTGGAAACCCGTATCCCGCGAAATGCTCCATCAGATCGAACGTCTGGCCGGCCTTCTTCTCGTTGATGCCGCGTTGTCTTCGCGCCGCTCACGAATCTGCGCGCGCTGTGCCTGCATGACATCCGCTTTCTTCTTCCCCATCGCCTTGCGAAGGATGTCGGCCTCGCCGAGCGTGAAACCGGCCAAGCTCCCGAGCGATCCGCATCACCTGTTCCTGATAGGCGATCACGCCGTAGGTTTCACGGAGAATCGGCTCGAGCTGCGGCAGCTCGTCACTTCACCTCGGTCTTGCCTTGCTTGCGCGCGATGTAGTCGTCCACCATCCCACTGCGAAGCGGTCCGGGCCGATAGAGCGCGTTCAGCGCGATGAGGTCCTCGAGCGTCTGCGGCTTGGCTTTGCGAAGGATGTCCGCGCATGCCGCTGCTCTCGAACTGGAAGATCCCGTACGTCTGGCCCTTCCTGAAATATCTGATAGGTCTTCGCGTCGTCGAAGCGGAACGTGCCGAATGTCCAGCTTCTCGCCGGTCGTCCGCTCGATTTCCGCCACCGCGTCGGTGATCGAGCGTCAGCGTGCTGAGGCCGAGGAAGTCCATCTTGAGCAGGCCTGACGCGCTCGATTTCCTTCATCGACCACTGAGTCACGATTTCGTCGTGGGCCCCCTTGTAGAGAGGCGCGTATTCGGTGATGGCCTTCGGGGCAATCACGACACCAGCGGCATGCACGGACGCATGGCGCGTCATGCCCTCGAGCCGCCTGGCGACGACCGAGCAGCTCTTTGACCTTCGGATCGCTCTGCTCCATGGCGCGGAGCGGCTCGCTCTCCTCGAGGGCCTTGTCCAGCGTCATGTCGAGCGCCGCGGAATCAGCTTGGCGACCTTGTCGACGTCGGCGACGGCATCTCGAGGACGCGGCCGACGTCCCGCACGACCGCCTTCGCCTTCATCGTGCCGAACGTGATGATCTGGGCGACGTTCTCGCGGCCGTACTTTCTGCGTGACGTAGTCGATCACCTCGCCGCGCCGCCGTTCGCAGAAGTCGATGTCGATGTCGGGCATCGAGATGCGCTCCGGATTCAGGAACCGCTCGAAAGTGAGGTCGAACGTCGAGCGGATCGACGTCGGTGATGCGCAGGCGGTAGGCGACGAGACTGCCGGCAGCCGATCCGCGGCCCGGCCCGACCGGAATGCCTCGCTCACGCGCGTAGCGGATGAAATCCCACACGATCAGGAAGTACCCGGGTAACTTCATCTGCTTGATCATGTCGATTTCGTGAGAGGCCGCCGCTCGTATTCATCGACGGTGTGGCGCAGCATTCCCGAAGCCGCCAGCTGCTTCAGCCGCGGCAGCCGCTCATTGAACCCGTTGCGAACGACATGATCGAAGTACGCGTCGAGCGTGAAGCCCGCCGGCACGTCGAAGTTCGGCAGGTAGTTCTCGCCTTCGACCAGAGTGACATTGCAGCGCTCGGCAATCCGGACGGTGTTCGAGAGGGGCGTCGGGAAAGTCGGCGAAGCTCGCCGCCATCTCCTCAGGCGTCTTGCAGGAAGAACTGACGGGCCTCGTAGCGAAGCCGCTTCGGGATCGGTCAACGCCTTTCCAGTGCCGATGCAGAGCAGCGACGTCGTGTGGATGCAGCATCGCTTTCACGCAGGTAGTGCACGTCGTTGGTGCAGACGAGGGGCAGCGCGAGATCGCTGGCGATCGCGGTATTCCGCCGTTGACGACCCGCTGCTCCTCGATCCCGTGCCATTGCATTTCGAGGAAGAAGTTCCCTGGACCCAGAATGTCGCGATACGCTGCTGCGGCAGCCAGCGCCTTCTTTTGCTGCTGGCTCGCCAAGCCTTCTGCGACTTCCCCTTCAAGCAGCTGCTCAGCCCGATCAAGCCTTTCGCATGCTGGGCGAGCAGGTCCTTATCGATACGGGGCTTGTGGTAGAAACCCTCTGTGTAGCCGGCCGAGACCAGCTTGATCAGATTGTGGATATCCCTCGTCCGTTTCGCCAACAGCACCATGAGTGATTGGCGGTCTCGCTCGGATTGCCGTTCTTCGCCAGCCGACTGCCGGGCGCCACATACACTTCGCAGCCGAGGATTGGTTTGATGCCTCGCTGCCGCGCATGATCGATGAAAGATGACCGAGGAAAACAGGTTGCCGTGCTCGGTGACGGCAATCGCCGGCATCTTCAGCTTCGCGATCGATCGAGTAGCTCATCGATGCGACACGCGCCGTCCGAAGCGAGTACTCGGTGTGGAGATGGAGGTGGACAAACTCTTTCATCATTCTCGACTTACTTCCCTGCTATTCCCATTCAATCGTCGATGGAGGCTTCGAGCTGACGTCGTAAACGACGCGATTGATTCCCTTGGACCTCGTTGACAATCCGGCTCGAGACGCGGGCTAGAAGATCGTAAGGCAGACGGGCCCAATCGGCTGTCATGCCATCCCGGCTTTCGACGGCTCGAATGGCGACCGGTGTTTTCATACGTGCGTGCATCACCCATGACGCCAACGCTCTGAATGGGCAGCAGCACCGCAAAACTCTGCCAGAGCCGCGTGTACCACCCTTCGCGTCTCACTTCTTCCGCCACAATCGCATCCGCTCGCCGCAGCAAGTCGAGCCTTGCCGGGGTGATATCGCCGAGGATCCGCACCGGCCAGACCCGGGCCGGGAAATGGTTGCCGCACGACGAATTCCTCGTCAAGCCGAGCTGCCGCCCAACCGCCCGGACTTCGTCCTTGAAGAGCTCCCGCAACGGCTCGACCAGCTTCAACCGCATCCGCGACGGCAAACCGCCAACGTTGTGATGGCTTTTGATCAGCAGCCGACTGCCCCACTATCGACACGGACTCGATGACATCGGAGTGCAGCGTGCCCTGAGCCAGGAAATCGACCTGCGCCGAGCTTGGCGGCCTCCGCCTCGAAGACCTCGATGAAACGTCGCGCCGATGATCTTCCCGCTTCTACTGCAGCTTTCAAGCGCGCGACGTCGGAATACATTGCCGAGCTCAAAGATCGACCGGCCTCAGCATTGCGCTGATTTACGAAAACGGTATTCTTGCAAAAGCGGTGACTTACGCGGCGATGGCCGAACCGGAGAAGCGGTCACGGGGAATGTGCGGACGATCCCGCTCCGTTCCCCACTTCGTCTTGCGGGAAACGACCGTTCGACCATTGAAGATTCGCGGAGAAGTGTTTCTCGGCCTGCAGTCATTTCACGGCGCATCAACGACGAACGCGAGCAAGCCGGTGATGCGCGATTTGCAAATCCGCGCAACGCCGCTGCCGGATCGCTTCCTGGATGCTCGATCCCACGATTGTGGCAAAGCGCTCGCTGGACTTTTTGGTTATTGCGCCATTTCCATCCGAGGCGACTGCAGATCTGAGAATCTGGCGCGGATCGCCAGGCTTGGCCTGAAAGTGAATCCCACAAAGCAATACGTAACC